>Ga0315296_10001574_pt1 | contig 19872 bp, 18 predicted proteins | sample YL17G14_18_MG_FD_203921 | JGI IMG/M metagenome (GOLD analysis project Ga0315296, IMG submission 203921) | Sediment microbial communities from Yellowstone Lake, YNP, Wyoming, USA - YL17G14_18 | ecosystem: Environmental > Aquatic > Freshwater > Lake > Sediment | place: USA: Wyoming | collected...
TTTGTTTCTTTTAATTCTGACTGGTTTTCCAATTCTTGCTGATTCTAGGGCTGCTTCGCAGATCTTTAAGGCTTTAAGGCCGTCTTCTCCTGAGGGTTGAGAAGGCTCGTCCCGGAGGATCGAGTCCACGAAGCTCTGCAGCTCCAGTTGGAGGGGTTCCCTGTTCTCTATGAGGGGCTGGTAGAGGCGTTTCTCGTTCTCTATGGTTATCTCCTGGTCGATGTACTCCACGTTGATGAGGCCTTCAGTACCAGTGATGATGAGGCGTCGAACCTTCCTCGGCGTCAGCCAATTCGTCTCCACAAAGGCGTTTCTATTACCCTTGTACCTGAGAAGGATATTGGCGTAGTCCTCGAACTTGTGGGCGATGCTCCCCGCAACAGCGTAGACCTCCTCTAGGTCATCCCCGAAGAGCTGGGATATGACATCTATGTCATGGATTCCTAGATCCTTAATGACCCCAACATCACCGATCCGGAGGGGCCTTCTGCTCACCCTCCTGGCATGCGCCAGAATGATGTCACCGATCTCTCCGCTTGAAACAATCTTCACTGCCTCCGAGACAGCTGGATTGAAACGTTCGACGAAACCCACTGCTATGTGGACACCCTTCCTTCGCGCAGCTCCTATCAGCTCTTCAGCCTCATCCACAGTATTCGTCATGGGCTTCTCCACAAGGACGTGCTTTCCTGACTGGATCGCTCTCAGAGCAAGTTCCGCGTGTGTGACTGTGGGCGTGCAGATAGAGACCGCTTCGATATCTGAACTCTCGAACGCCTTCTCGGCCTCCATCAGCCACTCCACGCCGTATCTCTCCCCGATCTCTCTTGCCGTACTCCTATTCACATCCACAACGGAGATCAAAGAGGCATTCTCCAGTTCCTTGTAGACGCGGGCGTGGTTTCTGCCCCAGGAACCACATCCAATGACTGAGACCCTCAACTTTCTCATATTTGCCAGACCCTTCTTCAACTCGTATTATGATCTATTATTAGATATGAGAATTCGTATGCATCTCGAACTTCTCTCTCAAAACCTCTACTATTTTCTCCGAGGCTGTTCCATCTCCGAAGGGGTTCTCCCCGAACCTGTTTTTTATTTGGTCATATTCTTCTTCAACATGTCTTATTGCTTGGATTATTCTATCTGGGTCTGCGCCTGTAAGGAGGTTTACGCCCATTTCAACTGTCTCGGTCCACTCTGTTCTATCTCTGATTGTTATGCATGGAGTTTCGGACCAGAAAGCCTCCTTCTGCACCCCACCCGAGTCCGTGAGAACCATCTTTGCATTTTTCTGCAGCCTAAGCATCTCGATGTAGCCCACAGGCTCGATCATCTGGATGAGGCCTCTGTCAAGGAAGATGCTATGTTCTTCTAGTCTGCTTTTGGTTCTTGGGTGGATTGGAAAAAGAACGCTTATCTTCGTTTCCTGTATTGCCTTCAGAATGCTTCTCAATTTAGCTGGGTCATCCACGTTTTCAGCCCTGTGAAGCGTCAGCAAGGAGTATTCTCTGTCGGATAAGTCGAGCTTATCTAGGATATCACATCTATCAGCCCTGTCCCTGAATCTGAGGAAGGCATCGAACATAGTGTCGCCCAATAGATACACTTCACCTGTGACGGATTCTCTCTCCAGATTCCGTTTACAATTAAGAGTCGGCGCAAACAGCATCTCCGAGCAGTGATCGATGAGCCTCCTATTGATCTCCTCAGCCATCTTCATGTCGTAGCACCTGGCCCCCGCCTCGATGTGCGCTATGGGCACATCCTGCTTGATCGAGGTCAATGCACCCGCCAAGGCGGAGTTAGTATCGCCGGGTATCAAGGTGATTAAAAACTTCTCTCTTGATAGATATTTTTCGAGACGGAGCATTATCTCGGCGGTCTGAAAGGTGTGCGATCCTGAGCCGACATTCAGATTTGCCACAGGCTCGGGTAGGGAGAACTGCTCTAGGAAGATCTGGGACATCTGGTAGTCGTAGTGCTGACCTGTGTGAATGAGGCTTATGTCCAGCCCCTTATGGTGCGCCATGTGAAGGATGGGCGCAGTCTTGATTATCTGCGGCCGTGTGCCGACCACCAATGCGATGCTCATTGGCTTATCCTAGAGTTGCTATGATCCTGAGTTTTAAGGGCTTTGCCTCGAAGCGTGAAGGGGTCCTTCTATTTTACGATGCTTCCAGGAGTCTTGGGGCGTTGGTTTTTTAATCGTTTCTTTAATATTGTTAATGTCCCAATATAGAGAAGGTGGCAGGGGGGAAGCGATGAGGGCGATTGTAACTGGGGGTGCAGGCTATGTTGGCTCTGCGCTTGTGTCACGTTTGCTGGAAGGAGGCCACAGCGTCTTGTCGGTGGATAACCTGAGGAGAGGGGATTACAAGGTTCTAGAGAAGCTCAGAGAAAATCCTGGGCTTAAGTTCGTTGTGGCGGATATTCGTGAAAGGGTTCGGCTTGAGGAGGTTCTCAAAGGTTTTGAGGGCGAGGTTGTTTTTCATCTCGCTGCGCTGCCTGGTCTCGAATTATGTGATGGGAATCCGGAGGAGGCAGTTGATGTGAATGTTCTCGGTACGTTTAATGTGCTGGAGGTAGCCAGGAGACTTGGTATTCCGCGGGTGATCTTCTCCTCGAGTGCTGCTGTTTATGGTGCTCCGGTTCGACTGCCTATTGATGAGGAGCATCCTCTTAGGCCTTTGAACCTCTACGGGGTGACTAAGCTGGCTGGTGAGAGGCTGATGTTCATCTATCATGAGAATCATGGTCTTGAGACTGTGGTTCTTCGCTTCGGGAATGTCCACGGTGTGGGGGTGTTTACACGCGACGACACCGTTATTCCGAAGTTTGTGAAGCTGGGTCTGGAAGGGAAGCCTCTGACCGTCTATGGCGACGGAAGTAGCAGTCGAGACTTTGTGCACCTCTGGGATATTGTTGAAGCCATGATGCTAGCAGCTGAGGCTAAGACTGAGTTAGTTGCAGGCGAGGTCTTCAACATCGGCGGGGAAACGATGAGGATAGGTGATTTGGCGAAGGTTGTTGTTGAGGAGGTGAAAGCCGCAACGGGTAATCCCATCAGCGTCGCCAATCTACCTCCTAGGGTTGGGGAGACCAAGGAGTTCAGCTACTCTCTGGAGAAGATCGAGAGTAAACTTGGTTTCCATCCAAAGTGGACGGTTAGAGAGAGCATAAGACAGCTGCTGCGATACTATCAGGAGGCAAAAGGCTAAAAGGTTTATCGAGTGGTTTGAATATTAGCAAGTGACCTGAGATGGTATTTCGTGGAATAAAGGTAATCGACTTTCATGTTCATTTCCCAACCAGTGTTAGAGGCGGAGATTCGGGTCCGTCACGGCTGCTTGAGAAATACGGGGCGGAGAAGCTGAAGCTGCTGAGGGAACAGTCTCGGCAGTACCGCGATGATTGGAGATTGGTGTACGGCTTTGAACCTCCTGAGACGGAGACACATACCGATGAGGAGCAGGCTGCGAAATGGATCAAGGACATCGACGAGAAAGGCGTGGAGATGGTGAATTTTGTAACAGGGGGCGGAAACGACAATCTAGCCAAGATAGTCAAAAGGTATCCAGATCGGTTTACAGGCTTTGCTCATCACAGCATGTTCTCAGAAGACGCGCCAGCTGAACTTGAACGAGCCGTTAAGGAACGGGGGTTGAGGGGCTACAAGATCATAGCCTCCGCTCAGACCCAACCCATCGACGATAAATCTACTTATCCGTTCTGGGAAAGGGTGGAGAAGCTGGATATCCCGGTGCTAATACACTTCGGCGTCCTTGGGGGTGGCGGCAGCATCCCATCGGGGGACATCAGGAACATGAATCCCCTCACCCTCTGGGAGATAGCGAAGATGTTCCCCAAGATCACCTTTGTCGTACCTCACTTCGGGGCAGGCTACCTGAGAGAACTCCTTCTCCTCTGCTGGTTCTGCAGAAACGTCTCGATAGATACCTCGGGATCAAACCAATGGATGACCTGGATGCCCTTCGAACTCGATCTAAAGAGCCTCTTCAGAAGAGCTATTGAGAGCGTTGGTCCAGACCGCATAATCTTTGGAACAGACTCGAGCTACTTCCCCAGAGGCTTCAGCATCGACTACCTGGAGGATCAGCTGAAGGTATGTCGTCTGATAGGGCTTGAAGAGAGCAGCATTGAGAAGATATTCTACAAGAACGCGGCTAAGCTATTGAAGATCAACACATAAAAAATGGGTGAAGAAGCGTCCTTCTTAGACTAGGAAGCTCTTATCTTTTTCTCTGCGGCGGGTTATGTCGCCCCTTAGCGCGGCAATCTGTCCCTCGTGATGTACTGCTTCCAAGAGATATGTCACCACCATTGGCAACCTCTTTCTCTTGCCACGTCCAAGATCAATTTCAGCGTCAAGATCCTCAGGGCGAAGTGAATCTAAGCCACCTAGAACCGCAGCTTTTCCCTTCTCCAAGTCGCTTAAAAGCTTCTGCAGAGAAGGATTGCTGTTGGCGTAATTGTCAGGCCAACCCGCTGGCTTGTAGTTTGGGTCACCCTTTATCATTCTGGGCAAGCCTAAGTTCCATTCCTCGGAAAGGTGGGTTAGAATCCACCGAATGTTATTCGACTCTGGCACCGGTTTCCATTCTATCTCCTTTTCCGTAAGATCCTTGAAAGCTCGGTCACACCTTCCAAAGCCGTTCTCAGCAAAGGTCTTTAGCATTTCCTTTTTCTCTGACATTTCTATAACTCCCTATAATATGAACCATTTAGGGTTAATAAACTTGATTCGTTCTTTGAAGATGGCAATGATACGGTTCTCACTAGAAGGTTATTCAGGGGCTCTGAAGAGGTTTGCAGTAGACTTAAGCCTGTAAAAAGGGCTATTCTTGGTCAATTGTTCTTCAATGAATGCTTCAGCGTATCGGCAACCTCCTTGAACGCCCCTGAGCTCCGCCTTCAACCTGCTGAACCTCTGATAGTAGCCTTCAGGGAACTTAGCTAGTTGAGATCGATAACGCTCTGCCGCCTCCATCTTCCTGTCGAAGGCTGCTGTTATGTCAACGATAATCTGGGGTGTGGGGATTAGAGTGTTGACCTCCATTTCCAGTAGCCTGTCCACTCTCCAGGGCTCACTGTAGGCCGTGGTGTGGGCAGCCCACTCTATGGCTTCCTTGACTAGCTTCAAGGCTAGGCGATGCTCTCTGTGGTAGTCGAAACCAAGGTGCGTTATCACGATCTCCGACTGCAACGAGACGATCACATCCGAGATCCTCGTGACTGTCTTGTGCTCATCTGAAAGTGTACTCTCATCGAAAACCGTGGATTCTTCTATGCCTAAGACCTTTGATGCTTCCTGTAGCTCCCATCTCCTCTCTTCGGTTGGACAAGTCAGATACAGGATATTTACTGTGTATCCCATCTCAGAATGCAGCGCCAGCGACCCCCCGCAGCCGAAGGTCTCGTCATCGGGATGGGCGACGATGGCTAACAGTGACCTCCTTCTCATGCAAACTCACTGCTTATATTGTAGAGAAGATCTAATCGTATGGTTTAAAGGGGTTTCCTGTTGAAGTTAGGAATCGTCTGTTATCCAACCGTCGGCGGAAGTGGTGTCCTAGCGACACGGCTAGGTGTAGAGCTCTCAAAGAGAGGGCACGAAATCCATTTCATTTCCTATGAGAGGCCTTTCGCAATACAGGGAGTAGACTACGAGAACGTCTCGGTCCATCTTTTCTCCGTTCCAGAGTACCCATTATTCAAGTATCCGCCTTACACGGTTTCCCTAGCCTCAGAGATCCTCCAAGTCTCCCAGAGGTTTGACCTCGACTTGGTTCATGTCCACTATGCCATCCCCCACTCCGTCTCAGCCTTTCTTGCGAGGATGGTCACAGGCGTGCCGTACATGGTGACGCTCCATGGCTCCGATGTCACCATCCTCGGCAGAGACCCCTCTTTCCTCCCCATAAACGCGATGTCCCTGGAAAGAGCAGACGGCCTAACCGCAGTCTCAGAGTACCTGAGAGAACAAGCTCTTGAGACGCTGGGACTGAAGAAAGAGGTCTCTGTGATCCCCAACTTCGTTAACTCCGAAGTGTTTCGTCCGGCCGGATCAGATGTCGCTCGGGAACACAAGGGGCGTCAAGCTGTGGTAATCCATGTCTCCAACTTTCGCCCCATAAAAAGGGTTGAAGACCTAGTGAGAGCTATCAGCCTCGTCGTCCGAGAGGCTCAAGGCACGCGGCTCATGCTGGTTGGTGAGGGCCCTGAGAGGCAGGGAATAGAGCTTCTAGTCAAGGAACTAGGCCTGCAGAAGAATGTCCTTATGACTGGGTTTAGGAGCGATGTCCCCGAGCTCCTGAGGTGCAGCGACATCCTCGTTCTGTGCTCGGATAACGAGAGTGCAGGTCTGACATTACTTGAGGCCATGAGCAGCGGGCTCCCCGTTATAGGCACCAGAGTCGGAGGCATACCTGAGATCATTGAAGATGGGAGGAACGGCTTTTTGGTATCCCCGAGAGACCCAGAGGAACTCGCTGACAGAATCCTGAGACTGAACCAGGACAGGGAACTCAGGCTTAGGATGGGTGAAGAAGGCCGAAGAACAGTGCTTCAACACTTCACGGTGGATAAAGTCGTTCCCATATATGAGGAAGCCTACAGACATATAGCCTCAGACTAGAGGTTCGCGAAGAACATCGAGGATACAGGCGTATACTTGTTGTACTGCCGCAGGAAGACTCCGAGGAGGTCGCGCACCCCTGATACCGTTGCGAGATCCAGCCACAGATAGCTAACCTCCTGCCCAAACCTTTCAGGCTGGAATCTTCCAAAAGCCGAGGACAGGTAGAGCTCGATCTTCTCATGGAGCTGCTGCTTAGTGCGTATCTCGTTCAGTAAGGTTGCCCTATCTCCCGGCTCCCTCAGCCTTTTCCCAATGAAGGCGTTCTCATCCTCGAGATTCTTCAACTTCTTCAGTAGGTTTTCATAGGTTGACTCGATGTTTTTCCTTATATCCAAGTGGGCTTCCACCAGTCTCTGGGGATTTTGGGCGTTCCTTGCTTCGACCCATCTCCTAAGGGCCGAGAATAGGTCCTTGTTCGTGAGCGTGGCTTGGCTCTCATTATTCAATTCAATGGCATATTTCTCGTTCCAGGGGGTGTTGTAGAAGGTTCTCGTGTACCTCACGAAGATCGGAAAAGGAATCTTTAAGTTTCGAGAGGCAGGGATGACTTGGGCGTGGTAACTTGTTTCGCCTGGTCCGCCGACATGACACAGGACAGGAACCACGGAGTTTACGACGATCTGCCTGGAGTCCACCCTTGGCGAGATCCAGTCCACTATTTCGGATAGGTCAGGTTGTTCTGCTTGGAAAGAGAAGGAGTATTCCTCCTCGCAGGAAGGGCATTTCCCCTTCAGGTAAGCCTTCGAAGTGCTAGGCTCACCATGATATTTCAGCTCGATCCTTCTTCTGTTGCAGGCGTCGTTCATGCATTCAAGGAAGAATGGGACGTAGTCTTCGTCTCGAAGGTCTATCTGGGGTCGATATCCAGCCTCTTTGAGGGTCTCAAAGGCTCTGTTTAATCCCTCTATGAATCTAGTTCGGTTCGGCTCTGAGAGCAGCAGTTCGTAGCTAGGCTGGAATAGACGACGAGCTTCTGGCATCGAGAAGGCTAAGATGGGAACTCCGAGGTCGGCCTCCAGGTTGAAAAGAGAACCGAGTATCTTTATGGACCACTCGGAAACGTTCTCAGAGGAATAGTAAGCGTTTCTTAGGATTGCCAGAGCATGGTCCAAGTTAAGTAGCTTGACTTCCCGAACGGGCTGCTCTACACCCTTCAATAGAACACTATAATTTTTCCTGATCTTCTCCACGGCCTCTCTGAACCAGGTTTCTGGCGGAGTCGGCATCTTGTATATAGGAATCCCTTCGAGTCCAGTGTCGGCTGGTAGGGAGATGAGTAGACCGTTCGGGGAGTTGTTTGGAACCCACATGTTTAATAGCTCGTTCTGGACCCCGTCGTAATCAGCCACATAGTAAAGAGGTGCTGGTTTTGGCGAATCCCCGATCTCGCACATCTTCCAGATACAGGCAACCTTGTTCAAGATGTAGCTTGGTCCTCCTAGACACATGGGCTGCTGCCCGGTCTCCACGACACCGTGCCCCATCCGGTCTATATTCTCCTCGACCAGTGAGGTTAGGATGCCCCATTTACGGAGCTGAGTCTTCATAATTTTCCTCAGTTTCTCTAGACGATCATGAGTATCTACAAGATTGTTCCTCAGTTTGACGGCGTATTCCATTGCTTCGCCTAGGTTTAGCGGGACATGATTCCAGAATTGTTCCACTAGCTCCTTATCTATACCTGTCTCAACGAAGCTTGAGTACAGCAAGTTAGGTGTCCTTATGATCGTATCCGACCCCAATTCAACCCCTATCTAGACTTGAACTCTCTATTAAAGACCTCGCTACGTAGGCACCTATATTTTCCGCCGATGCGATTACTAAGCTGATCAGATGTGACCCAGAAACCAGTTTATTATGATAAGAGGAGTGAGTTCTGGAAGCTTCACTTCGATAGGGCGCTGGACTATGATACCTACCTCAAACAGTCTAAAAATGAGAACACTATCAGATGGTTCGAGAACGAGAAGCGCACCCCAACCCTTACTGAAGAGCAGCGGCAGCGTCTAGAAGGCTATGACCGGCAGTTGAATGTGCTAATGTACGCCGCTATCTGGTGCGGAGACTGCGCACGTCAGGGTCCGATGTTGAAGAAGGTCGTAGATGCCTGCGGCGAGAAGGTTAGACTCAGGGTTATCGAGCGGAACGTATCGGAGGATCTGCAGGATGAGCTGCGGATTCTGGGCGGACTCCGCACACCTGTGGTCGTCTTCCTGTCGGAGGACTGGTGGGAGGTTGACCGCTTCGGTGATCGCACCCTCTCGGTCTACAGGTCTACGGCTTCTCGAGAGGTTGGAAGGGGTTTAGACAGAGGAATTCTCAGCCCCGATGCTCTAGCCACTCAGCTCGAGGAGTGGGTTGGAATCTTTGAGCGTGTCTTACTCATGCTGAGGCTCTCTCCATTTCTCCGAAAACGTCACGGGGACTAGACTTGGCGGCGCGTCGCATAGCTTGATCCTCCTCTGATTGTGTAGGAAGTTTCAATCAACAAGAACAGTATTCCTTGTTGTCTCATCGTTCATGGAGAGAAAAGGTCATAGAGGAAACTGGCACATATGAAGAAGGGTTTCTACTTCTTCTTTCTCAAGGCCTTGCCGGGTAGGGCGCCTGTGTGGGTGGATTTGTCGACGACGAGTGTGCCGTTTACGATGACGTAGGGTATGCCAGAGGGGAACCTGTGAGGATCTGTGAATGTGGCTTCATCCCTGATCCCACGGGGATCGAAGATTGTTACGTCGGCCTTGAATCCCTCTCTGAGGAGACCTCGATCTCTCAGTCCCAGGCGCTGCGCCGGAAGTGAGGTCATTTTCCTCACCGCCTCTTGGAGGGTAACTATGCCCTCTCTGACATAATAGCCGAGGACGCGGGGAAAAGTGCCGTAGTATCGGGGATGGGGCTTTCCCCTACCTAGGATCCCGTGGGGTGCCACAGCTCTGCCGTCTGAGCCGACCATCATGTAGGGGCTGCGCATAACCCGCCTCACGTCGTCCTCGCTCATCTCGAAGAGCACTATATTCACCTGTGCCTCCTCGGCAAGAAGTAGGTCAAAGGCCGCATCAACAGGTGCCTTTCCCTCGATCTCAGCGATCTCGGAGATGGCTTTCCCCTCGTACTGGGAATGATTCTCCGCGAAGGCAACTACGATCTTCTCCCAGTTACGCGTATCTGTCTCAAGGCCCTCAGCCATCTTCAGCCTCTCCTCGGGGTCCCTGAGCCGTTCAAGGAGTCTCTTAGCCCCACCCTCAGACGCCCATTTGGGCAGCAGGGCGGTGAGACCAGTGCTAGAGGCGATATAGGGATACTGGTCGAAGGTGACGTCGATGCCTCGCTTCCTAGCCTCCTCCACAAGCTCCAGGGACTCCTGTGTCCTTCCCCAGTTGCTCCTGCCCGAGGCTTTGAAGTGAGCTATCTCGACGGGGACGCCGGCTCTCTCACCTATTTCAATGGCCTCTTTGACTGCCTCCAACAGAGTATCACCTTCACCTCTTATGTGGCTGAAGTAGATTCCGCTGTACTCTGGTAGAACCTTGGTTAGCTCCACTATCTCATCGGTGTCGGCGTAGCAGCTCGGAGTATAGATCAGACCTGTGGACATACCCCACGCGCCGTCCGCCATCGCCTCTGCTACCAGCCTCTTCATCGCCTTCAACTCTGAATCTGTTGGAGCCCTCATCTCAAATCCCATGATGTTCTGCCGAATCGTTCCTTGTCCTACAAGGGCTACGACGTTGAAGGAGGCTCCCTGCCTATCGATGAGGTTGAAGTAGTCTTCCATCGTCTCCCAGTTGAATGTACTCGGAAATTGATCTCCCATGTACCTCTCTCTGTAAGCTCTGACCTCTGAATTCATTGGTGCTGCAGATGTGCCGCAGTTTCCGACTACTTCAACGGTTACACCCTGCATCACTTTGCTTTCAACCCGTGGGTCGAGAAGGACTGGGAAGTCGGAGTGACTGTGAATGTCTATAAAACCTGGAGCGACCACGAGACCTCGGCAATCTATACGTCTCTCAGCGTCGGCATCTCTGAGATTACCGATAGATTCAACATGGTTTCCTACAACTCCTACATCAGCCTTGAACCAGGGATTTCCAGCCCCATCCACAACGAGACCATTCTCCATCAGGATGTCATATCTCAAGAAACTCCCTCACAGAAGGATTGCCTCCAAGGTTTATATCATTTACGAAGTGTGAAAATCTCTATGCACGTGTGCGGGAGATTCTCCGATCCAAAAAGGTAAAAATCATGAAAATATATCCTCAGTCAGTGAGTTTCATGGAGAGAAACATGAAGGATATTGATAGAGAGTTGACGGGCGAGATCTATAACTCTGATGAGTCCTGGGAGACGATAACAACCCTCTGCGGCTTTGGCAGTAGATTCGGTGGACTTGAGAGCGAGAAACAGGCGGTTAGATACATGCTGGAAAAATTCAGGGAGTATGGCTTGGATGATCCCCATCTCGAGGAGTTCGAGTACCTTGGCTGGAGGAGAGGCTCGTCCAAGTTGGAGGTGGTGTCACCTATAAGGAGGGAGCTTCCATGCATCGGACAGATGTACTCTCCCTCGGGCGTTGTAGAGGCTCCTCTTGTCGACGGCGAATACGGACATCCAGATACATTCAAGAGGCTTGGCAACAAGGTCAAAGGTGCAATAGTCATCGTCCAGAGGCCTTCGCAGGAGGCGATAAGAGCCGGAAAGGCCCTGCCTGGAACACCCTCAACGATGTATACCCGGGTTGTTCAGGCGGGCGCCGGGGGCTTCATCTGGTGGAATCAGACTCCTGGACAGTCGCCCCTTCTGAGGACGATGCACTACAACCTAGCAGGCGAGATCCCAGCGACTGGCGTCTCCTACGAGGATGGCAGGGTACTGCTAGACCTGCTTGAGAAGGGCCATGTGACGCTGAAGATGACGGAGAACCATAGGATGAAGAAGATGAAGTCCTGGAACGTCGTCGCCGAGATCAAAGGAACCTCCAAGGCGGACGAGATCGTGTTCTGCGGCGCCCACTTCGACGCCGTCGACATCACCCAAGGCGCCTACGATGATGCAGGGGGAGCCGTGGTGGTGATGGAGGCCGCTAGAGCACTGGCACGGCATAAGGGAGCCTACAAGAGGACATTGAAGTTCGCAGCCTTTGCTCTTGAGGAGTGGGGACTCATAGGGTCTTTCTCCTACGTGCAGGCGCACAAGGACGAGATGAAGAATGTGAAGTTCATGTGGAACTTGGACGGCGCCGCAGGCGCGGGAGTAGGAGGATTGGGGGTATCGATCGAAGGGCGTCCAGAGTTGATCCCATACTTCAGATCCATGGTGGATGACATGAAACTTCCGTATAAAATGGCTGTTTCCGACAGCTTTGGACTCCACTCAGACCATCTGCCCTTCCTACTACAAGGAATACCCAGCGCCAGCGCAGCAGCCTCCGACCGTGAGAAGTCAGCGGGGTGGTCCAACCTCACGGGCTGGTCACATACCGTGGCTGATACGATCGACAAGATGAGGCCTGAGTTCCTGCGATCAGCTGCGATTACCGTGGCGAGGGTTTTGATGCGGGTGGCGAATTCCGATGAGATCCCTGCGGGGCACTTGTCGATGGAGGAGACCAAGAAGCTCATCGACGACAGGGGATACACCGAGAGGCTGTATAACCTCCGATACAGGTTCCCTGAGGAGCTAGCGAAATACGGAGTCTCCGACTAGTTTATACTAGCAGTCCTCATTTTTTGACTATCTTACGCGCTAGATGGTATAATGATTAGTTGGAATGTGTGGCAATTCAGTACATGGCTTAAACTCACATTTTGCTGAAAAAAGAGGGATCGATATGGATTTAGGTTGCATCGTCAGGACTGCTCTAAGGTTTGAGTTTTTCCCCTGTCTCTTCTTCGGCAGCTGGAAGCTGAGGGAACTTTGTCTTCATTCGCTGCTCTGCAATGGTTGCTGCTTCGTACAGGATCTTCTGAGAGTCCTCGTTCACTGATTCAAAGTTGATGGACATTCCGCCGACAACACCGGAATCCAAGGCTATCCCGCTCAGCAGGTCGCCGATGTTGCCTAACTCCTTTGCGACGGCTGGCGATACACCGGCGATTGAAGTCTTTACACCGTGGAGAACACCTATTACAGGGGCCAGGGTCGCTGTAATATCGCCCAGCTCAGTCAGGGTCGTTAGTCTCAACTCAATCTGATCTAGAGCTATTCTTGCCTGCATGGTCATCTGTTCCATCTTTCGGATCTCGGCCAGTTCGTTCGCTAGGATATGAGCTCTCTTCATGTCGTGCCTCTCGTAGGAGTCGACCAAACCGTTGAAGATGGACTTGTCGCGTTCGCCAAAGCGATTGGTTGTCTGGTCAAGCTTCTGAACCAGCACGCTTATTCTGCGCATCGCTGTGTTTATTCTAGGCTTCAAGGGACCTGACGGGTGAACAGCTTCCCTGATCTTTGTTGAGAATGGTGATTCGTCCTTGGTTTCCCATCGCTTATTCAAACTAGTCATGTCTAGGCACCTAACAGAAATTCTCATGTTATGAGAGAAATCCCTTGTTCTGACATAGCTTACACGAATGATTCTTTCATTATTCAATATATCATATGAATTTGCAGAATCATGACAACGATTTAACCCTGATCGAATAAATCATGCGAAAAAGGCCTTTGTTAGGATTCATAATTGTCATGAACTAGCAAATCCCTCATTTTCAAGAAAATATTGTGGCGCATAAATGTGAGCAGGAAAAACGATATATCCAGAGTTAACGATCGATTCATTGAAGTTCGCGTGTGCAATAGAACTCGGGCTTCGAAGTGGAGCTATACTGATAGAAGAAGGAAAGGATGATGGGGAATGGCTAGGTATGGGTATATAGCTTTTGTGAAGTTCTCACTGATGTTCCTGACGGAGTCCGAGATGTGGTCAACAGCAATGTCGAGAACAAGGGAGTTGTCTGAAAAGCATGGCTTCAAATTGCTTTACATGGGGACTCCCTACGGCACCGATGACCACTTTGTCTACGTGTTCGAATCCGACAAGCCGATGGATGATTGGGCCAGGTTCGTCCGGGAGTGGGTGGGCACAGGGAGACCTGATGGCTGGAAGAGCGTCATCTCCATAAGGACAATACCAGTTAATGTGGTCCCATAGAATTAAAACCCTAACACATCGTTGCGCCCGGCGGTTTCACCATCGCTTATTTTTTGGATCGTTGCTGCGGTTGTGAGGATGATTGCGAGGAGTGATCGAAAGCAGAGGCTTGTGATCTACGAGCATGTTTGTGTTGGTTTAGATGACGCGCACTAGGGCTTTTTCGGGCGGTGATGGGGCTGTCTCTGCGGCGTAGACGGCTAGGGCCAGGGCCCAGAATCTGTCGTCATGGGTTCCGTCTGGGTGTGAGAAGCTGATTTTTCCCGTCTTGGTGAGCTCGTATTTCTCGACGTTCAGCTCGTCTAGGGTTTCTCTGTCGAAGGGCATGTGGAAGAAGCTCTCGATCATTCTTTGCTTGAGGATCTGCGCCATCTCCTGTTTCGTGTCCTGGGTGAAGGTGATGCCCGTGGGGTTTAGGATACCCGCGTCCCGCATATCCTGGACGATGTAGTCGCCGTGCTTGGTTTTGTCGACATAGACGGCCCAGACCCTGTTCCAGCGTTCGCAGAGGACTTTGGCGTATCCGATGACGGAGGCTAGGCTTGTCCCTTTCTTGAAGCGGTTCATGTGAACGAGGTTGAGGTGGTTGTCCTGTTTCTGGACGACGGCGACGACGCTGTAGTCGACTTGCTCCGCTAGGTCGATGCCCATGTATAAGCGTCCTTTCTGCTCTGAATCGAAGCTGAGGAAGTCCAGTTCTTCGCCGCAGCTCTTCGCCAGTAGGTCTTGGCTGAGCCACGTGTCCACTTCCTCTATGAACTGGGCTTCGTACTCCATCTTGAAGACCTGCGGTCTGGTCTCCTGTTCCTTCTCTATCTGCTTGAGGAACTCAGGGGAGTAGCGCCCCTCCTCAACGGCTTCTCTCCACGTGACGATGTGTTTCTCGTAGTCTGGGTCTTGGTTGAGCTGGTAGAAGACTGTGTTCTTTCCCCAGGGGGTGCTTGAGACGATGAGGGTGCCGCCGGTCGTAGCCAGCATAGGTGGCAGGATGTTGTGGAAGATCTCCTCGTCGTTGTGGAAGAAGGCCGCCTCGTCGATGACTATGAGGTCGGCGGTGAAGCCTCTGAGCTGGTTCTCGGAGTTGGGGAGCACTAGGATCTGGCTGCTGTTCCTGAAGCGGAAGATGGTGCGGAGCTGCTGGCTCAGGATGCTGCGCCTGTTTTCCCGTGCCATGCGTCCCAGCAGTTCTCGGATCTTGTCGCCCAGGATCATGGACTGTCGAAGCCCCGGCGCCACTATTAGGATCGTTTTGTCTGGGTTGAGGGCGGCGTGGTGTATGCACAGGCAGGCTAGGATAGAGGTCTTTCCGGTCTGTCTCGCCCATCGGAGTATGACTCGTTTCGATTTTGTTTCCAGGAGATCTCTTTGATAGCTTGTTGGTTCGAAGTTTAGGATCTCTCTGCAGAACTCGACTGGTTCGGCGGACAGGCTTGGAGGGCGCCGCGTGATCTCGTCGACCTTCTTCTCTAGGTTCTCAAGCTTTTTCCATAATATCTTCGATACGCCTGTTCATCTCCTCTAGTTTCTCCTCTATCTGTTGGAGGTCATAGGTTTTTGATATGGAGGCGATGGTTTGGTAGAGGTAGGCTTCTATTTTCGCCCATTTCTGGCGTTCGTCTGTCGAAAGGTACTTTGATGTAGCCCTCTTGTGGGCCTCCTCTGCTGATTCTTCGAGGTTTCTAATTGCTCTTTCAAGGGTCTTCTTTGTGTTGAGTTCGTAGTCGGCTCGGACTCTGCGTAGTCTGAGTAGGACCCCCCTCCCCCCTCTGATCGATTTTATTCGGAAGGGTGTTGTTTCTTTCTTCTTTTTTGTTTTGGCTTGAGTTTCTAATGCCTCCTGTGTCTTGTTCGCTACTGTTTGGCTACTGTTCTGCTCCTGTTCTGCTTCTACATCGTTGACCTTTGCTTGATCTGAGCTCATGTCTTTCTTTCCTCGATGGTTTTCTTTCTGGTGAAGATTCCTCATTTTAGCTATGTTTGAATGGTTTTATTTAAACAATCTTGATACTTATTCACAATTTGTGTGAAGAAATAATAATGTTTATTTTGAGAATCAGTAATAGATAACCACCAATGCGCTACATTACCCTTATTTCATAAATGATGGTTCGATCGATTAGATTCGAAAGAGGCACGCTGTAGCCATGTCTTCTGGCATAAGCCTGTGGCCCTTGAATATGTTCTTTTCAATCCTAGGGTTTCTACGTTTCTGCCTATGAGGCTGTCAGTGACGCGTCTGCCGCGGTCGATGTTGGTGTCCACCACGATGATGTTTTCGATTTCAGTGGTTCGGATCGTGGTGTGGTTCCCGATGCTTGTGTATGGGCCGAAATAGTGTTAGGACCGATGGCGAAGTGGCCATCGATGATTCCGGGGCCTCTTATGGTGGTTCTGCTGTATATGACTATCAGCGTCTTCGGGGATCGGATCGGTTGATCGGAAAGAAATAGGGTAATGTGTCATATGATGAAGGCTCTCTTCCTTTCTTCTCAGACCTTCGCCCCTTCCTTTTTTTGACCTTGGCGATTCTAACGACCTCTTTTTCTTCGGTTACTCTGTAGAGCTCAGATAGCCCTCTGTGATGAAGAAATCGTTTTTACGAATGTCTTTACGTCTTTTGAAGTCAGCGTTTCTTCTCCTGGATCTATAGTCAATGCCTTACCACTGGCAGTGATTGAGGCTCGAATCTTCGGTTTGAGAAAGTCAAAAAGATTTTCACGTTCACTCTCTAATTCACTGATATCGATCGTTATCAAGGTCGCTCTGCTCTTGATGGTTGAAACGGTGTGTGTAGACATTCTGGTTCTGAGAAGTTATAAAGTTTGAAAGGATGATGAAATCAATTCTCCTCTGCTTCCTAAAGGACACCAACTTGCACCTTGTTAATATCCAGAGAGATCTTGTCGCCGACCCTGATGTCCAGCTTCTCATACTCGTCCAAGCCAAGCTTTATCACGGTCGCAAAGCTGCCCATCATCTGCTTCGAGATGATGTTACCAAGGTTCTGGAAAACATCATCCATAGAACGGAAGGACTCTAATGAGGTAGGTGGAGTTCTCTGAGGTCCACCGACCTCCTCTGGACTCTTCAGGGTGACAAACACGTAGGGCGAGCCGTCAGGCGAAGCGCTGATATCTGTGACAACATACTCCTTTCTCAAACCCATACCTCCTAATAACTCACTCACACAAACCCTTTTGCTTCTTACTCACACTAACTTCTTAACCTTTCGCTATGTGCGCCCACTATTTTCGTTTGTTAAGGTCTGCAGGCGCATGCGACGGCTTCTCAGCATTCACTGCATCAGTTTTCCGCAGTGATAGGTCCAGTCGCCGGGGTAGACGGTGGGCTGGTATCGGGTATCGAAGATCACTGACTTGTAGGGTGCGTACAGCTCCTCGATAACCTTTCCTGAAACGTCTTTCAGTATTCCTAGCCTTTCGCCTTTTTCGACGACGGCGCCCAGCTCGCAGGTGTTGTAGAGGATGCCGCCGTGCCCTGTTTTCGGCCAGCTGCTCCCATCTGAGACGAGTTGCTGAGAGTTAGAGCCGACGGGCTCATCGTTTATCATGCCGAAGCCGATCATCACGTTCCTGATGCCCTGTACGCCGACACGAACAAGGTCTTCCCAAAGCCTGCCCCCTCCGCCCAGCTCCGGGCTGAGGGTGGGGATGCCCACGAGGCCTGCCTGGATGCTGAGGGATCCCATCATGCTGGGGCGAGTGCTTGTGCCTCCCAGGACCGGGACACCCTGCCCGAAGAGCAGGTATAGCCGCTTGTTCTGGGGGCCCACGAGCCTCTCTGTCTCGGGGGTGCCACGGGCGTGGAGGTAGCGGGCCATGAAGGCTCTGCCTCCCTCGTGGAGGTCGATGACGATGTTCGAGTCCCTGATCACCTGCTCCCAGAGGACTGCGGCGATCTGTTCCATGAGCAACCCCTTTGGGTCGCCCGGCCAGACCCTGTTCATGTTGAGGTTCTCGTAGCCCATGGGGGGCGGGGAGGCACGCTCCCCGGCGTTGAAGGCCAGCGGGTTCGCGACCGGCACGGCGATTACGCTACCGCTCAGTTCTCTCGGGTCGATGGCGTCCATTATCCTGTTTGATATCTCCATCCCGCTGTACTCGTCGCCGTGCTGAACCCCCAGCATCGCCACCCTCGGACCATCGTGAGCACCGACCGCGAACCGGAGGTTCATCGATATCGGCGAACCATCGGGAAACTCCGCCACCTTTACCCTGAAGGACCCAGACTCCGGTGCGGAGAACCTCCTGTCAAAGACTTCCAGAGTCAACCAAGTCACGTATAGAACCTGAGCTTCCGACCATTTAAGCCTCGTGCACATGAAGAGAAATGGCCATCTGGTCACGTACGCTGGAGAGCGCGTAATGGTGGTTAGTGTGCGTCAGGTCTTCAGGTACTTGGCGTAGAATCCGAGAACCCTCTCCCAAGCATCCTCAGCGGCCTCAGGTCTGTAGCTGTCCCTCGTGTCGTTGAAGAAGGCGTGTGGGGCGCCGGGATAAACCTTGACGTCGAAGGTCTTCCCGTGCTTCGTCAAGGCCTCCCTCAGCAGGTTGATATCCGCCTCGGTTATGCCCATGTCTGCTCCCGCGTAGTTGCCGAGCACTGGGCAAGGGATGTTCTTCACCAAGTCTATCGGCGACGGGTTTCGTCCGTAGAACACGACCGATGCTGCCAGTTCCCGGTTGTGGCAGGCGAGCAGAAGCGAGAGCCCTCCTCCCATGCAGAACCCCACGCAGCCTATGCGCTCGGGGTTCACGTTTTTGAGGCCCTTCAGGTAGGCATGCCCAGCGTTGAGGTCCACCAACATGTTCTGCTCCGATATCTGCTCCCGCAGCTTACGGCCGTCCTCCATCCTCGTCAGGGTCTTCCCGCCGAAGAGGTCGACGGCGAGGGCCACGTACCCCTCACGAGCAAGCCTCGTGCTCACGTCCTTGATGTGATCGACCAAGCCCCATATCTCGTGAATCACTATCACTCCGGGGTATCTTCCAGGGTCGTTAGGCGCCGCCAGGGAGGCCTCAGCTTTGCCTCGTGGGGTGCTGCTTGGGAACTGAACCATAGAGGATGAGACTTCCAAGATCGATTTCCCCATGATGAAATGGCGCCAATGATTTAAAAGGACTTGGTTTAGATGATCTCTCGGATCAAGATGGCGGGAGAACGCGCCGAGTGCTTCCCAGAAGAATCGGAGAGGAAAGGGCCTTGACCGAGACCGATGGACTCCGGGCTGAGATCGAGAAGACCGCGAGGGACATGGAGAGGACCTACAACGAGGCACTAGTGAAGATAAAGGAGCTGAAGGATACGATGAACACGCTGGAGCAGAAGATAAGCCGCGACGACGGCTCCGAGAAATCTAGCTTAAGAATGGCGTTGAGCTCCGCCTCAGAGAAGATGAACAGGCTGAGCGACTACCTCTGTCTCACGAGCAAGAAAGCCTGGCAGACACTGGTCAAACTCGAGAGCAGGTGCAGAGCCAGCCGACTAGATCCGCCGCTGCTGGATGAGGTGCGAGCCCTCTGCGTGAAGACAGAGAAGATGGCGGCCGACCTCCTCTGTTATTCCCTCGGTCGCTAGATACTCCGTGCAAACTAATCTCAGTGGCATGTATAGGCTGATCGTCCAGCTGGCTTTGACTGGGGCGTTAGTCGCTCTGATATTCATGTTTCTCACTCTGCTTGAGTGGTGGACAGTAGAGAGGAAGTACAGAGTGCAATTCAGGAGAGCGACTCCTCCCTAACGTGTACATACAATTGAAAATGGTAATGCTATGCCTGAAGTAGCTCTGAAGACGCCTTAGAGCCGTGGGTTTGAGGCTTTTCTCGTGTGAGTTAGGTAGATGAAGAGGGATACGAGGAGCGACATGACCGTCATGGTTGTGAACATGTACAGAGCTCTAGGAGGCTCGCCGTTTCCGAGAATTGATGTCGCCATGAAGGGTCCTATGGCCATGCCCATGAATCGAGCCGAGTTGAGGAAACCCATGGCCGTTCCCCTTCTCCCTGAACTTCCTCCGAGGAGGCTGGGAGGTATCCCCGCT
>Ga0315296_10001575_pt1 | contig 19869 bp, 15 predicted proteins | sample YL17G14_18_MG_FD_203921 | JGI IMG/M metagenome (GOLD analysis project Ga0315296, IMG submission 203921) | Sediment microbial communities from Yellowstone Lake, YNP, Wyoming, USA - YL17G14_18 | ecosystem: Environmental > Aquatic > Freshwater > Lake > Sediment | place: USA: Wyoming | collected...
CGAACCCCTTCTTGGAGTTCGACGCCCAGATGTGCATCATCTGCACGCGCTGCGTCCGCGCCTGCGACGAGATCCGCCACACGGGCGCCATCACCCTGTCCGGGCGCGGCTTCTCCACCCGCATCGCGTTCGGCGCTGGCGGGCCCGTCCAGGAGTCCAACTGCGACTTCTGCGGCGCCTGCATCGATGTCTGCCCCACGGCTACCCTCATGGAGAAGCCCAACAAGTGGATCGCTCGCACCGACGAGTGGGTGTCCACGGCGTGCAACTCCTGTAGCGTCGGCTGCACGCTCAGCATGGGCGTCCGCAACGGGCGCGGCGTCATCATCCGGCCCGACCCCCTGAACCCGGTGAGCTTCGATCAGGTCTGCGTCCGTGGTCGCTTCCACTACGACGCCGTGCGCGACCGCGACCGGCTATCGCGGCACATGGTCCGTCGCGGCGAGGCGCTCCTGCCCGCGTCCTGGGAAGAGGCGCTGGACAGCGCCGCCGAACGCCTGGCCGAGATCAGGAGCCGGCACGGCCCGGCGGCCGTCGGCTTCCTGGGCTCGCCGGTCGCGACCAACGAGGAGAACTACCTGCTCCAGAAGCTGGCCCGCGCCGTCGTCGGCAACAACAACGTCGACTTTTCGGGTGGGCCGGTGGCCCGCTCTGTGGCCGAAGCCTTGCGCGATGCCTTCGGCAGCGAGGCCCTGCCCGCCGACCTGAGCCGCGTCGCCCAGGCCTCCGCCCTGGTGGTGGTGGCCGACGACCTGGAGTCCAGCCATAACGTCGCCGCCCTGCGCGTCAAGGATGCCGTCGTGAGGCGGGGTGCCCGCCTGGTGGTGGTCAGCCCGCGCAACGGTGAGGTGTGTGACTTTGCCGAGGTGTGGGTGCGTCCACGGGCCGGCGGCGAGGCCGCAGCCCTGGCCGCCGTAGGCGCTGCCCTGGCGGCCCGCACCGGCACTCCGAAGGGCATCGAGGGAGCGCCGCCGGCCGCCGGACAGGCGGGTGGCGCCGAGCCCGAAGCCGTCCAGAGGGCCGCCGACCTCCTGGCCTCCGCTGCCGCCGACCCGCCTGACCGGCAGGCAGGCCCGCGGGCTCACCTGGCCTTCCTCTTCGCGCCGGGGCCCATCGGCAGGTTTGCCGCCGGCCAGACGGCGCGGGCGGCCGCCAACCTGGCCATCCTCTGCCGCGGCGGCGAGGCTCACCAGTCTTTCTACTCGTTGCCCGCCGAGGCCAACGTCCACGGCGCCCGCGACATGGGTGTGGCGCCGGACCTCTTGCCCGGCCTGAGGCCCCTGGACGACGCCGCGGCCCGCGACGCCTTCCGCGAGGCCTGGGGCGCCGAGGTGCCGCCGGAGGCCGGCCTCGACTTCTGGGGGATGATGGAGGCCGCTCGTCAGGGCCGGCTGAAGGCCCTGGTGGTGGCGGGCGACAACCCATTCCTCTGGGCGCCCGGTCGCCAGCTCTTGCGCGAGGCGCTGGAGGGCCTGGACTTCCTGCTCGTCATCGATAGCCTGATGACGGAGACGGCGGAGCGGGCTCATGTTCTCCTGGCCGACGTGCCCACCTACGGCAAGGACGGCACCTACACCAGCGCCGACCGCCGGGTCCTGCGCCTCAAGGCTGCTCTGGCTCCCCTGGGCGAGGCCCGGCCCGCCTGGCTCTCCCTGCGCGAGCTTGGGCGCCGCCTGGCCGAGAAGCTTTCCGCCACGGTGAACCTGGAGGCGGAGGGACCGGAGGCCCTCATGCAGGAGATAGCCTCGCTGGTGCCGGCCTACGCCGAGGCCCGCTACGACCGTCTGCAGTCGGGGAGGACGCGGGTCCTGCTGCCCGAGGTCCCTGCTCGGGTCGCGTTCCGGGAGGTCATCGCCCTCAGCGGCGAAGCCCCCGCGGAAGGGGTCCTCACTCTAATCACCGGTCGCAGCCTCTACACCAGCCTGGAGGGGGCTGCCCTGCGCTCGCCCGAGGCCGACAAGCTGCACCGTGAGGAGTCGGTGGAGATCAACCCGGCCGATGCCGCCGCCCTCAACGTCCGCCAGGGCGAGGAAGTCGTGCTCCTCAATAGCAGCGCCGAGCTGGCCATTGCCGTGTCAGTCACCGAGGCGGTTCCGCCGGGCGCCCTCTACGTGCCCCTCTACTACAGCGGCGGCGCCGTCAACGCCCTCATCCCGCCCGACGACGGCCGGCCCCTCCTGCCACAGGTGCGGGTGGCGGTACGCCAGCCGGCCTGAGAAGGCCGGAGCGCGAAGCCCTCGCGATGCCCCCTCTCCAATGCCTACGCGGGCCGGCCCTGGAACGTGGGATGGTTGTGGTCCAGCCACACGTCAGCCTTCGAAAATGTGTCGCCGAACCAGGGGGCATACTGGTGGTTCTTGACGTAGGGCCACCTGGTGCCGACGTCTATCTCGGAGATCCAGTCCAGCCGTGCCACAACGTTGTCGAGCAGATAGTGCTGGATGTCATACACCATCTGGCGTCGTTTCTCCGTGTCAAACTCATCCCGCTGGTCCTCCAGCATGCGGTCCAGGTCAGGGTCCGACAGGTTGAATGAGTTCTTGGGTCCATCGGTGTGGAAGTAGGGATAGAGGTAATCGTCCGCCTCGAGCCAGCCGTTGTCGTAGCCGAAGATGAAGACGAGCCGCTTCTGGAGAAGTCCCTGGGCGATCTCCGTGTAGCCGGTGGGATCCAGGCGCCCCTGGACCTCGAAGCCCAGAACCTCCTTCAACTGACTCTGGAACTGAGGCCAGAAGCTTTTCACAAAGTCGGGGACGCCGGTATAGACTACCTCCACAGGCCCGATAGACGGCCCGCCGGCTGCCTCCCACATCTGCTTGGCCTCGGTGAGGTCTTGCGCCCGCTCGTCAGGCTTGAACCGGTAGCCTCGCTTCTTGGTCAACTCCTCCAGCGGCAGCGCCCAGTTGCTGAGGGCCTGGGCGACCGGCGATGCCAGCAGGCAGGAGTTCTGGTATATCCCCTGGCCCATGACGCTGCGGTCGATGGCGATGTTGATGGCCTGACGCAGCCGCAGGTCCTTGAAGGGTGACTTGGCGGCCGGCGAGTCGTCGATCAGCAGGCGGCTCGTGATCCAGCTTGAAGATATCCATTCGTCTAGCAGCGTCCCCGTGTCAGCGGCTATGCGGGCAGGGCTTACGTTATCCACATAGTCCGTGTGATCCACCTGCTTGGTGTCGAAAGCGATCTCGATGGCTGTATTGTCGGCAGGGAACCAGGTGGTCTCAAAGCCATCGAGAATGGGGCGGCCGGACAGTCCCTGATCGGCCAGATCGTCTTTGGCGAACCAGTCAGGGTTGCGCACGCCGCGCATCACCTGGAGAGCCACGAACTTGTCTAGGATGAAGGGGCCGGTGCCGATCATCTTGTCTAGGGAGTTCATGTCGTCGGTGGCCGGATCGACCAGCTCCTTGGCGATGATGAAGTTGTGGGTGTCGGCCAGATAGTGCAGGAAAGGAGCGGTGGGCTTCTTGGTGGTGATCTTGATCGTCAGGGGGTCTACAACCTCGATCTTGTCTATTGTCTCCCACTGGCTCCTTCGGTAGTAGAGAGCGCTGTTGGGGCTCTCCTTGTTCATCTGTCGTTCGATGCTGTACTTGACGTCCTCGGCGGTGAGCGCGCGGCCGGCCACCTGTGGGAACTGCTGGCTAAACTTCTCGGTGTTGTGGAAGCGAACACCGGGATGGATCTTGATAAGGTAAGTGAGCTTGTCCGGCGTCTCAGGCACAGCCTGCGCGAGGTCGGGTTCCAGCACGCCGTGATAGGCGTCGTGATACTTCAGCACCTTGCTGAAGACGACGGAGTGCATGCTGGCCACTGGGCCAAATTGGGTCTGATGGGGGTCAAGGGTGTCCAGAGCGATGGCTTCGAAGCCGAACCAACGGACGATGCCGCCCCTGGTGGTGGCTGGCTCCAGCGCTGGCGGTGGGCCCACACCCCAGCGATGGCCCATCGCAGTGGTTGTCGGCGATCCTGCCGGCGACGGGCTTGGCCCCGCCTCCTCTCCGCCACAACCCACGAGCGACAGGGCTGCCAGCCCAGCTCCCGCGCCGGCCGCTCTCGTTAGCAGTTGGCGGCGGGAAAGCCGCCGTTTGGCCCATCGCGTCCAATAGTTAGGTCCATCCATCTCGTTGGGCCTCCCTCCCGTACTAAGCCACTATGGCAGGCGCGAGCGCAGCGCAATCATACTCCTCGCGTTGCAAGGAGGCAAAACCGGCAGCGCGCTCCGGGCCTTCGTTGGGGAGCGCCACCACGACGGTCGGAATCTCAACCCTGCCAAGCGCCAACCCTTGCCGGATTTGGGCACATCGGGTAGTCGGCCTCGTTAGCCGCTTTGGAGAAGAACGGGGCCATGATTGGACGCCGACCGCCTTGCGCGCCCCGACGGCGGCCCTCTATAATCCGGCTAGGGTCGGGGGGCGCACGTGTCCCAAGGCCTCCGGGCCGCGGCCCCGACGCACGTGGGCGACCGAATGATCCCCTGCCCGGTCTCTCTTTTCGCTTCGGGTTCCCACGGTTCCGGTTCCTCGTTTACGGCTCCGGGTGGGTGAAGCTGCGCCTGGCCTAAGTGCCCGCGCTTGGCCTTGGCAAGACTATGACCACGGTGGCCGACCTTTACCTCCTCCAGGAGATGGACATCGAAATGCAGGCGAAGCAGGCCGCCCTGGATGACGTGGAGGCACGCCTGGGTGAGAGCGAGGAGTTGGAAGAGACGCGCCGAGAGGTGGAGGAGACGCGCCATCGCCTTCGCGAAGCTCAGAAGAAGCAGCGCGAGGCCGAGTGGACGGTGGAGGAGGTCCGCGTCAAGATCCAGCCCCTGGAAAAGAAGCTGTACGGCGGCACTGTCAAGAATCCCAAGGAGTTGGTGGGATTCCAGCAGGACGTGGACAGCCTGAAGGCCCGCCAGCGTGAGCTGGAAGACCGGGCCCTCGAGGCCATGTCGGCGGCGGAGGAGGTGGAAAAGGCGCTGGCTGAGGCGGAAAGACGGCTGTTGGACATGGAGACTGGGTGGCAGGCGGAACAGGAGAGTCTCCGCCAGCAGCGGGACGTTCTCCGGCAGGAGATCCAGGAACTGGAGCAGAGCCGATCCGGCCAGGAAGCCACGATCGATGCTGAGATGATACGGCAGTACGAGTCCCTGCGGGCGCTGCACCAGGGGCGGGCCGTGGCCAAAGTGGAGCGCGGCATCTGCCAGGGGTGCCGCATAACCCTGCCCATGCACGTGCTTCAGAGGGCGCGCAGGGGCAATCACTTGGTACAGTGCACGAGCTGCGAGCGAATCCTTTACTTGAGTTGAAGTGAAAGCGGTCGGCTATTTCAGGGAGGCCCCGGCGGGCAAGGGCCAGCCACTGGCGGCCCAGAGTGCCGCCTTCCTCGACTTTTGTCAGCGGCAGGGCTACGAGGCCGTCGCCACCTTCGTGGACTCCGCCTCTGCCGACGACCGGGGGCCCACGGGCTTCCGGCAGTTGGCGGAGTTCCTTCGCGAGCCGGACAAGGGCTTTGTCGTCGTGGTGGTGCCTTGCCTCGAGGGCCTGGGCGAGAGCCTGCGGGACGTCGCCCGTCGCTACTTCCAGATCGAGAGCCTGGGGGCCCAGGTCGCCTTCACGGATGGCACGAAGGACGCCGCCGAGCAGCTCCTGGTTGCCTGGTCCAAGCTCGCTGACGGCAAGCGCCTCAGCGATCGCGTGCGGGCCGCCATGCGTCGCAAGGCCGTCAGGGGTGAGGTTCTGGGGCGCCCTCCCTACGGCTACAAGGTGGGCGTCCGTCGCCGCCTGGAGCTGGTGCCGGAGGAAGCCGTAGTCGTCCGCTACATCTTCCGCCTCTACCTTCAGGAGGGCCTGGGCATCCGCCTCATCGCCCGCCGTCTCAACGAGGAGGGGCTAAAGACACGGCGAAGCGGCAACTGGAGCATGGTGAGCATCCGGGACATCCTGCGCAACCGGGCCTACCTGGGCACTTACACCCGCTTCGGGGTGCGCGTACCGGGAAGCCACCCGGCCCTCGTCTCCGCGGAGGACTTCCGCCTGGTACAGGAGCGCCTCAGCGCCCGCCGCACCAGCTACTCACCGCGACGGGTCTCACCGTTCCTCCTCTCGGGGCTCCTTCACTGCGGCTACTGCCAGAACAAGATGATCGGCGTCAGCCGTCGTCAGAGCTGGCGGCGCAAGGGCGCGGAGGAGGAGAGCCAGGCCTCCTATCGCTATTACCAGTGCGAGTCCCGCACGAACCAGAGCATGTGTAACTACCATACGCGGCGAGCCGGGGAGCTGGAGGGGGCCGTGCGGGAGGCGCTAAGGGATGCCGAATCGGCCAGTCCCGCCCTGCCGGAGGCCGGCGACGAGGCGGGGGTGCTGGCCGAGTGGCAGAGCCAGACCCAGCGCCTGCACCGGCGACTGGCGCAGGTGGACAAGCGACTGGAGGGCTACCTGGACTCGGCGGCGCGGGGGCGGCTGAGCCGCGAGCGCCTGCGCAACCTCAGCATGACGGCCGCCGCCGACCGCCTGGCCCTGGAGGAGGCCCTGGAGGAGACGGAGCGCCGCGCCCGCCAGCACGCTACGGCCGCCGAGCGCCGCCGGCAGCGAGAATGGGCGCGCCAGCGCCTCTGTGACGAGTGGGACAATCTCCTTTTCGCCGAGCGCCAGGAGCTCTTGAGGCAGGTGGTGGAGCGAGTCGTGGTCACCGACGACGAGATCCACACCTTCCTCCGTCCCTGAAGCTCCTTGCCCGCCACACCTCTCTACCACCTGGCTTACTCCGACGGCGCTTCCCGGGGCAACCCTGGGCCGGCCGCCATCGGCGCCGTCATATTCGACCCGGAGGGTCGCGAGGTCTATCGTCTCGCCCGGCGCCTGGGCACAGCTACCAACAACGAGGCCGAGTACCGCGCCGCCATCGCTGCCCTGGAAGCGGCCCTGGGCCTGGGAGCGCGCCGGGTCGACCTGCGGATGGACTCGGAGCTGGTGGTGCGGCAGATGTCCGGGCGCTACCGGGTGCGAAACCCGCGCCTGGCCCGTCTCCACGCTCGAATGCTGGCCCTCCGCCAGCGCTTCGAGGAACTGGTGGTGCGGCACGTGCCCCGCGGCGAGAACCAACTGGCCGATGCGCTGGCCAACCAGGCCCTCCTGCGAGGGCCGTGAGGCGATTGCGTAGGGGCGTCTGCCTTTGGCGGACTGCGTCCCTACGGTCTCGTCTCATTGACTCGCTTGGGGGCCCATTGTAGACTGAGGTCGCCAGTAGGCCGGGTGGCCGCTTTTCCGGTTTGGCTGCTTGACGGCAGGCAGGCCGGAGGGGAGGAAAGTCCGAGCTCCACCGGGCAGGGTGCTGGGTAACACCCAGGAGGGGCGACCCTACGGAGAGTGCCACAGAAACCACACCGCCCGGGGCTGGACATCCGCCTTTGGCGGACGGGCGGCCCCGAGCAAGGGTGAAATGGTGCGGTAAGAGCGCACCAGCGGTCGGGTGACCGGCCGGCTGGGCAAACCCCACCCGGAGCAAGACCAAATAGGAGGACCAGAGGTGCCCGGCCTGTCCTCGGGTTGGTCGCTAGAGGCGGTGGGCAACCGCCGTCCCAGACAGATGGCCACCATCCGCCTTGTGCGGATACAGAACTCGGCTTACAGGCCTACTGGCATAGCTATCGAGCCTTTCCGCCCTGGTGGCGGGGGCTCTCTTTCTTTCTAGCTCCCTGGTCGGTTCGTACCGGTCCCACCGGTTGGCAGCAGCTATCTAGCAAAGGAGGGCTCTGATGGTGAAACGCTGGTTATGGCTTTCTGGACTCGTAGCGGCAGTTGTTCTTCTGGCGGCAGCCGTAGCGCCGCGCTTGGCGAGCGCGCAACGGACCGTAGATCTGGTGCTGGGGTGCAACCCCGTGGCCCTGACCTATGATGACGGCACAGCCGTCACGACGGTGGCTGCTGGCGTCGCGCCGGCAGGCTCCCTTCTCGCCATCTGGAAGTATCTGCCGGCGGAGGGTCGCTGGATCGGCTATTCGGCTGGCGCGCCTCCCGAGGTCAGCGACCTCCAGACCGTCGAGCGTCTGGACGCCGTCTTCGTCTGCGTCAATGCCGTCGCTACCATAACCATGCCGCAGATCGGAGGAGGCGGCTGAGGGTGCCACTAGCCTGCCGGCAGGCAGGCCCAGGCCGCCCATCCCCTCACAGGCCGAGCTGGTGAGGCATGTCTCGGGGGCCTGCCTGGCTGACAGGCATTGGCGAAGCAGAGGTTGTCGGCGACCTGCCGGCTTCGCTTACGGTGGTGTGCTACGACTCCCGTCGCGCTGAGCCCGGGTGTCTCTTCGTGGCCGTCCCGGGGGCTACTCCGCGCTCCCGCGACGGCCACGAGTTCATCGCCCAGGCGCTGACACAGGGCGCGGCGGCGCTGGTGGTTCAGGCGGACCATCGACCGGCGTGGGAACGGCTGGCAGAGAGCGGTCGCGTACCCCTGGTGGTGGTCCCGGACAGCCGGCGGGCCCTGGCGCCGCTGGCGGCCGCTTTCCACGGCTGGCCGGCGCGCCGTCTGCGGGTGGTAGGCGTCACCGGCACCGATGGCAAGACCACCACCGCCCATCTTATTGCTGCCGTGCTGGAGTCGGCCGGACGGCGCTGCGCCCTCCTGAGCAGCGCCGAGCTGCGCTCCGGCGGCCGCGCCCGAGTTAATGCCACCCACATGACAACCCTGGAGGCGCCCGAAGTCCAGGCTTTCCTGGCCGAGGCGCTGAGGGCCGGGGACCGGTGGGCCGTCCTGGAGGCGTCCTCCCACGGCCTGGCCCTCCACCGGGTCGACGCTTGCGCGTTCGATGTCGCCGTCTTCACGACCCTCGGGCGCGACCACCTGGACTTCCACGGCAGCCTGGACGAGTACCGGGCCGCCAAGGGGCGCCTCTTCCGGCTGTTGGGGGAAGCGGCGGACAAGGGCGTGCCCAAGACGGCCGTCCTCAACGCCGACGACCCGGCGTCGGACTACTTCCGGGGCTTGACGGCGGCGTCCGTGGTCACCTACGGCCTGGAAGCCCCGGCCGATGTGACGGCTCATGACGTCCACGCCGAAGGCCTCGCCATGTCTTTCGAGCTTGCCGGGCCCTTCGGCGCTGTGCCGGTGAAGACGCGGCTGGCGGGGCGGTACAATGTGTACAACTGCCTGGCAGCCGCCGCCGTGGGCCTTTCCCAGGGGCTATCGGCCGAGGAAGTGAAGAGGGGGCTGGAGAGCGTGTCCGGCGTGCCGGGCCGTATGGAGATCATCGATGCCGGGCAGCCCTTCTCGGTGGTGGTGGACATCGCCTCCACGCCGCAGGCGCTGGCCAACGTCCTGGGCGTGCTGCGGCCGGCCTGCCGGGGACGGCTCTGGGCCGTCTTCGGCTGCGCGGGGGAGAGGGACCCCGGCCGGCGCGACGGCATGGGGCGCGTCGCCGGGGAACTCGCCGACTTCGTGGTGATCACCAACGAGGACCCCCGCTCCGAGGACCCCGATGCCATCATCGAGGCTATCGCTGCTGGTCTGCGGGAGTCCGGGCGCCGGGAAGGGGACGAATTCGTGCGCATTCCAGACCGGCGACAGGCCATCGCCTACGCTTTCGAGAGGGCGGGTGGCGACGACGTCGTTCTCCTGGCCGGCAAGGGCAGCGAGCAGACCATGGTCTTCGGCGACCAGCACGTCCCCTGGGACGAGCGGGCGGTGGCCCGCCAACGGCTGAAGGGGATAAGATAGCGGGGGGAGAAGCCCATGGGCACGTTCTCCGTCACCATAGAAGCCGGCGATCCCCAGGGGCAGCGGTTTCGTGCTGTTGAAGCCCTCGTGGACGCAGGGGCGAGCTATACCATGCTCCCTGCTTCCCTCTTGCGTGACCTCGGTGTTGCTCCCCACGGCCAGCGGCGCTTCTTGCTCGCTACAGGTGATACTGTCGTGAGGGACATTGGGCGTACGTGGGTGCGCATCGAGGGTCGCATGGAGATGACCATCGTGGTCTTCGGCGAAGATGGCGGGCCGCTCCTCCTGGGCGCCGTGACGCTGGAAGAGTTCGGCCTCGGCGTCGATCCCGTTGCGCAAAAGCTAGTAGCGGTCCCCGGCCTGCTGACGTGACCTGAGGGGCCGCGGGCGTGTTCGCCAGCACGAACGGCCGTGGCCCGCCAACGGCTGAAGCTGAGGATGCAGACTCACTAGGAGGAAGCATGGACAAAGAGGAAGTGGAAGCCCTAGCCCGTAGCGACCTGGCCCACTTCATCCACCCCCAGTACCACGCCAGCGAGCACCAGGCCCCCGTCATATACGTGCGTGGAGAGGGTGTCATCCTGTTCGACGCCCAGGGCCGGCAGTATATCGATGGGCTGTCTTGCCTCTGGAACGTCGCCGTTGGGCACGGCCGCCGCGAGCTGGCTGAGGTCGCCGCCCGCCAGATGGCCGAGCTGGCCTTCTGCAGCAGCTACACCGGCTACTCCAACGTCCCCGCCATCGAACTGGCGGAGCGGCTGTGCGCCCTCGCCTACCCCAACATGGCGGCCGTCTTCTACGCCAACAGCGGCTCGGAGGCCGTCGAGGGCGCTTTCAAGGTGGCCCGCTTCTACTGGCACCTGCGCGGCCAGCCCAAGAAGTCGAAGATCATCTGCCGGAAGGAGGCCTACCACGGCGGCACTCTGGCTGCCACCAGCGCTACCGGCATGCCCGTGTTCTGGCGCGGCTTCGAGCCCCTGATACCCGAGTTCGTGCGGGTCGGCACCTGCTACTGTTACCACTGCGAGTGGGGGAAGACATACCCCGGCTGCGGCCTGGAGTGTGCCGGCGCTGTGGAGGAGACCATCCTGCGCGAGGGCTCGGACACGGTGGCCGCCGTCATCGCCGAACCCGTTCACGGCGCTGGCGGTGTGATACCGCCCGTGCCGGAGTACTTCCCCCGCCTGCGGGAAATCTGCGACCGGCACCAGGTGCTCCTCATCGCCGACGAGGTGATCACGGGCTTCGGGCGCACGGGGCGCTGGTTCGCCCTGGAGCATTTTCGCCAAGGCGAATCCGCCTCCGGCGGAGGATGCGTGCAGCCGGACATCATGACCATCGCCAAGGCTGTGACCAGCGCCTACGTGCCCCTCTCCGCCTTCATCATCTCTCGCCAGATCCATGAGACCATGACGGCGGCGCCGCCCTCCGAGCGCTTCATGCACGCCTACACCAACTCCGGCCATCCCGCGGCCTGCGCCGTCGCCCTGGCGAACCTGGACATCATAGAGAGGGAGGGTCTGGTGGAGAATGCCCGCCGCATGGGCGAGCGGCTCCTCTCCGGCCTGCGCTCTCTGGAGGAGATGGAGATCGTGGGTGAGGCGCGGGGCCTGGGCCTGATGGCCGCCGTCGAGCTGACAGCGGACAAGGAGACGCACCGCCCGTTCGAGCCATCGCTGAACGTGGGTGGCCGCGTCCTGCGCGAGGCCCGGGAGCGGGGCCTGGTAGCCCGCGTCAAGGGCGACAGCTTCCTGGTGGCGCCGCCCCTGGTCATCACCGCCGACCAGGTGGACCGCATGGTGGAGATCCTGCGCGAGAGCATACGGGCGGCGGAAGGGGCCCTGGCAACCAGGAGCTAGGGGCCAGGAGCCAGGAACTGGGAGCTGGGGGTGGGTGCCTACTTCCTAGTTCCGAGTTCCCAGTTCCTCCGTGCGACTGGCCTCCGTTGACGGGCCGATGCCCCTGTGATAGCATCCCGGTTAGGAAAGGAGGTGATGCGGATGGACAACAGCGATAGTTGCTGCGCCCTAGGGTCTATCCACCCGCACCGCGCCTCCTTGGGGGTAGCTGCCCCCTAGACGCGCGGCCTGCCTCGGCAGGAGAGGCTAGGCCCTGGGCCTAGCAACGCGGGGCCACCTCGAGAGATCGGGGTGGCCCCTTACTTCCTGGACAGACGGTCCCATGACTCAAGGGTTCTCTGTCGAAGCCTTCCAGGCTCGCCTTCGCACTCGCTACGTGGGGCGGCGCTTCCTCTACCACGAGCGCCTCCCCTCGACGCAGGACGCGGCCAGGCAGGAAGCCGAGGGCGGCGCCCTTGAGGGCACCACGATCCTCGCCGACCAGCAGACAGCCGGTCGGGGGCGCCTGGGCCGACAGTGGGTCTCACCTCCGGGCGCTAACCTGTACTTCTCGGTGGTCCTGCGGCCCGCCGCCGAGCACCTGCGGACGCTGGGGATGATCTGGCCCATGGCTATCTGCCAGGCAGTGGGGGAAGTGACGGGCCTCCCGGCGCGGGTGAAGTGGCCCAACGACGTGCTGGTCGGGCCGCGCAAGCTGGCCGGCGTCCTCATCGACTCCGAGTTCAGCGGCGACCAGGTTGACTATGCCATCGCCGGCATCGGCCTTAACGTCAACCTGGACATGTCGGCGAACGAGGAGATCCGGGACATAGCCACCAGCATCTCGGCCGAGCTTGGGCGCGAGGTGGCGCGGGAGGAGGTGATGGCCACGCTCCTGCATCGCTTCGAGCAGTTGTATGAGGCGGCGCGTCGGGGCCAGCCGGTCCACCTGGGCTGGAAGGCCCACCTCGATATCCTTGGTCGTCCGATCCGCGTTCGCTCCGGTGAAGGAGTGGAACAAGGCATCGCCGAGGACGTCGAGCCCGACGGCACGCTCATTCTGCGCCGGCCCGACGGCTCGCACGTCCGCATTGAGGCCGGCGAGGTCACCCTGAAGGGATAGCGGCGGGCTAAGACTCCTCGGGTTCCTTCTCCTCGCTCTCTTCGGCGCTCTCCAGCCCTGGCAGCGAGCTGCTGGCGGGAGGCTTAGTGACGCCCGGGGATGCGCCCCCGGCGGGGGCAGCTAGCGCCGCCCTGCCCCGGTCTATGAAGGCCTGGATGATGTCGATGGGCACCGGGAAGACGATGGTGCTGTTGCGCTCGGAGGCCACCTCGGTCAGGGTCTGCAGAAATCGAAGCTGGAGGCTGTAGGGCGCCGAGGACATGATTCGCGCAGCGTCAGCAAGCCTTTGGGCCGCCTGAAACTCGCCCTCGGCGTGGATGACCTTGGCCCGCCGCTCCCGTTCGGCCTCCGCCTGGCGGGCGATGGCCCGCTGCATTGTCTGGGGCAATTCCGCGTCCTTCACCTCGACGGTGCTCACCTTGACCCCCCAGGGCTCCGTCTGCTCGTCGATGATCTTCTGAAGACGCTGGTTGATGCGCTCCCTCTCCGAGAGCAGTTCGTCCAGGTCCGACTGACCGAGCACGCTGCGCAGCGTCGTCTGGGAGATCTGGGAGGTGGCCCGGAAGTGGTCCAGAACCTTCACCACGGCCGCCTCCGGGTCCACTACCCGGAAGTAGATGACGGCGTTTACCTTCACCGTCACGTTGTCGCGGGTGATGCACTCCTGGCTCGGCACGTCCATGGTCACGATGCGCAGGTCTACCTTCACCATCCGCTCCACGACGGGGATGATGAAGAACAGGCCCGGTCCCCGGGCGCCCATCAGCCGGCCGAGACGGAAGATGACGCCCCGCTCGTACTCCTGGACGATGCGTACTGCGTATGGGTAAACAAAGATCCCCCACGGGGGTATGAGGAGGGCGTAGCCCAACGCGATCAGCAGCGCCTTCACAAACCGTTCCATGGCTAGCTCCTTTGCTTGTGCCTCTTCTAAGGGTCCACGGGTCAGCCGGGTGCGGTCATGCCGTGCCTGCCTGACCCTCTTCTGGCCGCCGCGCCTCCGGCCGATCATCTCCTGCCGGAGGCTCCGCCTTTCCTTCGGCGGGCGCCCTCCGCACGCTCAGGCGAAGACCGCGCACGCCGGTTACTATGACCTTCTCGCCCACCTGGACAGGCCCGTCCTCCGAGGTGGCCTGCCACCGCTCGCCTTGCAAGAACACCTGGCCGCTCGGCTCCAGGGGCGAGCGGGCCACGGCGGTGCGTCCAATGAGCGCCTGTGTGCCGGTCGTAGCGGGCATGCGTCGCATGCGGAGGATGGTGCTCATTATCATCAGGAAGAACATGCCGATAACGGCGGCCCAACCATAGATGAGCCACTTCGACACCTGGAACTCGGGGTTGCTGGTACTCGTGAGGAGCAATCCACCCAGGATCAGCGAGATAATGCCGCCGACGCCCAGGGCGCCGAATCCTTGCACCAGCAGCTCGGCGATGAAGAGAGCGAAGGCGAGGAGGATGAGGAGGACGCCCGCCCAGTTGACGGGCAGGGTACCCAGCGAGAAGAAGGCCAGCAGCAAGGCGATGCTCCCGACAACGGCAGGCAGGATGAACCCCGGGTGGAGCATCTCGATGGCGATTGCCGCGAGCCCCACGCTGAGTAGTATGAAAGCGATGTTAGGGTCGCTGAGGATGAGGAAGAAGCGCTGCACCAGGCTCATGTTGTTCTCGACAATGGGGACGTTGGCTACCTGCAAGGTGGCGGGGCCCGTCAGTAGCTCCACAGAGCGGCCGTCGACGGCGGCCAGGAGGGAGGGCAGGTCGGGCGCGATCAGGTCGACGACGTTGAGGCGGACGGCGTCCCTCTCATCGGCGGAGATGCTCTCCCGCACGGCGCGCTCGGCCCAGTCGGCGTTGCGGCCTCGGAGCTTGGCGATGCCGGTGATGTAGGCGGCGGCGTCGTTGGTGATCTTGTCGCCCAGCGTCCCCTCGATGTCCTCGCCGGTCCCGCCCACGGGATGGGCGGCGCCGATGGCGGTGTTGGGGGCCATCGCCGCCACGTTTCCGGCCAGCGTGATGAAAGTGCCGGCGGAGGCGGCGCGGGCCCCGGGCGGCCAGACGTAGGTGATGACCGGCACCCGGGACGACTCTATACGCTGCACTATGTCGCGCATGGAGCTGTCCAGCCCGCCGGGGGTGTCCAGGCGCAGGACGACGGCCGCCGCATCGCTGTCCTCGGCGGCGCCGATGGCGCTCTCCACGTAGCGGGCCATGACGGGGTTAATCGTCCCGTCGATGGTGACCACGTGGACGGCGTTCTTCTCCTTGATGGAAGAAGCGCAACCCGCGAGGCTCACCGCCAGCAGCACGACGCCGAAAAGCAGAAGAGAGCCCCTGCTGGCCGCTCTGCCGAATGGTCTCTTGGACATGCTGACTCCTGTCAAAGATTATATCCTTTTCGATGAGGCCACTCCCAGGGCCTCTCCCCTTCAGTTGAAGCCGCTAGAGGCTCATTGTAGAATGGCCCTGCCCGCCGATCCCGGCGGCGTGTCGGGCGGGCGGGCTCGCTTGTTCTAAGAGGAGAAGCAGGAAGCCCATGAGTCGCAGGGTCCTAAGGGTTGGTCTGCCGGCCGGCAGTCTCCAGGAGGCTGCTCTGGCCCTATTCCGCAAGGCGGGCTACAACGTGACGTTCCATTCCCGCTCCTACAACCTCTCTGTAGATGACCCGGAGATGGAGTGCATCCTTGTCCGAGCCCAGGAGATCCCTCGCTACGTGGAGAACGGGGTGATGGACGCCGGGCTGACCGGCTACGACTGGGTGCAGGAGAATGAGGCCGACGTGGTTGAGGTGGCCGATCTGGTGTTTGCCAAGGAAACGCGCGGGCCGGTACGCTGGGTGCTGGCGGTACCCCTTGACTCACCCATCAAGAAGGTTCAACACCTGGAGGGGAAGCGCATCGCCACCGAGCTCGTGAACGTGACCGGTGACTTCCTGCGCCGGGCGGGCGTCAAGGCGCAGGTGGAGTTCTCGTGGGGCGCTACCGAAGCCAAACCACCCGTCCTGGCCGACGCCATCGTCGAGCTGACTGAGACGGGCAGCTCGCTGGCAGCCAACAACCTGCGGGTTGTGGAGACGGTCCTGGAGAGCACGCCACGCTTCATCGCCAGCAAGGAAGCCTGGGCCGACCCCTGGCGACGCAGGAAGATTGAAGACGTTACCTTGATGCTGAAGGGCGCCATGGCCGCCGAGGGCAAAGTCGGGCTGATGATGAACGTAAGAGTGGCAGACCTCGATACGGTCGTCGCTGTCCTCCCGGCCCTGGAGAAGCCCACGGTCTCTTCCCTTTCCGACAAGGCGTGGGTAGCCGTGAACACCATCGTCGATGAGTCCGTAATGCGAGAGATCGTGCCCAAGCTGAAGGATGCCGGAGCGCGGGGTATCGTGGAGTACCCCATCAACAAGATCATCGAGTAGCCATGCCACCCCTGGCCCTGCACATGGGCATCGCCAAGGAGCTGGCCGACGGCCTGCGGCATCCGGCGCTGGAGGCGGACCTGGGCGCCTACTACCTGGGATCGACGACGCCTGACATCCGGGTGCTCACGCGCTGGGAGCGGCAACGCACCCACTTCTTCGACCTGAACGAGTTCGGCCACCAGGACGGCGTGACGGCCCTCTTCAGCGAGCATCCGGAGCTGGCCGACCCTAGCCGCCTGAACCCTTCGACACGCTCCTTCGTGGCCGGCTATGTCTCACATCTGGTCATGGACGAGGTGTGGATCGAGGATATTTACCGCCCCTTCTTCGGCCAGCAGTCGGAGCTGGGCGGCGACGCGCGCGCCAACGTGCTGGACCGCGTCCTCCAGTACGAGCTGGACCGCCAGGAGCGCACGAAGCGGGAGATCATGGAGCACGTGCGCCAGGAGCTGGCCGCCAGCGCCCTGGAGATATACGTCGGCTTCATCGATGCCGAGTCCCTGCGGCGCTGGCGTGACATCTCGGTGGAGGTGGCGGCCCACGCCCCCGACTGGGCCAGCTTCCGCTACCTGGCCGGCCGCCACCTGAAGGCGTACGGAGTCGGCACGCCAGAGGCCGTGGAAGAGTTCATCGAGGGTGTGCCGGAGATGCTGGCGCACACCGTCCGACTCGTAGGCCGGGGCCGCATCCAGGCCTTCCTGGACCGGAGCCGCAGCGGTACTCTGCGGGCCATCAAGGACTACCTTTCGTGAGGATCATCTACGGGGCTGAGGAGGCGCGGCGGACGGTGCTCCGCCGCCAGCCTATGGGCGAGACAGAGCTGCCGAAGGCGGTCCGGGAGCGCGTCCGGGAGGTCTTCGGCGCTGAGCTGTCGGCCCAGGAGGTGGTGGAGCGCATCGTGGCTGACGTGCGGGTGGAGGGCGACGCCGCCGTCCGCCGCTACAGCCGCGCCTTCGACGGAGTCGAGTACGCCTCGCTGGAGGTGCCCCGCGCTGAAGTGGAGGCCGCCTATCGGCAGGTGAGCCCGCCCCTGGTGGAGGCCCTGCGCTTCGCTGCCGACCGCATCCGCGCCTTCCACGAGGCCCAGCGCCGTCGCGGCCCGGCCGACTTCTTCGAGGACGGACTGGGGATGCAGGTCCGGCCCCTGGAGCGGGTGGGCGTCTACGTACCGGGGACGGTCGCCGTTTATCCCTCGTCGGTGCTGATGACGGTGATACCGGCGCGGGTGGCCGGCGTCGATCAGGTGTACATGGCGAGCCCTGCCTCCGCCGACGGCCAGGTGTCGCCCCTCAAGCTGGTGGCGGCCGACATCGCCCGCGTGGACCGGGTGTTCCGGGCCAGCGGCGCCCAGGCCATCGCCGCCCTCGCCTACGGCACGGAGACGGTGCCGCGGGTGGACAAGGTCTGTGGCCCCGGCAACATCTTCGTCACCCTGGCCAAGAGGCTGGTCTACGGCGACGTGGGCATCGACTCCCTTTACGGGCCCACGGAGACGGTGGTGGTGGCCGACGACACGGCGGATCCGGCGTCCTGCGCCGCCGACCTCCTGGCCCAGGCCGAGCACGATGAGCTGGCGACGCCCCTTCTCCTGACGCCGTCGGAGGCACTGGCGCGGGCCGTCGCCGGGGAGGTGGAGCGGCAGCTCGAGGGCCTGGAGCGGGCCGATATCGCCCGGTCGGCCCTGGAGGCGCGCGGAGGCATCGTGGTGACGGCGGGTCTGGAAGAGGCGCTGGAGCTGGCCAACGAGTTCGGGCCGGAGCACCTCTGCCTGCTGGTGCAAGACGCCGCCTCCTGGGCGCCGCGGGTGCGGCACGCCGGCGGCCTCTTCCTGGGCGAGACCTCGCCCGAGGCGGTGGGGGACTACACGGCTGGCCCCAGCCACGTCATGCCGGCCGGGGGCAGCGCCCGCTTCTCGTCGCCCCTCGGCGTCTTCGACTTCCTGAAGTTCACCAGCGTGGTCGACATCGACGCCGCCATCCTGGGTCGGCTGGGGCCACCGGCGGCGGCCATCGCCCGCGCCGAGGGGCTGACGGCCCACGCCCGCGCCATCGAGCGGCGCCTGGAGCGCGACTAGCGACGGGGGAGATTCGACATGCGCCGGACATCCGCCACTGACGTAACCCGCCTGCTGCGCTCCGACCTGCTGGCCATGGAGGGCTATGAGCCCATCGAGCCCACCGACGTGCTGGCCGAGGCGCTGGGCATCCCGCCCGAGCGGGTGGTCAAGCTGGACGGCAACGAGAACCCTTATGGCCCGTCGCCCCGGGCCCTGGCTGCCCTGGCCGACGCCCGCTCCTACCACATCTATCCCGATCCTCAGCAGCGCAAGGTGCGGCGGGCTCTCGCCGCCTACCTGGGCGTCGCCGAGGAGCTGGTGGTGGCGGGCAGCGGCAGCGACGAGCTCATCGACCTCATCCTCCGCGCTACCCTTTCGCCTCCCGCCCAAGGCGGGTCCGCCTCTGGCGGAGGTGAGGGCGTCATCGACTGCCCGCCCACCTTCGGCATGTACTCCTTCAGCACGTCGGTCTGCGGCGGGCGGGTGATAGAGGCGCCCCGGCGGGAGGACTTCTCCCTGGACCTCTCTGGCATCGAAGAGGCGGCTGGCCGGGGGGCCAAGGTCATCTTCGTGGCCTCGCCCAACAACCCCACCGGCAACGCCGTCACCCCTCGAGAGGTAGAGGCGCTGCTGGGCCTGGGGCTGCTGGTAGTGGTGGACGAGGCCTACGTGGAGTTCGGGGGCGAGAGCCTGGTTTCATGGGTCACGGAGCGGGAGCGGCTGGTGGTCCTGCGCACCTTCAGCAAGTGGGCGGGTCTGGCCGGGCTACGCGCCGGCTACGGCGTCTTTCCGCCTGCCCTGGCGTCGCTGCTGCTGCGCATCAAGCCGCCCTACAACCTGAACGTGGCGGCCCAGGCTGCCGTCCTGGCCTCCCTGGAGGACGTGGACCTCCTCCGGGAGCGGGTCGCCTCCCTGGTGCGGGAGCGGGAGCGGCTGTATAGGGAACTGGCGCGCGTTCCCTTCCTGCGCCCGTATCCCTCCCAGGCCAACTTCTTGTTCTGCCGGGTTGAGGGGCTGGAGGCGCGCTGGCTCCGCGACCGCCTGGCGGAGCGGGGTATCTTCGTGCGCTACTTCGATACGCCCCTGCTGAGGGGCTACCTGCGCATCAGCGTTGGCCTGCCGGAGCACACCGACGCGCTCCTGCGGGCCCTGGAGGAGTTGGTTGCCACAGATTCACACAGATGAAGCACAGATCCTCAGGCTGACGGAACCTGTTGCGGGCAATCTGTGTCTGCCTGCCTGCCGGTAGGCAGGTCTGTGCCTATCTGTGGCTGACGGCAGCCAAACGTAGGGACGGAGCTTTAGACCTTGTTGAGAAACACCCTCCGCCGGGATCTGTCATTCTGAGTCCGCCAGCGGCGGACGAAGAATCCGGTTTGGCCGGACCCTTCGCTTCGCTCAGGGTGACAGAACAGGACGGTTTTTCAGCAGACCCTTCAGATCCGTCCTCAAGGCCGCCGGAGCCGCGCTCAAGCCTAGGTGCCAGAAGGCCGGCCTTCAGGCCGGCACGACCGCCAGGCTCAAGCCTGGCCTTCGGGGGTAAGTAGGCCCGCCCGCCGCGGGCGGGGGTAGGAGGGACGAGTGGTCGGCGAGCGAAGGCGTGGACGGGCGCGACCGGCGGCCGCCCGGAAGGGCGGGCGGCAGGGCAGCATCGAGCGGGAGACGAAGGAGACGCGCGTCACGGTGCGGGTGGACCTGGACCCGCCTCTGGCGGGGGCGCCGGTGGACACGGGCCTCG
>Ga0315296_10001578_pt1 | contig 19850 bp, 15 predicted proteins | sample YL17G14_18_MG_FD_203921 | JGI IMG/M metagenome (GOLD analysis project Ga0315296, IMG submission 203921) | Sediment microbial communities from Yellowstone Lake, YNP, Wyoming, USA - YL17G14_18 | ecosystem: Environmental > Aquatic > Freshwater > Lake > Sediment | place: USA: Wyoming | collected...
CTGTACTTACAGTAAATGCTGTATATATTGTAATCAATTATCCTCGTTTTGTCAAGTGGAATTTCAAAAAATGTCTCACACGACTTGGCGCGGAAGGTTAGCGTAGCGCTAACACCGCGTAGGTTAACCGTCGCGTGCGACAAAGTGTGCTAATTGTTGGAATACCTGGAAAACATCTGCCTGTGTTGAAATCTGCATATGATAACAGAACACAATACACTACTACTGAAGCAGGTTTAAGCTCTGCTAACAGTCCACATTTAATCAAAGCTATTGGTAGTTTAGCGAACAAATTGTCTTGCATTTCCTGCCTCCTTTTTTCCTTGAAATTCTAAGGTGATGATGATATAATTTGGCAGCTTAGCAAATAAGTTATCCTGCATCCTTTTTCTTTTTTTGAAAGAAAAAAGGCTGTAATGATATAATTTGGGATAATTGAATAGTATTTTAACAAAAAGCCCCTTTGCCTAAACCTTGAAAAGGGCTTTTTTATTTTATCAAAATTTTGCTCCTTTACAAGAAAAAAATTCAATCTTGCCATTGCTTTCGGGATAGTAAGCACTAATCAGCTTGTTTTCTACCTCTACGCCTTCCAAGTCGTGTTTCTCAAAATTTTCTTCTTGAAAAACCATTAAATTTAAGATATACTATATACTGCATCTACGGTATATGATACCATACACGGCACTTACAGTATATACTGTAAGGAATCGAATCTAAAAATTTAATCGCGAGAGGGGGATACCTTAACCATTTCCCCCCTCTCATTTAAAACAAGCCGCCTAAGCAAGCCGACACCTGTTTGCGCCAGCTTCCTAAAGCTGCATTGTTATACATTCCAAAAGTATTATACAAAAAAAGCAGTTTTTATGCAAGGCTGTCGTAGAGGTGTCGGCTTGAGGCGGGATAACTGAGAGAAAGGAGAATGTTCGATATGCATGACGCAACACGAATAATCCAAACTGATGGCATTGTCAGTGATGGCAAACGTATATTTCGTGCGGTCACACAACAATTGGGCTTCGATTGGTGGGTAATAGTGCATACGTTGTGGACAGCTTTCTGCGGCGGCGATTATGAAGGAAGAATCTCGCTGCCAAGAGCTTTGAAGCAGATGGCGGTGCATCATGAAGCCGTTGTTGTGGCTAAGGAAAACGGTCAATGGAACGGGCAATTTATCAAATCGGGTTGTTTATACGTACCGATTCCTGGGCGACGCCTCTGTATCCAATTCCCAGGCAAGGCTTGTTCTTTCGGCGATAAAGCATGCGGTTTATACGTCAACCGCGGCACATCCCGTTGGCCGGGTTACGCGACGGTTGACAATTTTGAGGATTCGCAATACCTGATACTGATTCCCGACGAGTTGGCTGATTATGGTTTTCTTGTTGAGCCGCTGGCAATTTGTCAACATACGATTCGAACCGCTCTTGAGTTTCGATTGCTCAACCAGGAGCCAGTGGCAGTCGTCGGGCTTGGTGTACTTGGGCTGCTCACCGCAACGGAAATGGTGGATATGGGGATTGAAGTTGTGGGATATGACATCTATGCGACTGGTCCACGACGTGAGGCTTTCGATATGCTTGGGCCGATGGCGACTTTTGTGGCGAGCGAACCCAAGTCACTTAAGATGAACGCTGGACGATATCCGCTCGTCATTGAGATTGCCGGTGGACAGAGGTCTCTCGTCGATGCGTTAAGTTTGGTCGAAATGGGAGGCACTATCCTCGCCGTCGGTATTCCGATGTGCGATGATGTGCTGTCAGCGCATAAAGATATAGTGGTGAAAGGCGCTACCGTGAAAGGGATTGTTTCTGCAGATAGGCTTGACTATATGCAGGCGGTGAATGCACTGAGGCTATGGTTTCATACCCGACCTGAGTTCCTTAATAAAGTCGTTACACACCGAATCAGATATGAGGATTTTGAGAAAGCCTTAGCCATCGACCCGAAAGATAGAATCAAAGTGGCGCTTGCATTCAACTGATTCGGACTGTCGGGTGTTCCGTCGGAATCTCGTCCGGCGGAACAGCCAATTCATCATCATAAAGTCAGGAGGCAAATAATGAAAATCGGATTTGCAGCAGAGATACTTGCAAAACGTGATGAACTGTTCCAATTAATGGAAATCAAAGAGTTGGACGGGATTATTCTTTCGGCTGTTCCGAACCAAACATGGTTTGTGCCAACCATCGAGCCTTACACGCCACTCATTTCTGAATCGAGTAAGATTATCTTGTATATTCCCAGATCCAGGAAAATTTTGCTCGCTGGACCAGAAAATGAGATGCAACAGCTATTGGAGAGAGATTTCACGGGTATCGATGTAGAGCATTACACTTATCCCTGGTATCGCGATGAGCGCAAAGAGATAGTCAGCAAATGGACGGCAAATGGCAGAATTGGTTCTGACGTGTTGATACCAGATACCATCCCCGTGGCGGATGAGCTAGAATTGCGACGCTCTGTGCTTACCGATAGTGAACAAACACGCTATCGTGAATTGGGCCGTGTGTGCGCTAGAGTTTTGACGGAAGTCCTTCGTAACGCCGCACCAGGCAGGACGGAGGCGGATATAGCCGGTATGGTTGCAGGTCAGCTCCTGCCGGAAGGCATAGTTCCGGAGGTGTTGCTGGTGGGGTCGGATGAACGCCTCGAACGCTTCCGTCATCCACACACCACGCTTAAGAAAGTACAGCGCTACGTGATGATTAACTTGACGGCGCGCCGGTGGGGACTGTACCTGAGCTTGACGCGCGCACGCTACTTTGGGAAGCTACCGGAAGAGTTAGCGCGAAAACAGCAAGTGGCCGCTCAGGTAGATTCGATAATCCTTTCGCAGAGCAAAACCGGCGTTTCTCTGGCAGAACTCTACGCTGTTGCTGAGGATGCATACGCCCGAGCTGGATATCCCGGCGAAGAGAAAAGGCACCACCAGGGGGGAACAACCGGCTATCGCGGGCGTGAGCGTCGCGCCAAACAGGGGGAAACGTGGCAACTGATGGCTAATCAAGCCATCGCATTCAACCCAACGGTGCGAGGAACGAAATCGGAAGACACAGCGTTGGTGCGCCAAGACAAACCTGAAATCCTATCCAGAGATTCAAGTTGGCCTTTCTTAGACATCTACACGAATGGATGCGTGTTCAGCCGGCCGGCGATAATGGCGGATTAAGGGCATAGAGTTGAGGGCTAAGATGGATATTCTTGATTGACAAAAGTCAGTGGAAAGAATGGGAATAAAGCTCAGTCGTTGGATGATTTTTCTAAGAGATGCTTTATCTCTTCTTCTGAAGGCAGCTTGAGCTTGTACTCCGCCACGAATATCTTTTCCTCCAAATCCCCCAGCGCATACCGCACTTCCTCGACGCCTTTGTGCTCACAAATGATTAAGCCGATGGGCGGCTTTTCCCACTCGTAGCGATTGTTTTCCTTGTAGTAGTTCAGGTACTTGTTCATCTGACCCACATAGTCGCTTTTGAATGGACCGCGTTTTAGGTCTACCAATACGATGCACTGCAATGAGCGATGGTAAAACTCCAGATCAACTGTGTGAATCTGACCGTCGATTATCATTTTTTGCTGACGACCGCCCAGATAAAAGTCTGGGCCAAGTTCCATTAAGAGCTGTTCCACACTAGCTATCAAGGCGTCTTCCAGTTGCCGTTCAGTGTAGGAAGGCGAAAGCGGAAGAAAGTCCCAGTGGTACACGTCTTTGAACACTTCAGAAGGTTCAGGCAACTCTAAGGGCGTCGTCGTCACCAATTCGCCTGACGCTTTCGCTTGTTGGTATAAATCGCTCTTAATATTCTGGCGCAACTCGCGGACGCTCCACCCGCTACGGATGGCTTGAACCTCGTAGAATCGGCGTTCCTCACGGGCAGAAAGCTGGGTCAACTCTACATAATGCGACCAACTCAATTCTGCAGACACTGTCTGCAAAATTGGATACGCTCTGTAAAACGCCACCGCGTTGTACAGGTTCCGCTCGGAGATTGAAAGGTCAACCGCTAGCCTTTTTATTACTTCCTGCCCATATTCTGCCCGGTCTTGGTGCTCCAATTCTGCCCGGACAATCCGCTCCCCTATCTGCCAATACGTCTGCACGCGGATGTTATCGACCGCTTGGTAGGCACGACCTTGAGCCTGTTTAATCAAAGCGCGGATGTCAGCCAAAAGCGCTGAATAACTTTCCAGTTCTGCTTGAATTAGGGGTTGAGTGTCTTGCGGAAGGCGAACGGAGTGCTCGCACCGCGTATTATTTTCTTTCGGCATGCTATCTCCTGTTTAAGCATCGGGCTTAAAACCCGCCTATGTGTTGGATTATACTCTTTAAGGATGTTAAGTCAACTTCCTTACCTAAAAACCCCAATCCGAAGAAATACTTCTAAACCAGCCAAGAGGATTCCTAATCTTTTCTGGGTCGTAAATATTTTTCAATATTTCCAGTAAGAACTGCGCCTTGATGCCCTGCGCAAACTTTTCGTCGATGAGTTCGGCAGGCAACTCTTTATTAAATAGCCTTCTAAATTGCTCCTGTATTGCTTTAGTCCACGACTGGCGTTGGGCGATTTCGCCCGCACGCTAGGCGTGCCTTGCTTACGCAAGGTTTCTGTCTGTGCCCATCACGTTCCGTTACCTTTCCGACAACTATCCATTATTCTTCTTTTCCTTTCCCTACTGGCTTCTACTGGCTTCCATACACCCTTGTAATTCTAAACTCTGTTTCCCTTATATATATAATCTCTTATATTCGTGCCTGTTTTGGTATGTTTTTGCCCTCAAACCCGCATCAACACTGAATCTTTACCTGAAAAAATTGCGTAATACAAAACTAAGTATTTAATCGCTGAAAAAATGGTTATTCCTTACGAAGTTTATTTAGACGCCAAGCAGTCATATTTGGAAACATCTGGCGAATCTGCTTCGCAGAGTATATCTCGGTAAGGGCTTTTCGATAACCCACACCGGTGGGCAATAGCGCCTTTTCTTCAAAGTCATAATTGACTTTGAAAACTCTGGGGCGGCGAAATGTACCAAATCGGGTATTAAAATTACAGCGATTGCCTACCTGTTCAAGCAGGTTTGCATCAATGCATTGTTGAAGGTAATTTCTATATTTTTCCTTACCATTCTTAAATTCATACCTCAGTGTTTCTTGGGACAAAAACAGCCTAGAAAGAAACACCTTCCGTTGCTTGGCGTAAAGCATCAAGTCGAATAGCCATTCACCAAATCTTAAATCACTTTTTGCAACTTGGTGGATTACGTAAACATCTTGATAACTGAGCCGAGCAGAAGTATTCACCGCATCCTCTAATCCCAACGGAATACAGCCATGTTCGTTAAGCCATCTGTAATAGCTTCGGATGTGAGAGCGAAGATTTCTTAAAACAAGGTCAGGGTTGGCTTCCAACTCCTTTGAATAGCCGTTGGTCTTTCCCGACTTATACCATCCTTCAATTTCTGCATAGCATTCTTCCTCAGAATACCCCAGCATCCAAAAAAACAGGATTAGGTCTGTTTCGGCATCATGGCGTGTCCCATATTCACTTAGCCCTTTTTCCCAAAGCCAATTGCACCGAAGAGTGAAAGCGGATGCTGAATGGATGCGATCTTCATAATGCTTAGAATAGGGCTGTGTATACATCGGCTGTTTTTTTGGTTGATGTCCATTCAGCTCCTCCAAAGCAGCAGCGAACGCTTTTAGGTCAATAGGCGAAAGTGAAAGGAATCTTTGAATGTCTAAAGACTTTGATACACTCTCATAAATAGCTTTTTGGTATCTCTTAGTAAAACTGTCTGAGGAGATTATTTGTTGGTCTCCTGCAAACGGCAAGCGTCTGGCTTTATTCCGCCTTGGATAAATCTCGACGAAACCAGGTTTTCCTACTTCCTCTTCGTCTTCCAATGCACAAGAAAGAATGGTAGAAATACAGCGCGCCATTTCATAGGTCTTGATAGGCTCACATCTTCCCACGATGCTTAAATTACCACTTTCTTTTCGCTCAAGAACTATAACATCATAAACACCAACATCGTTGTGATGCAGGAAATTTAAAATTTCATGCATTCTCTGATACATAGGATATTTGTCTTTCTCGCCGTCCATGTCAATGTCAAAGTACGTGGTTAGCTTAGAAGCTCGCAATCCGATAGCATCTGGATAAAAAGGAGAAATGTGCTTGGCAATTTCTAATTCACTGGCAGGGAAAAACCGCTTCTTTAATTTTTCCTTATCTATCCATCGAAACATCGTGCGCCAACCGCTCCCGTCATCATAGATGTAGCAGTAGCGGTTTTGTGCGACCACGGAAAGATATTCTTGAAACAACCAATCGCTAACTTCTATCGTTTGTAATATGTGGTGATATTTTGCCATCGCTAAATTCCTTTTTGCCGTCAGAGAGTTGCTAATTTACTGACTCTGGCGGCATTTTTTTACCCTCCGCAGCGTGCGATGCTGGGTGCGATGCGTTGACACGACGCCTTCTACACACGACGCCTTCCACTTTAAATGTCCCTTGACGGCGAAGCTTGACTATGATATATTAGTTTAGCCTCAACCGCCCCTTAATAGACGTGAGGGCACGTCACTGCCCGTTAATATTTCGCGCTTTGTGCCTTGTGCTCGTCAAAGCATCTACTAATTGAGTATTGATGAGTCCAACGCACAAACATAGGTGGTTTGGGGCAATTTTTTTTACCCCCATGTGTATCAACTTAAGCGCAAGACTTTGTGACAACTGGTTGTCAAGCATCATGTTACTGACCAAGAACAGGTGTTGGAGCATTGGAGCGTACCCACCCCTGCCCATCCAAAGGAGGGGAGCATTGGAGCATTTGCTCCCTTGCTCCATCTCCCCAATGCCCCATTACTCCAACGCCTAAGTCCCCTCCTCGGAGGGGCAGGGGTGGGTACCAAAGTCAGTAGTGATGGGACATCGTCCTTAAGTTGATACACATGGGGGCAATTTTTTTTACCCCTCCAGACGCGGTAGTGCAACCGCTCTTTCCACTAAAGGTCGAGAAAGCTTTTTTCAATTTTAAGGCTTTAGATTGCTTTGGCGATGTAATCTTCCAAACTTTTTGTGTTGATTCTCCAATGTGAACTTTTTCCTTCCTTCCCAATCTTTATGCCTTTCAATTTGCCATTGTGAAGCATTTGACATATCGTAGTAATGGAAACATTAAGCATCTCAGCGGCTTGCTTGGTTTTTACAAACTCAACTTTCATCATTGTAAACCTCCTCAGTAATTTTTTTACCATCAATATTATAAACTTTCTACATGGAATTGGCAAGGAAAAAATGTTGGGCGCTTAAACGCGGAAGGTTTGACGGCAAAGCCGCAAACCCCAGCGTGCGATGCGTGACCAGTAGAAGGCGTCGTGGAACGCATCGCACCCAGCCTTCCTCAAAAAACTTTGCTGATGAAAAGAAAAAAGAGTTGGGCGGATGTTACTCCGCCCGTCTGATTATCTCAGTCTTTCCGCATATTCCTTGCGATATTGTTCTATCAATTCCTTTGCCTTTGGATAAGTAATCCTTGATGGTCTGTTCGCAATCCAGCGCATCGCCTTAGCGTCATATCTAACTCTAACAATATCATCCTCTGCCAACTTGGTAGATATTGGAACGTCTGTAAGAAATCCATCATTACGACTGCCATGATATCCTTGCATGATTGCAATGTAATCTACTTTCATTTTGCGTCCCTCCTGTGAACGTGGGAGGGTTATTAGCCCTCCCGTGTCCGTGTTAATTCAATTCTACCGTGCTAATGTCCGCGCCAGAATCAATGCCAGCTCTCAACCGTCTGATGATGCCTTTCTCATAGCTGTCGAACTGTTCTGCTATCTCTCTGCAGGAGATTGGCTTCTTTGTTCCATCAGCTTCAACCAACCATGTCCTGAGCTTCTTATCCATCATCAACTTCCGATTATCGCCGTTGCCGTTCTGGAGTGGTTGCTCATTAGCCTCGACCGCGTCCTTATTCTCTCTCACCAGTAGAAGGCGTCGTGTCAACGCATCGCACCCAGCGATTGCTGGGGAAGGCGTCGTGGAACGCATCGCACGCTTGCATCTTTCCAGAAACTCCACGCTATTGTAAGACCACCGATTTAAACTCTTGGGGTCCCTTGGTACTTGTGCATCTTTTTGGCAAGCTGAGTATATCATCAACCATTCAGTTCTGTCGTAATGCGAAGGATTGTCTTGTCTTAGCTTGCCAGCTTGTGTCAAATCGTGGATGATGATGCTAACATTCGCTTCGCCTACCAGTTCAACACACTTCGCTTTTGCTTTTTGCCAGTCAAATTCAGCTTCAAGTTGCGCTTTCTTTTCTACCGCTTTTATCTCAGGTAACGGTAGCAATTGCCTTGCGGCGTTTCTTTTGGCAAGTTCAAGCGCCGTGTGATGGTTATCTGCGGTGAAAAACCCGCCTGTAGCGTTGTCGTAAATCGGCTTACCTGAGATTCGCTCGTTGCCGTTTTTTGCCTTTGCTATTACCGTGTTATCATTAACAGATACTTCGTCAAATTCAATTGAGTGCTTTTTGGCTAATGTCATGATACCACGATAACTTATGACATATTCACCGTTTGACAACTTGTGTACCAACTCACCGTTTAGCCGTCCTTCGATTTGGTCAATGTCAAGTTGTTCAGACTGTTGGAAGGGGTCCCGAATGTCTAATGACATTGTTTGGGAAGGGGCTTTTTCCGCCCCGTTCCCGTTATCATTCTGACTATTCAATCGTTCTTGGATTTCTTTAGCACGTCCGGACCCACATTCGGTGACGATTCGCTTTTCCGTAAATTCCTTCGTGACTGCTTTTAAACGCGGTAGTGCAACCGCTCTCTCCACGATAACTAACTGCTTATGTTCGCAGTCCTCATAATGAGCTCCACAATTACAGAAAAGCGATCTATCACGTTCTTCGTAAACCATCGGACGGCTATTACCTTGCACTATCAACCAACATCGTCGCCAGTAATCTAAAGCTTCACCGTCTGTGGTTTTAATTATCGTTATCGCTTGCGAGCGTGAGTTCACCGACGCCCAGTGGAAGAGAGCGATTGCACTATCGCATTTTAGCGGGCTTTCGGCGATGCTGGGTGCGATGCGTTCCACGACGCCTTCTACCACACACGACGCCTTCCCCAGCTTCTGATGGTTATCTGCGGTGACAAACCCGCCTGTCATGTACAGCAGACTTGCGATACGATGTTTGCAATTGATGGTACGCTCACCGTCTGGGCAATCGCAACTTGGTTCGCCATGATTAAGATTCACGATATACGACTTATCGGGTTCATATTGACTGCGTACCCGAAAGATACCGTCGTCAATTTTGCTAACCTTATTGCTTTCAACCAAGTCATACGCTCTGGCGATTCGCCGTTGAATAAAACCATCGGTTGGTAATCCAAGCGATTTCGCCGTTCCGATAATTTCTTGTTGACTAAATCCGAGTTTCATTGTAAAATACTCCTTGTAGTTAGAATTTTTTCGTTTGAATTGAAAAAGCCGTCAATTTCCTGATTACCGTCAGGATTTCCAGATTACCGTCTGGGTTGGCGGCTTTTTCAATTACTACACCTTTTAGGTGTCTTTGTATTACTTCTTGCCAAGTTCAAGTCTTAAGCGTGCGATGCGTGACCAGTAGAAGGCGTCGTGGAACGCATCGCACCCAGCCTTCCTCTACGAAAATCGACTTTCGCTTGTTTTTTACATCCGCTGGTCGCCTACCCTCTTCTCGTTAGCTATTGCTAAGTCATCGAAGTTCGTCAGATGCCTGTTAGTTCTTTCCCTAACGTCTGACTGGCACTTGCGGAAGTTTTGTGCTTTGTTATTCTAAACCTTTTAGACGTAAAGGGTTGCAAAAAGGTTTACATAAAAAAGCAAAAAAATCACTTTTTTTCATTCTCTTTTTTTATTTTTTTGTTGATTTCACACCCACTCGGAAAGCTTTCTTTTTGTTTTTTCGACATAACTTTCGGAATGGGTGTCGAAAAAACAAGACATTTTGTGAAATCAACAAGACATTTTTGGCATGTGCTTCCTATTATCGCCACGTGGCTCGACAAATTCTGCAAGTTCCATCAGTTCATCAACACGGACAACCCGTGTTCCAAATCTATGATATGTACGCAGGTTGCCCTTGCGGATATGTTTGTAAAGGTTCTGTGTCGTGCAACCGTACAATTTCGCCGCTTCTGAAACTTTTACAAATTCTGGCATTGAAATTCACCTCCGATTGTTAGACGTTATCGGTTGTTAAAAGGTTTACATATGTATTTTCCATAGTGTTTCTTTTGATCAAACTTTTCTTTTAGACAACCCCCTAACCCCCTTTATTAAGGGGGAAAGAAAAGTTTGTCGCCTTATGGAGGGGCGGTGGGAAGGGAAGGCCTGCCTGACGAAGGAGAGAGCGGTTGCACATGCGGTGATGTAGAAGGCGTCGTGTGGTAGAAGGCGTCGTGTCAACGCATCGCACCCAGCATCGCACGCTGCGCTTCGACTAACCTTCCGCGCGCGTTTAAGCGCCATTGCCACCGCAACCGCGCTTTGCGCCAGTAGAAGGCGTCGTGTCAACGCATCGCACCCAGCAGTCTGCCGCGCCAGAGCGCCGCCGCTTCTTGCGTCGGTTTTTTCTGGGGGGGAGGTCGGAAGTGGGAAATCAACAAGACATTCAATAAACCCTGTCCGTATTCTTTTTTGAGTGCTATATTAACGTTTAATTTGGTGTAATCGTTTTGATGGAATAACGGTTGGCGGGGGGAAAGGAAGGGGGGTTTAAGGGGGGGCTTTGTGCCTTGTATTCATCAATGCGTTTATTAGTAGAAGCTTTGATGAGCACAACGCACAAACATAGGAAAACACGGGTTTGGGGGGGTTTTCCTCCCCCCCTTTTATGTTGATGTCTTTGAAGCTTCGCGTTCCTCCAATCTTTGAAACGCAATGAAAGAAATCACTGTCGAAAATCCATAAGACGCTTCGTCGTTGGTGTACTCACACTAAACGAATTCATGAACAAGTGTAAAAATAAAAATGTCCCCCTGGGTCTAATGGACGTCCACGGAACCCACGAACCGTGATTGGTAGTTTAAGATGAACGGCAGATAAACGGACGTTGGTCGAAGAACGGACGAAACCGTTCTAAGGCGCAATCTTTTTGTTGCTTCGACATAACTTTCGGAATGGGTGTCGAAGCAACAAGACAATCGGTTTCCGAAGACTAAAACTCGCCAGCCCCCCATTTTGTGATTTTTCCCCAAGGAACAAAATGGGGGGCCCGGCGAAAGGGGGGTTCTTTTAGTTTATGTTTGTGCGTTTGACACCCATTCCGAAAGTTATGTCAAACGCACAAGAAATTTGTTTATGGCGGTCGTTTTGGATGCTGACGTGGAGGGAAATATTTTTGGTTTTACCGATGTGGATATTGGTGGCGAAACGCAACGCGTTATCAGGCGTATCACGCGAAAATGATGTTTTTTTCCACCGGTTTGTTCTTTAGAAGTAAAAAACTCATTTTCGCCCTTCCTGATCTCTCCACCTTTTTGTTATATTAAAGGGAGATCAGGAAGTGATACGCCGGTGCAAGACGTGGATAAAAGGGTTTAAAAAACTGAATTGAGAAATACACTAAACGCGAGCGTGCGATGCGTTGTCACGACGCCTTCTACAGTGCAACCGCTCTCTCCACTATTTTTTTTGAAAGCGTTTGCTAAACGCGGAAGGATTTTCGGCTTCGCCGTAAATCCCTGTGCTGGGGAAGGCGTTCCCGATGCATCGGGACATCGCACCGAGCACGCTCGCTCTCTCCACTTGAGCTTGCTAAACTCTCAAGTCCGTTGTCGTTGCCGTCTCCGCCGCCGCCTGCCTGTGCCTGCAGACAGGTCGGGCTGTTTTAAACACCCTACCCGTTATCTTTTGGCTGGATTTGGTGTTATCGGTATTGGTTAAATTCAACGTGATTGCAAGGTTAATAAACGCTACACTTAAATTAACTTCTCCACTCACGCCCTGGGAGAGAGCGGTTGCACTACCGCGTTTAAAGCCCTTCAGGAACAAGTGTAAAAAATAAATAGATTCCTTGCCGAAGCGTAAACGGTCAGCGAAGCCACGAGCCGCGGTAGCAGTATACGATGAGCGGTATTTAGTATGTTTGTGCCTTGTGCTCATCAATGCGGTTTCTAATTGAATGTTTGGTGATGCCACAGCACAAAGCGGCGTATTGGAGAGCACAAACGGATATGGGATAATGAAAAATCTGTGATTACTCAGGTTAACGTTAGCAACGCTCGGAACGGGCTGTGAGCGAAGAATAAAAGGTGCTTCCGAGCGGAAGCAATAAACTGTGACAACCCACATGGGCAATAGGCTTTACGGTGGTAACCGCAACGGTTATCACCGCAAAGCCCTCACGTTTTGGAGAAAATTAACCGTTCGAGGGTGGGAAGGGGGGAAGCATCGCTCGGCGGCAATACGTGACTTCGCGCAAGGCGTGGATGAACGCGGACGCAAGGGCGCAAAACTTGGAAAGAGAATTAACCGTTCATGGGTGGGAAGGGGGTCCGCAAAACTCGGCGGCAATACGTGACTTTGCGCAAGACGTGGATGAACGCGGACGCAAGGGCGCAAAACTTGGAAAGAGAATTAACCGTTCATGGGTGGGAAGGGGGTCCGCAAGACTCGGCGGCAATACGTGACTTCGCGCAAGGCGTGGATGAAAATCAATGTAGGGCGCAACGCGAGGATTCAGAATTAACCGTTCCTGGGCGGGAAGGGGGTCCGCAAAGCGTGATGGCCAAAAAATGGAGCAACATAGACGTCCAAAAGAAAGCAAACGCCTGTTGAAATAATCTTCCAAAGCACGGCAAATGCTGGGTGCGATGCGTCCGTTCGACGACGCCTTCTACTGGTTCCACAAAAAAAACGCCTCCACGATAGCATAGAAGCGGTCGCCGAAGGTGTCAAATCCGACCGCGCACGAACTACGCGAACTAATCTTCCTGAGTAAAACGCTGGAATAAAGCCAAACGACCTATTCATAGACGAAGTCCTTAAATGAAAAAGCCCGCACAGCGATTACTGATACGGGCTTCAGTCCTGGTGTCATAGTCCCCGGTTTAAATCCACATCCCAATTACTGAGAGGGGAGATGTTTCACGACCAACTTGGTGGTTCTATCGCTTCGGAACAAGCCCCAGTGAGGCTCTACTGGCTCATGAACTTTCCATTCTTGGTCAAAGGCCTCAAAATAAATATAGGCAACTGAAGTCTTATCAAGCAGTTTGTAATAAGCGGCTTGTTTTTCCTCATTAACATTTGGATCACCATCGGTAGGCAGCCCTACCTCTTTGAAGCATACCACGCGATTATTAGGCGCGGCAGCGGTTAGAGCTTGATATTGTTCTACAGTCCATAGGACAGCCTCCGTTGCTTCCGTTATTCCACTCCAATAGGCATGACAATTGGGAAAGATCCACGAGCCTAACTCCATCAAGTGGGGGGCTTCTTGATAATCGTGGCTCTCCTCAGTGAATGTGGCAGGCTTTGAAGTTGCTGTCATCACATCCTCAATCGCCAATTTCAAATCATGATATCCGTATCGATCATTGAGCCCCTCATTACCGATGACAAAGCCAAGAACTGTGGGGTTCTGCCCAGCTTCGCGGGCGAGACGTAACTCTTCAGAGTTGAGTGGGTCCCATACTCCATAAATCATGTCAATGCCCAATTCTTGCGCGGTCTCGACAATATTGTCGTTATTGCCGTATGTGACAATCCCCTGGAATCCTGCCTCTCTGAGGACGGATAGGTCTTCTTTTATGCTCTCTTTCGGTGGAAGTATCCCTTTGGTTGGATCAAAGTTTGTCGGTGTATATGTGATTAAGCGGCGGGACAATAGCTTTTCCTTGAATTCTTTTGATAATTCACCTGGTATGTAGGAAGTAAAACCAACTTTTTTCATCGCATTCGCAATAGAAGGCAGCTTGTTAAAATGCTCCCAAATTAGCCCACTGCGATAGTTTTCTATCATGAGGAGAATCGGACCCAAGTCAATCCCTATCACATCTTTATCATACCAGTCTCGGTCAAGATTGAAAGCATTGCTGAAACCATAACGCCCCCAAATTTGGTTGCCAGAAGTTTGGTAGATGTGTTTCAGCGCTGATATCGACAGCTCAGGGGTGAACACGATGGAAGCGGCAGGAGCGCCGGGAGAGACAGTGCCATCTTGGTCGATATGCCCAGGCGGAGCGCCGTAAGCTCGGTAACCGTCAGGGCCGTCACATGCTGTCAATCCCCAGACGTTTTCAGAATAGGTTTTGTATTCTCCTTTTTTGTCAATGCAAAATTGCCGATTGGCTTTAGTGGCGTTGACGGAACTGCTCCAGTAGTCATAGCCCAAATTATCCCGTTTGTTTTGAAAGTCTATGAATATATGACTATATTGATGGGTGAACAATGGACCGATTGCGAAGGTTGTGTAGCCCGCATAAGTCCCCATAGGACGCGCCCACGCTTCCCAACTTGAAGCGGGAATGGGATGAGTAGGAGAGCCAATGGCTAGCTGATAAAGAATCATCAGCTCGTTATAGCTATCCCACCGATAAGGCAAAAACCCTGTTTCAGGTTTCCAGCCGTGGCTGAGAAGTAATTCATCGGGCAGTGCGCCTCCATCTGTCAGCATCCACTGAAAGTCCACTCGTCTGTAGAGTTCATTGGCAATTGTTTGGACTTCAGTATTCTGAAAATAAGAGCCAATGGATAAGGCGCCCGCCAAAAACAGAGCAGTATCAATGGATGAAATTTCCGATTCCCACATACGTTCTCCCGTTTTGAGATCTACAAAGTGATAATAAAAGCCATGATTGTGCTCCATCTTATCACGGAAAAAGCGCAACGTCATCAGTGCTCGTTCGTATGCTTGCTCGTGGGTAATCCACCCCCTGCTTTCGCCCACGGCTAGGCCTGCAAGCCCAAAACCTGTTGATGCTATGCTAGCTACCGTATAGTCGTCCGTTCCAAAATTCTTCGCTCTATCTTTTATTAATCCTGTCTCTTTATCCGCTTCATTCCAGAAGAATTCAAAGGCTTTTCGTTGGATAAGGTCAAGAAGCTCTTCATCCGTGAGTTTTTTTGCTGGCTGTTTTTCTAAAGCAGGTGTTGTCAGCGGTTGTATTTTGATTTCGCTGACGGTAATCTGAGCATCACTGTTCGATTTCTTGTAACAGTAGCATAAACCCAGTAGAGCAATAGCCAAAGGAACCAAAGCAAACTTCCTTCGCTGCTGGGCTAAACTTTTCATATAATTCTCCTTTTCAGCTTTTATGTGTATCTTTGTCACAAAATGTACAAAGAACAGAGTTTAAAATGGCATTGAGAAAACAAGATTTTTCCCAATGCCATGCTTATTATTTTCTGTTCACGTCGATGTAGACTTTCGGCCCTTCAGGCGGAATGCCAAGTTGCTCCCCTCGATATAGCTTCTCGTTTGTGATGACAGCGCAAATCCTGAAGGGAAGTTCACGCGGGTTGCTACTTTGCCCGATCTTTTGCTTACCAAGTTCCATTTCCACCAACCCTCGGCAGGTGTTGTACCCACCATTTCTCTCCGTTGTTCATGCTATTTTCTCGTCACATTAACACTGTCGCTTATCCCTGGTGGAGGAATAGGAAGATGGTCGCCTCGAGAATGCGGCTTATCGGTAAGCACTACACTGATTACGAAAGGGGTGCCGGGCTTGTCACTACTTATTCCTACGTACACAGGAGAAGATGACCAAGTGCCATCCACTTGCCGGATTGGCCTAGACTGGACCCACCACTCCTGGTTTGGGTCATTGGGTAAAGGCCTGACGAATACAACTAGATACTTTCCTTGCTCCGGCTTCGGCGCGCTGAATTGAACAGTGGTGACCATACCGACTTTTTCCCCATCTTTGGGACTGGTAATATTTATTGTTTTTGTTTTTGGAGGCGGCGGTTCTGGTTCTGGTTCTTCAGGTTGTTGCTCTGTTGGCGGCGCTTCTTCTCGGGATTCAACAACCTGAATGACTTTTGATCGCAAAGCTATCTGTTCGCCTTTCCGGTTTTTAACTTCAAGGGTAATGGTGTCTGGCCCCGGCTCTGAAGGCGCAGTATAAGCAACGGAAATTTCCTTGGTTCCCTTAGGGTCAATTTGCCCTCGCTCCGCTTTCCAGTAAAATTTAAGTTCAGTTTTCATCGGCTGTTGAAAATCAACAGCTACACTCACGATAGCCGCTTGTCCAACTTGAACCTTTTCTGCAGGATTTGCTTGGATGTCGCCAATAATAACGCTCTCGCGACAGCCGTTGACCAGCAATAGGGAAAAAATCAACAAAATCGCCGCCAGGGCAGCCTTATTTATTATCCAATGGGTTCTCATTTTCTGAGTTTTGGTATACACTTGTAGTACCTCCTTTTTCTTGTTTTTGGAATGACTGGTGAGGTTCGTCTGGGTGATTTTCGCGTGGGTTTGGGTATATGGGGTCACCTCCTTCGGCCCACTCGATGGGATGCTCATAAACGTCTTCCCAAACAAGGGGTTTTTTATACGGTATCAGCCATAAAAAACGCTTTCTAAAAAAGATGTTAAGCTTCAGCACATCCAGCCCATCTCTTCTGGGAGGTTGATAATCAAAATTCTTCTCATCGGAGTTCCTCTTAAAATTATCAGTAATAGTAGGATTTAAAAGGAATCCTGAGATTTTGGGCTGATAATTCTCACCCCCGACAAGTTTAATTTGTCCATGCAAGAGCCACACATCCAAATAGAGGAACTTGTAACCGCCCATATCGATCTGGATGACGACGTTTTCTCTTCTTTCACCATCAGGTGTAAACGTAAACCTTACCTCCGTTACAACTGGCATCTCATGAGGCCAGACTTTCCACCATATCAACTCTCCGGTATGCCATAAGAAAATCAGTAGAACAATAGTCACCGATACTCTTCTGCTCCATTTCCATAAGGGGAGCAACTTTTCCCGGAGGGTCTTCTCAAGCTCTAAATGGATGGGAACTATCTTATCATCGTAAATATTTAGCTTATTCTCCTCTTTCCTAACAGTGTACTCCTGTCTATTATCCTCGTCAGTTATCAGCCACCTGCTATCTTTCTCCTTAATCGAAACAGTGGGATTATCAGAAAGCGAGATCTTGTTATTGTCAAACTCCTGCCGCAAATCCTTCGGGATACTGCTGCTGTCTAAATCCCCTTGGAACTTCGAATCAACGCTAAACAGTAACTTATTATCCTTAGCATGGGCGGCAACTATAAAATCAAAGGAGCTTAATTCTTCACTTCCGGTTAATTTTTCACGCATCTGCCTTATTTCTTCTAGCTTTTCTTTACGCTCCCTTGTCTTCCTTGTAAGGTTTATTATCTCCGAACACTTTTCATTAGGACCTATATTACCTTCAGAAAGCCATTGGTCACATTCGTCGATTGCAGGCTGTATAGGCACGCCTTTCTCACTGGCTTTAGCAAGAACCTTTACATCTTTTTTCTCTTCCCTCCTCGAATCTCGAATATCGAAATGAAAAGTTTGCCAGTGATAATTAATTCCTATTGTGAGATCAAATGCAAGCCACGGATAGACTGCAAATATGAGCTCTATCTTCCTATTAGGATTTCTCTCAATGGCATCAACGTCAGCCGGGATACTAAGTACAAGCCCCTCGTGTCGCTCACCGGATATATCATTAGCGTTAAGATAAACGTGGGTATGCCACATCCCAAATACTCCATGTCGTGCAGTTACACGGTTGGCATGCCTATTTATTACCTTATTATCAACAAAGGTAAAACATGGGCCCTTATATACTCCTTCTTCATTATCATCAAGTGCCTCCGCATGGGAGATTGTTATTTTATTTCTAGAGTTTGTCCCATAGAGTATACCAATATTTTCGCCGGGACAGCGCTTCATAACTTCTTCTTCCATAGCCTCTAAAGCCTCTGGTTTTATTTTTACAGTGATGTCTTCATCTTCAAAACCCAAAATTCTTTTTATCACGCCCCGTGAATAAACCAAAAACACAGAGATTTTCTCCCTCGCCGACATAGCAACCCCCCTAGGGATAATGTTTACTTTCCCTGGATAATCCTCGAGGGAGACAGGCGTTATTAACACTGCCTCCCATCTGATGAATTTAAAGGCTCACAGCTTACCACAGAGAGATTAAAGTGCTAATCCTCGTCGTCGAAAAGCGTTCTAATTTCCTTCTTAATAAGTCGCAGAGGATATCCTTGTTGTTGTAATTCCTTGATTTTCTCGATTCGAGCCTTCACATCTTGTTCATCGTACAATCTTTTGTTCCCATCTCTCGCGGTTACTCTAAGGAGATCTAAATCGTTATAGTAGTTTAAAGTGCTTAAGGAAAGATCGTACTCTTCGTTAATCTCCTTGATAGAGATTAATTTGTGTTTTTCTCGTTTCATAAAAAACTCCTATTCTGTACTTACAGTAAATGCTGTATATATTGTAAACAATTATCCTCGTTTTGTCAAGTGGAATTTCAAAAAATGTCTCACACGACTTGGCGCGGAAGGTTAGCGTAGCGCTAACACCGCGTAGGTTAACCGTCGCGTGCGACTAAGAAACCCTTGGGTTGAGTAGCTTGCGTATCGAAACCAGAACTGACCTACACACCCCAATCCAGAGAGATACTTCTAAACCACCCAATCGGATTCCTAATCTTTTCTGGGTCGTAAATCTCTTTCAAGATTTCCAGTAAAAACTGTGCCTTGAGCCCCTGCGCAAACTTTTCGTCGATGAGTTCGGCGGGCAACTCTTTATGAAAGAGCCTTCTAAATTGCTCCTGTATTGCTTTAGTCCACGACTGTTGTTGTTGTATCTCAGCTATCCGCAGTTGGTACACTAGTTTCTTAGCCCCTTTGGACGCATGGGAAGAAGCAGAACTATTTTCTGACTCTGTCCGATTTACAACATTGGCTCTATTTATTTGGCTCTTGTTATTGGCTGTTGTTAGGGTATCAAAAAGTTTACCAGAGTGGTTAAAATTTTTAACCCCACTGGTTAAATTTTTTATACCAGTTCCCTCAGAACCCCACCAGTACTTAAGTTGATAGATGTTATGGCTTCCATGTCTGCGGGTGACTCCCACTAAGCCCCAATCCTCTAACTCTTTTATAGCATCAATGACTGTTGGTTTAGTCAATCCCGATAAAGTACAAAGAGTTTGAATACCTGGGAAACATCTGCCTGTGTTGAAATCCGCATAAGATAACAAAACGTTATACACCACTACTGAAGAAGGTTTAAGCTCTGCTAAAAATCCACTCTTAATCAAAGCGATTGGTAGCTTAGCGAATAAATGGTCTTGCATTTCCTGCCTCCTTTTGTCCTTGAAATTCTAAGGTGATAATGATATAATTTTGGTGGTTTAATCAAAGCTATTGGCGAATAAATGATCTTGCATTTCCTAGCGTGCGATGCGTTACTGACGCCTTCCGCTAAGAATATAAAAAGCCCATTGGCTTTAAAAAAAGACAATATACAAAAAGGCCCTTTTGCCCCTTTGCCAGGTCGTGAGGGCTTTTTTATTTTACCTTTAAATAATTTTGATCGCAACAAAAAACTTTCTTTTAAAAAAAGCCAGCTTAAATTGCTGGCTTTTTTGTTCGCCTTCCGCGATAAATACTTTAATCATTCAATAATCTACCAAGTCGTGTTTCTCAAAATTTTCTTCTTGAAAAACCATTAAATTTAAGATATACTATATACTGCATCTACGGTATATGATACCATACACGGCACTTACAGTATATACTGTAAGGAATCGAATCTA
>Ga0315296_10001579_pt1 | contig 19841 bp, 18 predicted proteins | sample YL17G14_18_MG_FD_203921 | JGI IMG/M metagenome (GOLD analysis project Ga0315296, IMG submission 203921) | Sediment microbial communities from Yellowstone Lake, YNP, Wyoming, USA - YL17G14_18 | ecosystem: Environmental > Aquatic > Freshwater > Lake > Sediment | place: USA: Wyoming | collected...
CGCCGATAGCCACAAGGCAACGCCCAGGGCAGTGATGATTGCTAGGAGCATGAATAAGGGCAGAGTCCATATCGCCAGTGTCGGTGTGATCCTGTAATAGACCATCATTCCTATCAGGAGCACGAAAGCGATAGCAAAATCCACCAGCCCGGCCAGGACGGAGGCGATGGGTAATACCAGGCGCGGGAAGTAGACCTTGCTGACCATGCTCGTGTTGGCTGTCAATGAACGGCTGGCTGTATTGAGGGCGGTTGTGAACAGACCCCATGGCAACAAGGCAGTGAATGAGAAGATCGGATAGGGGATGCCTTCGGTGGGGACTTTCGCGACCTTGGTGAACAGGAAGTTGAACACCAGCATGGTCATGACCGGCTGGATGATAGCCCAGGTCGCGCCGAGCAATGTCTGCTTGTAACGAACCTTCAGATCACGCCAGATCATAAAAAAGACCAGTTCGCGATAGACCCACAGGTCGCGCAGGTTGAGCGCTGTCCACCCGGTTGAAGGACGGATGATGATGGTGGGCGTGTCGGTCTTGACAACAGCGTTCTGGGTCATGTCATCTCGTGCGATTCTGTCTGTACCATTCGATGGTACGGCTCAAACCCTCTTCGAACGGAACCTGGGCGCGCCAGCCAAAGATTTTCTCGGCGCGCGATACATCCAAGCCACGCCGCGGCTGACCGTTGGGCTTGCTCGTATCCCAGACCAGCTTGCCCGTAAAACCAGTCAGTCGCACGATCATCTCTGCCAGGTCCTTGACGGATATCTCATACCCCGAGCCTAAATTGACCGGCTCCGGCTGGTTGTATTTTTCAGTGGCTGTCAGAATCCCCTTCGCAGCATCCTCAACGTAAAGGAATTCGCGCGTCGGTGAACCGTCGCCCCAGACGACCAGTTCCTTCTCACCTTTTTCCTGGGCTTCGATCGACTTGCGGATCAACGCCGGGATGACATGCGAAGACTCGAGATTGAAGTTATCACCCGGTCCGTACAGGTTAACCGGGAGCAGGTAGATGGCGTTGAAGCCGTACTGCTGGCGGTATGCCTGCGCCTGTACGAGCAGCATTTTCTTCGCCAGACCGTAGGGTGCATTGGTCTCTTCAGGATAGCCGTTCCAGATATCATCCTCTTTGAATGGTACGGGCGTGAACTTGGGATAAGCACATACCGTGCCGATGGCGGTGAATTTACCGATACCCCGCTGCCAGGCCTGGTGCATCAGTTCCACTCCCATCATCAGGTTATCGTAAAAGAATTCGGCCGGGTGCTCACGGTTCGCCCCTATCCCGCCGACATGCGCCGCCAGGTGGATGACGACCACCCTGGATGGGTCAGCACCACCTCCAAGCGTCAAATCATAGAGGCGGCGGATCTCATCATGGTTGGTAAGGTCATATTCCTCTATCAGGGGAATATTAATATCGGTGGCACCTCGCTGCTGTAGTTTACCGGTCACGAATTTACCCAGAAAGCCCGCGCCTCCGGTCACGATAACTTTTTTATCCTTCCAATAATTACCATTGCCCATGCTGATCTCCTTACGTAACTATGAACTGTGCGTTGCGGTAGCGTTCATCTTGTGGATCTCTGATGAGACCGGAATGCAGGGCGTGCAGTACTTCACGCACTCCATCATCCACGGTTAGAGTGGTTCGAAAGCCCAGCTCGCGCTGAACTTTTTCGAACGAGACGGTTATGTCCCGCATGTCACCGCCAAAGGTCAGGTCCTTATAGCTCACGACCGTCCCGGGCAGATGTTTGAGCACCAATGCCACAATCTCATCTTTGGTGTAGTTACCGTCATCGCTGCCCAGGTTGTAGACCTGCCCGCGTACTTTCCCGTCGGGCATATCCATGCCAAGTACGATCCCATTCACAACATCCTTAACATGGACGAACGAGCGCGAATAGCCTCGCTGGTAAATGACCAGCTCACGTTTGATATAGGCATCCAGCACGAACTGGTTGACGATCAGGTCAAAGCGTGTGCGCGGAGAGACCCCGTACAGCGTTGCGAAGCGGAAGATCAAAGGCGCACAGGTGACATCTTTCTGGCTCAACAGGTATTGTTCGGAAGCGATCTTGGTCTCTGCGTACAGCGATTGGGGATTCAGCGGCGCCTCTTCCGTGACCGGCCTGCCATCCGGTGAGAGACCATAATTGCTGTAGGTGGAGGCGAACACGAATCTCTCCGGGCCCAGGTCGTTCGCCTGCTCGAAAACATGCTGCGTGGCTTCCACGTTGTAGCGCCAGGCAGCCTGCCGTCCGACCGCCTGGCAGGCAGGGAAACCAACGATTGCTGCCAGGTGGACAACTGCCCTGGGAGCAGGCCAGTCCCCCTGCAGGGCGTCATGTATGGCGTGGGGTTCGGTCACATCAGCCTTGACAAAGTGGAAGTCAGGGTGGTGGATGAATGACAGCAGTGACTCGCCGCCGAACAGCAGCGAATCCACGACCGTAACCTTGTTTCCAGTGCGTAATAACTCCGCAGTCAGCAGGGACCCAATGTAGCCGGCTCCGCCCGTGATTAAAACGTGACGGTCTTGTTTCATGCTTCTGCCTCCATGTGCAGGATGACCTTCAAGCCGCGCACTTCCAGCATCGGTGCATCACCATCCGGTACGATAGTGATCCCCTGTTCCAGGCAGGTCAGCCGGCAGATGTCGACCACATCCCCTTCACCAGTAATTCGAACGTGGTTAATGCCAGCCTGGCGTAAACCGGCGAGATGTTCCTGCACCCTCTGGCGCGTCTTGCGATACAGGTCAAATGAGCGCTCGATAAAGTCCACCGTCAGGCGGGCACGCAGGGCAATGCCTTCGGGTGTGATGATATAGCGTAATTTTCGCCGTTCAGCGCGCTTGACCTTGACGTAACCTTTGGCGATCAGGCGCTTGATGTGCCAGTTGACCGTACCAACCGCTACACCCAGTTGGGTGGCGAGGGTCGCCTGTGACACGTCCGGGTCGTGTTCGATTTGTTCGAGCAGGGAGAGCTCGCGGGCAGTATCGTTGGATGTTTCCATGGGCAATTCAAAATTCAGTGACTGAATTATAACCCCAGAATGAGGTGAGTCAAGGGGCATTTTATTAACCAGGGTTATGCTTTCCAATCCCCACTTTGTAGCGTAAAATGAAGTCTCCAAGCCGATACCGATGGACAGAACATCATCCTCCCTGTCTGACCTGACCGACCTGACCGCCCTGGCTTATCGCCGGGAGCGCATCGCCCACTGGGATGCAATTGCGCGTAAACGCGATGCCTGGCGCGGCTGGGGCGGCGCCTATCACCGCCGCTTGGCGGAGATATACCGCTTCCTGATCAGTCCGGGACGGCGCGTCCTGGAAGTCGGCTGCGGAACCGGGGAACTGCTGGCTGCAGTCCAGCCATTTTATGGTGTGGGCGTGGACTTCTCAGCCGAGATGGTGCAGCGTGCCCTCCAGCGGCACCCAGGACTGCACTTTGTCCAGGCAGATGCACACGACCTCTCCAGCCTCGAAGGACCATTTGACTACATCATATTTTCGGATATGGTCAACGACGCCTGGGACGTCCAGATGGTCTTAGAACAGGTCAAGCGGCTGTGCAAGCCGCGCACGCGCCTGGTCATCAACCATTTCAGCAACTTCTGGGAAATTCCCCTGACCCTGGCAAGCCGCCTGGGACTGGCGACCCCCCTGCTCGACCAGAACTGGCTGACAACACAGGACGTGTCCGGGATGCTGTCCCTGTCAGGGTTCGAGGTCATCCGCACCTGGAAGGAAATGCTTTGGCCTCTGCCCCTTCCCCTGCTGGACCGCTTTTTCAACAGGTTCGCGGTCCGCTTCTGGCCTTTCAACTCAATGGCACTTTCAAACTTCATCGTTGCCCGGCCGCTGGCAGAGGAGTGCCAGGGACAACCTTCGGTCTCGGTGGTCATCCCGGCGCGGAATGAAGCGGGAAACATCCGCGCTATCATCGACCGCCTACCTAACATGGGACGGGAAACGGAACTGATCTTCGTCGAGGGACACTCCAGGGATGATACGTATGCCGTCATCGAAAAGGAGATGGCAGCGCATCCCGCCACCCGCAGCCGGCTGCTGAGGCAGACCGGCACAGGCAAAGCCGATGCGGTGCGCCTGGGTTTCGAGCATGCCCATGGCAACATCCTGATGATCCTGGATGCCGACCTTACCGTCCCGCCTGAAGACCTGCCGCGTTTCTATGAGGCGCTGCGCTCCGGTAAAGGTGATTTCATCAACGGCGTCCGGCTGGTATACCCGATGGAAGGGCAGGCGATGCGCTGGCTCAATATGCTGGGCAACAAGTTCTTCAGCCTGGCATTTACCTGGCTGCTGGGTCAGCCCATCAAGGATACCCTGTGCGGCACCAAGGCGCTCTGGCGTTCGGATTACGAGCTGCTCGCTGCCAACCGCTCCTACTTCGGCGAGTTCGACCCCTTTGGGGATTTCGACCTGCTGTTCGGGGCTGCCAAGCTCGACCTCAAGATAGTCGACCTGCCGATCCGTTACCGGGAACGCACCTACGGTAAGAGCAACATCCAGCGCTGGAAACACGGCTGGCTGCTGCTGAAGATGACCTGGTTCGCAGCGGTGAGATTGAAGTTTATTTAGACCACTTAGACTTAGATCATTCAAGTGTAGTGCTCGAGGGTGCCTGGCAATCGGGAAGTTCATTAGGGGGAATTGTGAGTAAAAAAAACAATGGAAAAATAATTAAGGAGCCGAGAATCGCCGTTTCAACGAGTAAATTATTGCGGGTACAACCATTTGTTTGGGACATCATGAGGATCATTTACTCACAATTAAGCGGCAGCATGAGGCAGGAGGGACTTCCAGGTGGATTTCAAGAGTATTTTAGCACATATGTTCTGTTCATGCAAAGGGTAGCGTAAATGAAACGTCCGGCAGGTTTTTTCTGAAACATAAGTGCTCAATACCAACCTGCGGGACGTCGTGGTTACTAATATCGCGGATTGGAGACCTTCGGTCAACAGGCCTGCGGGGTCAAAGACCCTCGCCAATCAAGACTTTGCCTTGGAATCCGCAATGGACTGACCCACGGCTTTTCCCAAAGTGGTAGAAATGAATGTATTAAGGCTTACATTTTCCCGTGCCGCGGTCTTTACCAATTCACGATGTAAATATTTGGGAACGCGTACCACAAATTTCCCGCTATAATCCTCCCGAGTATTCGGTTCGGGTATTGGAATACCAGCTTCCAAACCAACCTCGATCCATCCCCGTATTGCGTCTCGAATCATTTCGCCTAGTTCTTCAAAAGAATCTGCCTGAGTAATACAGCCAGGTAATTCGACAACTTTAGCCACCCAACCTGAATTTTCCTCGTCATTATCACGGATGACTTCAATTGTGTAAGGCAGGCTCAAGTAAAATGACAGATCTTTATTCTGTTCATCCATTTTATACCTCATTATTCTTCCGGGTTATCTAGTTCTTCGATTTTATCCAACTCGTCTAATAACAATTCCACATATTTTGTCTTCACGAATGGTTTTCTTTTGGGCACAACGATAACATGAGAACCCCAAGTGAATATGGCGTGGCTGGTTCCATCTTGCCTCTTTACGAAACCTAATCGATATAGGATAGTCTCAATCTCTTCAAAGCGTACATTTTTGGGATTTTGCCTGATTTTAGCAACCACTTTTTCTCTTTTACTCATCTCGTCTCCCAATAGTATCATATGTAGTACTAAAAGTCAATGGGAATATATGTTTTATTGTAAGGTCATGCCATAAAGCCATCTTCCAGACATATTTGCCAAAGCGGCACTTACTGATTTAATCCTCTTCCATAAATGCCACCGCCCTGCTCTCCTCGCCATCCATCACCAGGGTCAGGTGGTGAGCGGGGAGGTGATCCTCCACTGCGATCAAATGCAGGGTGTTGGCAAGGGATCTTTCGACAGGTATCCATTCCTTCAGCCGGTTGGGGGTCTTGTAGAAAAAATCCCGGTTGAAGACGACATCCTCATCATCCAGGCATATCGCCAGCGGGTAGATCTGGCACTCCATCAGGTCCTGGAAGAAATGCGTCCCAAATGAAGGTTCCGGCGCCGAACCGATGCCTTGACCGGACAGCTCGATCAGAGCCCGCGTGTTATAGATATCGGCATAACTAATGTGCACGCCCTGGTCCGGCGAGTCCGTCCCCCAGCGCCCCGGACCAACAGCAATGAACGAGTGTCCCTTCAAAGCCGCGTTGAGGCTTCCGATCATCCGTTCCAGCTTGTTGCGCTCCGCCAGGCTGGACAGGTTGAAATACTCATCCGGGGGGACGAATAACACGTAGCGGATATCCGGGACAATCCCCTGGGGCACCATCCGCCGGGTGGAAAAAATAATGCTATCCTGCAGAAGGTCGGCCGGCAGCCGGGCATCCTTTGTATCCTGGATATGGCTTTGGGGACGGCACTGCAGTAATGTGATCCGAATATCAGGCCGGGCGGTATCCAGACCGGTTATCTCGACGGTGAATTCCATGTCCACCGGTGAGTCATAGTGCTGCTCGAGAAGAGCGAGGGCAGTCCGCATGCGTCCCGCGAAGGGTGTGCGGCGCAAGAGCTCATCAAATGTGACGATCAACTGCCCGGGGTACGCCAGACTGGTCCGCAACGCCCCCAGGTAACCATCCTGGTCAACCTGTGCAATGAAACGGAGAGGCAAGTAGCGGGTATCGATGACATCCTGCACGGACAGGGTCTTAAATACATTCTCACCCAGATCGATCAGGTCCAGATACTTCTGTGAATAACCGCGAATGGCTTTCACAGAAGCCGCCGGATGTAAAAGCGGGTGACTCAACGCCACCAGGCGCGGGTAGTCATTGCCAGTCTGTTCCACGGCACGGGTACCAAATCCCCAAACCAGGCGTACAAAGCCATCCTCCTTGCGGATCTGGGGAGACCAGCGGTACAGGTTGCGGCTGAAAGCGACACCCGCCCCGTGCGGTAGATAGTACTTTCCGAAGCGTTCACCTTCCACAGCCTGGATCAGGATGGCGATGCGCTCATCGTAATCCGCCAACCCTTTATGGTGGCGATACAAAAGTGCAGCGGGATTGAGCGCGCTGGCATAGACACGGGCAACAGCCTGGGTAAGGTCAAATAGATTCTGTCCGGCTTTGCCCTGGTTTGGACAAAAAATACTCTCGTATTTGCCCGCAAAGGATGTACCGAAGCTGTCTTCCAGCAGGCTAGACGAGCGGACGATCAGCGGCTGGGAGCCGGTCTCTTTCAGCACTCCTTTTAAACGAGTGACGATCTCAGGGGGAAACTGACCTTTTTGGAACTGGTCGCAGATGAGGGGATAATCGAGGCGCATCTGCTCTTCGGGCTTGTACTTCTGGTCGTTCCAGCCCATCAGGTCATTCAGAGACATGAAGTTATAAAAGACATCCGACCCGAGATAATAGGAAACAGGTGTCCTGAATGCAGCCTGTACCTCGGGCGGGGCGGTCTGGGCAAGAATGCGCCGGGCGAGCAGCATGCCTGCCGCTTTCCCCCCGATCTTGCCGCCCCCGATTTTTCGCAGGCGGATCTCTTTCAGGTCATCCACCGTAAACCACTGGCGGGCGATCTTGAGATAAGCCAGGTGGTCGCTGACCATTGTGCGGAGCAGGACGACCTTGATCTCCTGCAGGCGAGCCTCATACTTGATGCGCTCATCCTGGGGCATGCTGCTGATCACCTCAGCCTGCTCGAATAGCATGTCCTGGGGAGCAAGCTCCGGGTTGAACCAGACGAAGTCAGATTCGGCGCTGCCGCGCTCGGTCAATATCTCACGCACGATCTGCTCGAAGTCCTCGTAGGGCAGGTTATAGGCAAAGTAGAAATCCGTCAGGGAATCGCGCACGCTCGCCAGGCGCATCTCCCATACGTCCGGCGGTTCCTCAGAAAAAGGGTCGTGCAGCCCTTCACGCCTCTGAGATTCAACAGCCTTCTGGCGCGCCTCCGATTCGAAATCTTCCTTGCTGATGATGCCGCGTTGGAATAATTCCCGGCGCATGCGGGAGCGGATGCGGCTGCCCAGGACTGGATATTGGGTGAGCGCCAGGTAGATATTGAGGACACGGTCAGAAGAAGGTGCCGGGAGGGTCATGGCTTTATTGTAACAATAAAAAAGCAGGAGCGACTGATCAGCCACCCATACTTCGTACGTCCCTAAATATATCTGAATAGATCGACCCACGCAGGTAGACAGATCCATCATCCTGTGATTGCCCCGAATATGCCCCAGTTGTATTTATTGTCAAAAAGTTGTAAAATGTACATGAAATCACGATCAATTTACACGGCGAGATACGTCCCCACATTTTTTCCACCCTGCATTGTACCGGGACGACAATAATTCTTTTTATCTCAATATATTGAATTAATTACCTGCCGGACCCACTGTGTAAATTCTCCATATTCGCTATCAGGAGGATCAGATGAAAACGCAATGGTTCAAACAAGCAGGTTTTTTCTTTTTGGCAGCCATCCTTGTCCTATCCCTCGTTGGTTGGAGCTCGCCTCCAGCTACGCAGGCTGCTGCTCCTGAACATGCCGCCATCCCGCCGCGGGAGGCGCCGGAGGCGCTGCCGCCCCTGCTTAATATCACTGCCATCGCCGCCGGTGGGTTCCACACCTGTGCGCGGACTGCAGGCGGCGGGGTCAAGTGCTGGGGATACAACTTGTACGGTCAATTGGGCGACGGCACGACCACCAACCGCCACACGCCGGTAAATGTGAGCGGGCTGGCAACCGGGGTCGGCGCCATCACCGCCGGTGGGGCTCACACCTGTGCGCTGACCTCGGGCGGCGGGGTTAAGTGCTGGGGATACAACGGAAACGGTCAACTGGGCGACGGCACGACTACCACCCGCCTGACGCCAGTAAATGTGAACGGGCTGACGAGCGGGGTCAACGCCATCGCCGCCGGTGGGGGTCACACCTGTGCGCGGACTGCGGGCGGCGGGGTCAAGTGCTGGGGACAGAATGACTATGGTCAACTGGGCGACGGCACGACCACCCAACGCCTGACGCCGGTGGATGTCGTGGTGTCGACGCTGACCAAATCGTATCGCTCGGCCGGCAGCCAGGACGGCTGGGTGCTCGAATCCAGCGAGACCAGCAGCACGGGCGGGACCATGAACAGCGCCGCAACGGTATTCCGCCCCGGCGATGACGCCAGCGACCGCCAATACCGCACCATCCTGTCTTTCAGCACATCCGGCCTGCCGGATAGCGCCGTCATCACCAAAGTCACGCTCAAGATCAAGAAGCAGGGTCTGGTCGGCACGGATCCCTTCACCACCCACGGCAATATCCCGGTGGACGTCCGCAAGGGCGCCTTTGGCGGCAGCAACGCCCTGCAGCTGACCGACTTTCAGGCAGCAGCCAGCAAGAACGCCGCGGGTACGATCAAGAACACGCCCTCCAGCGGCTGGTACCCGGTGACCTTCAACAGCAGCGCCTTCCCCTATATCAACCTGACCGGCGTGACCCAGTTCCGCCTGCGCTTTGCGATAGATGACAACAATGACCATGGCGCAGATTACCTGAAATTCTACAGCGGAAACTACAGCAGCATCTCCTTACGCCCGCTGTTGTTCATCCAGTATTATGTGCCCTAGTTCCTGCTGGAGTATATATACATAGGGGCGACTGATCAGTCGCCCCTACAAAATACCCTGGGGTCTATATTTATCTGTTGTGGCTGGATCTCCTGACGATGCCGCATAGCCGACCGCAGGTCTCCGGCCTTTCACCATTATGTCGAATGAAAAATAATGAATTTATTACCCAAGGTGCATCGGCATGATCACGTGGATGAAATTTTCATCGCCCACCGGGCGGATGACGCCGGGCGCGTTGGCCGCGGTCGTCTCGATGGCTACGTTGGGGGTTTTGATCACCTCGAGCACATCACGCATGAACTTCACGTTGAAGGCGATCAACAGACTTTCACCATCCACGGTGGCTTCAACAATGGTCTCGTTCGAGCCTGTCTCTTCGGACTGGGCAGATATCTCGACCTCGCCCGGTTCCAGCTCGTCGCTGGTCTTGATATTGAGCCGGGCCACGTTCGAGCCTTCCCTCGCAAATATCTCAGCCTGCCGGCAGGCTTTAAGCAGCGAGGCGGTCGAAACCAGGGTGCGGGATTTGTATGAACGCGGGATGATCTGCTGGTAATCAGGGAACGCGCCATCGATCAATTGCGAGACCAGCTCGATATCCTTGATGCGGAAGACGACCTGCCCGCGTCCTTTCGGCACGGCCATGGAGATAAAATCGTCGCCATCGCCTGAAATGCGCGCCAGTTCGCCCAGGGCACGCGCCGGAATGATGACATTGACGGCTTGTGCAGCCGGTGATGATAGCGTGGCTGTACGCACCGAGAGACGGAAACCGTCGGCTGCCGCCAGGGTGATCTGGTCCTTGTCCACCGTCACCAGCACACCCATCAGCACCGGTCGGGCTTCATCAACAGAGGCCGCAAGGGCGACCTGCTGTATCATCTCCTTGAAATCGACCACGTTGAGCTTGATGGCGCTTTCCAGCTCCTGCACGGGCATGGGCGGGAATTCCTGGGCGTCGATGCACTTGATCTCGTTGTTGGAGGCTCCTGAATGAACGTTGATGGTCTGCGTACTCGTGACCAGGCTCAACTGCACCTGGTCGCTGCCGGGGAGGGTGTTGACCAGGTCGGTGAACGTGCGCGCCGGGACGGTCGTTGAACCTTCCTCTTCAATGCGCGCCGCGATCCAGCAGGTGATCCCCATCTCCAGGTTGGTAGCCGAAAGCCGCAGGCGGCCTTCATCCGAGGCGATCAGGACATTTGCCAGGACAGGCAGGGTGCTGCGCGGGGAAACCGCCCGGGAGACGATCCCCAGACCGCGCGCCAGATTCTCTTGCAGGACAGTAACTTTCATTTTATTACCCTCTCAAACGAAGTAGGTTTCCTGAAGTATATCATCAGTCCGCGAAAGCCGAGAACCCCATTGCCAGCAGCATGAAAAGGAGCTGAAGGGCAAATAATGCGCCAAAGACGTATAACACGATCATCCAGGCCGGGGTGGAAGAGCTGTACCTGACCTCCTGACCTTCAGCCAGTTGACGGATCACCTGTGCAGCCTGGGCAGCCGGGTCACGCGGGATGGTCCCCGTCCAGATCCAATCTGTCATCCCGTCCGGTACGAGCACCTTGTGCCCTTCGAACTCCTTAAGCCATAAGCGCAGGGGTTCGGGAGGCTTAACGGCGAGGCCTGCCGGCAGGATGACCGCTTTTACTGATGCTAGTGATGTTTTCGGGATCCTTTTATTTATGGACTGAATGACCACCGGCAGGTCCGGTGTTTGCTTCTGCACCGCCCCGGTGATGCTTTTAACAAAGGTTCCATCACCAATATCCAGGACCATGACCGGGAACAGAGCATGTTTTGCCGCCAGGGCGAGGGCTGCCTGCGAGCCATCCCGCCGCAGCACCTGCCAGTGATAGACCAGCAGGGCGATAAAGAGCACAAAGAGCTGTAAAACATCCAGCAGCTCACTGCCAAAACCTGCCGGACGTTCACCCAGCAGGCTGCTGAGCAGCAGGAAGACCAGGCGCACGGCTGAAGCCATCCCTCCGATGACTGCGCCGAAGAGCACGAAGTAGAGATAGGCTTTCCGCACGACCGAACGACGGGCGTGATCACCCTCGTCGCCCGAAGCCAGCGCTTCCGTTTGCACCGGTCTCCAGGTCAGCAGCCAGAGTGGGAGTCCGGCGGATACGGTTGCCAGCGCGGCACACAGGCGGGAACGCAGGGTCTCCCCCCACAATCCCTGCCCGAGGGCGGTATCGATCACAAAGGACAGCAGCAGGGATACCCCGATGAACGTGGCAACCAGGCCGGTCAGGGACAGGATGTAAGCATACAGGCGGCGCAAACCAGCCCGGCGCGGCGCATCCGCAAGCGTCGACAGGTCACGGTGCAGCCAGCTGCCGTAATATGCCCATATGCCTGCTAACGGAATGCCAATCGAGAGCGGACCACTGCCCTCTGCCATCAGTCTGGCAAAGGCGCTGAATTCGCCAAATATCATCCGCAGCAGGGCGTTCACCACGAAGCCTGTCACAGACAGCACCACGACAACCCCGGCAAGAGAGAGCACGAACAGCACTCCCAGCCGCAGGCTGGATGCGCGTTCTGAAGGTTCGACCAGCGAGCGCTGAACGGTATTCCAGGAAGCCACCCACAGCGGCACACCGATCAGTACCAGCGCCATGCCATTGACAAACCAGGAGCGGGTCACAAAACCCACCAGGTCAGGAGCCGGCAGGCTCAATGTGTACTGCAGCATCTGTTGGACGCCAGCCACAGCCATGATCAGGGTATAAATCACCCAGATGTAGCGGTAGAGGCGGCGGATATCCCCCAGTGTGTTCTTTGGTTCTACCGCAGCCCAGTCATCGCGCAGGACGTAGATAAAGTAGGCAACGATGATGCCGTTCATCAGCATGGCGATCAGGTTGTCGCTCAGGGTCTGGTCAGCACCGATCATGCCCAGCGTGGGATCCAGGCGGAATAAATGAAGCATCAGCCGGTCCAGCAATGCCAGGCCATTTTGCACGACTGGGATCAGCAAAGCCAGTAAAACCGCGTAAAGGAAGACAGCCCGCAAGCTGGAGGCATGTTCCTCGCTGTCCAGGCGGGCGCTGCGCTGCGCCACCCACCAGTGCAGGCCAAAGACCGGCACGCCGACTAGGATGAGAGCCAGCGCCTGCGCCAGGCGGTCAACGCCGCTGACGACATGGGCAGAGAACATCGTGCGCGCCAAGCCGATCAAACCCCACAGCACGACTTCCAGGCTGATGAAAGCAACAAGATAAAAATACAAACGGCGGACAGTACGCATGCGACACCTCCAGGATCAGCTCAAGGCACTTTCAACGGCTCGGGGGTGGGCTGGTACCACTCCCAGCCCCAATAGGGATAAGGCATCTGAGAGACACGCCAGCCCCCTGCCTGCGATACCAGCACGGCTGTCTCGGTCGAGTTCCATTCCCTTGAAAATGGATCGTTGGCGGAATGGATCACTGTGACCTCGATGAACGCTTCCTGACCCGATATCTCCGGGGTGCCGATGCGAACACCCGTACCGCGGACATCCAACTGGTTGTTGAAGAATGATCGCCGGAATTGCTCGTAGGTCGGTTTGTTCTGCTTTTCAGCCAGGTAACGATAGGCGCGTTGATAATCGCCCTGCTGTAAGGCAAGCACATAGTTATTCACGATCTGTTCAGGTGCAGCCTCGGGCAGATAAGCCTGTGTGTCTTTCCGTACCAGGAAAAGGACAAGCGACAGGACGACCAGCAGGCCAATCGCTGTCAGGATGCCGATCAAGAAGCGGTCTTGTTTCATGGGGGATTTTCCTTTTATTATGAGAGGGCTTACACATGTCTTGTAAAAATAACACCATAAAGGGCACAAAGTTTACACAGGAATGCTGGTTTTATATAAAAATTAGTGCCCTGATCAATTGCACACAGGGATTGCGGGATCACAGAATCCATGCTGTGAAATGATTGTATTGTTTTTCCATGAAAAAGGCAAGGAGGTATAAAAACACCCCCTGCGATTCGGCAGAGGGTGTGGGACTGAAAGTCTTCGCAGGTTATATCCAGCCGCGCAGTTCCATCGCCTGGACGACCCGTCCAATCGCTACCATGTAGGCGGCGTCGCGCATGTAGACCTTTTCCTTCTCGGACATCTCGAGCACCGAGTGGAAGGCGGAGGTCATCTTGGTATCCAGGCGTTCGAGCACCTCGTCCTTCGACCAGTAGTAGTTCATGTCATTCTGAACACCCTCGAAGTAGGAGGTGGTCACACCGCCGGCGTTGCACAGGAAGTCGGGGATGTTGAAGATGCCGTTCTTCTTGAAGAACTCGTCCGCTTCGGGCGTGGTTGGACCATTGGCGCCCTCCGCCACGAGCTTAATGCGGCTGTGCATCTTCTTGATACTGTCCGCATTGACCTGGCCCTCCAGGGCGCCGGGCATCAGGACATCCGCCTCCTTGGTGATCCAGGCGTCGCCGTCTTCGATGACGTAGCCGGCAGCATTGGCTTTGGCTTTGTCGATGGTGCCGTACTGGTCGGTGATGGACTGCAGGAAACGGGGGTCAATGCCATCCTTGTGGCTGTAGGTGTATGCAGTGCGGTCGGCGCGGTCCCAGCAGGAAACGCAGGCGACCTTGCCGCCCAGCAGTTCCTTGAAACCGATGGCGGCATACTGGGTCACGTTGCCAAAGCCCTGCATGGTTGCGATGGATTTGGCCGGGTCGATGCCCAGGTGCTTCATGGCTTCACGCACGGTGTAGATCACGCCGAAGCCGGTGGCTTCAGTGCGCCCGAGCGAGCCGCCTCCGCCCAGAGGCTTGCCGGTGATCACGCCTGGCGTAAACTGACCCACCAACTTGGAGTACTCGTCCATCATCCAGCCCATCATCTGGGGCGTGGTGCCCACATCGGGAGCGGGTACATCCTGGCGGGGTCCAATGTTGCGCCACATCACCTGCACCCAGCCGCGGCACAGGCGCTCTTTTTCGGACGTGGACAGGGTGGCAGGGTCGACAATGATGCCGCCCTTGCCGCCGCCCAGGGGGATATCCGCCACTGCGCACTTCCAGGTCATCCAGGTCGCCAGGGCGCGCACTGTATCCAGGGTTTCAGCCGGGTGGAAGCGGATACCGCCCTTGTTTGGACCGCGGGCGTCATTGTGCTGGACGCGGAAGCCGGTGAAGACCCTCAGCGAGCCGTCGTCCATGCGCACGGGGATGCGGAAGAGGAACTCGCGCGCCGGCCAGCGCAAGACCTCGCAGATCTGTGGGTCGAGCTTGAGCAGTCTGGCAACGCAATCGAACTGCGATTGCGCCATTTCAAAGGCATTAATTGTTCCGGACATGTTTACTCCTGTTTTGATCAGTAGGTACTGTAAAAATATAAGCGGGCATCCCGGTTTGGAGCCCGCTTCATCAAGCGATGATGTCCTGCACCTCAATCATAGATCTTAAACTTACACGAGATTCGGCGAACCGTCAATAGGACGAATTCCACACGCAAAAGTGACCTTTCTCGTGAGGTTATTCACAATGATATTAACTTGAATCTCAGGTTTGATATCCATTATTCGTTATCCCTGCTTGACTGCCGTACAAATAAATGATATTATGTACGGCAGGAGTACTACCATGCAAGAGACAAAATTGACTGTACGTGTTCCGCGTGATTTATTGGAAAACATCAAACGTTACGCCGCACAAAACAACACCACCCTTACAGCTCTCATCGAGGCTTATCTTCGCCGTATCCCAGCCCGGGAACCGCTGGACGACGCTCCTATTGTCCAGCGGTTGATCGGCACATTGTCGCAGGAGGTTTCAATCCAGGATCACAAGAAGCACCTGGAAGAAAAATATGGCAAATAGGTTAAAAGCTTTTTTAGATCTTAACATCATCCTGGATGTACTGCAGAAACGGGAGCCATTCTACGAAACTTCTGTCAGTTTATTGGCATCTGCAGAAACAGGGCGGTTCCAGGGGTACCTTGCTGCTCACAGCGTCACCACGCTGTTCTATCTCATCCAAAAGGACAAGTCTCCCGCCGAAGCTCGGGCTATGATCACCAACCTTCTGCAATTTATCAAGATCGGACCTGTTGATCAAACGACAATTGAGCAGGCACTCAATCTTGATTATCGCGATTATGAAGATGCAGTCCAGATGATGTCGGCTGTTCAGTGTAAAGCCGACTTTCTTATCACACGAAACGTAAAAGATTACCAGCCTGTGCTTCTCCCCGTCGTTCAACCTGTTGACTTCCTAGGCACAATATAGGTACGTGAAAGGACTTTCTTGTAGGAGACGATAAGGAAAAATTTTCATTAACTACCTGACCACCCCCCCCATAATCATTCTAGCTCCCGTCACCTTCCTAAATCGCCTCGATCTTTCCATCGACCAGGCAGGGTTGGGTATATGGGTGAACCAAGTCCTCCCGGATTATCAACAGCACATCTTATAATAGCTGACCGTCAGGCACCAACACGCTCCAAAAATTGCGCAAAATTAAGGAGTTCCAGTTTCACCTGTTCAAAAGCCGGTCGTAATTGGCTGACCAGCCTTCCCATCCGCTCTGCATCCAGCAGGTAGGTGTACACATTGCGCACCACGTGCCGGAAACGCAAGTATTCTCCAAGAGCATGGACTGTTTGCGCTGATAACACGGGCGGTCTCAGGTTGGGCAGATCCAAGCCCATCTGCTCGAGCAGGTCCCGGTGCCATTCCAAGCTGGATGGAATGTTCCCGTCTACAGTGGAAGCAATCTACCTGAACAGGTGCTTCAGCCCGGCGTAAACATCATGCAGGTTTAATGCCGCCGAGTCGATATAAAAATCTACATCCTGCGGTCGTTTGCGGACAGCCTGCATGGCTCGTTCCGCCCGCCTCGCCAGGCGTTCCAGGTCAGTCAATTCAGAGCGGATCCTCCCAGCAAGCACCAGGTAGCTTTCAATCAAATGTCCACCCCCTCTCGTCGGATGACTTCAAGCAGGGAAGGTTTGCAGGCATTAACGTCTACCAGGTTGATTTCAATGGCGGCATCCAGGTCCAAGACCGCGCCGATTGCCTGGAATGTCTGTTCGGTCGGGATGCCCCAGGCAGCGAGATCAACGTCTGACCAGCGGGTAAATGATCCTTCATGGATGAGAGACCCGAAGACAACCACCCGCGTGACCTGAAACCGGTCTTTCAACAGCTGGGCGGCGCGTCGGGCGGCTTCCCAGGCATGCTTTTTTCGGCTCGCCATCTCGACCCGCTCCCCTTCCTGGCGGCGCAAGGCCGAAGCACGGTAGAGGGCGATTTTCTCAGGGGTGATATCCAGTACAGGTGTGGTCATATAGAATATTATACAATAATCCCCCCATGCTCACGCCACCAGGAAGGGCTTCAAACTATAGCGGCCTCCAAGGAAAACCCTCTGGAGCTGGTCACATACTGGCTTATTTTATCAATTCTGGAAAACCTTTCCAGAATTAACCTAGTAATGGAATGCTAATCCCAACTGGTGTGCTGAAAAAACTTTCCAATATCCATAAAGCTTATAGAATCAGACAACTCTCTATAAACCAACAATATCCCCCTTCACGGGCTCCGACCGGTTTTGAGCCTGACGGTAATTTACAAGGAGCGACGACGATAGGTTTCCAGTTCCTCTGGCGATAAATCGTCAGGTCGTACCAGCTTGTAATGCTTCTCTGATGTTAATCTGATGCCATCTATTGTTTGCTCAAATTCAAACAGGGCTATAGTGTCATCGTTCATTAATTGAGCTGCGATGGAACGGCAAAGTAATCTGGTAAATTTCACCGCACAAACAGCAAAATCCTGCTCAATTTGCACAATACCGATCTTGTCTTTTTTGCTCTTCGCCTGAACCGGCAAGATATAGTGAGCACCCCGTTTGTCAATGCCTATGTAGATTTCGTCGATCTCAACCTGTCCAATATTTTTTACAGTGGTTCTTAGATGATTTTGCAGAGAATAGCACGCTAGGCCAGTAAAAATGTCAATCAAACGGTTATATCTAATCTTTGCTAAAAGTGCCTGTTCATCGCTCAGAGAATATTTTGCAATCACTCCTGGAGTGGCGTCTGGTATTTTTATCTCAATCAATATATCTGACGGAAAAGCGGAAAGTTGTTTAACGAGTACGAATTGATAGCGTGCTCGTCCAGCAGGGCGAATAATCCATTCGAAACCTTCAGGTGCTTTCGCTTTTATACTCTCTGGTAGTGGTACGCGATACCTGAAAGAGTAAAGAACATCTCCTAAATTCTTGGGTAAAACGATTCCAAGTTCACTTGCAGCCTGTTTTATCTCTGGCCTCTCAAAGGTGATCTCGTCTAATCCTTTTATGTAGTGCTTGGCAAAGATCGCGCTGAGAAGTCGTGAGTAACGATTTAAGTCTTTTTGTGGCATATGCTTACCTTGTATTTATACCTGGCCAGCGTAGAACAAGTACTTCTTCACGTAATTGGGCTTTTGTGGCTGTTGCCATACGGGTTCTGAAAAGGTCTATTCTGGTAACTTCGTATCCAAGGGTTTTAGCAATATCGGCGAGTAATTCTCCGGTATGTATCATTACTTGAAGATAAGATGCTTGGTCTCCCACGACATAAGCCAATTGAGCACCCGGGCGAAGAATGGTTCGAAGGTCTGATAGATGACGTGCCATACCTCCAAAATATAAACGGGTTACTTTAGCATATGATCTCTCAAATCCGGAATCTTTATCTAATTCAATCCTTCGTCGTTCAATGGCAGATGCGATTCGTTGGATTTCTGGGTGTTCGGCGACCCATCTGTCATCATCATCGCCCTTGTAAATTCCACGTGTATTAGACCGAATCAGATTCTTTTTAAGTTCCCTGAGGTCAGCTTTGGTTTTAATAAAACCGAGTATCACTGCCTCTAATCGGGTTATCCTTGTATAATCCTTTTCATTGGGATAAGGAGGTGAAGTTATGACGGCGTCGATCGAGTTAGGCTCCAGCAAATTACTGAGATGACGAGCATCAGTCAAATATACTTTGGCTTCTGGATAAATCTTGCCAGTTACGAGGCGTAAATCATTGGTTATTTTCCGTACTTCAGACAACCAGTGGGTGATTACAGGTATATCCGTTTTCAATTTTCCAACACCAACTTCCGGACCAAAATGTAAATTGCTGATCTTATAAACAAGAGCATTGGCAAAAGCTATTAACCAATGGTTGTAACATTTGTCAGTATTATGATCTTTTATATTTTGAAGCAGTACCAAAGTCTTGTGAAGGGGGAAAGGACTAATTGAGCCATTCAGAATTAGTTTAGATGCCTCGGCATCTAAAGTTTTCAGTTGCAACGCGTTCGTCGTTTTTTCCAAAAACAGATTATCGTCTATCCCCTGTGACTTAAGAACTTCCAAGGTATTATTGGCTATATCGTATGCACGCTCGATTAATATATCGGGGTCAATATTCCAGTTTAGCTTGACAGAACTAGCAAGATAGGCTACAGGGTTGGCTTCTAAGCCTATTGATTTTATGTGATTCAGCTTCGCTTCTACAAGAGTAGTACCGGTGCCACAAAATGGGTCCAAAACAACGCATTGCGTGTTCAACCTAAAATCTTCGATATACTGGCGGACTAGATGTGGAGGATATGATAATATAAAACGATACCAATCATGAAATGGACGGTCTTGAAGTTCCAACTTATTCGCGCGTCCATTCCCATCGGTTTTAGTTTTAAGCTCCGATGGCTTCTTAACTAAATCCACAAAATTCATCTGCATTTGGGTCACTTTCAACCTATCCCTATTTTACCCGACATTATTGAGTGCAACGCTGTCCGACTAACAATCACACTGCATCATAAATGATCCTTCTATCTACTCATCCAGCTGCCGTTCCAGCTCCTGTCGTACGAGCTGAGGATTAAGTCGCCCTCCTGCCGCCTTCATCACCTGGCCCAACAACCAGTTGGCAATTGTGACCTTCCCCGCCCGGAAACTTTCGACAGCCTGGGGATTCTCTTCCAGAACCTGCCGCACCAGTCCGGCAATATAATCCGAATCTAATACCTGCTGCAAATCGCCTTCTGCCACAATCTCAGCAGCCCCGCGATCGGAACTGAACATCTCGGCGAGCACAGCCTTGGCTGTCGTCTGGTTGATCTCACCTGTAGAGACCAGCTTCAGAAGTTCTGCTAAAGCTGGCGGTGCGAGGCGGAGTTCCTGCATCCCGATAC
>Ga0315296_10001580_pt1 | contig 19836 bp, 21 predicted proteins | sample YL17G14_18_MG_FD_203921 | JGI IMG/M metagenome (GOLD analysis project Ga0315296, IMG submission 203921) | Sediment microbial communities from Yellowstone Lake, YNP, Wyoming, USA - YL17G14_18 | ecosystem: Environmental > Aquatic > Freshwater > Lake > Sediment | place: USA: Wyoming | collected...
CTACAGGCCAGTGCAATCACCGTCGTGCGGGGACAGTATGTTGCGGCTAACCAGTCGCTTGGCAGTCTTTTAGCTCACGGAGACCATGCCCATGTGCATTTTGCTGTCCGATCTTGGGGCAATGGTCTTTGCCCATACTACTACTTCACCGAATCCGCCAAAGCCGTGTTCGCCGCTCGGTTCGCTCTTGTGAACATCACTGCAGGCTGGGACGTGTAACTGAGTCGGCGAATGGCAACACGCTTCAGACGGCATTATCGGTCCTTGGGCTTCGCATAGCCATATGGACTAGACTCCAACCTGCCATTATGTGAAAACGCATGACTACAAAGCCAACAACTGTGGCCGCCGCCGCTGGCATAAGTATGTAACCATCGATGAAGAAGCCAGCGAAGAGCCCTATAACCGCCACCAAGAATGACACGGACGCCAGATTGAGCAGTCTGAGTATTCGCGCGTGTGTCAGAGGGTTTCGAAGCAATTGGCTGGATATTGCTATCGTACTACCAAGTGCAAGAGCTATGAACATACCAGCAGAAGCCAACGCGACTATTCCACTTACCGCTACAAGCTCACTGGAGAAGCCGTCAATCATCATAACAGCCCCAAAGATGGCAATCACCATGAGAGTAATCGACGTGAAAATCATCACGGCGAAATTAGCCTGAAAAGCGGCTCGTTCTGCATCCGAGGTCATGAAACTCGTTCGCCGCGTTTCCGTGATATAAGCACTATGGACTGGCTTGAGCTCATGTACAATGTGGGAGCAGTTAAGGTTCTCCCGCTGGGCAGAGATCACCTGAATTCTGTCCTGAGTGTCCTCGGTGTCATCTGAGTATCCCAAATCTGATGCCAGTTATATATCGAAGCCTGAGTGCAGCCTTGCGCCGACCAGCACTGATGAGTCTGATTTGTCCTCAAGATGTAGAAGTCGCGATTCTCGCAAGAAGGGATTATCCCTATGCGGCTGAGGCTAAGCTCGAAGAGCATTTGGCAGTGCATCGATGGAGTCCTTCACACACTCTTCCTTCGCTTGCGAATGCGATTTGAACGCGATTTGTTAATATGTCCCAAACTTGAGCCTAACCAAAACACTTCACTTTCACGGAGTGATTCCGGCAAAACAGGAAGGATTGTACAGAAGTCATATCGGAAGAAGTGATTTCATTGGGAAAAAAGACGCTTAACGATGTCCCATGCCCCGTATGCAAGGGTCCTGTCACAGGTGTGGTAGTCGAAGAAGACTCAATCTTGAATGCCAAGAGAGTCCCGGTAATCGTTCCTGCAAAGTGTAAGAAAGGGCACGCTGTGATCCTGTTCGTCGACAAGACCTTCGCCATTCGCGATATTGAAGCGGCAGGGGACGCAGAGCAGAAGAAAAGCGCGATTGACAAGGCTCAATCTTGGATGGACTCCCTCTGAAGGTGATTGAGCTGCTCAAGATGATTTATGTCATCAACGAGGCTGGCGAGACTCTGATCTCGATTCCTTTGGGAAACTTTCCTGCTGACGAAGCATTGTTCGGTGGATTCATGAGTGCTATTGATATGTTCTCCCATAAAATGGCGGGCGATGCCATAAAGGAACTGCTTCTGGGAAATGATAGAGTTGTGGTCGCTCGAGAGGGCAGCCATCTCTTGGTCACGGTACATGACAAAGGAGACACCGACAGTCAGACTGTGAATCGGAGAGTGTGCGAGGCCTTCCGCAAGCACTTCGGTGGTGTTGTGACTGATGAGATGGCAGAGGCAATGCGCCAAGCCGCTGTTGGCACGGACACTGCACGGAGCAAGGCCGACAACTGGGCCTCGAAGATGCTCTAGGGGGTAAGAACGATGGCGATACAACTGAACCAAGCATCGGAACTTCTCATGTCTATAGCTCTTTTTGCGGCTAGCTTAGTGATGATAAGATATACTCGTCGTCGAATTAGGGAACTACCCCAAGAAGACAAGAGGATGGGCAGACCGCTGTATGCCTACGCAGTCGGGACATTGGCCATGGGGATGGCGTCGCTGGCCAACTATCTTTCAGCAGTATACCCGATTGGTCAGATAATCTTCGTTTATACGATGTTTGCTTTACTCGCTCCTTGTATTATACTGATTGCCGCCTTGGTTGTCCTTGAACGGGGCCATTTCGTTGTGCCCGTAGTCCTCTCTGCCGTGCTGATTGGGACGGTCATATTAGTACCGTACGTGAGACATCCCAGTCAATTGCTGATAGTGGCGGGGACCATCTCAGCTCTCCTGTACTTGCCTGCAATCGCGCTTTTTGGTTACATTCTGTATAGGGCAAGAAGGGCTACCAGCCTCGGCCTCTTCTATCTGGTTGCATTCTATCCTTTGTACCCAATCACACTCATCTCGTCCCTCTTCTTTCCCGTTGATCTTGTGGTTGTGGTTGTCGGCTTGAGACTGTTTGGACCTGCAATCACGGCTGCAGCTTTTCAGATGCGCGACATTGGAATCTCCATTGAGCTAGCAGTTTACGGGATGGCCTATGCGCTCATCGCATTCTGGTTTTCATACACCATGATTTCTGTGGTGTCCAATCCTGTCACGTTGGTATCGCTCACTCTTATCGCCATTGGCGCAACAATCGGTTTCGGTACGGGTTCGTATACATACGCTCGATGGAAGAAAAGCAGACTCGCTGCAACATTCGCATTGTTCCTATCCTTTACCTTTGTCACTTGGGCATTCATACTATTCGCGCTCCAAGGCATAGGTCTTGCAGCGGCAGTCTACTATACCTATGCCTACATCTATCTGACGTTCGTCGCACTGGTGTGCTTCAATCTGGCCGTGTTCCTTGCTCTCGAATGGAGATCACTGGTCCTACTGCCCGTGTTGATGGTGCTGCCACTCTTCATCTACTTGGCAACATTGTACCCTACTGACCCTCAGTCGTCACCCCTCTTCTTCTCAGTGATAGCGGTGACCGGCGTCATTGCGGTTCTTGTGCCTGTTGCGCTCTATCTGTACTTGGGAATCCGGATGAGGCGCGTCAAGGCCCCCAATCTAAGCAGACCATTTCTTTTGGCAGTCGGCATTATTGAGGTCGCACTTGGCATGGCGCTGGGCCCTGCAATTTCGGGGTTAAGTCCTATGGATGTCGCAAATCCAGTCAGCAGTGTTCTCATCTTGACTGGGTTTGTTTCTTGGTGGTTGGGAATCACTGGGAAGCTTGAAGGCTTCACAAAGTGGTTGCACGCCAGGTCCAGACCCAGGGCTGCTGCAACGATTAGTGCTCCAGTGGAAAAGGTGCCTCCGACAGGTGGTGCATAGGGTTGTCCGCGAGGGTTCCCGTGTTCAAGACTGTTCTAGTCGGAGAGGGCGGTGTTGGAAAGACCAGCATCACCTTACGGTACACAGAGAACCGTTTCGACGACAATATGCGAATGACTGTAGGTGCCAACTTCGCATCCAAGAAGGTCACTATCGGTAGCGCACAAATGACTATTATGCTCTGGGACTTGGGCGGGCAGCCCCGATTTCACGATGTGGTGCAGGATTACTTCAAGGGAACCAAATTCGGAATCGGTGTTTATGACGTGAATCGAATCTACACTCTAGAACGCCTTGAAGAATGGATCCATCGCCTCAGAGTAGCTGCACCTGACTGTGACCTGCTGATTGTGGGCAACAAGATCGATGAGCGAACCGGCAATGGTGGAATATCCTTGGCAGAAGGAATTGCCTTTGCCTCAAAGTTCGGCGCAGACTGCATCGAAGTCTCAGCCAAGACAGGCCAAGGCATCAACGAAATCTTCGAGTCAGCTGCCAGAGTTCTTCTGAAGAAGTACATTCAAAACACGACTAGGCCATGAGAAACACTTTCAGATGAATTGAAAGATGAGAAAGAACCCTGCGGGTGGAAATATGAGCATAGGTGTCGACGCTTATCTTGAACAGCAGAAATCGCCTCAAAAGGAGATCTGCCAGAAACTAAGACGAATCATACTGAAAACCATTCCCGGAGTGAGCGAGGAGATGAAATGGGGGGTTCCGACCTACGCTGGTGGGAAATATTACTTCGTGGCGTTGAAAAACCAAGTCAATCTTGGTTTGTCATTGAAGGAGCTTCCAAAGGAAGAGCAGAAAGTGCTTCAAGGCTCAGGAAAGACAATGAAGCACATCACAATTCGCTCATTGGACGAAATCGACGAAGAGAGAATCGTTGAATTCCTGAAGTTGGTCCGGGCGAAGTAGGGTCAGAAGGAATGCGGTGCTCCCAACCCGGCCAAGCAAGCTGCCGAAGTAGGCAAGAACTTGGAAAATCTCTGTTGGAGGACTCTGGAGATAAATGGATTCCTAAACGAGAGATATGCCATGGCACCAGAGGTCTAGAAGCACTAGCTGATGAACGAACGATTCAGGATAACAAAGAAACGGAGAACGAACCCTCTCTCCTACAGAATGGCAGAATGCGTGAGAGCAACGTGAAACGGCGAAAGCTAGATGGCAGGCCGACCCCTCGCTCTTAACATGGATCACCAATAGCCCCGGTCTGTGGCGAACCACAATAGCTGCCGTCTCTTGATGGTCCCTTTTTCTTAACTCCGTAATCGCCAAGGCCTACACGCGATTTACTAATATATAGTCAGCTTAAACACAACCGAAAAGCCTCACTCTAACCTAGTGAGGCTCACGTAACAGGAAGTGTCACAGAAAGCTCGTTGCGAAAGAAGTGGTTCTCTTGGGAAGATGGTCACTGAATGTTGTTCCCTGCCCTGTCTGCAAGGGTACAGTCATTGGCGTAGCAATAGACGAGGACTCCATATCGAACGCTCCGAGAGTTCCCGTACTGGTTCCTGCCAACTGCAAGAAGGGACACGCAGTGATTCTGTTCGTGGATGGACCGTTCGCAATTCGCGACGGTGAAGCAGCGGGAGACGCCGCTCAGCTGGAAGGGAAGAAGAGCTCACTTGACAGGGCTTAGTCGTGGATGGACTCCTTCTGAAGGTGATTGGACTGATCAAAATGGTCTATGTGATTAACGAAGCTGGCGAGACGCTGGCTTCCATTACTCTCGGCGACTTCCATGCTGATGATGCACTCTTCGGCGGGTTCATGTCTGCTATAGACATGTTCTCTCAGAAAATGGCTGGGGATGCGATAAAGGAGCTCGTACTTGGAAGCGACAGGGTGGTCGTTTCGCGTGAAGGCACCTATCTTCTTGTTACGATACATGACAAAGCAGACACAGACAGTCAAGCAGCGAATCGAAGGGTGTGCCAAGCTTTTCGGACGCAATTTGCAGGTCTTGTGACCGATGAAACAATACAGGCAATCCGTCAAGCGGCCCTCGGCAGTGAGTCTGCTCTGAGCAAGGCTGACATATGGGCTTCGAAGATGCTCTAGGAGGAAACGGCAATGGCGATACATGTAAACGAGGCAGCGGAACTTCTCATGTTTGTAGCTCTTATTGCAGCCAGCGTGGTGGTGGTGAGATACACTCGAAGACGAGTGAAAGAACTGCCGGAAGAGGACAAGAAGATGGGCCGGCCTCTTTATGCTTATGCAGTCGGCACGGCATTCATGGGCCTTGCATCTTTGGCTAACTTCGTAGCCGCTACGCAATTGGAGAGCGGGTCATTGGAATATCGTCTGGGGGTAGTCTACTCCTATGCGATTCTGACTCTGCTTGCTCCAACGCTCATTTCGATGGCCGCATTGATTGTGCTTGGACGGACGCATTTCATTGTGCCGGTCTTGTCTGCATCACTGGCCATTGGTGTACTCTGGGTTGCGCGTTGGCTAGGGAATCCGCTTGAAGTGCGTGATGCGGCCGGAGATGTGTCTTCTGTCTTGTACATACCAGCAGTGCTACTGTTCGGGTACATCTTGGTCAAAGCAAGAAAGCCAACGAGCCTCGGGCTGCTTTTCCTTGTCATATCATATCCACTATATCGGCTAACAATCTGGCCCCTATCCTTAGGGCCACTTAATCTCTCAATTACGGTTGTCGGCTTGCGGCTGCTTGCTCCCGCGATTGTCGCGGTCGCGTTCTACTTCCGAGACATTGGAATCTCATTTGAGCTATTTGCCTACGCAATATGCTATGCGCTTGTCGCGGTCTATCTTTCATCTATCATAGCCACACCAATTGGTGACCTCATCCAAGAGACATCATTGACCCTAGTTGTTCTCGCCGCGACTCTGGGCTGGAGCACTGCCGCTTATACGTATGGCAAGTGGAGGAAAAGCAGGAGCCGCCCAACACTCGCCTTGGTCCTGTTCTTTGCCTTGAGTGCCTGGTCATATGTCTTAGACGTGATGTGGACAATAGGAGTCTTGCCTGATATTCGATGGTACTATGCATCGGTCTACTTGTCCATGATTTCGCTCATGTTCTTCAACTTGAGTGCCTTCTTTGCTCTTGAGTGGAAAGCTCCCGTCTTGCTTCCAGTCGCGGTCATTGTGCCGGGCATCTTATACATGTCGACGGCGTATCCCCAAGATCCGCATTTACTACCCTACTTTGCCGTCATGATGGCTTTGACAGGAACTGTCCAACTCGTGATTCCATTGGTGCTCTACCTATACTTATGGCAGCGAATGAGGAAGGCCTTGCTGCCTGCAGCGAGCAAACCACTCCTTCTGGCAATGGGCGCGGTCGTATTGTTCCTTGCTATGATGACTGCAAGCGGGATCTCTAATCCCATTGCCGGTGTCCTCATATTCGCAGCCTATACAGCGTGGTGGTTGGCTGTCTCAGGCTGGGCGGAAGGCTTCACGAAGTGGTGGTATGCTAGGACTGCGAAGCCAAAAGCTCCTCTAGGGGGCCTCTAGATGTGTCATGCAAGCCGCCAGTGTTAAAGTGCGTTCTCGTAGGTGAAGGTGGTGTTGGGAAGACCAGCATCACACTACGATACACCGAGAATCAATTTGATGATAGTATGAAGATGACAGTTGGCGCAAACTTCGCGTCCAAGAAAGTGACTGTCGGCAACACAGCGATGACAATGATGCTTTGGGATCTCGGTGGCCAACCCCGATTTCACGATGTGGTCCAAGACTACTTCAAGGGGGCCAAATTCGGAATTGTTGTCTATGATGTGAATCGAGCGTACACGCTGGACCGGCTTGAGGAATGGATTGTCCGACTTAGAGAGTCTGCACCCGACTGTGACTTACTAATAGTCGGGAACAAGACCGATGAGCGATCCAACAACAATGCTGGCGTACCGCTGCCTCAGGCAAACGCGTTTGCCTCCAAGTCTGGGGCAGACTGCATTGAGGTTTCAGCCAAGACGGGGCAAGGTATCAATGAGATTTTCGAAACCGCGGCAAAGCTGCTTCTGGGGAAATGGGTTCAGAAGCCTAAGTAGTCTTTGAGCTTGCTTTCTTTCGTGATAAGCCCTCAATCTCCTTGATGGAAGTCACTCTTGCACTGTCCCCGAAGAGATGCCCTGCACGCCTTTCCTTTGTATGAATATAGTAGCTGTTGTCCGTTGTCTCTTTCACAATGAGCGGGATTCTTTCCAGAATCTTTACCCCGTGCGCCTTGAGCTGGGCGATTTTCTCTGGATTGTTGGTCAGAATCTTTATCGACTTGACCCTGAGATCCTTTAGGATGTGCGCTGCGACACCGTAGTCGCGCTCATCGGGCTGATGGCCTAGAATAACGTTTGCATCGACCGTGTCGTAGCCATCATCTTGCAGTGCGTAAGCTTTGATTTTCTCAGTGAGACCAATATTCCGTCCCTCTTGCCGCAAGTAGACAAGGACTCCCTGACCTTCCTTCTGGATGTACTTTAGTGACTCTAACAACTGCTCCCTGCAGTCGCATCTCTTACTGCCCATCACATCTCCCGTTAGGCACTCTGAATGGAGACGGACAACGACTGCTTCCTTATCCACGACATCGCCCTTGATGAGAGCGGTGTGCTCCTTTCCATCACAAGGGCTCACAAAGCCGCAAATCTGGAAATCTCCGAACTGGCTCGGAAGGTCGGCAATAGCCACGAGCTGAACACAGCACTCGAAAGGGTCACACCTGTGTTGAGCACTCTCTTGTATGAGCGAATCTATTCTCTCTTTTGACAGATTCATTTTCAGCGCCTCACCAACACATCGGTCCACTCAAAGGCTTGCGGTAATCCTACTGTATTCCTGAACTTGAAGGCAAGTCCAGACTGAATCCCATCGGGCTCCAGTTGTGTCTTTATATCTTTGCGTCCGGTAGCGTCAGTTCTATATGCAAGTCAGCTTCGCAATCGTCAGTCATATCGAAATACGCGAGGATGCACCAGCTTGACTGACTTTGTACAGGAGAATCTCCTCAAGGTCCAGACATGGTTGAAGGAGAATACGAAAAGATACGCATTCAAGAAACTAGAGAAGGATGTAGTTAAGACCGAAGTGTGTACGGAGTGCGGAGCCTGCGTCTCCACCTGCCCAGTCGATGCACTCACCGGAGACTACTCATCTGGAAAGTACGTTCCGACACTCACGGGCACCTGCATCTCATGCGGCATCTGCTACACGATTTGCCCGCGTACTCTCGTGTTGTCACAGGAACTGATTGGCGATGTCAGAAGTGCTTGGAAGGTGAAATCCAAGGTCGAAAACCAAACGCGGCAGGATGGTGGTGCAGTAATAGCTCTTCTTGCGTACATGCTTGACAAGCACATCATAGAGGGTGCAGTCGTTACGAAACAGGATGCCAGCAAGCCTTGGATGCCCAGTTCAGTCTTGGCCAAGAAGCGGCAAGACCTCATGCTTGCTGGAGGGACGATCTATACCCATTCGCCAATCATGCAAGAAGTGATGAAGGCCTTCAAGAGCGGTCTCGATAACATAGCTGCAGTGGGAACATCCTGTCACATTGACTCAATCCATAAGATGGAGAGTCATCCAGCAGGATTCTTTGCTGGGTCTAGTGTATTCAAGATCGGGTTGTTCTGCACAGAGTCGTTCGGCTATCCGAATCTAGTTGCCTTCTTCCAAAAAGCAGGCCTCGATATCAAGGGCATCAGGAGGATGACAATATCGTCAGGCGTGTTCACTGCCTCGACCTCTGCGGGAAAACAGGAATGGCCTGTGAAGGATCTCAGCCATGCTGCAGCGAAATCGTGTTCCTATTGCCGGGACTTCACGTGTAAGAATGCAGACCTGTCATGCGGCAACGTAGGTTCGGATGCAGGTTGGACCACTGTTCTTGTAAGAACTGAACGAGGAGAGAAAGTCCTTCAGGATGCCGCTGCCAGAGGCATTCTTGATGCGGAGCGAATCGACCCCAAGTCGCTTGAGCCGATCGAGAAGGCCGCTCGCTCGAAGGCCATGCGGTACTATTCCCTGAAACCGGGCCAAGCCGCAGAGGAGTAGGCCTACTCAAGCCCGTGGGAGATGCGTCAGCAAGGACTCCTATCAGAAGGAAGAACCGCCTCCGAGCAGAGGGCTTGACATCACTGGAAAAAGGGGTTTGTTCATAAGACCGCCTCTGACAAACGTGGTCGCAATGCATCAGAACATTCTCGTGACCGGGAGACCAGGGATTGGCAAGAGCACTATTATCAAAAGGGTCGTGGATGCTCTAGGGTACTCGAAGGCCGAAGGGTTCTGGACAAGTGAAATCCGCCGGGGAACAGAGAGAGTGGGATTCGCTATCAGCACTCTTGATGGCCAGACTGGAGTGCTTGCGCATTTGGACTTGAAATCTGGTCCCCGGATAGGACGATATATCGTGAACGTTTCCGATATCGATCGGGTCATCATACCTGTTCTGAGGCGTGCAAGAGAAACTGGAAAGACTATAGTCATCGATGAAATTGCAGGTATGGAGCTCACATCGCAAAGCTTCGCGCCAGAGGTTAGAAAATGCCTTGACACATGCAGGGTTCTTGGAACACTTCAGCAAAGAGGTGGGAGCTTCGTCCAAGAGGTAAGAGCGCGTCCCGATGTCACGGTCGTAGAACTCACGACTGCAAACAGGGACCTGATGCTTCAGGATATCCTATCGCTCTTGAGTCGGGATTGATTCTACCTTGACTTTGTCCTGAAATACAACATCACAATGATGAAAGTTGACAGCAGGCCAAGAGCCAGCACTCCGCCCCAAATGTAACCAGGGGTACGCTCCCCAATCATAGATATGACAGTAACCGCTGTCCACTCCGTGATATGAACGTTCTTGACGGACGAATTATCAAATGCTATTAGTCGATACCATACGACAGAGCCGACGGGGTATACTCCCAGTGCAGATGAATAGAAGCCTCCACCTTGTGACTCCATTGTCTTATTTGCAGTGCTGCTCTTGTCAATGCCCCACTCAATCTTGATACTGCTAATGTTATTTAGATCCCAAACATAGGCCTGAACTGTCAGGTTGTCACTTGAGGCAGTGCTGAATGACTGTATCACAACAACCTGCTTGATGGTCGGGATGTGTGCATCAGGAGTCACGTTAACACTAGTGAGAGTCATTGTGCTCTGATTGAAGAAATCTGTCAGAGTCATATTGAATACGTAAAGACCAACTGAGAGCCTGTCGACGTTGACGCTGAAGTTCTGTCCTCTCCACGTGCCATTCATCAACACGGTGCCATCGCGGGTCAGATTGTAGAGTCGTGGATTGCTTTCATCTGCACTCCAATTGAGTCGGTGACCCGTGTAGCCTTCCTCATAAGTGAGATTTGTCAGAGCTATCACGACAGGAGCCCGAATGTCTGGATAAATCGTAAGATTCAGTGAATCGCTGTTGCTGTGATCATATTTGTCAAACAGCAAGATTGTGTACGTGTAGTTTCCCAAGTATATGGAATCCACGCTAACAGAGACATTCTGTCCCTTAGGGTCCGTGAAAACCCAGAGACTCTGCGTGATGTTCGCCGGATAATGGAAAGCAGACACGTTTCCATACTTGGTGTTATTGTAGAGCGTTCTGACGGTAATCGTGTAGTTCTTTGGGTTACTGTCATAAACCTGCCAAGTAATCTTGTGACCCTTCGAACCGAACTCATACGAAAGATCGTCAGGATAGTTAACGGTTGGAGGTGTTACGTCTGTATAGACTGTCACATTGACAGAGCTTGTTGCGTTGTGCCCCAGTGTGTCGTTAACGAAAAGAGTGTAGAGATACCAGTGTGTCGCATTCAGTCCATTGACACTTACTGTGATATTCCTCCCATCCCATGATCCTGCCCGTATAACAGTATGATTGCTGCTTGTTTCATTGGAGAGTCTGGTGATGTTGTAAGAACGGGGGTTCGCCTCAATGATTGTCCAAGTCACGTTATGGCCGAAGCTGCCCTGTTCATAGCTGAAGTTGCCCGGGGCCGTTATGATGGGGGAAGTAGTATCTGGCACCACAGTGACAATGACTTGGTCTGAGCCAGACTCATTCTGGTTGTTGAAAACAGTGCAGACAAAGGAGAATGATGCTGGCAGAGTCTTGGTCAGCTTCTCGGAGTACAGGTGGTTGAGTAAGACTTCGATAGGACCGCCTGACCATGCCCCCGACTTGTGTACTGTGCCGTTCCTTGTCACCGTGTAGTTCTTGGGCGATGCATCTGTGGCACTCCAGACGATTTTCTTATTCAGGGTTCCATTCTCGTAGGTCATATCCGTGGGGCTGTTAATCGTTGGGGCCGCAAGATTGAACCGGCCGTCTGGGCCCAGACTGGTTACTATGGAGCCATGCGACCAAAATAGGTAGGGTGATAGAACCAACCAGAACAGAGCTGTGACTACGATGAATCTACCCTGACGCCGCGAGAACATTGATGCACCATCCGGCATTGGTCTTATTTGCGGTTAGGGCCGGCTCGAACCGGGGACCCGTTTTATACCCTTCGGTGTCATCACACAGAGCGTTCGTATGGCGAATGCTATTAAGAGCGGGCGATGCCATTCGCTCAGGGACCAGTCAAAGCCACGCTTGTCAGGGAGAATGCTTGATGCCTAAGGCCATCTATGCAATATGGTGGGATTCGAACCTCGGCCCTCTCTTGGGAAGGTCGTATCCTGAAGGCGACCCCCTGACATCAGAGGAAGCTGTAGTCATCTTCATGGGCCATGGCGCGAAGCTCGAGGCGAAAGTAGGTTACACTAAGCTAGCGAGAGGACTCGTAGTATCATACCTTGACAGCCCCAATTGCATCGCAGTTCTATTGGAGAGCAATGATGATGCCGCTGTAGTGGAAAGAAATCTGCTCAGACTCGTGGGGAGAATCAACTTCAACAGCAGCAAGTGGGATGACGAAATGGCACGTGCCTTTCTCCTACTGCAGGAGTTGATTGCAGAGACCTCTGGCCAGGAATTGCTTTCCAATCCTCACGTAAGTAGATTGGTTGAAGACATGACCGTGGGTCGAGTGCCGTCGCTCATTCCCAAACATGTACTGAAAGCAGTGGCGAGATATCCGAAGGCTTCAGAGTACTTTGGGCCCGATGATGAAGAGGTTTCAAGGCTCCTCAAAGACCTTGAACGCGCTGGTCATGTGGTTCCCAGGACATATGGAAGAAGAATCGACTGCAAGCAGTGTGGCGGAGCGGAAGTCACATTTGACCTCGCTTGCCCTTCATGTGGAAGCAATGACATCTACAAGGTCTACTTGGTGTTCTGTCCCAAGTGCGGCAACCAAAGTCAGACAGTGCTTGTTGACGACCTAACCGAAGTTCGGTGCCAGCGATGCAAACAACCGGCAAAGGTCTCAGAACTCAATGTTATCGATGTCGAACTGCTGTGCAAGGGATGTGGGAGGGCAACAAAGGAACCAAGGATTGTTCTGTCTTGCGCCAACTGCGGCAAGCGCTTGACGAATGCGGACCTTCTAGGTGGGACTGGTCTGGCATACTACCCAGCCAAGCCCAAGGGATCACGAAGCCGCTAGAGATTCACGCTCGTCCAGTCTTGGTCGGCTCGTTTCCTTTTTCAGGCTTTGACTTGATGATCTCCTTGACGGCGTCACGAACACTAACAAGAATCTTCTCGGCCTGTGACACACTCAGACCCTTCACCTTGGTTGATAGTCTCTGAGGAGTCTCGCCCGCTAGCTGGGCCGCTGACTCGTATCCTGCATCACGAAGGCGCTCTTCCATTCTCGCACCTATTCCCGGGATCTTGCGCAGTGGAACAACCCTTTCGAAATCCGGGCCAATAATGTCGTGCATGTCTTTATCGCTGAGATCTTGCATGCCCATGATGTCCAGCTGGCTCTTGATTGATTCAAAGTCCTCTGATTCTACGTACTGGTCAACCGTCTGTTTCACAAGGCGTTCATCGAAATCGAGAGTCAACCTTTCCATCTCAATCTCGTTTCCTAAAATCTCGGGAATCGGGGCTGACCGGTAAAGTGCAAACAGGGCAAGAAGAATCGCGATCTGGTTGCCAAGCACGCCCACCTGAGGGGGAAAGTGCCAATTGACAACGAAGGATACTTGCAGTGATACAGCCCAGAAAAGGGCCACGTATCCAGCGAAGAAAATCCATACCGCAGCTGTTCTACGTGCTTTTGTTGTTGGGGACCCAAGCTCCGGCCATATTAACAAGAGAATGAGCCCGAGAAAGAAACCCTCGATGAACCGTTCTGAAACGAGAAGAGGACCTGCATAGAAGGATTGCACACTAGAGTAGGTAATCGGGCCGATTATCGTGAGTAAGCCAAACAACATCACTCCCGTCGTGAAAGCGCTCTTTCGGCCTCGCCTATCTGCTACAACACCAGCCACAACGACACCAACGAGCATAAGAATGGGTTCGTAAGGGCCTAGTCCAGAGTATTGACCCAGTGACTGATACGAGGAATTCCCTGCTTCCTGAAACACCTTGATTATTCCCAGCTGTGTGCCAAAGTACCACAGGATATGTCCGGTCATCAAAATCGCAGTGGGTATGAAGTATGAGAATGCCTGACCTTCGACAGCGAGCTGAGAGTATTGCATTCCCCAAGGCTTGAATGCAAGACGAATCAATATCGCACCAATTGCTATAGTCTCTTTTATTGGGATACCTGACGGGGTCCAGTCGAAACCCTGAGAGTCAAGCGCTGCATAGATGGCGAACAGCATCAATGATGAAGCTATGAAGGCAGCGACTACTCTTCCTCGGAATTTCGCTACAATTGCCTTGCCGAGTTGTACGGTCCAGCTTATGAGCATGAGAGCGAGACCTGAGAAAACTGAGACAGCAAAGACGATTTCGAGATTCGGGGAGTACGCGCTTGGAGACCCAATCCTTGCTAGAACAACGCCAAGCGACACCGGAATCAGCGCCCCAATAGTCGTCAGCACGTAGCCGTGCACTGTACGGTCGAGTAGGAAGCCAGCAGCCAACAGCATGATCACTGCCGATAGCATTCCGATTCCCAGGAATTGCAGATTCTGTCCGCCGAACGCTGGAAAGAACAACTGTTCACTCAATCGCATTACTACGTATATGAAATAGGCTAGAACGGGGGACATGAGTACGAAGTATGTAGCCTTCTTGAAGGGGAACTCCCGGTATTCAAGCATACCCAATCACTATGTTCAGACAACGAGGCCAATATGTACGTTTCGCGAACAGACGCTCACGTGAGACCGCAGGTACTCGGTTCGAAGGGAGTCAAGGGAGCGCACCCACTATAACACTTAAATGACAATAAAGGGGAGCCAAAACGGGGAGATAGAGCTCTTGACTGGACCGCTAAAGGTGCACGAGTTCATGGTCCTGACAGCAGGAGGAATCCCTCTTTTTCACTACTCCCTGGACGAGACAAGAAAACTGGATGGACTCTTGTCGGGATTCCTTAGCGCAATCTCCAGCTTTGCTGCTGAATTCGGTGAACGTTCCGTTCAGAGCCTGTCATTTGAGGGGTCAGAGATCCTCTATCAAACCGAGGTGGATGTTCTGTTCATATTCCTTGTTGGTTCTGGAGCTCCAAAGCGGGTACTCAGGGCAGTACTCAGAGACCTTAGTCGCAGGTTCCTGATGACATACCAGCAAGAAATGAAGGCCGAAATCCCCGTTGAAGATTCATTCAAGGGCTTCATGCAGGAAGTCAAGAGATCATTCGCATTCTACGAGGGAGTACTAGCTGTGACATCGAGCCTTAGCTCCTTTGTGGTACCGAAACTGAACCAAGACGCGTTTGACACAGCTTCGAAGTCGTTGGGGCTACTAGATGAGTTTCATAGGGATTTTGGTAGTGGCGGCAACAAGATACTGGAAGCTATGGACGGCAAATCGTCAATTCACAGCATGAGTCAGATGTTGGGTCTGGAGACCGAGCAAATCGCTGAGGTTGTCGAGTATTTGGTCATATGGGGTGTTGTCAGGATTTCCAAGATGTGTCCGGTCATTCAGGAAACCAACACTCGGTTTGATATCTATCTCGACCTGGTTGGACTCCCTAAGCGGGATAACCAGATTCTGAATCGAGCAAGACCACTGTGCAATGGTGAGAGGTCAGTCGTTGAGATAAGTGAGAAGATAGGAGTCACTGCAGAGAAACTCCATGATGTGTTCACTAAGCTGGGCAATGCAGTCAGCTGGAATCTTGTTGAAGTCACAGCCCTTGGCCATGGGAGCATACCCTGAAGCCATGGCATGCTCTCCGTTCGTGACATGACGCTGAGAAGGTATAATAACAGTAATGTCCATTCATAGAATGTTGCCACTCACCGGGGAATGAGGTCTTGGTCAAGGAAGTCATCATTCTGCGTGAAACCGGAATCCCACTGTTTCACTACAGCGTCAACGGCACAAAGAAGCTTGATGAGTTGGTCGCTGCCTTCCTGTCGGCAATGGGCTCACTTGCTGAACAAGTGAGTGAGCAACAAATCAAGGTAGTATCATTCGCCTCCAACAAATTCGTGTGGCAGCATAAGGGAGATCTCTTGTTTGTTGCCCTAATATCACAGGAGGACAGCGCGGAGATATACCGGGTCTTCCTTCGAGACCTTGCGGATCAGTTTGTTAGCATGTTCTATACGGAACTCAAACGGGAAGTCAGTGACCCGCGTTTGTTCAGGACATTCACGGATACTGTTGAAGCAACGCTTCAGAGGTTCGATGGCATTCCTGGCCTTGCAAGGCGCTACAAGACCGGCTTGTTGCCAGCGGACGATTTGAAACGACTGAAGGTCATCATAGCTCAAACGGAGACTAGCCCGGGCATTATGAGAGGGACTGCAATCACACGTGATGGGTATGTCTTGGCATCCAACCTAAGATCCTATGAAATGGAGGCCTTACTGGATCTTCTCAATGGTCTCGCATCAGGATCCAAAGCGGCTGAGAAGAGCCTCACGCTGGTCCATACAAGCTTGGACCCGACAACATGCTTCTTCGTCACCCGGACAGACAATGATGTGTACTGCGTGTTTGTCGTGGATGCGGCGAAGTCTAATGGAGAGCTTCTGAAATCTGTCGGGCCGGTGCTCGAAACTGCCGTAACGCTAGAGCTGACCAAGATGAAGAAAATCTTGCCTACATCCATGGATGAATCGACGGCTTTCTATGACTACGACGTAGTTGTTCCTCTCATTCCAGTCACGAAGGTGTTGGATAGTTCCCGCAGGACACTGGCCGGACTGCAGGACAGCCTGCGAGCGAATGCTGTTGCAGTGCTCAACGTCGTTGACCAAAAGAATACCATTGCAGACATAGAGCGGAGAACTGGCTTCACATCTGAGGAAACGACCGAAGTTCTGGCTCATCTTGTTTCGAAAGGTGTTGTCCGGATAGCCAAGCTCTATCCAGTCATGGCAGAGAGAGACCAACGCTTCGCAGCGTTCTTGGAAATCGCAGGAATGAATAATAAGGACTATCGTGTAGTCGATGCTGTCTGGCGCTATTGCACAGGTGCATACTCCCTAAGAGAGATCTCAGACAAGACGAAGATCCCTGCACCTCGTATACTCGAGGTGCTTCGGTCCCTGGGCAGCTACGTCAGATATGAAACAGAAAGGGTGATGCAACATGTCCGCTGATATTGCATGCAAGGTGGTGTGCATCCACAGCTTCAGAGGAGGGACCGGAAAATCCAACATTGCAGCCAATCTTGCCGCAATTGCAGCCCTTGACGGCAAGAGAGTCGGCGTAATCGACACAGACGTAGCATCGCCGGGCATACACATAATCTTCGGACTAGGTAGACAGAAGCTGAAACACACGCTCAATGACTATCTCCGAGGAGAGTGTGACATCAAAGACGCCTGTATAGATATGACCAGCGAGCTGGGAATCAAACGAGGGCAGCTATTCTTGATTCCGAGCTCAATGAGTGCAACCGACATCACACGCATCTTGAGGGAAGGCTATGAGGTAAGCGATCTGAAGAATGGGTTCAGTGAGGTGATTAAGGCCAAGAACCTCGATTACCTAATCATCGACACACATCCAGGCCTCGATCGTGAGACACTGTTGTCAATGGCGACGGCTGACTTCCTATTTGTCGTAGCCAGAATCGACGAGCAGGATCTTCTTGGCACAGCAGCAACATTGAGCGTCGCAAGAAAGCTTCAGGTCCCGGACATACGTATTATCATAAACAAGAAGCCCAGTATCTATGAAGACAAGGCGATAATCGAGGAAGTTGAGCGCAAGTTCAAGACCAAGGTCGTAACAATCATCCCGATGCTGAATATACTTATCGAGGCTGGCAGTAGGTATATCGTGTGCCTCAAGCATCCTGAAAGCGAGTTTACGAAGTCCATAGAGGAGATCTATTCAGCCATCAAATAGGCATTTGTGCGCCTCGTCTCTCATGCTGCAAACCATCTGGGAATAAAGATTAGCGCCAGGGCAGATAACAGAATGATTAGCATTATGAGGAGCAGGAATAGAAGCAGGCTGTCCCCTGCTCTTTCTTCGGTACTTCTATCTTTCACTTTCGCTTCTGACATATAGCTGCATTCGTTTGCATATGAAGTTGGCGCGGTAAGAGTCCCCATGCAACGCTAGGACGAGCGTCGCTCTTCTGTATCGGCATAAGAGATTGCACATGGGGAGCCAGGTAATTTCGTGGTCACTCTGAACTCAAATGATGCGATCCAGACCAAGTGCCTTGATTGTCTCCTTGGTTGGGCGACCGTTCTTATCCCATCCTCTGATTTCGTAGTACTTGTCTATTGACAAGTTGAAGTCCGCCTCGTTAACGAAGGCCTTCATTCCGACTCTAGGCCCCTGCGTCTGGGGAACCCAGAACTTCGCAGGAAGCACATCGTCGTTCCTTGAGATTCCCTCGCGGATGTTGAACAGTCTGGTCAGCGTGTCAACCCTCCGCGCGAACAGGTGGATAGTTGCTTCATCATAGCTCAGACCTGTTGCGCCGTTAAGGAGAGCAATCTTCTGCTGCAACACGAGAGGTAGGTGGTACGTGAAATGGCAAACAACCAAGGAGTCTGTGAGCATCTTCTCATTTCGTGCCCGCACGAACGGTTCGATGATGTCCAGTGCTGATGCGGCCGGTGGGTCGGTCGTAGGAGGCCACCCTCTTAGATGACTTGCCCCTACATCAGCCGTCGCATACGACAAGCCCATTCCTTTCCGGCCACGTGGATCCCAAGCAGCACACTCAAGCCCTTTCACATGCACTGCGAGAGCTTCACTGCCCTTCCCAATGATCTTTGCGGCCTGTCTCACTCCCTTCGAGAGAGTCTCGCCAATGCCCTCACCGTCCGCAATCATCTTAATCAGCTTCGCCGCGCAATCATAGTCACCAAACTTGAGTGGGAATCCAACCTGATTCTCAGTGAGCATGCCACGCTCAAAGGCTTCTATGGCGAATCCGATTACTGAACCAGTGCTTATGGTATCCAAGCCTAGCTCATCACACATGTAGTTCAGCTTCATGACAGTTTCCGGGTCGCTGACACCGAGGTTGCCGCCCATCATCCCCCAAGTCTCATACTCTACGGTTGATTCCACCCTAGAAGTGGGACTATACGGATTCGGGATGCCAAAAGAGCGCGTGCATCTCATTATGCAGTGCGGACAGGATTGATGTGCGCCTAGGGAGTATTCCTTCTCAGCTTTGTACATGTCGAGCTTCTCATGCTCTTCGAAGAAGCCCTCTCTCCAATTCCGCGTTGGATACTGACCCAGACTGTTGGCCAGCTCAATTAGAAACGCCGTGCCAAGGTCCTTGAAGGCACTCTCTTTCTGCCGCCATGACTCTGCGACGGCCTTACTTACCTCTCTGATAGCATCGACATCATGAGCTTTGACTGAACCTGAGCCCTGAGCAACCACAGCTTTGAGGTTCTTTGAGCCCATTACAGCTCCAGCTCCACCTCGCCCCGTCTGGTGTGCAAGGTCACAGCTAGCCATTGAGAATAGTCTAAGCTTCTCCCCGGCAGGACCTATAGTATACACTGATGCGTTCTTGTCGCTTCGTTCACGCAGCCGCTCTGTTGAAAAGTGAATGCCCTTGCCCCATATGTCTGATGCGCTTTCGAAATGAACCGAACCATCTGAGACGGTCATTACGACAGGTTTCTTGGCCCTACCCGCGACCCTAATCGCATCAAAGCCGGCGTTCTTGATCTCGCGACCAAGCGCACCTCCACAGTGGGAGTCCAAATACAGACCAGTCAAGGGCGATTTTGTAACCAGAGTCCACCTTCCAACGTTAGGAGCAGGAAGCCCCTGTAACGGTCCGGTCAAAAACAGAAGCAAGCTATTGGGACCAAGGGGGTCAGTACCTGCTTTCATGCCCCGATACAGCAAGTACGCGCCGAGCCCTTTTCCGCCTATGAAATCCTCGTAGACGCTCGTGCTGAGCTTCTCTTCCTTAACGGATTCATCGGAAAGGTTCACAGATAACAGTCTGCCAGTCCAGCATTCATGTGTCATCTTCAGGGTCCCGCCGCAGATTCCGATTGCTCTGAAATCAATCTA
>Ga0315296_10001581_pt1 | contig 19823 bp, 19 predicted proteins | sample YL17G14_18_MG_FD_203921 | JGI IMG/M metagenome (GOLD analysis project Ga0315296, IMG submission 203921) | Sediment microbial communities from Yellowstone Lake, YNP, Wyoming, USA - YL17G14_18 | ecosystem: Environmental > Aquatic > Freshwater > Lake > Sediment | place: USA: Wyoming | collected...
CGCCATTTAACAAGCCCTGCCCGCAGTAAGCATAATTACCTAATCAACGGCTGGCTGCCAGTAGCTTAAATACGTAATCACAGATATTGAGTATTACGCCTTTTTGGAAATGAGAAATAGGCATCGCAGCGGAAGCTATTTTTGACCGCACCGTGATAAGGTTATAGTGGAGGTAGCAGAAAAATGCATTGGGAGTTCATCTTGGTACTGATTATCGCCATACCAATCATCCTCTTTCCCGCAGCTTTCGTCTGGTATACCAACATCGGCGGCATTTACACCGCCATCAGAAATGCCTGGAAAAAGAGAGCTGCCCTCAGAAAGAGGGTTGAAATAGAAGGGAGGTAATAAAAATGGAGATTGGATTCATCATACTGCTGGTGCTCGTCGTGCCTTTCGTAATTCTGTGGCCAGCGCTTATCTGGGCAGGAGCGATCACGAGCCTGTACCGCCTGGTTCGCGACCGGGTGCGCAAGAAAGCATCGTCTCAGAACCGCCAGACCATTAACACAACCTGAAAATCTCAGCGATGTATCAGGGCGGTAAAACGGCTAGTCGACTATGAAATGGCAGATAATGCTGGCAATCATTATAGCCGTGCCGATTATCCTCTGAGAAACCGGCAACCCAGATGACCCGATACATCGATGAAGAAGGGACATTATGCGCAGAGAAATGATAAAAGAAACGAATGGTCATCCGGCTTTGAAGCTATTTATTCTGCCCGGAATGATGCTGCTCTGCACCGTATTCTATTATTTTGGGGAACTGGTGGACTGGGCGGCCTGGGACGCGCTGCGTCTCAAGTTTTTCTATGGTATCCATGACATCCACCGCCTTCTGTTTCTGGCACCGATTATCTACGCCGCGCATAGTGCCCGGGTTAAAGGCGCGTTCATCATGACACTGGTCTCCTTCATTATCTTTCTGCCCCGCGCTTTTTTTATCTCCCCATTTCCTGACCCTCTGCTCCGGATGGTACTATTCACCCTTTTCGCCGGTACCATCGGCATACTGACCGGCATCTCCCGCAATAAGACGGAGCAGTGCCGGCAGCTGGACGCAATGTTAACCATCGAAAAAGACAGGCTGCTGAAAATCATTGACGGCATGGCGGATGGCATCCTCATCACTGGCCCCGATTACAAGATAAGATTTATGAACTCATATATGGTTAATAACCTTGGTGACGGCACCGGACTGCCCTGCTATCAGCACCTTCATCACCTTGATGCCCCGTGCAGCCGGGACTGCAAGATAACAGAGGTTATCGAAAGTGGCCAATTTGACCACTGGGAATGCGATTTCCCCGATGGCACACGTTATGAAATCATGGCCGCCCCTTATACTGACTCCGATGGCACCGCATGCCAGATTTCCATCTTCCGAAATATTTTAACGCGCGAGAAATCAAAAGCATAAACTCGCACCTGCTTTCCTTCCCTGTTTCGCAGCCTTTGCCTCATATAATGGGTAACGTATATAATTACGGTACTAAAGAAGCAGAGCCACCGGAAGCAGAGATATGGACTTAGAATGGATTGTGAGGATTGTTCTCTTTGGCATAGTGCACTGGGTTCTGGCTGCGGTCATGTTACAGGATTTAGCCACCAGAAACAGGGTGTTCGGGAGGCGAAAGCCGCCCTGGGCCATAATCATACTATTTATTCCCTGCTTCGGCTCACTGCTGTACCTGCTGTTTCACCCTCAGATTTTCTATCCGCCACGGCCCAAAACGGACCGCCGTGATGACAAGCGCCGGAAATAAGATAATGGATATCCCTCTCAAATGGACTGTACTGGAATAACTGGCGAGTATCGGGCGGCTGACACAAATGAGCAGTTATATCTGAACAAAACAACACCCGCCTTTGCCGGCACATTCAAAAAATGGCCACATTTCAGTACCATTTCATGTTTAGCCTAGCTTAATACGGTATTCGCCGGGATGCCTTCCGCTATTATGCTTAATTTCAGTTAGCCCGAAATGCCTATGTTGCCCTCACTCGCCGTCCTGGGCTTGGTTATGGTATAACTATTCTGAAATCATTTATACTTGATTTCACCACGGTAAAATTTGGTGATGGGCAGCCTTTGCCGTAACTTTTTACCTCCGCCACCAGCCCACAGAAATGCTGATAGAGGAGGAGTCAAGCGATGAACATATGGGAAGCAATCGCTGGCATGGTAAAAGCCGAAGGGGTTGAATTTGTCTTCGGTCTGGGAGACACCGGCCTCCAGCTACACGCCGAAAAGACCCCGGGATTGAAGACCATAAATCTGCGTTACGAGGGTTCAGCACCTTTTATGGCCATGGCGTATGCCAGGGTGAGCGGGCGGCCCGGGGTATGCGCGGCCAGCCCGGGGCCGGGGGTGGCCAACTTTGTCCCCGGGATTCTCGAGGCATATTCCGGCTGTTCACCGTTAATCATATTCGCACATTCATCATCGCAGAAGCTGGAGGGTATGGGCGATTTCCAGGAGTCCGAGCAGACAGCGATTATGAAGCCCATCACCAAGTGGAGTGTTCGCATTCCGTACGCCGAGAGAATTCCCTGGTTCGTCCGCAGGGCCTTCTCCATCGCCAGGAACGGTCAACCGGGGCCGGTCTTTCTGGAATTTCCCTATGATGTCACCGGGGTCACCCGCTTCAAAACCGATGATGTTGCGCTGCCTGAGTATGTGCCCGCCCGAAAAGTGCGCTCGGCGGGTGACCCGACGCTTATTAGCGAGGCCGCCGAGCTTCTTCTCGGGGCCGGCCGACCTGTGGCCATTGCCGGCAACGGCGCGGTGCAGTCCGGCGCTTCAGAGCCATTCCGGGCGTTCATCGAACTGCTCGGCATCCCCTTTCTGACCACGCCCGGAGGAAGAGGCATTCTGCCGGAAACACACCCCCTGGCGCTGGGATTGTGCGGCCTCTACCGGACCAAAACGGGCAAAACGGTGTACAATGACGCTGATTTGCTCATTTCCATCGGTGCCCGAAACGAGAGCTTTCAGACCCATGCCTGGAAGGACTTCCCGAAGGGAGCTAAATTCATCCAGATAGACATATCTCCATTTGAAATCGGCCGAAACTGGGTGCCTGATGTTGGCATCGTGGGCGACGCCAGCCTCGTCCTGCAGCAGTTGAACCACGCCATAAGGGAAACAGGTGCCGCGGGAAAAAGCTACCGGGAAATGCCGCGGGTGAAGGAGATTTTAAAGGCCAAAGATGATTTTGAGCGCGAGGTGGCTGCCGAATGTGCCACTGCCGAAACTCCCATTCCGGCCAAGCGCATCGTCCAGGAGGTCAGCCGGGCCTTTGGCAAGAACACAATTGCGGTCAGCGAGAACGGCTCGCAGGACAGCTGGGCGTACTGCTTCCCCTACTTTAAACTGCAGGATGACTCGGAATGGGTGCCGGTGGCCGAGCAGACCTGTATGGGCATGGGCGTGGTTGGTGCCATCGCCGCCAAATTGTCAAAACCGGAAAAGAAGGTGGTCTGCATCACCGGAGACGGTGCGTTTCAAATGTACATGAAGGAGCTGCCCACAGCGGTCCAGTACCGTGCCGGCTGCACCTGGGTGGTTCTGAACAACTCCGCCCTCGGCTGGGTTAAGTATAACCAGATAGCGGCCGTGGGCTGGGACACGGCCACGTTCCAGGCGCAGCCTGACCTGATAAAATGGGCGGAGGCCTGCCGGTGCTTTGGCCGGAGAATTGAGACCGCGTCAGAAATAAAGCCGGCTCTGAAAGAGGCACTGAAAGCCAATGAAAGAGGTATACCGGCGGTGCTTGACTTCGCTACCGGCCTTGACATGTCGCATTTTCAACGCGCGGAGTAGTAAGTGCCAACATTGATAGCGACTATGGTGATTTTGGTGATACAATTATTCCGCCATGCTTTTTAAAAGGAGGTGCCCAATGACTTCAAGAGGTGCATTGATGCTTTCGGAAAAGGACAACGTGGCCACACTGCTTGAGGATGTGGCGTCCGGAACCGGGGTGCTGATTCGTCTCGGCCGGAAAACCAGCACCGTGAACGCCAGAGAAAACATACCTTTCGGTTTCAAAATCGCCATATCCGACATTGCCAAGGGTGCCAATATCATCAAGTACGGTGAAACCATCGGCATCGCTTCGCGTGACATCAAACAGGGAGAAATGGTCCACGTCCACAACCTGGAAGGCGGGCGTGGCCGAGGAGATTTAGTGAAAGGAGACGCCAAATGAACTTTACGGGATACGCACGACCGGATGGCTCGGCCGGAATCCGCAATTATGTACTGGTGATTCCGTGGGGACTGCTGGCCGCCAAGATTTGTGATTTCGTTGACGGCACCAGAACCATCCTGACCCCGGATTCAGGGAGCGGTCGCACCAGCCGCGACCGCGAGACCATCGCCCGCACTCTTATCGGGCTGGGCCGGAACCCAAATGTGGCTTCAGTGATTATCCAGACATTGAGCGCGGGCGCGGGATATCCGGAACTAAAGCCCACTCGCCTCGCCGAGGAGATTGCCAAGTCTGGCAAGCGGGTGGAGATACTCGATGTAGCCAAGGAAGGGAGCACGCTCCGGGCTTTGGAGAAAGGCATCCAGCTAGCGCGAGAGATGGTGCGGGAAGCCTCGCGCCTCAGAAGGCAGCCCTTCGATTTGAGCCACCTGACCTTAGGGGTGAAATGTGGCCATTCGGATACGACCTCCGGCATTGCCGGCAACCCCGTCATTGGCAACCTCTTCGACCGCATTGTCACGGCCAGTGGCACTGCTTTCTTCGGCGAGACCACCGAGATTATCGGCGCCGAACACATCCTGTCCAAACGTGGCGTGAATAAGGAAGTATCCAGACGAATCCTTGAAGTCGCCGCCGAAATGGAGGCCACCGCCAAATCTACCGGCGAGGACATCCGCACCGTTAATCCGGTGCCTTCCAATATCGCGGGAGGAATATCCTCGCTGGAAGAGAAGTCGCTGGGCGCCATCCACAAGTCAGGGTCAGCCCCAATACAGGGTGTGCTCAAGTACGGAGAAAGGCCGGAAGGCAAGGGGCTGTACTTCGTGGACAACTGGATGAGCATGGGCTCCATCTTTGCCGGCTACGCTGCCTCAGGAGCCCAGCTGGTCATCTTTCAGCTGGGTGGCGGGGGAGTGGTGGGCAATGACCTGCTGTATACTTCAACGGCGGTCGTTTCTCCGCTCATGTGGACCACAGCTAACCCTAAGACGCTGACCATGGCGCCAACCAGCATCGACTTCTACTCCGGCACCGTTATCGAGGGCAAGGACACGATTGAAAAAGCCGGGGAAAAGCTCCTGCAGGTCGTGGTGGACATCGCCTCCGGCACCATGACCAAGGTGGAAACCCTGCGCCACACCGACCCCACTCAGATATATCTGAGGGACCCCAGCTTCTGAAGTCGCTAACGTATTGCTAGAACACAGAGCAAAGGAGAACAGGAAATGGCCAGAGCCCTGGAAGGCGTACGCATCATTGATTTAACGCATGTTTTGGCGGGACCGACCGCGACCATGATACTGGCCGACCTTGGTGCCGAGGTAATCCACATCGAGCCACCGCACGGTGATGATGCCCGGGAATTTGGCCCTTTCGCCGGTGATGCGGACAAAAACCACAGTGCTTATTTCGTCAGCCTTAACCGAAACAAAAAAAGCATGGTTCTGAACCTCAAGCACAGAAAGGGCCAACAAATTCTCCGCGAGCTCATCAAAATTTCCGACGTCATCATTGAAAATTACCGCCCCACCACCATGCCGGAACTGGGGTTCAGCTGGGAAGAAATTCAGAAAATAAACCCGGCCATCATCTATGCCTCAATATCAGGGTTCGGCCATGATACACCGCCGGAATACGGCTCTCGTCCCGCCTATGACATCATCGCCCAGGCGTACAGCGGCTTCATGAGCATTACCGGCCCCGAGGACGGTGCCCCATGCCGGGCAGGCTCATCCGTGGGTGATATCTTCGCCGGCCATCAGGCAGCCATCGGCATCCTGGCTGCCTTGATATACCGCGAAAAGACCGGCCGGGGCCAGCGCTATGACGGCTCCATGGTCGATGGCCTCTTCTCGGCTCTGGAAAACGCTGTCGTTCAGTATACGGTCGGCCACCGGATACCGAAGCCGCTCGGCTCCGCCCACCCGAGCATCGCTCCCTTTCAGACCATACCCACCAGGGATGGCTGGATAGTCATCGCCATCGGCAACGATAGCATCTGGAAACGATTTTGTGCCGCGATTGGTCGGGAGGACTTAGGCCAGCAGCCCGAATTCAAGACCAATTCGCTTCGTTCCCGCAACCGGAAAACGCTGATTGAAATCGTGGAAAAGGAGATGGTGAAAAGAACCACCCGTGCCTGGAGCAAGATTCTGGAAAAGGAATCCATCCCCCACTCACCGATAAACAATATTAAGCAGGTCTGTGAGGACCCCGGCATCAAACACCGGAATATGCTGGTGGAAATGGAGCAACCGCAGATGGGCCGGATAAAGATTGCCGGCTCACCACTTCGCCTTTCCGAAACACCGGGAGAGGTTTACGCACCGGCCCCACTTTTAGGAGAACACACCGAGGAAATCCTGAAGAACCTTCTCGCCTGCTCTGATGAGGATATATCACGTTTGAGAGAAGAGGGCGTGGTAAACCGCAGCTAGCTGCCGACCCTATTTTGCCCACCGACTAAAACCGCTTTCAGCCGTTCCATCCGCAGGTGAAAATAACATGGCGATAAATATATTATAATTTGATTACATCAATTCTATTTTAGATGGAGGGCGAAATGAAACGGAAGAAGATAAGGCGGCTGGCTGTTTCGCTTTTTATTGTCGTGATTGCCGTGGTTAGCTGGGAGGCGCTGGGCTGTTCCTCAGCAGACCGGTCCGGAGACATCCTTACTTCCGGCTTTATCGAGGCCAGAGACGTGGCCATTTCCGCCGAGACCGGCGGTCGCATTGCCAAAATCGCCGCCGACGAAGGCGACCATATCACCGCCGGCTCTATTCTGATCAGACTGGATGATTCGTTGCTTGCCGCCCAGAAAAAACAGGCGGAAGCGAATGTTAACCTGGCCCGCGCCTATCTGGAGCAGGCCATAATATCGCGGGACGGCGCGGAAAAGGCCTGGAAGAATGCCCTTGACGTCCAGCGTAACCCGCTGGAACTGGGGGCCAGAATCATCGCCGCTCAGGGAGAGCTGGAAATAGCGGAATTGAATCTGCAGCGGGAAAAAGAGATTGAAAGCGATTTAAGGGTGCCGTTAGCTGAGGTCCGACGCGACACCGCGGAGAAGGTTCTCCAAAATCTGGAGGACTTAAAAAGCCTCGACCTGGTTGGCATATATACGATGAGGAAGGAAACTTATCCCGCGGAAGGCGAGCTGGCGATGGCGGAATTGAATCTAGCTTACCAGAAAGATCTAGAAAAGTACTGGAGTGTACCCGCCGCTGAACTCCGCGTGGCCACGGCGCAGAAAGCGCTCCAGAACCTGTTGGCCATCCGGGACAATCCTCAGGAAATCAATGCCGCCGTGGATAATGCCCATACCGCCTACCAGGTATCCGTGATTGCCGTGGAGGCCGCCGGGCGACAGGTCGAGCAGGCGGAAGCTTCTCTAAATGTAATCAATGTGCAGCTTGACAAGCTCACCGTGGCCTCGCCGGTATCCGGTGTGGTCGCCTCCCGCCATGCCGAAGTGGGAGAAATCGCCCAGCCGGGTCTGCCGATACTGACCGTCACCAAACTGGACGAGGTAACGCTGACCGCCTACGTTCCGGAACGCGATATCGGTCTGGTAAAGCTGGGACAGGAAGTCCAGGTATCCGTTGACTCATATCCCGATGAGCACTTCTCTGGCACCGTTGTCTACATCTCGCCGAATGCACTGTTCACCCCCAAGAATATCCAGTTGAAAGAGGAACGGGAAAAGATGGTCTTTGCCGTCAAAATCAGCCTGCCCAACCCGGAGCAGAAACTAAAGCCAGGTATGCCCGCGGACGCTCGAATACTGACTGGCGCTACAGGGAAATAATGATGCATACGCCGGCGATTGAGGCCAGAGGGCTTCAGAAGAAATATGATAACGTCCTTGCTGTGAGCGGCCTTGACCTGCGTGTCGAGCGCGGGGAGATGTTCGGCCTGGTGGGCGCTGATGGTGCCGGCAAGACAACGACCATCCGCATGCTGTGCACCCTTGTGCTGCCCTCTGCCGGCCAAGCCCGGGTCCTCGGGATGGATACGGTGAGGGATGCCGCCCGCATCAAGGGGAAAATCGGCTACGTCTCCGAACGTTTCAACCTGTACCCCACCCTGACGGTAGAGGAAAATCTGACCTTTTTCGCCAAGCTGCGCAATATACCTCCCGAGGTGAGCGAAGAACGCCAGAAAGAGCTGCTCCATTTCTGCCGTCTGGAACCATTCCGAAAAAGACATGCCGAGCACCTCTCCGGTGGCATGCAGAAGAAGCTGGCGCTGGCCTGCAGCCTGATTCACGAGCCCGAGGTCATCTTCCTCGACGAGCCCACCACTGGCGTTGACCCGGTCTCGCGCCGCGATTTCTGGCGCATCATTGCCAACTTCCTAGCCAGAGGCATTACCGTGCTGGTATCAACCCCTTACCTGGATGAGGCCGAGCGGTTCAATCGCATCGCCTTCATGCATGAAGGCCAGATTATCGCCTGCGACACGCCACAGAATTTGAAAGCGCAGCTCCCCGGCGAACTGCTGGAAATCAGGGCCCGCCAGGCCAGCAAGGTCGTCACCGTTCTGCCACAGGCGCCCTTTGTGCAAACGGCACAGGTATTTGGCGATACCGTCCACGTCATGGTAGACCGGGTCGAGGAACGTCGTGCTGAAATCAACCGTTTGCTGAAGGAAAACTCAGTCTCGATTATTGACCTGCGGCCCATTTCCCCGGGACTGGAAGACGTCTTTGTCGCCCGGCTTGCCGGGCTGGAGGAAAGGCCAAAAAGCCTAGATGCCGCCGAAAATTCGGTGGATACCACGGTAAAGGAAGGCGGTCAGCATGAAACCACCATTCAGATAACTGACCTCAGCAAAAAATTCGGTGATTTCACCGCCGTTGACCGCGTGAACTTTAGCATCGGGCGCGGCGAAATCTTCGGCCTGCTCGGACCCAATGGCTCCGGAAAGACCACCACCATCCGCATGATTACCGGCCTCCTCCAGCCAACGGGGGGCAATGCCTTTGTGCTGGGCGGTGACATGTCGAAAATGGCGGACATGGTACAGGCCAGAATCGGATATATGTCGCAGAAGTTCTCGCTCTTTAACGACCTCACCGTAGAGGAGAACATCAATTTTTACGGTAATCTTTATTCACTGCCCGCGGCATTGCTCAGGGAAAGGAAACAATGGGTGCTGAAGATGGCCGGTCTGCGCGGCAAGGAAAAAACCATGGCCAGCGAGCTTGCCGGCGGCTGGAAACAGCGGCTTGCCCTCGGCTGCACCATCATCCACCGCCCAGAGGTGGTTTTCCTGGATGAACCGACGGCCGGGGTTGACCCGCTGTCCCGACGTGCCTTCTGGAAACTGATCCAGCAAATGTCGGCCCGGGGCACGACCATATTCATCACCACCCACTACATGGATGAGGCCGAGCACTGCCATCGCCTTGGCCTGATGTATCAGGGCCGGCTCATCGCCCTCGGCAGTCCCTACCAGCTCAAAACCGAGCAGGTAAAAGGCGAATTGCTTGAGGTCGCCAGTTCCGACTATGCCCAATCGCTGGCACTGCTTTCCGCAGATGCCCGCTATCATCAGGTAAGCCTGTTCGGCAGCGCCATACACGTTGTTGTCGACGAGGCCAGCGCTGCTTCCCCGCAAATCAAACGACTTCTGGAGTCCGGCGGGGTTACCGTTCACAGCATCAACTGCATTCCCTTCTCCATGGAAGACGTGTTTATCTCGCTGATGGAAGCACAGGAAAAGAGCCACTCCGTCTCGGCGGCGCAGAAAGGGGACTGACCTGTGGCCGGAGGCAGTAATCCTCGCCGCCATGACCACGGTTACCCCCATCCTTGCCGCCGCCAAAGTACGCCAAAGCCTCGATTAGGCCATTAAAGCACATTTCATGCCATCTGGCTTGACACACCTGTTATAATATTGTACTGTGAATACAGCTATGGTTTATTTCATATTTTTATTGTCTGCGCAGGTGCCTATTGGCGTATTCATTGACATATTAGGTGACATTTAGCATCAACTTCTTCCTCGCTGTGCCGTGGCAAAGCCAGCAGGACGGAAGGCAGGAATATGAAAGAGGACAGGTCAAAGAAGCAGCTCCTGGTTGAACTGGAAAAACTGCGCCAGCGCATCGCTGACCTAGAAGCAGCGGAAATCAAGCGCCAACAGATTGAAGAAGCGCTGCGACAGAGCGAAGAGTACAGTGCCACCATTCTCAATCACTCACCCAATCCCATGCTGGTCACCAACCCTGATACCTCTATCCGCTACGTCAATCCGGCCTTTGAATCACTGACCGGGTTTTCCCTTATGGAGCTTATCGGCCAGAAAGCTCCCTACCCCTGGTGGACAGAGGAGATGCGGGCAAAAATTGAGGGGGATTTTAAAGAAGCGCTCAAGCATGGCATGAAGGCTATCGAAGAGCTATTTAAAAAGAAAAACGGTGAGCGGTTCTGGGTGGTGATAACCGCGACGCCGGTAACGGTCGATGGCGGGGTGAAGTACTACCTTGCCAGCTGGGTGGACATTACTGAGCACAGGCGTGCCGAGGAGGCCTTACGTCTCAGGGCAAACCTCCTTAATGAGACCGCCGATTCCATAATTGCCACCGACCTTGATGGCAATCTCATCTACATGAACGAGGCGACCTGCCGCACCCGTGGCTACTCCAAAGAGGAAATGCTCAATATGAACGTGAGGCAGCTGGTATCGCCGAAAATAGCCAGCACCATTAGTGAAAGGCTCAGGCGAATTCCAAAAGAGGGGGCTATCGTTATTGAATCAGAACACATGCGCAAGGACGGCAGCGTATTCCCCGTGGAAACAACTTCCCGTACCGTTAATCTTGGCGACCGGACCATCATCCTGTCTGTAATCCGGGATATTACCGAGCGCAAAAAAGCGGAGGAAGCGCTGCGAGAATCAGAGGAACGTTATCGCGCGCTTCTGGAACTGGGGGAAAGAATCCCAGAGGCAGTGGTGATGTTGCAGGATGATGAACGGGGAATCGGTATGCACGTTTACATCAGCGACAACTGGTCCCGTATCACCGGCTATTCCAAAGAGGAACTGCTCAACATGTCCATGGTCGCCCTCATCCACCCCGATGACCGCAAAGAGGCTGTAGAAAGACATAAAAAAAGGATAGAGGGCGCAGTCCTCCCCGGACTTTATGAAATGACCATTATCAGAAAGGATGGCACTGAGGTCCCGGTTGAAGCTACCTATGCTTATTCCAGCTACAAGGGAAAACCGGCCAATGTGGGCTATATCCGGGACATAAGCAAGCGCAAGAAGATGGAGGAGCAGCTCATCGTGACTGACCGATTGGCTTCCATTGGCGAGCTGGCTTCAGGCGTTGCCCATGAGCTCAACAACCCGCTGACCGGCATTCTCGGCTTCTCCGAATTGCTGCTTCAAAAAGATGTCCCTGAAGACGTAAGGGAAGACCTTAAAATCATTAACCGCGAGGCACAGCGCACGGCACAGGTGGTGAGAAATCTGCTCACCTTTGCCCGCAAGCATGAGACCACCAAGAACCCGGTAGATATCAACAAGGCGATAAAATCAGTGCTGGACCTGCGCGCTTACGAACAGAAGGTGCACAATATCGAGGTGGTTACCAACTTTGACCCCGACCTGCCCGAAATCACCGCCGACCTTTTCCGGCTGCAGCAGGTCTTCCTCAATATCATCATCAACGCTGAATATTTCATGGTACAGGCACACGGGAGAGGTACGCTCACCATCACCACGGAGCGTGAAGGAGACATCATCCGGACCTCATTTGCCGATGACGGCCCGGGTATAAAAAAGGAACACCTGAGGCACCTGTTTGACCCGTTCTTCACCACCAAAGAAGTGGGCAAAGGCACCGGGCTTGGCCTGAGCATCTGCCACGGCATAATCAGCGAACATAGCGGCCGAATCTACGCTGAAAGTGAACCGAACAAAGGGGCAACATTTATTGTGGAACTGCCCATTAGATGAGTGATATAGAGAGATTTTACTATGGTTGACGCTGCCCGCGGCCAAAAGAGAATACTGGTGGTTGAGGATGAGGTAATCATCGCCAATATCTGCCGCGCCGTCCTTGAAACTGAGGGCTTTTATGTGGATATTGTCACTGATTGTCGTACTGCCCAAAAAATGATCAGCGGAAACCGCTACGACCTCTTTCTGCTCGACATCTTGATACCGGAAATGAGCGGGAGGCAGCTATATCAATGGCTGCGGCAGACGCACCCACGGCTGGCAAACAAGGTTATCTTCTGTACCGGGCTGGCACTAGAAGAAGACCTTAAAAAATTCCTGGAAAAAAGTGGCTGTCCCCTATTGCTTAAACCGTTCTCAATTGATGAACTTATCAGCATAGTACAAGACGCATTGCGGTAGCAAAATGGCCGAAAAACGAGAGGGAATACTGGTCGTTGACGATGAGAAGTCAGTAAGGCGACTCCTCAATAACCAGCTGACCAACGAAGGCTACCGGTGTCATGAGGCGTCCAATGCCAGACAGGCGCTGGATGAGTTGCGCTGTAACCGCATTGGCCTGGTCATGCTGGACATCAAGATGCCGGGCAAATCGGGGATTGAGCTGCTGCCCGAAATAAAATCTGACTATCCTGATGTTTCCGTTATCATGGTCACGGCGACGGCGGATATGCAGACTGCCATTCAGTGCTTGAAGCAGGGTGCCTACGACTACATAACCAAGCCCTTTGAACTGGATGAAATCACCATCAGTGTGGCGCGGGCGCTGGAGAAAAGAAGGCTGGAGCTGGAGAACAAGGAATACCAGCAGCACCTGGAGGAGAAGGTTGCCGAGCAGGCGAACAAAATCCGGACCTCGTTTCTCAACGCCATTACCGCTCTGGTTTACGCCCTCGAAGCCAAGGATGCCTATACCCGCGGACACTCCCAGAGGGTGTCTGCCCTTTCCGCGGCCATCGCCCGAGAGCTGCATCTGCCTCGGGGGCAAATTAATAAACTGAAACTGGCGGGGCTGCTTCATGACATCGGCAAGATCGGTGTTCAGGAATCAGTGCTGAACAAGGCCGGGCGCCTGACCAAGGAGGAGTTCGAACTGGTAAAGCGCCACCCGGAAATCGGAGAGCATATCCTGAGCCCGATAGTGGACAGTGCGGAGATTCTCGAGGCGGTGCGGAACCATCACGAGCATTACGACGGCCAGGGGTACCCGGACGGATTGCAAAAAGACGAGATACCGCTTGGCGCCCGGATTCTGGCGATATCGGACGCCTACGAAGCGATGACCTCAGAGCGCCCTTACCGGAAGTCAATGAGCGCTGATGACGCGCGTCATGAAATAGAGCGTAACAAAGGGGCCCAGTTCGACCCGAAAATCGCCGATACTTTTACCAGAATCGAGAAATCCCGCATCTCGATTTCTAAAAAGCGAAAGCGCAAGAAAAATTCGCCGCCAAAAAGCTAACTCATCCCCCTATCGCCGTCAGGGTGCCGTTTAAAAACATTCAGACCATTATCATCGGCATATCATCGGGGAACATGCCCAGTCGGTCGCCATTATGTACCTTCCGGCTCTGCGGCGAATATTCACCATTGAGGAATATGTTTGGGCCAACCTCGTTATCCGGTATGCCGATGCGCCGTATAATATCGGCGATTGAATCTCCATTCTCGTTGACGATATGAATTATCGAATCACGTGACGGGTCCAGATTGTCGGTAAAGCGCCGCAGTTTGCCATACAGACGTACCTCAATCATGACTCTCTCTCCATGATGGTTGATGAATATACAGGCAATAAAATTCCCGGTGATTACTATCTAATACATTTTAAGCATTACATCTGCCCCTGGTTTATGATTTCGGTCATACGTTTCATAAAAATTCATCTCAATAATAGCTATACTGTTTGACACATTGTGGTAAAATATCGCTACGATTAAAATAAACTATAGCATATGGGTCACCACCGCTGTTCCAGATTTTTGGGAAAGGAGTTACCACCATGGTCGACTTTGCCAGTGAAACCGAGATGTTTGATACCATGCGAGACAAGCTCTACGCGTCTGTCATTTCTGACACCATAGACCGCCTTGGCGCCCGCAACCAGGGGATGAGAGCCGATATCCGCCCCATGTGGGAGGGCGCGGTGGTGGTGGGACGTGCCTACCCCGTGCTTACGGCCGATGTCTACAAGCTTGTTGACGACCCTTATGGCGGGGAGATTGACGCCGTCGACTCTTTGAAGCCCAACGACGTGATGGTGGTCTGCACGCAGCGCTCCACCCGCACCTGTTTCTGGGGGGAATTGCTCTCCACCGCGGCCCGGGCCCGTGGCGCCCGCGGCATTGTCATTGATGGTTACACCCGAGACGTGGCTCAAATCACCAGAATGAAATTCCCCACCTTTGCCACAGGCATTTACATGGTGGATTCGGCGGGCAGGAGCATCGTCATCGACCACGGCTGCCCGGTGGACTGCGGCGGGGTGCTGGTCAACCCCGGCGATATCATATTCGGTGACATTGATGGCGTGGTGGTCATCCCCAAGGAACTGGAAAAAGAGGTCATACCTCTGGCCCTGGAAAAGGTGAGCAAGGAGAACCAGCTGCGCGATGAATTGCTCAAGGGGTCACTGCTGCGTGATGCGTATAACAAATACGGGATTCTTTAACTGCAGGCGTTAAAAATACTTACGGCAATATCCCGAAAAGGAGAGCACATTATGGCGATATCAAAGATAGCGGGAAAGGTACAGACCGTGCTGGGCGTGCTTGAGGGCAAAGACCTCGGCATTACGCTTACTCACGAGCACCTCTTCATTGACGGCAAATGCATTTTCACCGAACCGGCCGGGGCCAGCGAACGGGCTCTGGCCTATGAGCCGGTGGGCTGGCATAATCTCAGCTGGCTCCGCTACCACCCCTACGAAAACCTGGATAACATGCGCCTGCTGGACGAGCCGGAAGCCATTGATGAGGCCATGCTCTTCAAAAAGGCCGGGGGCAGGACAATCGTTGATGTCACCATCAACGGTATTGGCCGCGACCCGAGAGCCCTCGCCCGTATTTCCCGTCTTACTGGCCTCAATGTGGTCATGGGCTCCGGATACTACACCGCGTCCAGCCTCGGGCCAGAGATGGCGACCAAAACCGAGGCGGCGATTACCGAAGAGATAATCAGGGATATCACCGTGGGTGTTGGCGACACCGGAATTCGCTCCGGCCTCATCGGGGAAATCGGCTGCTCCTGGCCCCTGCACGATTATGAGCGCAAGGTCCTGCGGGCAGCGGCGGTAGCCCAGCAAAAAACCGGCGCCAGCCTCAGCGTGCATCCGGGGCGCAATCGAAAAGCGCCATTTGAGGTGGTTGATATCCTCGAGCAACCAGGCGCTGACCTCAGCCGGGTAATTATCTGCCATATTGACGCCCGTGTCCGCGACCATGAGGGACGCACGCAGCTGCTGAAAAAAGGCTGTGTCCTGGAGTATGACCTCTGGGGATGGGAGGGCCATTTCCCCACCTACTGGGCGGCTGATGGCTACATGGACCTGCCCAATGACACGCAGCGCATCTCTGAAATCCGCCAGCATATTGCCGAAGGATACTTGAGCCAGATCGTCATGTCGCATGATATCTGCGCCAAGACCAGGCGGGCGCGTTACGGCGGGTGGGGTTACGCCCATATATTGAATTACGTGGTCCCGATGATGCGCCAGAGAGGTATCAACCAGGAGCAGGTCGATACCATCATCATGGCCAATCCGAGAAGGCTCCTGACCTTGTTGTAAGCGGCGACCTTCCCGCGCCTACTTCGGGGCGACAACCCTGTTCCTCAGCACCCCAATGCCCTCAATCTCAACCTCGATGACGTCACCCAGCTTGACCGGGCTGGCGCCCCCCTTCGGTGTCCCCGTCCAGACCACGTCACCCGGGCACAGGGTCATGAACGCGGTGATAACACTGATGAGCCTCGGCACGCGGAAAATCATGAGGCTGGTATGGCTGTCCTGCCTCGTCTCCCCGTTCACTCGTCCTTTAATAGCCACATTGTGCGGGTCGATGTCGGTGACCAGACAGGGGCCGAGCGGCCCGGCAGTATCAAAGCCCTTGGCTCTGGCCAGAATTTTGTCCCTCTCAAACAGGTCTATCGCCGTGACGTCATTGCCACAGGTATAGCCCAGGACATAGTCCATCGCTTTCTCTTCGGGAACATCTTTGGCCAGTTTCTTTATCACCAGACACAGCTCCGCTTCATAGCGGAGGTCTTTGGAAGGCCGAGGCCAGACGATATCCTCCTCTGACCCGATTACAGTATTCACCGGCTTGAAGAACAGGTTCGGTTCCTCAGGCACCGGCCAGCCCATCTCCCGGATATGGTCCAGGTAGTTCCGCCCGCAGGCCACGCCTATTCTCGGCTCACAGGGCGCCAGTAACCTGACATCTTTTAGCGGGCACAACCGTTTCCCTTTCCCGAATTCGCCATAGAGGTCACCATCAAGGGCATAGACCGTCTCGCCCTCGATGACGCCCCAGTGCACCCCACCCCGCCACTCAAATCTAGCAAGCTTCATTCTGCCTCCTTGGAAGTAATGTATGATTTTTCCCTGTCAGGATACATCGGAATTTGACGGCGCGTCAACCAAAAAAAATAAGCAATATCATGTCTCTTTTAAATATCTATTTGCACTTCCATGATTATTCGCTCATAATTATAATTATTAAGTAACATAGTTTTCATCTTCAATAATTCGTATTATCCTTATTTAGAGGAGACTTCAAATGAAACGACTGGCCATTTTGATAATCGTTTTAATGGCTCTGGTTACCAGCTGTGCCGCACCAGCGCCAGCGCCTGAGGTAAAGGGGACCTTCATTGAAGGGGTATCCGGGGGCGGTGCTGAGACCCTGAACTGGCTTCTGGCCGCTGACGCGTCCTCGTTCTCCTACGCCGGGTTCTGCATTGAAAGCCTCGCTACCTACGATAACGACTGGCAGGTTCACCTGCGCCACCTGGCCAAGCCGGTGGCAATCTCCGATGATGGCCTGACCTATACCGTCACCATCCGCGATGACCTGAAGTGGAGCGACGGCACTCCCGTCACCGCCGGGGACTACGTCTATACCCTGAAGAACCTCATGTTCTCCGACTGGCTTCACTATCCTTACCAGACCGACTGGCAGGAGGAGGTCGGGGGTGAGACGGTATTCGTCGATGTTGAGCTGGTCAATGACACCACCTTCGTTATCAAGCGGCAGACCATCGACCCGGAGTTTGCCGATAACGCCATCTACTCCCTGACTCCATATCCCAAGCACATTGCCATCAAATACGAGGGTGACCTCGAGGCGTTCACCAAAGCCGAGGAGTTCAATAACCTGACCTATACCGGCAATCTGGGTGCCTACCGGTTCAAGGAATGGATACGAAATGATAAGTACGTCGTCGAGCGCAATCCGGACTATTACCTCGGGCAGGATACGGGCGCTCCTTACTTTGAGGAATATGTTACCAAGCTCTTTGGCACTTCAACCGCCATGCTGGCGGCTCTGGAGGCCGGAGACATCCAGAGTTGCGGTATCGAGCCGGAGCAGGTGGCCAAGTTCAAACAGATGGCGTGGATAAAGGTCTATACCGTACCCACCAGCGCCTACGACCTGATTGTTTACAATATGCGCCACAACGGCTGGGAAGGATTGAGAAACAAAGCGGTCAGGCAGGCCATTTCCATGTCCATCGACAAGCAGACGTTCATCGACGAGATACGCTTTGGCTTTGCCGACCCCGCCTTCAGCTTCATCCCCAAGCCCTCCCCCTGGTACACCGAGGAGGGGGTACCCAAGTTTGGCATTGGCGACCTGTATGACAAGGATAAAGCCAAGGAAATGCTGCTTGAGGCCGGCTATGGCACCCGCAAGGGCGACGGCAGCATCGCCATCCATGATAAGGACGGTCAGCCAATCAAGCTGACGCTGGTGACCACCACCGGCAGCAAGCTCACCGAAGACATCACGCTCTTTGTCAAGCAGGAACTGGGCGATATCGGCATTGAGGTGGATTTCAAGCTCGTCCCCTGGCCCACCCAGCTCCGCCAGTACATGATGAACAAGGTGCCTGGCTCAGACCAGGAGCCGATTTACAACAATGGCCCTGATGCCGTCAGTGAAGAGCCGTGGGACATGATGGTGCTCGCCTTCAATACCCATCCCATTGCCCCGTCAGGTTCCAGGGTCTTCTTTATGACCGATGGCGGCATCAACTTCTGGGGCTATTCTAACCAGAGAGTGGACGAGCTCTTTACCGAGGTCAGGTCGGAAGAGGCGCTTGACCCCGAGGTGCGCAAGCAGATGTACGCTGAGATAAGCCAGCTCATCGCCGATGACCAGCCGGCTGACTTCCTCTCCTTCCCCAGAAGCAACCAGGGCTTCCAGACAAATGTTCAGGGGATTGACCCGGGCATGAGGCTGGGCTGGAACTACCATGAATGGTACTTCGCTGAACCCGGATAACTTCACTAGGGAGCGGGCCGGTGAAACGTGGTGGCTTACAGAATTACATCATCAGAAGGTTGATTTACGCGTTCCTCATCGCCTTTGGCGTGGTGACGGTTACCTTCATCCTGCTGCGCATCGGCCCCAGCTCTCCGGCGGACAAGTATCTGGCCAATATCTCCGTCCGCACCCAGGACCCGTCCAAGGTCATCGAAGCCGTTGAATCGCGCTATGGCCTTGATAAACCGCTCCATGAACAGTACTTCAACTATCTGGTCAGTCTCGCCCGCGGCGACTGGGGATGGTCGTTCAGCACCTCCCTGCCGGTAATCGAGCTCATCAGGCGCCACTGGGTCTATTCCTTCCAGCTTATCCTGCTCAGCATGCTCTTCGCCTCCTCTCTGGGCATTCTCATTGGCATTTACTCGGCGGTGAAGCAGTACACCAAGACCGATTACATCGCCACCTTCTTTTCCTTCATCGGCATCTCCATACCCAACTTCTGGCTGGGCATCATGCTCATTCTCGTTTTCTCGGTGCAGCTGGGCTGGTTCAAGACCTACTACGATACGAGCCTGCCCATGTTTTCCCTGGCCAACCTGAAAGCGCTTATCCTGCCTGTCATCACACTCGGCACCGGCATGATGGCCGGCTATACCAGATATGTCCGGTCGACAACGCTGGACAATTTGAGGAAGGACTTCGTCAAGACCGCCCGGGCTAAAGGTCTTCCCGAGTACGTAGTTATCGGCAAGCACGTGTTCCGCAACGCCATTCTGCCCATCATCACCATCATCATGTTTGACCTGAGCGGCGTCGTCTTCGGTGGTGCCTATCTGACGGAAATTATTTTTGGTATTCCCGGACTTGGTCAGGTCTCCTTTAATGCCATCTTTGCCAACGATTACCCGGTCGTGATTACGATAACCCTTATCGGTGCCATGGTGGTCCTGCTCACCAACCTGGCCACCGACATCGTCTATACCTGGCTTGACCCCAGGATAAGATACGATTGAGGACATAATGATGAGGCGATTAAGCAACTTCTTCGGTGGACGGCGTAACCTGACATTCAGCGGCCTGCTGCTTATTTTGCTCTCTCTTTTCCAGCTGGATTGGCTGGTCGTCGAACGTATCCT
>Ga0315296_10001582_pt1 | contig 19815 bp, 34 predicted proteins | sample YL17G14_18_MG_FD_203921 | JGI IMG/M metagenome (GOLD analysis project Ga0315296, IMG submission 203921) | Sediment microbial communities from Yellowstone Lake, YNP, Wyoming, USA - YL17G14_18 | ecosystem: Environmental > Aquatic > Freshwater > Lake > Sediment | place: USA: Wyoming | collected...
TGATACAATAAGCCTCATAGCCTTCCATTCCTAAAGATTGGACTAAAGAGATTACTCCACACTTTGAAACCGAATAGGCACTATGTTCAGCCTTGCCATATTTGCCAGCCACTGAACCAATAAGAATAAGTTTCTTTACCCCATTATCAACACAAGCCTTTGCCACATGATAACTGCCAAGAAGATTGATGATAATTTGTTTTTCCCAAGTAAAACTATCTTGGTCTTTGATTGTCCCCACAAAAGATATTCCAGCACAATTGATGACTATATCTGGCTCGTATAATTCAAGGGTATGGCTGATAATATTTTCAAACATCACATCACAATAATTGTGAGAGACAAGTATTGTATCTTTATGTTTCTTGGCTACCGCTTTGGCCATATCGCTTCCACCACCAAAAATCAGTATTCTCATAGTTTGACCTCTCCATTTTTCACTTTATCTTCAAAAATTTTTAATTCTTCAGGCGTTCCAAGCATATGTTTATTTTTAACATCAATCTCCCAGACCCCAATATTATCTCCTCTTTCGATAAGTTGCTGATAGACAGGACAAATATAAAACTCATTGTTAGTCCGGATATTCTTTTTAATCATCTCTTTAGCCGCCCAAACAAAGTCTTTACCATGTTTGAAATAATACAATCCAACCGAAGCATGGTCAGAGATAACAATTTTCTCGGCCACTTGGACAACCCTATTCTCTACCACCCTGGCATAACTATGGTGGGGATTAGTGGAGTTAAAAGTTATTAGACACCCATCATATTTACGAGCATAAGTTATAAATTTATTCCAACCAAAGTTAAGATATTGGTCGCAATTAGAAATAATCAGTTCATCATTGGTGATAAATCTCTCTACTAAAAGCACGGTGCAGGCTGCGCCTTCGGTTACTTTATCAATCGCAAGTATTTTTCCTTTGAGATAGGGTTTTAGTTGTTCTATTTGTTCCTTTAGGACAATAAAAATATAATTAGCCTTGGCAGGAAGAGAATTTATTGCCCATCGAATCATTGGTTTCCCACAGACATCAATAAGAGGTTTAGGAAGGGTATAGCCCGCCTCTATAAAGCGCTTCCCTTGACCTGCCATTGGAATTATAATAATCATCTTTTTAGGCTTAAAAAACTTGGTTTGTTATTAGATAACATTTCTTTTACCATTGCTGGCACTTCTTCTTTGGTTTCTGGCCAATACTGAACGATATTGGATAAGACATCTAAGATTGGTTTTGCCTCTTCTGACCAATGAGAATAACCATCAATTTCATAATCTTTGTCTCTACCCGAAGCAATTAGGCGAACTGGGATTTTTTCGTGATGGATGTAGTTCCGGATAGTTTCAAAGGGTCTAAAAATTAAGAAATTGGTAATTGAGTAGATAAAAACTTTCTTGCCTTCTAATGCCATTCCCACCGCTATTCCCAATCCGGCCTGTTCGCTAGCACCTAAATTGAAACATCTGTCGGGAAAATCCTTGAAATGCTGATCGAACATCCCAAAGCCCAAATCAAGACAAAGTAAAACAATATCCTTGTCTTTTATCATTTGTTTATAAAGCTCATAAGCAAAATAGCCTCTTTGCGAGTTATGCTTTTTCATAAAATTATAGCAAGGAAACTCCTCATTTTAATGATGGAGAGGAATTGCTCCCTTGACAAATCAGACAAATATGATAAACTTCCAATTAGGTTTCAAAGTCCTTTCAGGCAAAAGTCCTGATTGGACTGGGCTACCCTGTAAGTTAGCCTTAAAGACAAAGTATTTTACTTATGTCTAAAGCTCCCGACTTTAGTCGTGGAGATACTTACTTCTTCTCCTTCATTATTTCTTTATATTGTTTATAATTTAAAACGCAATAGTGGCCATTTAATCCTTGAAGAAATTCAGGAAAAGCGAAAAGATTAGTTTTGACCATTAAGGAAGGGTAGAAATACTGCATCCTTAAATCCAAAAGGTCAACATCGGTTTTGCCGTAAGCAGTATAACCATTGCCAATCACATTTATCCTTAAATTCTCTAGTTTTTGCTCTGAGGCAATCCTTAGGGCTTCCCAACAGCTTCCCTCATTCATTTCCCCATCAGAGGTTAAAACATAAACATTCCTTTTTCTGTTAGCCAAAGCCATTCCCACTCCAATCGGTAATCCTTGACCTAGACTACCAGTCGAACACCAAATCCCGTCTTTCAAGTCTCTATTAGGATGCGTGCCGTGTTTCTTCCAAAGTTTTTCAGCATCTTTGCCTTCGTGTTTCTCTAAAACTGCATACAAAGCCAAGCCGGCTTGACCATTGCTCAAGATAAAAGGTTCATTCTTCATCTTCACTTGATAGATATTGTCAATAATATGGCAAGATGTAAGGCAACTCCCGATATGCGATAAGCGATATTTGTAACTCAAGGTTATTATGCGTTTTTCCAATTCCCTCATTTTTTACCTTTTTTGTATTCTTTAACCATCTCTGTAATAGATTGTTTTAACGAAACACGAGGTAACCAGCCATAACCCCTTGCTCTGAAATTCATCGAAACCCAGTTATTAGTATCGTAGTTCCTTAATCTTTCTATGTTATTAACATTCGCTTTTTTGCCCGTTATCTTCTCCACCAATTCCAAAACCTGTTGATTGGTATATTGCGTTCCCGTTCCTAGTTCAAAAATTCCTCTAGCCCGATTTTTAGAAAGAGTTAAAATTCCATTAACCACATCTTCAACATCAATAAAGTCATGGGCCGGCGAGCCAACAAAATTTATAAATTCGCCTTCCAAACAAGAACGAATAAGAGTGGGGATAAGATGAACGGATTGCTCCCCTACTCCAGTAATACTATATGGACGAACAATACAAATAGGCTTATGGTATTTCTCCATATAGGCAAGCAAAATCTCCTCGGCTACTTTTTTCATCCTTGAATACATCGTCTGAATTTTGAGTTTGACTGAAGAAGTGGACATAAAAACAAAGGAGTTAAAATCGTAGTAAATAATCTTCTCCATTACCCGAATCAAATCAATAACATTAGCTTGAATAATTTTTTGGTCGCTGGTATGAGAAATAAGGTTGCCGTAAGTGGATAAAAAGTAAAAGTTATCAAAAGATTGATAAGCAAAAGAAGTAATATCCTCGTGAGGAATGGTAATAACTTCCTTGTCTTTCAGGGCTTTGACAAGATGAGAACCTAAAAAGCCTGAACTTCCTGTTATATAGTCCATATTCCTAAAAAACCTAAATATTATGCTACCACTCTTAAGCTATTGGATTTCTTGTAACATTACTTTGAACTAAAGTCATCGAATTACAATCAAACCAAGCATCTGAGACATTGCCAGCGACATTATTCAATAAATTCAAACCAATATAATAAGTAGTGGAACTTGTAGTAAATGTTGTACTTACTAATGTCCAATCAACTGTACCACTTATTCTAGCAGAATATGTACTGCTCCCCCCAGATCCCCCAACGGAATTTAATATGTCTATTTTTACCCCTCCTGACGCTGATGCTACGTTATTTGTTTTTATCCAATAATTTAATGTATATTCAGTAGAAGGTTTAACTACGGGACAAAATGTTAATACCATAGGGTCGCCTACTGATGTCCAACCCCTCCCAGATGTATCAGTATTAGACATTTTTAATGTTTTGCTTCCCGTTCGTGTAACCGCAGTATCAAACTCAGCTGACCAAGAGTTTGCTTGACCTGTGGCAAACCAAATATATTTTCTATCTTCTATATATCCTGCCGTAGTCCTCGCTATATCCCCAGTCGCCCCCTCAATACTTTTAGCTCCAGGGATATAAACTCCGCCTACTGGTATTCTGGGATAATTCATATTTTCTCCTTTTTAATAAAAAATCCAGCTCAATAACATTTAGCCTTAGTTACTGTTACTGAATTAAACTAAATTACATCTATCTATAAGAACAGGTAACGCAAACATCTGCCGTAGTTGTAAATCCAATATAAATCCCAGTAGTCATCTTTACATCTAGTATAACAGTAACAGGCACTAATGCTGCCGCAGGAATATAATAACTGAAAACCGTAGGTGTAGTTTCGGTTAAAGCATCATAAAGGAAAATCGTACCTGCGGTTGCCGCTGCATCAAGAGGACTAAAAGTTAAAGAATGAACAAATCCCGCTGAACCCTTAACTTGTGTATCGGCGACACAATAAGCATAACTGAATTGCTGTTCCGTCTTTAAAACATCATTGGTCTGGTCTTCGCCTGAGATTAAAGTAGCAAGAGTTGTCTTTTTTGAACCAGAAGTAGAATCATAAGTTATATTTTCTAATTCTTGGCTGGATAAATCTACTTTTGCCATAATCACCTCCTTTCTATGAACATAAAAAAACCACGAGAAAAACAAATCTCGTGGTTAACCTTTCATTCTTAAAGGCAAGACCTAACTAATTATTAAAATACACTTTTTTTGTCTCTTTGTCAACTACCAGTCCCCAAAACCTTAGTCGTTCCATCAGATTGCTGTCAAATCAATAGTATAAATATTACTATCTCCATCTTTATAAGCCAGAGCATTTTGCGTCAAAGACCAGTAGAAAGAATTATTAGAAGCGTTAGTATCCGTTGAGGCTGGCATCTGGTATAAACTTGCCGAAGTAATAAAGGGATATTCCTTAATCTTGTCAAACTTACCAGTCAGGGGATTAAGAACCAAACCCTTCCCTACTGGATTTAACACCACAAAATAGGTGGGAGTTGACCAACTAGACCAACCAGTAACATTGTCGTTGTAACGAACTCGCCAATGATAGGGAATACCCTTTTGCAAAGCTGTCAGGCCATTTAATCCACCAGAGAAAGTACCATTGGTTGAATTAACAACAACTGATACCAGATTCGTTAAGGTTGTCCCTGAATCCCAAACTATTTTGTTTGTAAAATCATTAGCAAAAGCAATCTGCCATTGGGAACTGTAATGGGGGTCGTTTTCATCATCTACATAAGCAGAACTTGTTAAAGTAGGATTTACTGCTTGTCCTGTAGTCGCATTAGCAGGAGTGGAATTGGTGGGAGTATGAGGAACAGTGTTTTCTAAAGTATATGCTTCTGTTGGCGGAGTAAAATCTGCTGTCCAACGGGCAATTCCTTTAGAAACCCTTATTTCCTCAACCCAGCCAGCCATACAATAAGACCCTGCACTATATCCGCTTCCAACATAAAGAGGAGAACCATTATCCCTATAGGCAGCAGAATCAGTATCAGTTGCTCCATTTTGCGTTCCATTTATAAACATTCGAACATCAGAACCAGAACGAGTAACAGCAATATGATACCAAGTGTTTATAGCAAAATTGACAACCCTGTCCATGGCTATCAGTTCATTAGCAGTATTCCATCGGTAAAAAAGAAGGTTTGTCCCATTGTTGTAAAAGGAAAGAAGCCATTCTCGTTGATTGGCCTGAGCACCACCATTGTCGCAGTTAACAAGATATTGATACTCAGCATTAGTTACTGAGCTAAACCTTACCCAGAAGTCAATAGTATAATCACCAGAACCAAAAGCGAAATCTACATGGTCAGGAGTGGAGAGATAATCAGTTGTTCCATCTAGCAATCCAGAAGCACCGCCAAATTTAGATTGGGCGGTATCTATTTGAGCGTTTCCGTTAGCGGTTACAGTTTTTGTAGGGGCAATTTCACTATCAGTAAAAGTGGTTGACCCATCATCCCCATCACAATGAAGCATTAATTTGGTATAAGTATCTATGCCCGCCATATTTCCTTTCTAAAAAGATAAAGAGTAAAAACTACCCCAGCCAGATAACCTAAAGTAAAAATAGCAAAATAAATCACGAGTATTGGTAATTTGCCCTTTCATCCCACTCTTTAGTAAATGTTTGAACTCCACTCGCCCATTGAATATCTGTCGCATTATTCGAGGCATCGTAAGTAATCTTCTTAATCTGCCAAACCAAAGCTCCTTTAGATGAACCGATAGCGGCTATGCCGACATAAATGGCATTACCAGAACCATCATACTCAACGGCCATCGTGTAGTTGTTTTGAAGTGCTAAAAGAGAATCTTGTTTGGCGGAGGTGGCGTCTCCAGGCTGAACCATCCTATCTATTTGTGAGGTAGTTGGGTTATAAACAAGATTTTCAGTCGCTACTAAATTAAAATCCTCATCAAAAGAGAGATTGAAAATCTCCTGAACGGATTTTACAATTTTGGATAGTCCTTTAGTGATTCCCATATCGGCGTAAATTTATCTTAATTTTATCAGTTTCCATTAAAAACTTAATATAAGCAGTCAAAACTCCTATCTTGACTACTGCCCTTTCTTCTTTACCCATATTGTTTATCTTTTCCAGCCTTTTCAATTCTCCTTTGACTGCTAAAATACTATTTGCTAATTCTCCCTTGTTAATCCTGTCTTGTAAATACTCCTCAATTACAGAAATTTCTTCAGGAAAACCGCCTGCTGGATCTTCCCAAGTATCTCCTAAACCAAAATAATCAACCGAATGAGGATGACTATGTTCCCTCTCGTAATCCAAATAAGGAACTTCTACTTTTGCTTCAGCCCCCCGTGTCGGTTCTTTGCCCTTAGGTAAAACCTCTGGCTTAGTGCTTACTTCTGTTTTCTCCCTAAATACCGTCTCAGGCATTTTGATACCTGCTTTTATCTTTAATAAATTCGTGAATGTCCTTGATATTCTCTATATTTCCTTTTCGGTGTTCTTTAATAAGCCTTTCTCTCATGCTTTTAATATCTCTGTCTTCCTTTCTTATCCTTTCACCAGTCTCCCGTATAGCTTTTTTCAAACCACGGTCTTTGGTTTCTTTGTATTCCCTTCTTAATTGTTGTAGGTCAGCACTTCGTGTATCTGACATTTTAATTTTTGATAGTTGGGGTGGCGACTAGGGTCATCCACCCCATTCTACCAATTCTCTATCCCGCTGCCAACTAGTAGTAAAACTAGCCGTCAGGATGATGTGAACCTCGCACTTAGGGCCCAATCGCTATTGAGCAACTTGCAGGCATAGCTCCCTGCCCAAGAGATTATAGAAATTCTCCCGGCTGGAGAGTTAGAGTCCACAACATTGGGCAAAATATAGAGTTTGGGTTGATCTTTTTCTAAATCGTAACTCCCAAAAGAATCAGCCCCATGAACATAGGTATAGAACCTCACCACTGTTGATGCAGCGACTGAGGTTGCCTCAGTTCCAGAAGCCAAATCCTTGTTTAAGAGCCATCTGATCTGATAAAGCTCCCCCATTTCCTTTTAACAATTACTTGTTAATTTGGACTATATCTTCGGCTGTTATGAGCCGTCCCCCATTTAGTCTCTACACGTTGCGGAATTTTATAATCCATTCCTCCAACTCCATATTTATCTCTTACCTCTTCTAAAATATCCATCACCTTATCAAACATACCGTTCATTGACTTAAAAGTCATTCTGTAATAACCATCCTCTTTTCTTATGGTTGGCTGAATAGATAACCTTTTATGTAATGCCCTGGCTATTTTTAATTGGTCTTTATAGCGATATGAACAAGTTGATAATCTTGCCATTCTTTTAAGATTGTTCCTGCCCATTGTCGCCGATGGTTTCCCTTTGAGAGAAATCGCACCATCGTCAAAAAACCAAACCGCAAAAATTATTTTATCCATTATTGTTATCAATTCTTTCGGGATTATCTTCTTGCCATTTGGATAAAACAATCGTCGTAAAGTGTTTAATGTGGTTTTTATTCTATTATTTCCCCTTCCTGGTCTAACAAACAATTTATATGTCTTGCCAAAATTTCTATTTTTAATAGAAACTCTGGCATAAGGAAACAACATTTTCGCTTTCCACATTAAATACTCTTTTTGGTTTTCTGCGTGTTCTTCTTCAAAGACATAGCTATTATATCCGCAAATATATTCTTTTCCCTTTCGGACAATTTTTTGCGGTGGTGGTCTGTAAAGACAGCCATCTCCTAACAAAGAACCAATCAAAATAGATAATTGGGTATTGGTAATTCCACCTTCGCTCGGTATTAAAGCGTTTGCTTCTCCACCGAATTTGAGGGATTGGGGCGAAATAGGTTCACCCCTATACATGTCCTTAACATCAGAATAAGTCTTGGCGTTTATCCAAGTAGAATCGCCGAGTAACTTATACTTTGAGTAAGGCTCAGTTTTACCGATATACATGCCATCGGGATATTTCACAGCCTTAACCAGTTCAAGTTGCCGAACCATCATTCGGATATTACAAGCATCCAAGACATCGCCTGCGGCGATCGAACTTACGAAGTGGCCATTGGGATAATACGATGTTCCGTTGGCTAATTCACTACGAACTAGGCGGTTCAGCGTTTCACCCATATTTTGACCAACCAGTTCAATTTTCTCCTTCATGTTTGCGTCAATGGAAACCAAAGACAACATCCGTGAAGTATTAACCGTCAGACCGTATTCTGACAAAGTCATTGCTACGGTGCAGGCGGTGATTGAACAAGTAACTGGGTTTGAAGACTCTCCCAAGGGATCGGTAATGATGGTCAAAGGCGTATAACGGGTAAAGTTAACGGTTCGACCTTCATTAGTCGGATGGGTTCTAATTTGAGCCCCTTCCTTGAGAACAAGCTCATACTCAGCCCTGGCCAAAAAGACCTTTTCGTAATCAATTTTGTTACTCTTACTTTTGTAAGGGGCTGGATATTTCTACCAACCTCTGTATATTACTATACAGTTCGGACTATCGCTTCATCCTATTTTTATAGGAGCTATTCACTTAGTCTCTACGGGTGTAAAATTAAAGTAAGAATCTACCTCACCTTCTTTAAACCAAAATCCTTTTTTATGATTTTGTAGAAAGTTTAATAATCGGGCAGATTTAAGATATTTTTCAGTTAGGTGTGGCAAAATAGTTTCTAATAACTCTCGTAAGGCGGCTTGTTTATTTATCTGTATTAAATACATTTGTTTATTACTCTTAAAAAGTCCTTTTTTATAGTTTTTCTTTCCGAAATGGTATTTTTTACCTTCACAACCTATAATTTAGAAGCAACAAATCTGCTCCTACAATATAAATACCATAAAGAATTTGATTCCAAGATTTATTTGGTTTGGGTCTATTAAACAAAACCGATCCTTCTCCGTCTATTATTCCTGCCAGCCAACCAATATCTTCGAGTTTTACTTCCCTCGGGATTGTCCCTTTCATATCTAATAGCTTATCATAGTTCTACTATATATTCAAGTAGGAGTTCCCCCGATTTCAGAATAGATTTTTAATGTGCATTACTGAACATTGACCCAATACATTTAGGTCTTGACCTCTTGCGTTAAACCAGTAGAAATTCCGACGTTTGTAGCGCCGTAAATTCCAGTTCCAACTACTGCCATTTATTATTTCACCTTCCTTTCCGAGCAAAACTGCTCAACTGCCAAGTTCTTAGTAGACGATCCCTAGTTCTTCCTCTAGTTCTTTAACAGTCTTTTCGCCTGCTGTTTTCTCTTTTGGCCTAATTGAGGTTGGTCTAAGAGCGGTTTCCGATACTTGCTTGGCTAGATTCTCGGTAACCTTGCCAACTTCCTTGGTTACCGCCCTTTGATAAGGTTTCATCATCTTGCCAACAAAATTCTTGACTGACGCTTTAAACGGATCAGCTCTAACATGAGCTTCCACCGCTTCGGTAACCGATTCGGAAAGCTCCGAGTCAAAGCTATCGCTCTCAGGGTCAAGTTCAGGATAAGTCTTCATCGCCACACTGGCCTCGTTGTTGATTCGATTGACAGCATCCTGTTGCTTTGTGCGAAGAATCGCTAAAGCATCAGCCTTTTGAAGAGTTTGTTCCTCCCTTGCTTGAATCCTTCGCTCAAGCTCAGTCGCATCAATCTCCTCGCCAGGGCTAACAATCGGCTCTCTTGGCGGAGTATATGTTGGCTGATAGCCAGCCTGAGGTTCTACTGAACCTGTAAGTTCCGCCAATGTTTCTGCCAATGATTTGGCTTTGGCCTTTTCCTCTTCTCGTTCTTTAACGAGCTCCCTAACCCTTTGTTCGTAGCCTTTTTTAGGTTTCTCTTTAGAAACCTCCTCAGGAACTTTCTCAACCGTTTCAGCTTCCTTGCCTTCAATTTCTACTTCTGGCTTGGCAACCTCCTCGGCTGGTTTTTTTTCTGCCACCGGCGTAGTGTCAAGAATGTTTCCCTCATCCTTTTCGTTTAACGCCTTTTCAGCCTTTTTTGGGTGAACCATATTGTTTCACCTCCTTTCTTCATTTATTACGCACCGGTTAATGGTTATGCGAGAACCAAGGCATCGGCTAAAATGCCTGTAAAGAGGCCCTAATGGCCCTTAAAACCTCTTTACAGATATTTTAGACCATTCCTAACTCCTTTCGAGTTTTCAAAATTGGCATTCCATCTTTTTTAATCCCTGTCATTAGCTTATCCATTCCTATCCAAACGGCGTGTTGTATTTCACAACTCATGCAAACTAAATATGGCCCTCTTTGCCTCCACTCATGCCTTCCCTTTGGAACAAAAACAAAATCCGGCTTGTCAAAGTTCAAAAGCTCTGTTTTTCCTTTAACTCCTTCATTTTCCTTTTTCGCCTTCAAGTGCTTCTTTGGCATCCCCAACCCTATCAATAATCCTTTTAATTATTCCTTTAGCCAAGCTTATGACAATTGTGTTCTTGCCTATTTCTTCATAGCCTGATCCCTGAGAAATTGCCATTTCATTAACTTCATCTAAATTCTCTGTTACTTCTTCAATAAAGCTCTTTAGTGTTTGCCAAAAACTTGTATTTGCTCCCGATCCTAAAATTTTCTCTTCGTCAGTTAATCCTTTTCCCTCTGCTTCCTTCTCCTTTATAAACGCTGGCAAATTGGAAAAGAATTTGTCAGGCTTGATTGCCTTTAATTGCTTCTTGGCCATAAAATTCCTAGACTATTCCTGGCGGTCCCGCTTGCTCTGGCGGAACTTGATTAAGATTCGGTTGTCCTGATAGTTGTTGAACCGCCCCTGATAGTTTCTGGGCATCTTGTTCAAGTATAGCCTCTGTTTGCTCTTCTTCAGTTCTCTCTTCAATAATCTTGTCCCAATCCTGTATTCCAGAGTTGGAGATAATCCGCTTAAACAATTCGCCAAACTTGAGGTTGTATCCTTCTTGACTGAGCATTTGCATTAACTGGGGATTGCTAATAAACAACTGCATTAACATCACTAAGTTCTCCTGTTGAGACTTCTGGTCAACCGCATAAGTTGATCCCGACACAATCTCATAATCATAGATAACCGTTCCTATTTTGCTTTTAGGAATGGTTAATTTGCCTTTTTTCTCATCCCAATTCTCCTCAATTTCAGGATAACTTCTCTTTAATTCTTTTATTTCTTCCTCAAAAAGCCTCAAAGTAATCGCCTTCGGTTGTTTTTTGGAAAGCAAGTTGACCATTTTCTTCATTACCTTGGTCAAGAATTGCTCCATGTAAAAGCGGTCAGCATTATCCCTGGTGTTCTCCCTCGTTTGTTGCATTAGAAGAGCTTGAGGGGTTTTGCCAAAACCTGCTTCTGTTTGCTGAGTAACAGCAGTGTCAGTTGTCCCAAACTGATTGAGAAGTGAAGCGGTGGCAACCTGATAGGTGTTTTGGAAAGACTGAACACCCTGTGGGCTGAGATTAAGAACTTGAGCGGCATTGGCGATATTCGGTCCTCTCACCAGCCATTTTTCAGCCGCCCCCCATTTAACTGAACTCATAGCGGCAATATAGTCCTTGTTAATTAAGGCTGGCGGGAAAATGCTTATCTTAACCGCATCAAGATAAAGATTCCAGACCGAGTTAATAGTCATTTGCATTGACTTACCTCGCTCAAAGTCGCCCATGCCCATAAAGTCGTCAAGCAGGGGAATGGAATACTTACAAACAATAGGAATTTCATCGTTTTCCTGGGGGTTCTTAATGTCTCTAAACTCCATGTCGGCATCAACACAGAAGTCTACCCATCTGTCCTTTTCGAATTGGGTTAAAACCTCAAAGTAGCCCATCTTGTTAGCAGCGATAGCTTCAGGATATTGATCTTCTTCTCTTTTAGAAGTCGCTCTTGATTTATCTTTCGCTTCTTTTGCCCCACCAATCTTTTCTAGTTTGGCAATAATTTTAGGGATATTCTTAAAGCTCTCATTTTTCGCTAAACCTTCAAAATAAGACCGGGGCTTCCAAGTCCGAACAATAATATAATCGCTATCTTCTGGAGAAACTGCACCAACCTGAGGGAAAACATCCCGAATGTTCAAAAGCCAGATGTCCGGCCCGACATAGCCGTTTGGCTTAACATCCCAATCCACTAAAACAAAGAAGTTGCCATAAACATTGGAGTAAATATCAGTCATTCGTAGTTTAGTCAAGAAGTCAAATTGGGCGTTGGCGTTGGGAACAACATACTTGTCCAAAAGCAAATTCATTAGCTTACTTCCCCCAATGTCGTTTTTGGAAATTCCCTTAACCTTACCAGTCGGCAGTTGAGCCATTACCCGATAACCCCGTTCAAGAGTTAAAGTTGTAAGTTTTGGATCAAAAACTTGGGATTTGGTTGTTCCAGAAATGGAGTCAGTTAACTGATTGTGGAAAAGTTTTTCGCAATCGTCCCACAATACCCTTTTTGTGGATAAGTATTCTTCCGCCTTGTGTTTTCTGCCAATGATTTCGTCTCTTATCTCACTCATAAAAAAAGACTCAACTTTCATTGAGCCTCTCTGCTTTTGTTTGAGCGGTATTAGCTAAACTAATAACAAATTACTATATTTTTTCCTTTTTGTCAAGTTTATACTTTTTTCGTTTGCTCTTAACGATATTCAAAGTGTCAGTCTGAATCACGCCATTCTTAACTATCACATTGAAGGTTATCTGACCAAACGGTGTCAACCTCACCTCATTTTCGATGATAATATGAAAAAGAAGATTCTTTTGTAATAACTGTTGAAACGCTTTTGTATCTTCTGCCATTGGTCTGCTCCATTAAAACATAATCAACGATATTGCCTCCATTAACTCTTAAAACAAAAGTAAACAACCCATCCTTTTTAGCCTGTAAGTCCTTTTCGATGTCAATGTGAGCCTGTTGATTATGTCTCCTGATGGACAAGGCGTATTCCATAGCCCTTAATAAAACCCGTTTTTCGTAAACATTTTGGTATCATCAGGCGGCAGTTCCTCTGGTTCTGTTTTCCTGTAACTGACGGCGAAATATCTCAAAGCATCAGCCGCATGAGAAGACCAGTCGTGCATCGGCTTATCTTTAAAGGTTTTGTTTTTTTCATCATAGTCCTTTCTATAATTTTTTAAAGCGTTTAATCCCCTTTCACATTTCTTTTTATCAAACCAGCATTGAGTCAAAATTCTCCTGGTTGCATCAACTCCTTCATCAACACTCAATTTAGGAGCAATGTCAAAGTCTATTCCCAATTCCCTAGCCACTTCATATCTGCTCTTGCCTGTCCCTAGTTCTCTTACTTCAATATCGTGAGGTGCCACATAACGATCATAGACATATTGTTTATTTTGTAAAACCTTGACATAGTGCTGCAATCCTTCTCCACTTGTTTCATAGTAATCAATCAATCTAATTTCTTTACTGACTGCTTGAACAAACCAAATAGCGGTAACATCGCCAATACCTAAGTCCCAATAAGTAGAAACTCCAATCCCAGGATCATAAGGAACATTGCTAATTCTTTTTTCTTCCTCCGCCGCCATTAACTGCTTGGCATAATAAGCGCCGCTGATCGGCACATTAAAAGAGCAATAATACTCCTGAAGATAAAGAGCCTCGTCTCCATAAAGTCTTGTTATCTCTACCTTTTCCTGTTCCAAAACCTTTTTGCTAATTGCTTTGGTGGCACCAACAGTTAAAACCTCGCTAAACCAGTTGTGAGGGTCATTCTGAGCCAGTTGATAGATGTCATGGCCATGGTTTAACCCCCTTGGTGTAAAACAAAAAAGGGCCCAGCCGTTATTCTCTGCCAAGATAGGCCGGATATATCCCCAGGCATTTGGGTCCTGAAGGGCATATTCGGAGAAAATACAGCCAACCGGATTTGTTCCCACAATACTGTCGTAATTGTCCGTGCCGATAACCTGAAAAATTGAGCCATTGATTGCCTCAATCAGCATATTGGTGTTATCCGTTCTTTTTCTTATCTTCTCAGGAATATGATCAATAAATTTAAACCCTTCCATATCCATGCCATCCCATAAAATCTTTTTTCCTTGAGCATAAGTCGGAAAGAAATAATAATAGAGACCCTTTCTCTCAAACATCTTTTTAGCTACAAGGTTTATTGAAGTCTTATCTTTCCCTGACCGGCGATGCCAAACAATTACGGCACGCTTCTTTCCTTTGTCAATCGCCTGAAGAACTGACAACTGGTACTTTCTTGGTTTGTAATTATATGGCAGAACTATTCGCATAATTGATTATCTTTACTTCTATCTTTTCTCCTTTTATCTGAGTAAGGTGAGTTGGCTGGTCGGCAAAATCTGGATGTCTTCGCCTAAGATAAAAAATAATTGCTGTCATGTCTCCATCGGCAATCTTTTGGATTAGAGCGTCTCTAACATCATCATTCAATTCTTCTTCGGCATTGATAATCGCAGTCGCAAATTCCCTGTCTTTCTTCAACCAACTGTAAAAAGTCCTTCTAGTTACCGGAATTGCCCGGCACATATTGGTAATATGTCCCCTTGTTTCTCTCCACAATTCGATTGCCCTGTTTTTTTTAATGGCTTGCTTCGTAGCAATTTGTATATCGTTTTGCCTTCTCTCAACTTTTTTCATTCTTTCCTTTCTTCCTCCTTTGCTCTCCTTAATTTTCCTTGCTCATAAGCAAAAGCCAAATCCATTTTCGGGTTATCTCTATCCCAAGCGTCCCCATAAGGACAAGTTCCTCCCTGAAGAAACCCATCAGACTCAGCCACACTACATAAAAACCTTTTCATTTTTTCTTCTTCAGTAATCATTCTTTCCTCCTTATTCTTGTCGGTCATTTTTCATCTTTCCGCCTTTCTTTATTTATTAACTGGTTCTTGGTTTGGTTGTCCCCAAATAGCTTTAACCAACCATTTTGAACTTCCTTTTTTAGCAAGCAATTCCTCACCCACTAATTTAACTGTCCACTTTTCTTCCAAAAGGTTTTTAGCAACTAACATAGTTTTTTTATCCATTACTTTTCACCTCCTCTCTTTTTGTTATTGGTCATTTTAGTTTCCTCAAGACGGGCTAAAAGTTCTTTCTTAATTCGTTTGGCACACTCGATACACCAAAGCCTTTCGCCTCTAGGGAATTTTCTATCAGCCAGTTTCTCTATCTCCTCCCTTACCTCTTTCTCTTTTTGGGCAACTAGATTTATTATTTCTTCAAATGTCGCTTCAACTACCGCCTTCAGATCAGCATCATCAGGATGTTGAGCGATAATCGTTGCCAACATTTCTAAGTTAATTTTTAGCTTTTCTTTCAAGTCCAACTTTTTGTTATTTTTCATTCTTTTCTTCTGACAGAGCTGGTCCAGATACCTGCCCGAATTTCCGAACCAGCCCTCACAGCGAAGGGGGTGGCCTTCAAAAACCAGTTTGGTGAAAGTGATGAAGTGAAGAGCTTGGAAGCTCGCCACCCCCAAATTGTCAAGTTGCTATTTGTGATGAGTTCTCTTCCGGTAAAATCTCTGGATACAGCTTGTTATTCCCCTTTGGGCCGGAATTACCTTGTTCATCGGTATAAATATCTTCCCGTCAGGCGCAGAAAATCCCAAATATTTATTCTCATAAATATAAATCCATAGTCCGTTTAGTTCGGTATCGTAATACATCTCAATACTCTTGGTGCGTTTTATTTTGATCAAAGTTGTGTCTATTTTTTTCATTTCAGTAACTTTCTGATTTTTTCTATATCTTCATCAAGAATAATATTAATTAATTTATCTGCCCAGCGGTCATCTTTTTCTCTTGACTTCTCTTTTATCTCCTCCCAATGGCTAACAACATATCTCTTGACCTCTGAATTATCAATAATCCTTGTTAGTTGGGCAATGTCCTGCATCTTCTGGCCAGTGATCACTTAACCTCCTTTGCTGCTTCCTCAGCTAATTCCTCGCTATCTTGTCTGAAAGGATCAGCTCCCTCATACAAAGCCTCAAGGTTAATTTCCATAGCTTTATAATTCTCAATTATCTCTCTATCAATTTCTTTTTTGGGCTGAGGCATAACCGAGTATTCCACATCCATATCTCTACTACCTGTTTTCTGTTTCATAATCACAAGGTTGTATTCTTTGGGATCACCCCAGTTTTCTTTATCCTGAACCAAGGTCTCAATGCTTCTCATAATGGTTTTTTGGATAAGTTCGAGAATTTGAATTTGTTTGGTCTCAAAGTTATAAACCACAAATGCCCAAAAATGCTTTCCTCGCTGTCTGTTGTCAGAATGATTTTTTATCTGATCTGGTATTTCTACATAAGCCCTCACCCTATTAGGTTTTCTATTGCCTTCTTTATCTTCAGTCCACCATTCCCAACCGACAATCGCCGAAGACAAAACTCGAATGATATTTTTGCCTTCTTCAAAACTCATATATCTGCTTGGGGTTTCTGGGGTTTTATAACCTTTAGGTAGAAAATTAGTCATATTTCACCTCCTTTCTTCTTTCTCCAAATCTAAAGCCTGCCGGATTACCTGCAACTCAAAAGCTATTTTATCTATCACCTTATCAAGCAGTTCCTTACCATAAGGAGTAACTTCTTTGTAAAGTTCAATAAACAAATCGGTTATATCTTTCTTTTTATTTTTCATCTTATTCCCCCCGCAACCAAAATCTGGTCTTCTCCAACCAGTTATAAGTTTCATCACTACAATATCCTTCTTTAAGACAATACCAGTAGTGATCTTTTATTTCCTTGTGATTACGGAGATAAACTCCTTTTAGTTTCTCTTCTTCGCTATCCGGGGTAGTCTTTTTTCTAGCAGCCAAAAACATTTCACACATTATGTCAAAAGCTATAGCTTGACAATTCTTTTGAAAGGTATTATTTTTCATATCTATCAATAAAACTTTTATTCCTCCAGACTACCCAAGGACTCCAACCCTGTGCCTTCCAGATGTTGTAGGCACAATCAATATTCTTTTTAGCGAAAACTAACTCTTGAAGCGAGCAACCTGGCTTGTCAAAGTGAATACTATTTATTTGAAACACGCCCAGATCAATAGTTCCATTACTGTTAATATGAATGGCTTCCTCTTTCAAGTTACTTTCCGATTTGGCAATCGCCAAAGAAGTTTTGCATTCATATTGACCAAACTTCTCGCAAATGTATTTTTCAATCTCAGTGTCAATCTCATCAGGATAGTCAAGCAGTTCAATATACTCGACTACCGGAGAAAGCATTTCTCTTTGCTTGATCTCGATTGGTTTCTTTAGAGTTACTTGAATGACTTGGTTGAATTGTAAATAGTGGCCTTCAAAGAAGTCGTTGACTGTTCCTAAAAGTTCGATAATTGAATAACCAAGTATTCCTAGTAAGATTAACACTAGTGCTAGTCCGAACTTCCAGTTAAATCTAGGCTTGGTATTAAGTCTGATCATGTATTTTCTTTCCCTTTCTTTTTGTTATTCTTCCACTTTTTTACCATTCGCCTATGACCAACTTCGGCTTCTTTCCAAGTAGAATATCTGTCAACATCTAGGTCTTTCAAATTATCTTTTGAAAGAAATACCATAGTCTCAAATAACAAAGGCTTTCTTAATCCCAAACCATGATCTAACGCCAAAAACACAGTTGAAACCCATTTGCCATCAGGTAATAATTCTTGTTTTACGATTCTATCTGCTGTTTCAAACCACTTTCCCCACTCTAAAATATTCTTAGCTGGAATGGCCTTTTTGTCTTTTAATATGTATTTGTCATTTATATTCATTTTCTTCCCCTCCTCTCTTTTTATTTTTCATTTTTCCTTCCTTAAAAATGTAGGAATGCTTAAATAACTAATATACCAGCGACCATATTTGCTTAACTGGCGGCCTTCCAAAATACTCTTCTCTATCCACCTAACGATTGTTCGGGAGTGAACACCACAAATCTTGCTCGCTTCTTTTGCAGTAATGTATTTTGTTTTCTTCATTCTACCCCTATTATACACCCTTGTAATACCTTGTCAAGCCCCTAATCATGCCTGTTATAAAATTGGTCTATGCCTAGCATAGGCATAGGGAGGGTAGGAAAATAGACCAATTTCAATTACCTAACTTTTTCTTTTTTTGATATGTATATTTTGTTCTTGTTATTACCCCATCCTTGCAATTCACGCAATACTTGGCGTTCCAGCTACCAGGAGTAAAAATCTTTCCGCAAAGCACGCAAGCTCTATCTTCCATTTTAATTTTCATTTTCCCGCCGAATTTTTAGAGTTTCTGTAATTCATATATCTCAACCTTCCTTAGAAGAAGGAAGGCTGAGTATAGAAACTACTCCCGCGAGACTTCAAACTGAAGCGATTCTGCTCCAGGTGTAGCATCCGAAGCAACTTGAACCTTAGCCCAGATAAAAGCATCTCCATTCTTGACTAAAGTAAAAGTCATCTTCTGTCCGAACAACCAGCCACAATTAGCGACAAGTCCATCACCAATCTTGTCCCAACAAATGTCCTTACGGACAAGACTACCTGATCCAGTAACAACAACACCGACTAACTGGTTGCCGTTGCCGGTTACATCTATATTGTGGACTTTAATCTTGGACTCATATTCCTGATTAGGATAGGTCTCATATGGAAGTTCGACAACCCATTCCGTCTCTAGCGGCTCTTGAACCGTGGTGTCATCTGTGCCTGTCCAAACTACATAGGCAGCATAGACAATACCAACAGCCAAAAGAGTGACTAAAAGACCGGATGCGATTCCTTTAAATCTTTTCATTTATTTTTTCACCTCCTTTCTCAATTTAAGTAATACTCCTCCTAAAATAATTAATAGTTCTATCACTGATGGCAAAAGCTCACCGCTTGTATATCCCAACTCACACCAAGCCAATCCTCCAACCAATACTTCGTCTTTGATATAACCTAAGCCGGCGACAAACTCACCCTTACATTCAAGATAATGGATCAATTCGTGGATAAACTCGGCAAAGAAATATAGACCAAGATAATATAAGAATAAATCAAGAAATCTTTTCATTTTTTCTTTCGATATTTATGGGTTCCTTCCGTTATTACCTTGACTTTACAATTTAAACAATACTTAGCGTTCCACCTGCCTGGAGTGAAAATCTTTCCACAAAGCGCGCAAGCCCTATCTTTCATTCTTTTCTTAATACTCATTTAATAATCCTCTTTAATAATTTCAAAAATATCATATAGACCAAGTTTTTCCGCTAGTTCCCTTTTAAACTCTTTTAATCCTTGTCTTTTTCCCATCTCATACCATTTCATTTTTAATTCAGCTAGGCGTTTTTCTGTTAATTTAATTGTTTTTTTCATTTTTTAATCGCTTTCACTTTTTTTTCAATAATCTTCCTTTTAACTCCATCACCAAAAAATCTACCATTCCAGTATTTATTAGATTGAAAAATCTCCTTTATACTATAAAATCGGCTCTTTTTTCTCATAGTTTTTTAACAAAGTTTTTAATCTTTCTATTGCTCTTTGATATTGAAATTCATTCTCTTCTCTTTGGCGTCGCAACTTAATTTGAGCAATGAACAAATCCACGCTTTTATCAATAAGCTCGCAAACTTTTTTTATTTGATCTAACAACTCAATCTGTTTCACAGAAAATGCCATTTGGAAACCTCAA
>Ga0315296_10001583_pt1 | contig 19788 bp, 29 predicted proteins | sample YL17G14_18_MG_FD_203921 | JGI IMG/M metagenome (GOLD analysis project Ga0315296, IMG submission 203921) | Sediment microbial communities from Yellowstone Lake, YNP, Wyoming, USA - YL17G14_18 | ecosystem: Environmental > Aquatic > Freshwater > Lake > Sediment | place: USA: Wyoming | collected...
TCTTGAGTAGGAAGTTTCACGTCTTTTATTGCCAAGATTTCAACAATGCGTTTTTCCAGACCGAGTTTGGTTTCTGGATAGATTGGGTTTGCGAAGTTGAATGGTTTGAAGAGAAGTTCCAGTTCAGCCAACTTGCTCCATCTTCCCTCGGCTTTCCAAGCAAGTTCTGGAACATAGATTGGTTGTTTCTTTCTCTTGTCTGCTGTAACTCCTTGTTTGGCGATTTCGATTTCTTTTCCATATTTGCACCAGAGATGACGTTTCCAGAGTTGCTGTTCTACTGCTCTAGCAACTTCTGATTGTTCATCACCATATGTGACCGTCCAACCGAGCCAGAGTTTCTCGTTTTCTTTTCCACCTTCAAGAAACTCTCTCGGATACATCATTCCACCACAGATGATGTTTATGAGAGTATTGATGACGGCTTCAGCCGCAACGATTTCTCCGCCTATGCTCTTAACATCAAATCCAGCATTAACTGGAATTCCAGTCTTGTTTTGTTCGAGCATTACTTTCAAATCTGAGAGGAAGGTAGCAATGTTTGGTCCAGACCAAGGACGTTTTTCGTTTCCACAAACGAAGAAGTATCTTGGCTTAGATAACTTCTCAGCATTTGAAGAGATTGCGTCCAGAATTTTCTTCAGAGCTTCGGCGGAAGAGATTACTGATTTGATTAGACTTCTTCCGTGAACAGATGTTCCTTCTGGGTCGTGTGGCAACCAGAATATTTCCCAAGTGTGAAATCTTGCTTGAGTATCTTTTCCTTCGTCCAAAACCCAGTAGAGAATCTCATAACTCTTCGGGTCTTGAATTGGTTTCAGTCGGTTGTAAGCATCGTCAATAATTTTGAGTCTTACTATGCCGCCCAAATCAGTCTTCCAACTTGGTTCTTTAATAGTTGTCACGACTTCAATCCAAACGTCTTTATCGTGTGGATTTGTCTTAGGTTGTTTTACCTTTTCTATAGTAGCATAAGTTTCAAATGTGAAGCTGTCACTTTTTTCATAGACCACTTCGGCGGCACTTGCTCCTACTGTTGCGGCATCGTCAAACATAGCTTTCAGAATTGCTCTGAGACCCGCTCTAAAATCGTCTTGGTAAACTTGGCGGTTCAAGTCATCAATGATTCTTTTTACTTCTTTTTGGTGTGGGTCTTCGGGTTCTGAAAGTTTGGCTTCCAAATCAGTTATGACGAATTTCTTGTGAAACTCTATGCCAGCGGAAATCGGAGCGAAGTTTTCTCGCAAGTCCTTATATGTCGAACTTGGGTCTGATGGAGTCTGAGATTGTCCACCCTTAGTTTGGATTTCCCAGAGATTCACGAATTTGAGACTGGCTCTTCCTTCACCAGTAACTGTTTCGTCTATGACAACAAGACCAGAAGATTCGAACATCTCCTTGATTGTTTCGTCAATAGACTGGTGATTTGTCGTTGCTCTTTCTTGGATATATCTCTGCAAATCCGCTGAGAATGTGGATAGAATCTCGGATTTTTCTTGCTTATTCTTGTCCTCATCTGGCATAATCATCACTAAACTATAAATGGCAGAAGTTCTTTATAAGGGTTGTGTAACTTTTGTGTTACTTTTGTTCTTCGAGTTTTTTCTTCTCAAGTTCGTGCATGTATCCCATCGTATTAAAAAGAATTCCACAGAGAGCATCTTCAATCGTCTCTCTTCCCTTGTAACCTCGATGGAACATCCACAAATCGAGAAAGTGTCTCCAGAGACTTTTCATATATGTTGCCAGAGGCATTCCCTTTTGCCAATTATCGGAATCTCTGAGTTGTCCGTCTGGCTGAATCCGATGTTTGTTCATATATTCTCCGAATCTTTTGATTACTAACGGAGAGATGAAACCTTCGTAATCTGGTTTGTTTTTGTCGGTATCTCTGGTTGCTCCAGTTTCGAATTTCCTTATCTTCTTTTTAGTCAATGTCCTCACCCATCAAGTCACGCCAATCTTGTTCAGACATTTTCTTTCTGTCTTCTTCATTCCAGTCTATCCGAGTTCCATTTCTGGCGGCATCTTTTTCAGTGAATCCATTTGGATACCGTTGTTTGAGTTTCTCGATATTTTCAGTTAGAATATCTTCTAACTTCCAACCGAAATGGTTACAGATAGCGGCGAGATACCACGCAACGTCTCCAAGATTCTCTCGAATTCCTTTAGTCTGGTCATTCTGATGAAACAGAGTTTTCTTTATACAACCAGCAACGTCTCCAGCTTCTCCAGAGATTCCAAGTCCCCAACTTGCCAATTCGGACAAACTATTCGGGAATCCTTTCATGGTTCGCTTCACAAGTTCTTGATACTCGTTTGGATTCATAGACTTTCGCCAATATATCTAATTTATTGTCAAGGGTATATTTAAACGTTTCGAGATTGTCTCGAACAATCGTTTCTTGGTCTCTTCTGGACTAAAATAGGAAAGAGCTTTCTCTTGGATTCTTTTGCTCAATACCCTATATAACCACTCATTATCAATGAGCGTCCTAGCCTTCTGGACCAGAAGTTTCACGTCTCCATTTGGACAAGTCAATTCTGGAGAAAGAATTTGAAGACTCAGAATATTTTCACTTCCAACAACTGGTATTCCGAGGACAGCACATTCTATAACGAATCTACTTCCGCCAGCATACCAGTCTTCTAGACCGAGAAAACACTCGTTGAGTTTGTTCGTATATGTAGTTATGTCTGTTATTCTTTCGTAATATTCTGCTTCGACATTTCCAGAAACATTTCTGAGAATGGTCATATTCTGGAATGTTCCGAATATAACTGGCTTCATTTTCAATTCTTGAGCAATCATCACATTGGAACGTGGACTATAACGAGGCATACTATGACACATGATTGCGGCTTTCATTCTGTTTTTGCGTTCTTCATAGTTCAACTGAGGAAGTTGAAATGGAAGACGAGACATGGGAAAATCCAGAACTGATTTAATGCCTTGTGAATCATAGAGTTTCTTAGTTGCCACATTTATACAATAGACTAAATCTGCACTCCTCAAACCATTTAAGGTTTCTTGATTAATTGAGTTTGCGTCTTCAGAAATCCAAGGACAAGCATTCCACCAAAAATCTGAGTCTGTCATCATAACGAACTTCACGCTTGGAAAGTGTTCTTTCCATAATTTCATACGAGAAACGTTATCAGTATTGATGCAATAGACCCATGCCAAATCATATTTGGCTAGGTCCATATTATCACTTATTTTGATTCGTTCTGCTGAAAACCATTCTTGCCATTCGAAGAAAAAAGACAAGTCGGTGTCTGAAACCAATGCTATTTTCATTTGAACTTTTCCTCAAGTTTCTTGAGGCGTTCCTCATGGTCTTCAAGTTGCTTTTTGTTTTCGTCCAGAGTTGGGAATATCTGTTTCAGCCATTTGTAGAGAGAGTGATTTCTCCATTCTAGAGCCGCAACTCTCTGAGCAATGGTTCTACGCTTCGGTTTATTACTCAACGAAGCCACCCTTGTAGTAGTCACAGTCATTATTTTCGCAATGTTCCATGAACCACTTACCTTTAGTTGATTGGTTCTTCTCGGCGGCGATTCTACGTTTCACGGTCTTCTGATGGCATCTTGGACATTCTCTAGTTTCTTCTATCATGTTCTCACGGACATGTAAAACAATATCCACAGTTGGGACATTTTCCCTTTATCATTTCTACTTCTAGGACTTGTTTCCCACAAGTCGGACAAACATAGATTTCTGCACCGTTTTCACTCATGTTTCCATCCTCTTTTCTTTTCTATGGCTTCACGAGATTCTGGAGACATCCAGTATTTGTCATAGATTCGTTTGCAGTTTTCGCAAGTCATAATGGAAGGGTTCTCAGTTGATTTCTCTGGTGTGGGAGTTACTGCTTTATTGCAGAGATATTTTCCATCCTTGGCTATCAGATGGATTGGAACTCTGTCAAACTCTTTCATTGGTTAATCTTCTCCAAGAGTTCTAACCATGATTTAGATACTGTTTCTAGACTAAAAAGCTTTTCGGCTCTTTCTCTCCCGATTGTTCCCATCTCTTCACAGAGTCTAGGATTTTCCAGAAGATACTTCAATCCTTCGTAGAGTTGCTGAGTAGTTAGGACACGAATTGGTTGGACGGCATCACATATTCCTACTTGTTCGATTGGTTTGAATAGAAGACCAGCCTTGCCAACTATCTCTTTATGATTTGCCAGAGCAGTTGTGAAAACTGGTTTTCCACAAGCCATTCCTTCTCCGAGTGGAACATTGAAACCTTCATGTCCAGTCGGACTTAGAATTATGTCTGCTCCTCGCATTACGACTTCCATTTCTTCTGGATTCAACCAGTATGGAATATAGACCAATCTCGGATTTCTCTGATGAATTGTTGTGAAGATTAGGTCAAGTCCTCTACTTTTGTCGTTACCCTTGTCTGGAGTTCCCTTGATTACGAATGCACAGTCATATTTGGTTGTGAGTTCTCTGATTATTGGAATCAGATTCTGGATTCCTTTCCACAAGTCCAGTCTTCCAGAAAAGAGAATTACTTTTGTTTCTGGCTTGATTCCGTTTTCTTTTCTGAAAACGTTTTCCTCATGATTCTCTGGATAGAAACTGTCCAGTTTGATTCCATGTGGAATCACTGTGATTTTCTCTGGACTAATATTTCCAACTTGAATCAGAGTATTCCTAGCGAAGTGAGTAGGAGCAACCCAGTGGTCCACATCTCGAATATGGTCCATTGTGAATATTCGGTCTGTTGCCCAATGTATAGTTTGCCAGTTAATTACTTTTCCGCCAATCTCATGAATTGGTTCGATTAGCGGGTCTAGATTCTGGGCAATGTGGAAACTCCAGAGTATTTTTATTTCGAGTTCTTTCATTATGAGAGCGAGATGCTCCATTTTCTTCCAGCCAGTTATGAATTTGGCAAAAGGAAATACTCTCTTATCCAGTTCCTCAAGAACCTTCGGAATCAGAAAGAATTCGTGAGTTGGGTCTAATCTGTGCATTTCTAGAAGTTGGTAATAGAGAACCACCGCTCCACCGTCATGTTCCCAAGGAACACATCCGAAGTATGCAGATTTCATTATGACAGTTCTCCTATCAAGTCTTCAATCGCCTTATGGATTGGCGGATAGTCTGTTTTTCTATTGAGTTGGAACTTGTGTTTTCGTTTCCACTGGCTCTCTTGTTTTTGCCAGAGATAGATTCCAATATGTTTCTTTCCGTTTGATTCTCCGAGGACTACGGCTTGCCACCACTTGGCGGTCTTGTAGATAGTGATTGCCTTTATCACATGGATGTAGGCATTCACTGGAACTTGTTCTTCCGACATCTTATTTCTCCTCTAATATCTCCTTGAGTGGGACTATGAGAATCTGTTTCTTTCGCCAAGTGTTAAGCCAGTGAGCGAAAGAATGTTCCCAGATACAACCCATACTTACCATTGGGTCATCTGGAACTCCTTGGATGAAAATGTCAATATTCCAGAGTATGCTGAATTCTAATTGGGCGGCGATTGTGTGGTCTCTCTGTCCGTAATCAGTTATATGTTTTCTAGGTGGACCATACATCGTATAGTCAACGGCAGTGTGTGGAACAATCACGAAAATGTTTGGATGTTTCAACATGATTTCCTTGGCAAACTTGCAGACTTCCTTAGTGAACTGTTTTGGATTCTTGCTGAATGGATAACTCATGTAAGCTATGAGTGGCTTCTCTGGAAGTTCAATCATATCCTATATCCTCTCCTTCTCAGAAAGAGAAAACAGAATTCTTCCAGTCTCTTGAGAAGTGGTTTGGTCTTATCCCACTTTTCCATTAACATAGCAACTTCCACGATTCTCTTCGGACTGAACCTCAGAATCATGCGTAAGCCGTCTGCTATCTGGTGGTCTGTGAAACAGACTTCCACAGTATTTTCCAGAACGAGCATTGGATTGGCTTTCACCGTGTCATTCTGGTAAGCATAAACCCAATGGTGCATCTGTGTTGTGTGGATTTCTCCAGCGGCTATAGAACTTCCACATGATTCACAAACTCCTTTTCTAATAGGGTAGGGGAGTGTAACCTTTATCTTGTGACGTTCTCCATAACCGATTGTTTGTGCTGGAATTATTCCGACCTTTTCTTCTTTCATTATTAGTCACTCAACTATCAGTCAAGCCAATATATAGAGCTTTCGCAATCTTTTTCCAGTCGTATGTGGTCACTGCATATTGTCTGATTCTGTTTATTGATGTTCGAATTGAATCTATGTTCTGGATACAGAACATGATTTTGGCGGCGAGGTCCTCAATGCTTATTAGACCCCACTGGGTTTGATTCTCGGTCTCTTCGAACCCAGCCAAATCAACATGCCAACCATTTACTCCATTTCTTACGATTTCATTCATGAACGGATGGTTGGTTACGAGTGCTGGTATTCCACTGGCATTGGCTTCGGTTATTCCCATTTCGAATCCGCCAGCCTTGCTAGTACATATGAACACGTCTCCTCGGTTATAGACGTAGTTGATTTGGGAATGAGGGACATTTTCCATCTGGTCCATTATAACATTTCTCTTCATGAATTTCTCCACGAAGAAATTACTGTTACTATGTTTCCAGTCTGTTCTAACTAGAAGTTTCAAGTCAACTGGAAACTTGGTTTCTTCCAGAATCAATTTGAAAGCTTGCAACATTCGTCCCAGAGCTTTTCTAGGTTCATCCCTTCCTATCCAAATGAACGTTATTGTCTCTCGGTCTCGCTTAATTGGAAAGAATAGATTTCCGTCCACTCCATGTGGCAAATATTCAGCGTTTATGTTCTGGTCTTGCAAGACCTTATAGGACGAATTAGGAACATAAACTTTCGTTACTTGTGAGAGCATTTTGATGGCTGATTTGGTAACTGGAAGACAGTCTATCGGAGTTAGAAAGTGAAATGGTTTATTGGTTTGTCTACAAGCAACAAGTAAACCATGACCACTAAACCAGTCGTCTTCTGAGAAGACAATATCTATATTCCACTTCTCGATGAGTTTTCGCACATAGTTATTATCCCAAACTCCGCCCATACACGGAACGTAGTAGTAACCATCTTCATTGAGTTGAGCCTTTCTAGGATAACCAAGTTCTTTCAATCCGAATCTTCCGAAATAGTAGATTTCCAAATCGAAGAACGATGAGAGTTGCTTGGCTAGATTTCTACAAACTGTTGCGAATCCAGTTGAAGCGTCTGGTCTATCTGCAAAAATTCCTATCCTAGTCATGGTTTCATACTTCCCAGTTTTCGCATTAGATTCCAGAAAGTGTGTCCGTGTTCTCCGCCTCTTCCAGTAGTTACAAGTTTGTCACAGTATTCACATCTTGGTCCAGTAGTCTTTTTATTCTTGGCTTTCTTGAGAAGGTGTAGAGTTTCATCGAAGTCGTATTCTATTCTACACTTCTTGCAGAAACTTCCGCCTTGTTTATAGATTACTGGAGACGAATTCACACGTCTTCCGATTGGAAGTTTAATCATCATGGACATCACTAGATTTCTTGGTCGGTAACTAATCCACGAAGTTTTTCGATTGTTCTGTCTCGTGACAATTTCCAAGTCTTCATGTAGTCTTGAATCTGTTTTTCGGTGAAAGTTTCCAACACCCATTCTTTTGGAACTTTAGCCATTTCTCATTACTCCATGAATAGTTCGTCATAACATTTCTCGTGATAGAGAACACTTCTTCCTCGTCTCACGGTTTTGCTTATGACAGTATCTCCTATTTGGAATGCGAAGTGACAACCATCTCTCCTACATTTGAAGCGGTCTGTCAACCGTTTGGAAAGATACTTAAACATTCTCGGTGTCAGTAGTATTGGTTTGACCGTCATCTTCTTCCTCTTCTTCCTTTTTCTTTTTGGATTCTATAATAGTCTCTTGTGACTGAGACTTCTCAAATCTCTTTTCTTTCTCTTCCATTTTCTTGGCTATCTTGGATTCTGGCGGAATGTTGTCTATTCCTTTTTCGTTTATTATGAATCCACGTTCAGCCAAGGGTCGAGAACTATTATCCATTAGTCTGGCAATTCTCGCATTTCCAGCCGCCTTCCTAAAGAATATCGTGTAGTCTGGAAAGTGTAGAAGTGCATGTCCACCCATTGGTCTCTGGCACATCCATTTTCCTTCTGGATAAACCATTCCGCTTACATCGTCATAAACTTGCGTAGTGACTATTACTGGACAATGATAGATGTCTCTTGCCATATCTTTTAGTTTATGCAGAAATGTCTTTATGAGATTCTGTCTTCCATAGAGATGTTCTCTTCCTTGAAAGTCAGTATTCTCACCGAAGAGTTTCATTAGACTGTCAACGATTATGAGACCAACTTTCTTTCCTTCCAAATCTGCTGGACTTGGAAGGTCATAAATGCAAGCCACTTGTTCCATCCAGTCTCTCGGCTTGATTAGAATTATTCTGGAGTCCAAGTCTTTCCAGTCTTTTCCAGTCTTGTCACAGATTTCCTTTAATCTGTCTCCGCTGAATGTGTCTTCAGTATCAACGTAGATTATTATGTCTGGACATTGAGACACATATTTGAACACTGTCTGTGTTTTTCCAGAAGCATATTCTCCATATGCAAGAACTGTTCTTCCTTCTGGAAGTCCCAAACCGAACAAGTCGTCTATACACATTTCAGTCTTTAAGATGTAGGATGGTGGTGGTAAAGATATTGGATTTTTGACTGTCTCTATCTTCTCGCCTTTTGCCGCTCTCTCTTTCATCCATTTCTGGATTGCCTTTTCGCCTTTCTTGTAAATCTCATCGAAGTCGTCTGTCATGCTACATACGTCTCCCTTTTGGTTTTAGCTATTTTCTCACATTCTTCTTGATTGACTTGGGAAGTGATTTGTCTGCTCAACATCATGCTGGCTAACTGGACCTTGGATTCTACCAGAGACAATATGCCCAATTTGATTGCGTTTGGCATAACCAGTTTGTCCATCAAGTCTTCTAGAATTGTTAGGGAAATAGCCATTTTCTTAGCATAGTTGCTTTCGAATTCTGGATGATGATTCACAATCTCAGCTAGAGCATTCACGAGTTTTTCTACTCCTTGAATTATTTGGGTAGCCTTTTCGTATTCTTCTTTTGTCTCCCAGATTTTTAGATTCTCTGGAACTTCGACTTGTTTTCCACACACTGGACAAACTCCAGCATTCAAGATTTTCTTTTTTTCGTTCATCTTTTCAGAACCTTCTTGGCTAATACTTCGTCTGGATTTATTCCGTTTAGGAACTTTTCCCAGATTGGAATTATCTGTGAATCATAATTGAATCTGGCGGCACTAACTAGAGCCAATTTTGCCAGTCCTTCTCTTTCTGCCGAGTGTCTATACAAGTCTAACATTGCTTCTGTGAATTTTGATTCGTCAACTATTCCCAGTTCTACGGCTTTCACTTTATCATGAAGACGAATTGTTCCAGTGATTGGAACTATCACTCCGCCGTCTTCCACTACTTCTGGTATCGCTGAGTATTCTGTTGCTATGACTGGCATCCCGCAAGCTTGTGCGTCTTTACTGCATTTTCCGAAACCTTCTCCGCCACTCGTAGTTACATAGATGTCTCCGAGCATGGCTATTTCCCGAAGTTCACTGATTGGTTCAGCCACTTGAATCTTCTTAGGAAATCCAGTGAGTTGTTCTGGACTGAGAATTGTTTTTCTCGGAATGTTGTATTGGGTAATCAGAGTTTCCAAATCCCAACCGAGTTCACATTTCCAATCAGTGTTTAAAATGAGATAGGCGTTCTTGGTCTCTGGTTTGAATCGTTTCCAACATCTTAAGAGAGCGTCCAGTCTTTTTCTATATTGGTTCACATCCCAAGAGATATAGACCATTGCTCCTTCTGGAATGTGATACTTCTTTCGTAGTTCAAGTTTTTCGTCTTCTTTAGGTTTCCAGAATTCACAGTTTGTTCCATGATGAATTGGAACAGATTGAATTCCTACCTTGGCATATTCCAACATCGCCCATTGAGTCATGGTTACAACGAAATCGAAAAGTTTTGAGTCTAGGTCCTTGACCATTATAGGGTGTATTGGCAAACCGTCTAGAGTGACGTAGATTCCAAATGGAAACGGTATTCGACTACAAACTCCGCCATATGCTCCAGTACGATTTGAGTCTCCCATGAACATTACTAGGTCTGGAACTTCCTTCGGATACCAGTATAAAAGACCACTTGCTCCGAATGGGTCATATCCGAAGTTGCTCAGAACTTGGATTGATGCTCCTTCTTGCGGCAAATCTGGAAACATCTCATCCTTCAAAACTACTTTTGAACCGATATGTTGGAGACCGAGCCATGAAATCTTGAATCCTTTCTGAGCGAGTCTGAAGAGAATATGGCGGCTCTCTTCGCAAAATCCAGTTCCGCTGAATGGACCATCAGTTACCCACATTAGATGAAATGGCATATCGCTTAACCTTGTTATCTATAATGGTAGAAAGACTTTTATAAACCTTGTGGTTGGCATCATCACATGATGAAATCAATGAAAATGGACGGCTCGAACCGAGACGGTCTCAAGTTTCCTTCCAGAAAGTTTCAGTTTTCTCCACATGTATGTGCATTCACACCAACCGTTATTCAGAGACGCATAGTGCATTGTTCCAACTTTCTGGATTGGACCTATTGCAGTTTCTGAGGAAAAATCATAGAGACTTCTCAATACTGAAGTTCTCCAGAGTGAGATTCCGAACTCTAATGCTCCTTGACAATGATTCACGTCTTCGTAGAAAATACTCATTGCATCAATTTCGTTTTCTCGCATAAAGTCTGTAAGTTCTGGATAGAGACTTGGTATCTCCACGTCAACATCGAGATTCAAAATGAATTCCGTAGTCACATAAGAATAACCAAGTTTTCTCGCTTCCCATAGTGAAAGATTTCGTTTCACATAATGGTCTGCATACTGCTCAAGTTTTTCTCCGCCGCCGCTGTCAATTACTATGACATAATACTTGGCGAAGAATCTTTTGTTTACTTCTATGAAGCGGTCAATATCTGGCGGGTCTTTCACTGGTATGACAATCGCAAGTTTATTTCCTTTTGAGTTCTCCATTTTCATACCTCTTCATCCAATTACAATAAGCACATAATAACTGATAATCTTTTGAGCCGTTTCGCAACTCCCTTAATATTTCTACCCACATTGAACCAACACCCTTTCTTTTTTGGTGTTTATGCCCACCACCATTCACATGGTCTATATGTAAGGCTCTAACATCCATTTTATCAAAAGGAATAGGACAATCAACATTAGAACACTTGCTACCTAGAATTTCCAAAATCGCTTTTCTGGTCTTCTCTTGATGCCTTTTATTTTCTTCTGGGTGATTCCTTCTCCATTTCCTCATACATTCTCTCTGATTTCTTTTGTATTCTGGATGATTTCTTCTCCACGACTTGCAATATTCTCTATGACGAATTCTTTTTTCGATTATAGAAAGAGAATCTGGCATTGTTAATCATCTGGACGTTTGCACCAGATAATGCCTTCCACTATTACTCGACTCATGTTGAATGGACCGACATCTGATTCTCTGGCTTTTAGATTTGTGATGTCGTAGATTCCAGTTGCTGAATCTGATTTATTTTTCTTGAGATAGGAGATTATTTTGTCTGCTAACTCTAAAGCATATTTTCCTTTCGCTTCTCCAGAGACTGTGCAATTTGAACAGAGAACATGAGCCGTGAATTCCATTTGAACTTCGCTACTTTCGTTTTCAGAGCCAGAAGTTCTTACTCTTCCCAAGAAAACATCGTCTGTATCCAGATTTGGAATTCGAACAGTTATATGTGGGAAAACTCTGATTTCGGCTATGCTCTGTTTCCACTCTGGAATGACATGACTTGTCGTTGTTCCGCTGATTACGATGTCTGTTAGGCTAGGGTCTGCACTTTTGATTAGACTAATGAGTTTAGTCTTGACTGGATTTGCTCGTCCAGTATCTGTCATTAAACCACACCGCCGTCATAACTGTAACCGTAGGATGCTATGTCTTCCTTGGCTGATTCTAGAAGTCTCATTTTCCGTCTTTCCAGAACGTCTCTTCCGTAAGCTGGTTCTAGAGTGTCTCCTTCGACTACGAATTGTGTATCGGCTTGTCTCACTCCGATGAGATATTCGAGTAGGTGATAACCAGCCACTTTCGCTGTTCCACTTTTGATTGCTTCTGGAACTGTGACCTTGAATGGGTCGAAAGAATAAGTGACTTCTATTTTGTTTCCTTCTGAAAGTGGAGATTCTGAGATTGACGTATCGTATGCCCAGACTACTTTTCCAGATGGAGCGGTGTAAATCCATCCGTCACAAAATGCCGCATTGTCTATTCCGACTGTGCAAGCTCCGTTAGTTTCTATGCTTATAGCATAGAGAAGGTCTCCATCCCAGTCTATTTTTGCTCCACTGTCTGTGAAGTTGTCAATCTTGAGCATTACTAGATACCATATGTTTGCCTTTTCAACTGTGAATGTTTTAGAGGTATAATTGTCGTCTTTATCGAAGAACTTCACAGTGAAAGTCACTCCAGCATTGGAAGACTTGAATCTGAAAATGAAATGTGTGAAGATGTCAATATTCTTCGCCAAGTTTTTAGCTGAAGGATAAAGCATTACTCCAGCCGCTGAGAAGACTCCTTGAGTGAAGTATGTTCCGTGTTGTGGAGTGGTGGTCTGGCTCGTGATTACACAATTTGTTCCAGTGTAGTCTGCATGGTCATTCTCAGTTCCGAGTTCACAATCTTCTGGATAAGGAAGTTTTCTCCTCTCTCCGTTCAGATATACTGCATAGACTTTTTCTACGCAATTTTCTGGGTCGAATCTTCCAATGTTGAATTCCGAGTCTTCTGGTCCGAGGTCGAACTCAAACTTCTCGCCGTCTGCTTCGTGAATTTCATGTCTCTGTTTGTGAGGGACTCCAACCCAATTCTGAACTATGCCTTGACCTTTAGTTATGAATCTAGTAATCATGGCTGTTACTTCAGTGGCATCTTTCCCACTAATAGACTGGACTTTTGCACTGGATAGACCTACGGCTTCCAGAACATCGGTTTCTGAACAATACACCATGTTCTCACGCAACCTATTTGACGTTGCCATGTAATTATGGCACAACTAGACATATAAGGATTTCGTGTCATTTCAGTAAATTGAAATACTTATATAGAAATTCAATTTTATGAAAAAGCGAGAAAAAAGAAAAGGGTTGGGTTTTCGGACCTTTCTAGCAGTTGCTGATGAGGACAATGCCAGTGGATTGAACCACTGCTCCACCATACCTCTCAGAAACTACATACAGAGTTCTTCCATATGTGACCTCATCATCTGTTGCCAGAGTGAGTCTTCGTTTCCAAGCGAATATGGTTGTCGGACCGAGGCTATAGTTTGGCGGCATGACAACCAAGGCTAGTGCCTTAGTCATCACTTCTGTTTCCAACACACGACAACTTGCGAACTTTCCAGTTTCGCCAGTGAAGGGAACTTCCGCATCACTGTATCTTGCCGTATCGGTGAACAGAGTGTTATTCACAAGGTTGTCTAGTTGGTCTGGATGACCCACCAGAATCGCTGGATTGCCAGCTTCTGGATACCAACTGTTCGCCTTGAGATAACTGTTTATAGCCTTAGTCACATCAGCGTATGCCAGTGTTCCAGCAGTTGCGGCACTGAACGTGTTACCAGCACCAGCGATGAGCAAGTCACGGACATATTCATCCCTTGTGTTTGCGATAGCATCACCCATCTTGCGAAGAGCTATCCTAACCCAATCATACTTGGGCTGGTCCTCTTTCAAGACTATGGCTATCTTGGTGGCAACATAGATAATGTTGCCGATGTTTATGTCTGTGTCCGATATTGCCATCGAACTTGCTGTGTAACCGCTAGAGTCAAGGTTATCAGCAGTGATACTGGAAGTTGAGAAACCAGTAGATACATATGGAACGCTGATTTTCGTTCCAACTGCACCTATCAGTTCATCGGTTTCCTCTACCAACTGCATGAAGACCTTTTTCTTTTCTGCTCCTAGTATGACCTCACGCCACAGCATATGTGGCTTGATGTCGGATGCTAGGTCCGAGGACTTCAACGTTTCGTCAATATTCCACTTTTGGTCGGGCATAGGCTTTCACCATCTGATGAAATATAGAGAGCATAATCGGATATATAACCCTTACTTTACAATTTCTGTTGAAAAGTGTCCGACACTTTTATTCTGTAGGACAAACATTTATATACAAGTTCTGAGCCGTATTGTTTAGAGGAATAGAAAATGCCAGATGGTGAAACACCACCGCCAAGTGGCGATGGACAAAAAATCGTGGTTAAGGCAATTATCGAGAACAAGGAAGAACTAGAGAAACTTCGCAAGGATAAAGAAGAATCAGACAAGGCGAAGACAGACCTTGAAAAGCAACTTGAAGCTCTGAAGAAAGACAAGGACACTTCTGATGAGGCTAAGGCTGATTTGGAAGCCAAATTAGCCGAGATTGCCAGACAAGACTTCGAGCGGGAGAAAGCCGCTCTTGTGAAGACCGCAACCGATAGTGGACTTCCAGAAGAGAAAGTCAAATACATTCAAGATGCAATCAAGACTCCAGCAGACCTAAAGACGGTTGCTGGAATCGTAACTGAGTTCACTACGACTTTCAAGACACTCAAGGAAGAACAGAAACCGAAGGAAGATGAGACTCCACCAGCACAGACTACACCGCCCAGTGGAAGAGCAACTCTTCAGAATCCATCTAAGGGTGGACCAGATACATTCGGAACAGCCAAGGCAATGGTTGACGATTTGTATGATAGGACGGCAAAAGGAGACAGAGAAGCAGACAAACAACTGAAGAAACTCTGGGAAATGTGGGGAATCTCAGAGAAGAAAGGACTTAGCAGAGTAAGTATCAGTGAATGTCTGAAGTGCCACGCTGGTATCCCGACAGAAGCTCAAGAATGTCCTTTCTGTGGTTGGAAAAGAAGCAAGGGAATGGAGTAGTGATGGAAGATGCCAATAGTCGAAAATGAACACATGCCAGAATTCGGTTGGAAGAAAGAAATCGAATATGACTGGATAGAAGTCACAAGAGAAGGCAAGATTCTAAGAATACGCTACAAGGTAGCCGCTCAGAGCCATCCATGTTCGGTCTGCAAGTCAAATGAAAACACTTGGGTTCATTTCTATCCGAGTGGAATTTTCTGGTCTTGCACTCAATGTAAGAGGGCAATGGGTATCGGAAATGAAGATGCACAGAAACTCGGAACTATAGAAGTGACTCTAGTAGAAGCAGTTCTCACACTCGATAGAACAGAACAAGCATTGCCAGCATACTTCAGAGAACCGAAGCGTATCAGTGAAGCAAGACGGCTAATCGCTAAAGGACAAACGAAGTAAAATCCTTAACCAGTCTTCTTTTTTTCTATCTCTTTTTTCAATGCTTCAAAAAGCATATGTTCCTTGAACAATGCAGAGTTTTCTTCGAGAAGTTTATGTGTTCCAGAATTCAGTCTGTATTGCGTGACGACATAGTTTAGAGCTTCAGAGAAATCTCCACTGAACAGATTATTGGCTAGAAGTTGGACGGCACTGAGATTACTCTGTTCAAAACGGATGCTCTTTTTGATTTTCCTAGTCATCACAATCAATAGAAGAATGGGTCTGGGCTATTTAAAAAGGTTTCTATTTCTTTATCGAGAATTCAAATCTCAACTTTTCCCTAAGTTTCTCTGGAACATCACTCAAGTCAACTTCTATGTTCGGCATGAGTATTGTCTCGATACTGTCAATCATTGGAAATAAGAATGATTCCTCGATGACATTTTCGACCTTGGCTTCCTCGACTCCTCTTGGCATTCCCGCTGGAATCAACTGTATGTGGTCAATCTTAGCTCCTATCACTTGCCAGATTCTCTGTCCACCCTTGAAGAGATGAATTACTTTATCCGCCCACCCACCTATAGAGATTCCAAGTGTCCGAATTATGCTTTTGAGTTCTTCCTTCGTTATCTCTATATGAGCCTTCACTTTTCTTGCGGATTCGTCAAGCCAAGACTTGATTACCTTTCCTATTTGTGGAACTTCTGAATATCCACGAAGAGGATTGGTATGTTCATTCATGAATGGGTCTGTTCCATAATACACTGGTTTTCCCATTGCTTCCTCGGCTACATTCTTGAGTTCGCTGAGAGTGTAGAGTCTTCCGTTTTTTGTTATGCCTTCAGCTAGAAGTGTGCATTCTACAACCATCGGTTTGCCCACCGTCTCGTCAATAATCGTTAGAGGAGCTTTAAAGAAGAACTCCATTATTTCTGTCATTGTTTGATTCCTCGCTTATCGAGATACCAATTCACTATGAGTTCGTCATACTTGACTGATTCCGAGATTTTTTCATGATGTGCTTTTATCCACGCCTTGGCTGTTGCCACAGTCCACTTTTTCTTGTCGAAAAGATAAGACTGTATCGTTGAGCCGCCACTAGACCTAAAACCGATTCTCGCCTTGATTCCCTTACCCAGAGTCTTCGTTATGTAACGAGTGAAGAGGGTCGGACTTTTCACTCGGATGTGAATGAAAGCGTCAGTCACATCCACTGGCATGGCTAGTCACCACATTCCTTGCATTTTTCTGGAATCTTCCGTTTTTCCAAGAAGCCTTTCACTATCGAATCGGTCTGAGCTTTAACCGCTGGATTTTCTGCTCCATCTTCATTCCACCGATAACTCTCTGAAATTTCGACACCAAATCTTTTGGCTCTCCGTTTCAGACAGCCGAGAATCTTGGCTCTCACTGCTGGAGCAAGTCTATGACCGAATTGTGAGAGACGTTGTATTCCCGCCCTCACATATGCGGCATCGTGGGCTGGATAAGTTCGCTTAGGACCGCAGAATGCACTGTCTGGAAGGTTCTGTCGAGACTTGTAGGAAAGTTTGGCTTCGTCCAGACTCAAACCTTCGTAACGAATCATGGCTTCCACAATCTCTTCTTCGGGAGTCAAGTTTAACACCTACATAGAATATAGGCAATTCCTATATTTAAGGGTTGTTTACTTTTCACCAGATGATGAAATTTCAGAAATATTTGGCGAGTTCTTGTTGAGCCTTGATAACTGGAAGAGCATGAAGGTCTTGAATTTGAAGACCGTAATGTTCCCACTTATTGACCCATTTCTTTTCTTCATTAGAATCGTCTTCGTCTCCTCTTCCGTGTGAATAGAAGGATTTTGTTTCTCCTACTGGATGATAGACTCTTTCTTTTGTGAGTTGTTCTCCAGTTATCCAACCGTAGAAAACCACATCGTCATTAACAACCGATGCGAAGACATAGATTGTTTTATCGTAAACCATGATTTGTTTGGGCATTGATATTTCGTATTTGTAATAAATTGCCTTGAGTCGTTTGCTAACAATGAGATAGACCACCACTTCTTGATTTGGAAAAATAGGAAGTTCACACTTGACTACTTTATTTTCCCATCTCGCTTTCCCTAGAAGATACCGTTTCAGACACAGATATGCTATATACTGATAGACGAGATAGGATTTTCCCATTCCGAAGGTTTTAGCAGTTTCCATATCTTTTGATTGGATTGGAACTTTTATGTAGTTCTCGGAACTACTAATGGACATACGCTTTCACTCGCTCTTTCTCATCGTCCTTGTAATGACTTTCACAGATTTTCCCGAAGCAGATTGGACAAACCATCAGCATTCTCGCTTTCTTCTTTCTCCACACAACAATCGGAATAAGAGTCTTCTTCGGCTTCTTACACTCACCACATTTCTGCATGAGTATCCTCAAGAAAAGAAATAGGTGGAAGATGTTAATAAAGGTTTATGTGCAAAACTAGGACTTAGTTTGTCCACAATCTACGCATCGAAATCTCTGTTTTCGTCCACCGCTTTTGGTTGGCAAGAAACCCATTTTCTGCATCACTGTATCGCATTTGGGACAGACTGGATTTGGTATAGTGGTTTGAACTGGAACAACAAAATCCAGTTTGGGTCTAGGACCGAAGGGCATCATTCCAGCCGCCTTGAGGAATCTTGGTTGGAAGTCTGGTCCGTTCATATATTCGAGATGTTGACATCCAGCGTGAACCTTGATGATTGGGAATCCCATCACGTTCACTGGATAACTCTTGTGTTCTGCATAAGCTGGGTATCTGAGAAATGTTCCAGTGCCTAGCCAGTATTGCATGTAGATGGCTCTCCTATTTTTCTCTAGTCCCATTCGCACAACTTCCTTGAAGAACTTCTGGTGATGATGACCCATTGCTATGAGACTTACGGTTGGATAGTTTTCGCTTTCTCTTTCACATTGAAGTTCTGGACGTTTGTAGCCGCCATATGAGCCGTGAGAAACTCTGATTTCATAGTCTTGATGACTTGACGAACATCTTGCACCAAGATTGAAGAGAACTCCTCTCTGTGGTTGGGCAACGTAGATTTTCGGATTAAGTTGCTTCAATATCATTTCGAAGAAATTCTTTATGCCAACCATTTCTAAGGCTCTCTTGGTTTTAGTGTCTCTTATCAACCGTTCCTCATGATTTCCCCACAATGCTATCTTGCATAGATGGGCTATAGGAGAAAGAACTTGAAGCATTGTCTTCAGTTGTTCTTGTGTCCTCTCAGCAACATCCTCAATCATATACGGAGAAGCATAGTCCTTGTCCGTCTCGATGAGGTCTCCCATTAGAACGACTTCGACAGTGTGTTGTTCAGAAAGTCGTTTGATAAGCGTCACTGCTTTCTGTAGAAATGACGGCGAGAAATCCTTGTGACCAATGTGTAAGTCTCCGAGGAAAACAAGATAGATAAAATCGTCTTTTCCCTTGGCTTTAGCTAAGAGATTGACTACTTCATCCTTGTCAAAATCTAGTCGTATTGGCATACTTCAACCCCTCTACTTTTTGAGTGGCATTACGAAGTGAGATGCTTTTCCAGCACTCACATATTCTCCGCCAGCCGCCTTGCAGACAGAAACTATTTTTGCGAAGTTCTCCGAGCCGAGAAATGCCTTCGGTTTGATTTTGATTTTGTCTTCCAAGATTTCGAAAGTCAAGAGTTGTTCCAAGTCTGCTGGGAATAATGCCTTAGCTTGCTCAATCGCTTTATTGTCTTGTGGTGTTGGTTGTGGAGTCTGTTGTGGAGTGGGTGATGGCGATGTTTGTTGTGGAACAGTTTGTTTAGATTGACAAGAACATGAAGTTCCCATTCTTTCAGCCATCTTCTCCATTGCAACGGCTATTCTTTCATATGAAAAAGCTAATCTCTCTTCAGCCTTAGCATAAGCAATCTGAGCTACCGCCATTGATTGGATAGCGTATTCGAATGGTGTCAAGCCTTGAGTCTTTTCGCTTTTCGCTTTCTCTTGTTTCTCAGCGTCTTCTCGTGCTTTCTTTTCCTCTTCGGATTCAACGAAAGAAGTTTTATCTTTATCTTCGTCTGGCATACTTATCACACTTTTGATATTAGAGTAGTAAGCGGAACATATAAACCTTCCGATTACCTTCAACATATGATGAAAGGAAAGGTTTATAAGTCGAGTTGCTGGATATTATCCAGTGAACAAAATGGAATCAGCAACAATCCTCATAAAATGCGAGTGTGGAAAACGATTTCCAATAAGCACTTGGAAACGAACAGACCGAGTGACTGTCTTCTGTCCATTCTGTAGAGCCGAACATCCTAATCCATACGTTAATTCACATTGGAAACCAAACTTATCATGGCACTCTGGAAAACATCTTAGCAGACCTTTCACTATTGCAGATATG
>Ga0315296_10001584_pt1 | contig 19786 bp, 16 predicted proteins | sample YL17G14_18_MG_FD_203921 | JGI IMG/M metagenome (GOLD analysis project Ga0315296, IMG submission 203921) | Sediment microbial communities from Yellowstone Lake, YNP, Wyoming, USA - YL17G14_18 | ecosystem: Environmental > Aquatic > Freshwater > Lake > Sediment | place: USA: Wyoming | collected...
ACTCATTACTCTCGGACACGTCTCTGAATTTCACCAGTCTTCGAATCCTATCCAGCTTAGCCTGATTCTCAAGCAATCTTGCCTTCGTCCGCATGGCTTCTTTCTCAGCAAGTTCAAAGAATTGGTACTGCATCGCCTTCGGTATTTTCGCCCATTCGGTGAACTCCTCGCGTAGTTTGACCCCCATACCCATCACACCTAACGTGAATTCTTCTCTCTGTCTTCTTCCGAGATGTCAAAGTGTATGAGAAGAGGAATAGGATTCCGATCCTTCTCAAATTGCTCACCACAAGTAAGATTCTATGCCCTCATTTAAAAAGCGTTTAGCGTTTGGTTTCAGGCGAGCGAAGACGGTTGAGGTTGTTGCATGCTATACTGTTTTTTACTGATAAATTGGTGCTGAAATCCCAACCCCCCGCACTCCATATGGGAAAAGTATCGGGGGGGGGGTTCAACATTATGAAGACTATGTGTTAAATCTTCCAACCGAATTCGTTTGCATGGCAAAATTTAGAAACTGCTTTTACTAATCCTATTTGAGGTTTAACAACAATGAGTCTTCCTTCATCTATCTGGCATGTTTGGGATAGGGTGAAATTAAGAACGTTGACACCTTCTCAATATTCGATGTTTAGGGAGCGTTGGGATCGTTTACTCCTATGTGAGTTCTCAGCTACAGTTCGGTCATTTATTCATCGTTTAGTCTTGTTAATGTGGATTGACGAAACTAGGTTAGCCGAGAGGCTGTGGAAGGAGGAATGGGAAAATAAAATAATATTAACACCTTACGACATGCGCAACATACAGAATTTGGAGGACCTTCTTTTTAGGCTTCTCATATGTGAAAAAGAATTTGGCGGGGGTTATCATCATCCTGAGTTTAGAGGACCTGTCGAATATTATGTTCTGAAAGAAGAAGAGGCCTTCAAGTTGAGCACGGCACCTTTGTCCGAACTGTTAAAGATGGATAAACCGAGCATTTCATCTGCTGATGGGCTCATAAATATTGGCTTTGATAAGCATGAGCTTGAGAGAGTTGCGGAAATGGTTCCAGAAAGACATCATGGAGAACTTCGATTACCATTAATTCTTTTGAAGGCTTCGATAGATTATACAGGAACATATAAAGCGGTTGGGTCCAAGCTTGAAAACTTTCTCATCCAAAAACTTTTGAAGCTCACCAATATTCCGTTTGAGAGATATACTGAAGCTGAGGGCATAAAAGTGATAGAAAGCATTTCTATGTTGAAAAGACGAAAATTCAATACAATCTATAAAGTGCTCCCTGAGCGCGAACCATTATGGCTGAGCATAACATATGACAACCCGTCCTTCCCAGAGCCTTAGTCTTTACGATGAACCATTTTCGAAGACTTTTGGTGATCCCACCAAAAATCGCGCATCACCAATAGGTATGGAAAAAACAATCGATCAGTGTGGTTAACTTTAAAACTTTGCAACAATGGGCGCAGGATTTCAAGTGATTCGAGTTTCCATCACTCCTCATTCTACCGTTATTCATTATAGCAACCATATCGCGAACGTGTTTTTTCATACGTGACGGGCATTGGCCCCTTGAACTTCCCTTTTTGTCTTTGCTTGTTCACCTACTGTTCCAGACTGCTGGAGAGCAGGATACCTCAAATTATAAGTCGATAAATAGCACTCTTGCTACACTTGTTGATAAGCACAAAATTGTGTTTAAGGAGACCTTAAGCAATGCATCACAGGGACCTTTACATAGTGCATAGGGCGTTTTGGACATTAGAAACTAGAGCTAAAGCCTACGAAATTTACATGAAAGAGCGCAAAAATTGGAAAAAATGGCCGGAGAATGTGGACCTAGAAGAGATACGAAAGCTTTTGGAGTTCATTCCTAAATGGGACCGCTTTTTCAGAATGAATAAGGATCCAGTAGCAGTGTCCGAAGTGTACAAAGAAATTCGCCCAGTTATTGTCCAGTTGAAAAATGAAAGACTGGAAGATGTCAATTTCACCGTTGATTTGATGGAACAAATCAGGCAGATTTTTGATAAGGTAGCGCCATGTTCTGGTAAAGCATACGAATCGACGGATTGCTCAAAAATACTTCATACGATTTTGCCCCATCTAATTGTTATGTGGGATCGGAAAATTCGGGAGGGAATTCTAGGCGATGAAAACAAGAATCAGGGGGCGGTCTATGCTTTAGAGTTCCTGCCACAAATGCAAATAGAATTGCGCGAAGCTATCGCAACTTGCATGGATGAAAAAGGATTAAGCCGGGAAGAAGCGATTAGATGCATTTATGACATGTGTGGGTATGAATCCTTGCCAAAACTCATCGATGAACACAATTATGTAATCTATACAATGTCAGATGATTTCAGGGGATACATTGAAGATCAGCTAAGAGTCAATCAAATAAACTTGAAAGAGTACCAAAGGCTCTTGAAAAAGAGTGTCTAAATTTTGCGACATGAAACTGTATGGAGTGAGCTCTATCTGGGTACATGACCTTCTTTGGTACACGGTAAGGAAGTTCCAAGTTCACTCCATTGATCCTAAAGAGGGCCTTAACCCCCTTTACGTGGTTGTTGATTGTTCCAGGAGCAAGCCCTTCTGCTTGGAGATCTCCTACGAAATCGTCTATCTTCCTGATGTACCAGTTCTTAACTGAGTTCTTCTTATTTGAGAGAGATTCTGCGCGCGCAGCGTATCGGAGATTCAAAAATCTTTAATAGGCTGGGATTAACAACTCGACGGTATGAGACAATTGAAAACTTCGCTAGGCAACTCTTTTGAGAGAAAGCGAGGTCTTCTGATTGACCTTCTAATATTTGCCATTATGTTTGTTTCACTATTGATTATTGGATATTTCACGTATACACTGGTTCAGAAGTTTGGGCAAATAACGACTTCATCAAAAACGACCGTCATGGGTAATGTGTCCCAAGGAACACTTGCACTCGGTGCATTAGCTCTGACTGTTTTAGCTTACGCGTTTGCACAGTTGCGGTTGGGGACGTCCACAGAGACAAGAAGACCCTACAAGAGAATAGCATACATAATGTTCTTCGTCGTTCCATTGAGCATGGTCGATGCGATGACTTCCGCCATTTTTGTTTTGACGGAAGATCCCTTATCATTTCAAGTTTCTCTCATTCTTTTATATATGATTGTAGTCGGAATAATGATTTCTGTTTGTCTTTGGGCGAGAAAAGAATTGAAGTGAACTTCATGAGCGCACCTGAAGTAGCTCAGCAGGCCGAGGAATGTGAAGGGATACTCAGAGGTACCCCTAGACTAAATAACCTGCTTCATAACTTAGATTTTGTCGAGAGCGTGATGTCCAAACTCAAAACCATTTTCGGGGATATAGATTTCCCTTTAGATTTGGCACTCAACCAGATTTCGGCGATTTTGAGAGGTCATGATAACATAAAAAGCATAATCAAGGATGAGTGTGGAGATTTGTCCCATTTGCCTATATACTCATTTTTTCTCTTTTATTGCTCGATTGTGGTCTACGTTGAACATATCCGGATAACTAAATTGCCCATAACTAGAGGTGCGTAAAATGTCTGACACAAATATACTGTCATCAGAAGAAATAGAGCTTCTTGAAGCCTTTGATAGAGGAATTGATCCGTCAGAGATTGCCAAGAAGCTAAATCTTTCTGAGATAGAAGTGAGATCGAAAATCGATATCGCCATTAAAAAAAGAGAATACTTAAGGACGATCGCAAAAGAGAGAGGGCGCGAGATTCCTGCGCATATTAGAGTCGTTGATGGTCGCTTGTATCAGACACAAAAAGGGACAATGAAAATCGGTAGTCAAATACTCAAACAACTGAGTGAAGGAATATACACTTCTCCTGCAAGTAGCCTAAAAGAGCTTATAGGCAACTCTTTCGACAGTGACGCCCCGGAAGTCACGATAAGTATCAGTGAAAATGAGGTTTCAATAAGAGATACTGGCAGCGGAATGGATTGGAAGGATTTTGATGCTGAGTTTACCTTCATAAGCTACTCCACTAAAAGACTGAAAGGCGACATAACTCCCATTTATCATCGTCCAATAATTGGTTTCATAGGCATAGGCTTCGTTGCCGTCTCAGAATTATGCGACATCTTAGAGATAAGATCATGCAAGAAAAATAGTGATCTTGTCTTTGAGGCAAAGATCGATTTTTCCAAGTACAGACTGCCGGAAATGGTTGACAAGGAGTTCTATGAAGTTAGCGAATATGAACTGACCAATTACAAAAAAGAGGACAAACATATTGAATTGGAAGAGAGTTTTACAGAAATCAAACTTAGAAATCTGCGACCAGGCTTCAGGGAAATAATTCGGGATAAGGAATTGTTCGGCGAAGGAGAAACGTCAATCCAAACTATCTGGAAGCACGTCTATGAAGAGGGCATTGGGATAACAGGTCTGAGCAAATATTGGCAGATGATTCTAAACTTGGCTTTGATATGTCCAGTTGTGTATTCAGATGAGGGCCCTGTGATAGGGATTTCTGATGAGATAGTTTCAGAGATTAAATCCACGCTACAATCCTTCAAATTTAGAGTCACGATCAACGGCATTGAACTTGTGAAACCAATAGCATTTCCAAGTAATAGTTCGATTGCAGAGTCTAAGGCGTATGCAATACATCCAATAAAAGAATCAATCAAGACTTCCGAAGGAACACTTTCATTTAGGGGCTACATCTACAGCCAGCATCAAATAATCGACCCCAAAGAATGCATGGGCATCTTGATTAGAATAAAGAATGTCGCTGTTGGTGGGTATGACCGAACTCTTCTTGATTATCCCTCTGGCACGAATCAATTGTTCAGAAATTGGATATCTGGCGAGATATATGTCGACGACGGGCTTGAGAAGGCCATGAATATCACCAGAAGCAGCTTCAAAACAACGAATCCCGATTACATAGCGCTCAGAGAATGGTTATATAGATTTCTTAACGAAAAAGTTTTCAAATACACGTACGAGCAATATTACGTTGGAGGCAAGATGGAGAGGCAGGCGGAAAAAGAAGCCGAATATATGCGAGTCTTTGAAAAGATTGTAAAGTCTGAAATGGGAAGCAAATACAAGTTCGAGTACGGTGCTTTACCAGTAGAGGACTCGGTTATAATAGACAAGAAGAAAGAAACACTGGTTGTGAACACCGAATATCCGGTCTTTCGCCAAGCGCATGCGAGGTTTGAGAACATTCTACAACGCATATTCGTTCTCTTCGAAATCGCCGTAGAGAAAAGCAAGGGAGATATTCAGAAACTGGAGAGGATTTTCAAGGAAGAAATTGAAAAATGGATTAATGAGTAGTCGGACAAGAGCGTAAGGCAGAGGCGCATCGACCTGCTTATACACTGATTTTGAATGCAGAGGCGTGAGCAATTTTGATATTCCTGTTTTGGTGCTTCGTGTTGATGTTGCCAAGAGACCAAGACGAGCACAGATTACTGAGCAGACTCGTTAAGATTTCTCATTTCCCATTCTGGCGGGATTTTTGCGACTTTCTCTGTTCCGCTAGGCTGATAGATCGGCTTGCCCAGCGGTCGTCTTCTCAAAGTGCCTTCAAAAGCTGCCTTAATTCTTTGATATGCCACCTCTATGAAGGTTTTTTCTTTATCGACCCCGATTCCCTTTCTACCATGCAAAATAGCTGCAACAATCGAAGAACCCACACCAACGAAGGGATCCAAAACCACATCACCTTCCCTAGTTAGAGCTAAAATAAGCCGTTCAGGAAGTTCAATGGGAAATTGAGCCGAATGGTTAGTTTTCTCTGGATGATTATGCTTAACATTAGGGATATTCCATATCTCTCTTTCCCAGTCCTCCAGAATTACCTTCCAAACATCAGAAGGATTCTTCCCTCGCGGATTGCCTGAAGGCTTGCCTTTGGACGGTCCTTTGTAAGCAAGTTTGCCTGGATATTTTTGGGGAACTCTTACTGCATCAAGATTGAAAACGTAGTTTTCACCTTTAGTGAACCACAAAATAATCTCATACCTCCCAGAAAATCTCTTGCTACTATGAAGTCCATGCTCAAAATGCCAAACAATTCTATTTCTCAATTTCAACCCTAAATCCTTGAAAATATCATAAAAGAAAATGTCAAGAGGAAAAACCTCGCCATTTTTTATGTAATTACCAACTTCCCAACATATACTTCCTTCAGGCTTCAGTATGTAAACACACTGCTCAATAACTTTTCGTTGCTGTTCTAGATATTCGTTGAACTCCACTTGTTCTTCATAGGATTTGCCAATGTTATAATGTGGTGACGACACTACTAAAGTTGCCGTCTTACGAGGAATGTCTTTAAGAAACGTAAATGCATCATTAAAGCCAAGAACTACGTCATAACCCTTGTGAAACTTTCTGCCGCAATAGATTTTCTTACCTTCAACTCTACTTCTGACACGAAAGGGAACAACGTCCTTGTAGAGAGCATCCATGCTTGCTTTTCTCCAGTTTTGCTTTATCAATCCTCGCTTTTAGATCTTGCGCTAGAAGAGAAGAAAAAAGAGGTTTAAGTAGACGTCGCCACGGGTGTCAGATGCGAAATAATCCCATAATTTTTTACAGAATCCCGCGCGGCTCTCTGGGTTAGGGTCGAAGGCTATGAGTTTAACTGCTTTCGCTAGTTCTTCAGTTTCTTTCTTCCTAAGATTTTGTAATTCCCTTTCCTTTTCAAGACTGTTTTTAAAAACTTCTAGGCTTCTTGGTTGCGGTGCCGTCTCCTGAACCTCTGCCACAGCCGGTTCTGCATCAGGCTTCACTGTCTTTTTCTGGCCCACTTTCTTCGCCTTCTTTACCTTCGCCTCCGTAGCCTTCATTGCCTTCCTGATCCTAGCGGTTGGAGCTGGAACATGAGAAGCCTTACACACCCTCTTCATGAACGGGTCTACCGCTATCGAGTCAGATGGTAGCTTCGCTCAAGCCTCTTTGAACACTCTCGATGTATTCTTTTATCCATTTACCGTTTTCGTAACAGATGATAAGCTTCATATATATTTCCAAACTCTTAACATCGACTTTCCCCGTTCTCACCCCATTTCCAAATCCATCATCGCCACATTTTTTCAAAAATCTCTTAACAAAAGCAGGTGTTCCTTCTAGTTTCTCGAAATAGCCGAATAGGTCTGGACTCAGAACATCTGAACCCAGCTCTTCTAACCGCTTTGAAAAACCTTCTGCAATAAATGCCACTGCATATTTCATCATTGAATCATAACCATAACTATCTTGCAGCACTTTAGCCCATGACGAGGTGCCCCAAAACCACAAAAAAGTCTCTTCCTTTGCGGGTTTTTTCCACAATAGGTCTTTGAACTCAAGACCCATTTCACTAACTGTGAAAACCTCTGATGTCAAAGTCATGATAGCGGCATCAAGACTCACATTCACTCCTCTGGCCACTTGCAGACGACCTGCAACTTTGGTCAATCTTTCATGACTGTCTTCAGTTATTCTCACTGTTTTCATACGAAGCGCCTGAGTAGCTTACGCCAAATGTACTTAATATACTTTTTCCATTTATTGCGTTTTGCGTAAGCTATTGTAGCCGGTCAGAGAGACATAGGTTACGCTCTAGACTAATGAGCTATGTCCTCAACTACCAGTCTTCTTCCCAAAGACAAACTAGTGCTTGTGTTCTCGAATGATCCTAGAATGCGCGCTGCGTGATCGTAATAGCTGAAAAGGAAATCGTTGACTGATGCTTCCACAATGATGAAACGACTTTCGCCATCATCTCTCTCAACCTCAATACAGCACTCATCTGATCAGTTGCATTCCGCTCCTCTAAACATGAAAACAGGTGGAATCTCCCATCTGAAGAAACATACAGCTCAAACAAGTACTTTCCGTCCGAAAAGGTAACACTTCTTGCTTTGAGCATCTGATTCTTCTCAAGAGAACGCAATTCGTCAGCTTTAGTCATACGAGACAGCTTCTTTACCGCTTCGATTGTATAGGGAACGTAGTTGCCTTCCTTCGCAATTTCTTCACTAAAAGTAAGTGAGTGAGTCCAAGTGCCGCTTTTCTTTTCACATTTTACGTACAGTCTCCTCCGAGATGATCCTGGTCGAAATGGTGAATAGTATATGTCTCTTTTGCGCAATAGTTCTGCCAGGAATTTGTTGAGATCGAAACTCTCTGCCAATATAAGGCCTTTCTGCAAAATCCAGTGTGCGTTTCTTTCTGGCCGGTGAAAGACCAGATTACCGAAAGGTTCCAATTCTCTCTCTGGTTGAAAAATCTGAACCAACGTTCCATTGGTGGTCGCTACCGATGCGCTCTCAACGTACATGACCAGCGTGAAGAGTTCTTCGACTCTCAGCATAAGGTTAGACAACTCAGGAATGAATTCCCCGATCTCAAAAGCCATGTTATAGTCAGCCATGCTTCGCATCTCGTACAAATCCGTAACCAACTTTGAGTAGCGCCGTGGACTTATCAACCGAAAATGCCCCTCCTCTTCTTTCCAGCGAAGTGATTTTGCCAACTCTTTATGCTTGCCTGACGCAATTTGGTTCAGCAAATCTGTTAGCCTTTTTTGCGTTTTCTTATCATGACCAACATCTGAATCCATGCCTGACAAGACAGATAGACACTTAACCAAATCATGAGTAGCGTAATAGATGTTATGAGGTACGGAACGATATCGCCCCCCTAGAAAATCTATCAAGCCAGATGCAAATTTCGTCTCAGCACTTTGCAGAAAGACTCTTGGACTTTCAGCAAAAGCTTCCTTAAGTCCACGAATGCATATTCTAACGATTTGACGTGACGGCTTTGGTCTAATTTCTAGGCAGTTCGAAGATACTATGAATGAGTAACTCTTAGCAGGTGCGATAAGCACAAAATCCAATTTAGAGATACACTCGTCCGACGCTAGTTTTATAGGATATTCGGTTCCACTGTGTTCAGTTCTCTTTCCAGCTTGAGGGCTAAAGAAGGCTGTGTGTTGAAATCCATCCATTGTTTCGAAGCCTCCTACCGTCACTACAAAGTCTTTCAAGGTGACAGTACCCCCAACAGATTTGGCGAAGTTTGGATCCAAGAACTTTCTGACGATTTCACGGTGGCCGAAAACGATGTAGGACTTGAATAGGATCTTACAACAATCTTTTTCGCATAGCTTATTCTCAACAATAAATTCGTCCGTATGCGACAAATCAATCCCTTTTTAATATCTAACTCAAATCAAAGATAGTTATCATATTTCCAGTCTAAAACATTTAAGTGTTAACGTATTGATAGCGACAGAAATATTAAATGCGCGCGATCAGTTACGAACTTCAGACAAAGTGATCTAGGCTTCAAATGATAGCGATTTCACTTGCAAAACACCATTAAATAATAGCCGTTTTGATAGTAGCCCGGGATAGCTTCAAACTCTCGGTTCAAACTTTTCCGGTACACTATCAATCTGCGAGTGAAAACTAGCTTAATAGCGATTGAAACAGCTACGTTTTACTATCATTTTAGCTATTCACCCGAGAGCTTGACGTTTTTTCGTTCATGTTATGGAGCCAACAAAGAGTGGTCTTCACAGGTGATTTGATTTAGGGTTCCATCGGCATTGAACACAATCAGGATGTTTCCGTGAGTGAAGGTAATATTGACAGCCATCAACTAAGCTAGTAAACACCAAAATCAAAAAATTTAGTAAATACTTAAATGTGTTTAACCAGGAAGTTCATTACAAGAGTTTGTTAATACCTTTAAGACGAGCTGGGTAAGACTGACATGAGCCCAACGTATTGGAGAAGAAGAAAAAGAGGTACATACAAGCAGAGAGGCAAACCTTTCCCAATTGTAATAGGAAAACCAGTTTTGGGTAAGGTTCCTATGAAGGTCTACTCTATTGGACCGCTGAATAGAAATAAATTTGATATTCGCCCCAGTAGACCAATCAGTGCTATCTTGTCAGCCTTAGATTTGATTTTTCCCTAATTCTCGCCTATTATCGAGACTGGGCGATTTATACTCAATAACAGAGAATTTTTTGCTCTTTTTGTTAAGGTTTTGTTTTCAAATAAATCAAGTCGGAGGAAAATCACTGATATAGAGCGTGAATTTCAAGAAAACATCAAACAAAAGGTAATTCCTAAGTTTTCTAAAGAAAGCTCTAGGATGATAACTGAATTAGTCGAGCAACATATCGGTTTCGAGTCCATAGTTAAGAAAATAGACCCTAACATTAAGCCAGCCGACGCGAATGTCTTTCAACTGTTATTCGAGAACACGCTTGAAAAATCTATTGAACGATTAGCCACGGAGGGTTTGGCCAGTGGTCTTCGATGAAGCAAATATGGAAGATATTTTGAATCAAAGTCTCCGCATTTCAGTATTGAAAAAGAACATTTTCGATATATCGATGAAAGTACTCAATAAAGAAAGGATCAAAATCAATGCTTCGGCTCTTATAGAAGTGATAAATGGTATCTCTTTGCAGAAACTTGAACAGCTTTTGGCCTCAAGCAGGGAAAAAGAAACATACACAAAGAAATTAGAAGCCTTGGTCAAATTGATCATCAGGCAGTACGTCTCAAAAACAGCTTCTTGAATTCTGAAAGCCAAGAAACCGGCGTTTCTTTGCCATTGCCTCACGTCAGTCGCTCATTGAGAAATTATCTCTTGAGAAGAGTTCCTTGAATAGCTTGAGGAAGTGTTCCCAGTTGCTCATTAGTGTCCCAGGACAATAATCTCCGTAATGATAGTCATAATTCGAATGCTTCTGAACCAGTTTGCTCTCCAAAAAATGTATCTCTTCATCAACCTTTCGAACGGAGATATCAACTTCTGGTTGTTCATCCTCAAGCAATCCTTCATTAGGATGTTTAGTCAGGTAGTCAAGTGCTTTAGAAATGAATATTTCGATTAGTATGTGCAGCTGTGCAGTTTCTTTTATTTCAAAACTCGAAAATCGATCCCGTTTGTCTTCTGGCAAAAACCGGCGCTCTAACTCTTGCATCGTTTTCTTGAGCTCTTCCATTTCGTAGAGTACTTGTTCACTCTTTCTCTTAATGTAAAGCAAATAAGGTCGAGGAAGATTGCTGGTCGCATACAAAGGATACTCCTTTGCATCCAAATATGATTCTAAACCAGGTCTAAGAATGTGTTCTCTAAGAGCATCTGTGTTTATCTGAGTACCCGGACAAATCTCTAGTGGATAAAGAGTGGCTTGATCAAGATGCAAGCCAAAACAGTGGATCAGCGTTTTCCGAACGTCATTCTTAGTTTCTTCTGGACCGCCCAAAACAAACGTTCCATTCACAATTACCATTCTTCCTAAACTCGCGGCAATCCTTCTCAACTTTGCCACTGCATTGCGATGATCAGCAACTGTCATACCTTTCGTCATCTTCTGGAGCATTCTGTCGGAGCCTTTCTCCAAACCTAAATTGAACTCGACGCAACCGGATTTCATCATCAAACCTAGCAGGTTTTCCGGAAGGCTTAGAATGACATCTGCCCTGATGTCGATCATGTATTTGATGTCAAGACCAGAATCACAAATCATTTTGCACAGCTTTTCGACCCTTTCCTGCTCATTTGAGGAACACGTAGTGAAAAGTGGATCAAAGAAAACGAATAGGCGAATCCCATATCGTCTGTTTAGATTCACAATCTGATCAAATATGTAGCGTGCTGAGTGCGCGCGTCTTTTTCCAGAGTTGCAACAAAAACTACATCGATACGGGCATCCGCGACTGCCAACGATGACTCCGAAAGGAAAACGATAATCGCTACTCATAAATTGGTTAAAATAACGCACATCATCTTCAGTGCCCCCACTGCCAAAATCAGAATCTACAACCGCTCTTGAAACCCAAGTTATCGGATTTCTTCGATTCGATAATCTGTATTTCGGAAAATTCATGTATTCCCAATGGTCTTTTAAGTGTTTTTCCAATAGCTCCATGTCTGGAGAAGGCAAATCATCTAGGCGTGGTGGATTTCTGGGCTTCAACCTTTTGCCTCTAACGATGATTCCAGGAATTTCCGCCAGTTTGCTCTGAAACTCAGCTCGAGGGGGAACAGTGCCTCCCCTACAAAATTCTGAGTAAAATCGCTCGGCCATGTCCACTATCGTTTCCTCTGCTTCTCCTACGGCGATTCCATCCAATTCGGGATACCTTTGCAGCAACTCTTCGTCCAGACTAGCGTCTTTTCCAAAATGAGGACCTCCGGCAAGGATAAGCTGTTCAGGATATTGTTCTCGCAATCTTGGAACTAGTTCCGCCAATTCAACTAGATGGAACGATGTAACTGGTCCCAGAAGGATTACGTGAGGTTGACGTTCTTTCAGATGTTCAAAAAGATCCTTGAGATTCTTGCTCCGTGCTTCACTCATCCATTGTATTCGGTAGTTGTTCGGATCTTCCAGTTTTCTCAACAGGCAAACATGGTCCGTGTATTCGATGTTTGTGAAACCGCATCTTTTCAGACTCGCGGTTATGTACAATATTCCCATGGGGTAGGAATTGCTCTCATCCCAATTCTCTTCAAAACCGACGAAGTCAAACCGTATGTCCGTTCTTTTGCTCACGGTCTCAGGCTCATCAGGGGGATACATTATCAAGCGCCCCGCCCATGATAATCCAGATTGATAATTACATCGGAATATTCACTACGAATATTTAAGGTTTCAAGGACAGCGTGTTTTCTCTCTTTAAACACATAGAAAGTAGCCCGGGAGAGTTTCGAACTCTCGCCAAGCATATATTGGCGTATTTTTACTGGTAAATTGGGGTTCGAATCCCCTCCTCGGCGCTCAAGCTTTGCTGAGTTTGGTGGTAGCTTGGGATAATTTCAAACATTCGTTCAAATATTTCTGAAGCGAGCGCGATATGCCACGCGTGCTCTCTTTGCAGGTTCGCCCTAATTTATAAACCAGTTAGGTCTCAGTAAATGGGGGCTATCTTGTATGGTGTGGTGGAAAAGGTTTGGACTAATTCGTGAGCCCAAGCTTGATGTTTTCCCATTATCAATCGAGAATGCTTATCTATTCGTAGAAACACGACGTTCTGCGACACTTGGCACTCTTCTTTCAAGACTGGAAGATCCTATGCTTCTTCTGCGGAAAGTCTATGCCATCATTGGACCATTCGGCAGTGGAAAGACGACATTCGTTGCCTACGTTCGTTACAAGTTTCACCTCAAGTCGATCAGTATATGCTCGATTAACATCAATTGGAAGCTCAAACCAATAGCCAGTCCACATGATGTTCGAAATTGGTTTCTTGAAGAGATGCAAAAACAGTTGCGGCGAATATGCGATGAAATGATTGAAGGCGATGGTTTGAAGGTTGTGGCTGAATGGTTTGCTGAAAAGAAAGATTTTGACGAAGAAGACATAATAAAGGTGATTGAAGAGCTTCGCGGTTACTATGACGGTTTCATAATTCTAGTTGACGAGCTTCATCGAGAAGAAGAAGCAAAAAATGTCGGGTACATTTTGGACTTCCTAAAGACTATGCAACCGTTCTTTACGGATATTTGCAAGCATCCAGTTGCCTTTTTTATCGCATGCCATGAAGATTGGGAAAAAAATCTTCAACTTGCCAAATATAGTGGAATCTTCAGCGACATAATCATTCTACCGCCGTGGAACGCCGAAGACGCATACATTTTGATAGACAGAAGACTAAGAGACGCCTCCGCTGACAAGAGCAAGTTCAAGAATCCTATTCTGCCTGGCTCGCTTGAAAAATTGGTGACTTTGGCAATTGTGAAGACTTATTGTCCAAGGGAATGGATAGTTCATGCAAAGAGAATGTTTGAAAATGCTCCAGAGGAGATCAACGAAATAACTCCAGTTGTTGTCTCGAGAATATTTTCGCAGGTCGATATTGTGAAAGTTGAACAGATACGCTATTTTGCCAGTTCCGAGTTCCCGATTGCCAATAGGTTCATTGATTCGGTCTTAAGATCTGATGTGAAAGAGGCAGTCAAGTTGCTGACTGTTGTTGCACGCATGTATCATAACGATCTGCCTAGACCGTTACCGGAGGAAGTTTGCAAAAGGGTGGGCATTGAAGATCTGCCACTTTTAATTGAGGCGCTCAAGCAACAGAAAATTGTAAATGAAGGCAGACGCACAAGTCCCCCTAGGAAAGTTGGAAAAGGCGCTGTAGAGACTTTATATCAAGAAGTCTATCGACTGAACGGCAACATGACACAATTCTTCGAGAAAGTTGAGGAGAAATTTGGACTAGAACCTGAAGACTACCTTCTTAGATTTGTCGAGCCTGAAATAGGCCCTACGGAGAAAGAGAGTGTTGTTGAAAGCGAGGCAAACCTGGAACGAATGAAAAAAATTGCAGAAAAGCTCAGCATTCCTCGTGCTAAAGATCACCTTTTGTGCGCAATGGAAGACTATAGCACCTTTATCGGGTCAGCATTCTCATCTCTTGCTATTAGTAGAACTGTTGCTAGATCGGGGATTATGGCCGTATATAATATTGTTGGAGCATTTATCACAGAAAAAACCAGAGATCAGCAACATTCCGTGGATATTGAGAAAGATACAGAAGTATTGAAAGCTGTGTTGAAACCGGGGGAGAAACTTGTCCGAACAATCGCGAGGCTTTATGACGAATTTAAAGATATTGAGAATACTGGAAAGCCGATTCAAGAAGAATTCTCTGACTCGGCAAAAAGCCAGATTCCCAGAATTGTCAGCAAGTTGCTCATTCTGTTCGACACTTGGGCATCTAAGTCACCCGAAGAAAGACTAGCTCTTGAGACGCAAGAAAGTATGGAGCAAATAAAGAGCAAGATCTTGAGAGATCTTCCTACTATACGAAAGGGGGCGATCGACTACATGAAGACATTGACTGAGCAGAGAGAAATAGTTGGGATTGATGAGAAATGGCTGGATGCATTTCTCAAGTTCTTGGAGCCAAAAGGAGTAGATGCTACAATAATGGAAATAGTTGATATCCGCTGCAATCCACAACTTTACCCTGCAGAGAAAAGCCAAGCTTACAAAACAGCATTGCATAAAGTTGGATTGGCTTTTGAGAATATTCTCATGATTATAGGTCGAAATCATGTTGATCCAAAAGTCAAGGATATATTTGTGACTAAGGAAGTATTGACGGCAGAATCTATGCTAGCAAGGTTGTTTGAACATGATAGTGCCCTAAAAACCATGCTTCGTTCCTATAGCGGATTCGATAGAAGCACAAATGGTAAAGACTTTGAGAGGAAAGTCAAAGAGCTTTTGGACGATAGAGAGTTCGCCAAGACCCCCCACTATATCCGATACTATACACTAAGCACACTTGTTAGAAACTATTACAGTCATGAAGGGTGTCAAGATACACTTCTTAACAAAGATGAAAGTCTGTTTCAACAAGTCATCAATGAAGGGCTGCTTTCAGCCCTTAGCATATTCAGATACTTCGCAAGTCGCAATCTCGTCAGTAATTTCAGAGCATAATACGCACCACTAGCCGTGCGCCAGCATTCAAATCGCGGCATTTCTGGATCACAAATAGCCCGAGAGAGATTCGGACTCTAGTCAATGTTATATATGACTGTTTTTACTGGTAATTTGGTGCTGAAATCCCTTCCCCTCCAGCGCCATTTTACCAATCTAGGCTCATTCCTAGACTATTTCGGACAAAAAGGCTCAACGAAGGTTGATGGCAAGAGGATACGGACCTAGTCGGGTCACTTCTCGCTATTATTTTCTCCCTTTAATTACTTCTTTAACCTCACTCAACTTCTGGAGAAGATTTCTTCCCTTCTCGGTAGTTTTGAATTTTGGGTGTCTATTTGCTGGATCTTCAAGTCGCTCAATTAAGCCTCTGTCCTCCAAGATTTGGAAGTATCTCGAAAAACTCTTGATATTCAGATTTGCTCTGTGTAGGATTTTGGTCTTAGTGAGTCCTTCTAATGCCTCGAACAGAATATCCGCAATTATTTCTGACTCGGAACGTCTTTCCATTTTGTGACACTCAGAGATTCTTGTGCGTATTGATAAACGTTTCTGATGTGTACTCAGAAGATATACTAAAGATACATATCAAAGTTTCATATCTATTTAATAGTGGCAATTAGAAATGACTCGTAGGGATGTGCGCTTTTGAGTTCAACGCCAAATTATATAGTAGAAAAAAAGGCGAAAAAATTCGACGAGTTGCTTAGCCGTGCTCGCAGACCTCGAGTTTACGTAATTAGCCCGAGCACAAGGGAGAAAGGGTCTTCTTTTGTTGAATACCGGAAAGAAGAAGGCCTTTCGTGCTTAATTCGGAGTTACAAGAAACAAGTGAAGGATACCCGACAGAAGCCACGAAGAGCCACACATTGAGGGCAATTCATTGGCTCCCAATAACTGCTGCTCTCTCACAAATCAGATGCTAAATGTTCTTCTTCTCCAAGTCGATCCGGGGTATGATACAGAGACTGTAGAAGAAATTAGGCGCAAGTTTGGAAAGAAGGTTAATATCTTTATAGGTTTCGGTCGCTATGATTTGATTATAACAACTGAAGACACGGAATTTGCGCTTTTTAAAAAATTCCATGATGTTGGACTCGATCACGTTCATGACTGGTTTCCTGTTTGGGGCCTAAGGTGGACTGTTAGTGAGAAAAGAGAACCGAGATTGCAAGGTGAAAAGAGAATTCACGGCCTAAGTTTTATCAAGATTGACATAGATCACGCAATAAAGATTGGAACAAACCCGGTCAAACTAGAAGAGGAAATCGTACGGACAATAAAGTCCAAAATACCCTGCATGGTTTACAGTAGCTTGGGTTTCAACGAACTGATTGTTATCACTCATTCCAAGAGTTTTAAAGATTTGGCAAGAAAAGTCATTTTATTGAAAAGATGTCTTATAAAAGACAATTATCCAGTTGTACTCGATATATCCACGATACCAGCGCTGGAATACAGCATATTGCAGGAACCAAATCTTCGCGAAAGATTGAAAGAGAGACTCAGAGTATATGTTCTCCTATCGCTTAGAGTAGGACTTAGCCGTTCATTCAAGCAAAAAATGGAAAAATTGGTAGGAAATGCCGGTATATCAATATTCGGGTTTCATGACGTGTTATTAACGCTTGTAGGGACTGTTGGGGAAGTTGTTGAAAAACTTCGAATAATAAGAGAAGACGGGAAACAGCAAGGGCTCTACTCTTCTTTTACGATAATTCCTCACATAGATGAAGCATTGGACTTTGTTGTTCCCAAATCATCATTGGAACGGCGCAAAACTGCTTCCGGACTCGGCAAATTTGATGAGCAGATAAGTTTCTATAAAACATGGTTTCAGGCATCCAGAAGAGACCCGATGACTAAACACGTATTTGAAGATCATGTGGCTTTCTTTTCGAACGAAAAAAACCTTAAACAGAACTTGGGAATGGAAAAAGATCTCGGTGCAGATGAAAATGTTTTCCGTGCACAGGTCTTGGACAGTCTTCGAGAGTGCCTCCGAGTGGGTTTTGAACAACGCTGTTCAGGAATCAGCCCGGGTAACCTTCTTGGTCCAAAATCAATAAGAACTGAACCTTTGGGAAGTCTTCAACGTGCAACAATGGCTGTTGAATCCTTGCCGCAATTTCTGTTTGAAAACCTTGCCTTGGGTTCTTGGCCTGGGTTCTGTATCCATGGTTATGCGAGCAGATTTTACCGTACAGAAAGTGGAATAATAAACATTCCACAACAATTCCGACTTAATCCAGAAATGTGGTGGGGGGTCTTTCACGAAACAGGTCATGCCACCTTCTCAAATATAGAAAAGCAGACTAAAGGCAAAATAACAGAAGAGATTGAATCATTGGCTGACATGGTAATCCGAAAAAACAGGAGGCGAATTGCAATCGACAGGGACGTTATCGAAGAAGACTATATGAGATTTGCAGACGAAGTATTCTCTGAGCTTTTCGGATTTCACTTTGGTTTTAACGACGATTGGAATTTGTATGTCAGCAAGATTTGGTCTTATTTCAGCAAAGAATTGAAATTGGATTACCAGCATATAAGTCGCTCTGCGTTGGTATACTTTACTTTTGGTCCTGGAAAAGACCTATCGCGCGATCAGATTACAGTCGAAAAAATCGACAAATGTATCCAGCAAATTGAGAGAATTACTCGGAAGGAAAATGGAAGAGTAATAGATGAAGAAGAATGGGATAATGCTGTGACTATCGTTTGGGCTTTTCTTAATACAGCTGACATCGTCAAGGCATATTTACTGGAAAAACCTGCCTTTTACGACAACGGCAGAATGCAACGAATAAGCGAGATTTTGCGGAAGGGACAGATCTCTTACTGCTACAATCCGCTAGAGATTCTTCTTTCCTTGGTTAAGGCTCCTAGCAGTCACAAATGTAAACACCGATTCGCAACAATCTTGTCATTGTACAGTTGCTATTGTGAATCTCTGAGAAAAAGGAAGAGGGAAGAACAAAGTGAGCAACAGTCTTAGCCTTCTATTTCCAAGTGAATCATGCGAAGATGCCCTTAGAAGTTGGATTGAAATACGGATCCGAAGGCAAGTGCCCTTGCAAGGAGGAGTATCTGGTGCTAGTGTTTACTACGTTGATGCGGAGATAAGATTTCCAGGCCTGCAAGGCGCAGTGCAATCCAAACCCCTTCAATGCGTAATAAAATATAGTGCAGAAGAAGGCTTTGATGCGGAGAGAAAGAAATTCGAAGCGTTGCCCGAAAGTCTCAGAAAATGGTTTGTTGATTTTGCAACGCAGAGAATTCTTGTCGGCGGAGACTTTTTCATGATAATGCCGTACCTACACGACTACAAAACGCTTGCTCACATAGTGTATCATAATAAAAAAGACCCGATCGAACAGTGCATCAACAAAGTCTGCCAAGGTCTAAAGGAAATACACTTTTACGGTGACGACAAAAAGACGCTGTCTAGAAACAAGTCATCCGATATCGGTAAGTTATTTAGCTTATATTTAGGAAGCATTCAGGAGAGTTGCGAAAAAATCGAACATATCGCCGAAATCTTGCCAGAAATAGGATCTGACAAGTTTATAGTTAATGGAGAAGAATATTATTCACGACAATTCTACTTTGAGAAACTTTCCAAAAAACTGAACGAGATCTCTCCTTCATTTTGCACTCTAGCCCACGGTGATTGTCACTCTCGGAACCTATTACTCAGGCCAAAAGACATTGATCTAAAAATAATCGACATAAACAAGTTCATGAATCAAGGTGATTATATCTACGATTATGGAACACTAATAGCCGATATCGAGACATATAATTGCGTTCTACAAGCTCGGCGACCGAGTTTTCGATTGAAAAGGACCCGCAGAGGTCTCTCATATGTATTGCCTAGAAATGCAAATGCCAAGATGGCCGCCGAACTCATAAAAGAGAACGTCAGAAAGCTAGCTAGGGAGAAGGACGATGGGAGATGGGAACCTCGATTGGAGCTGGCCAAAGCCAGATATCTGCTAAGTATGGTATCGAAAACGATTGACCGGGAACGAGCCTTTCTAGTCTATTGCGAAGGGCTGAAATCGCTTGCGCGTCTCATCAAGCCTTAAGGTGATAAACAAAAAACTTCAGCATGCGCTTTGATTTCATGGCAGTGCGTGAGAGATTCGGATTCATCGTCACACATAAATAGTGAAGCTTTTACTGGTAAATTGGGGTTCGAATCCCTTCCCCGGCGCCAAACTCTACGATCTGCGTTTAAATTCTCGGTTTTAACTAGTTTTCAATGATGTTTCACCTATAGGGCTTGAAAATTGAAAAAAGCATGTTGGAGGATGGAA
>Ga0315296_10001585_pt1 | contig 19784 bp, 18 predicted proteins | sample YL17G14_18_MG_FD_203921 | JGI IMG/M metagenome (GOLD analysis project Ga0315296, IMG submission 203921) | Sediment microbial communities from Yellowstone Lake, YNP, Wyoming, USA - YL17G14_18 | ecosystem: Environmental > Aquatic > Freshwater > Lake > Sediment | place: USA: Wyoming | collected...
TACGGGAAGTCGTCGGATTCCTTTGTTGACCATTCTTCTGGCAGCTTCTTTTAGTGGAGCTTCTGGATCGATTACTCTGAGGGGTGTGGTCATTACCTCTGAAACTTTGATGTTTGGCGATTTTCTCTCCGCCAAGACTCTCCTTACGAAATCCCGTTCAGTGACGATCCCTACAGGCGTATTTTTGTCCATGACCACCAAATCGCCTACGTTGTTTTGCGACATTAGGTCTGCGGCTTCAATAACAGTTTTGCTAGCGTCGATGGTCATAACATTCTTCGTCATGAAATCCTTGACTTTCGGCATCACTTTCAAGAGTGTTTGGTTGCATAAAAGTTTTTTGCGTGCGCACATCTTCCTGTTTCAGACTCTACCAAAATGCCAGCAAATTGCTCGCAAAAAGGGCGCGCGCTGCCTTGTCCCGAAATTGGTTTTAAATGGTTTTTATTCTTCTTTTGCCTATTCGTGTCTAGTATGGGCTTGTTTGGCATGCAAATCCTTGTCGCGTTGACGGACAACGAATCACGGGAGCTCCGGCAAATCCTACAGGAAGCAGGATTTTTCCACGCCCGAACCTCTAAAAGAGGAATAAATACCATTTTTGACCATTTTAGGGACAAACCAGCGCGCTAAAGCGATAGGTTCAAGTGCTGAGCCGCTGAGCAGTGACGAAAGAGCTATCGACTTCTGTTTCTAAGAGCGACTGGTGAAAAATGTGAAGGTACTCATAGCGTATTACTCAGGACCGGAAACAATGAGAGGATAGCTAATGAACTGCAGGCAAAGCTTCATTGTGACATCGAGAAGATTGTTGACATAGTCAACCGCAAGGGTGTATGGGGGTTTTTGGGCAGCGGTTTTCAAGCATACAGAAGAAAAATGTCGATAATTGGACCGATTGAGAAAGATCCGAGCGCTTACGATGTGGTGATAGTTGTTTGCCCTCTTTGGTCAGGGCTGATGCCTCCTCCAATGAGGACCTACATCTACGAGAACAAGGCTAAACTGAACAGATTCGCCCTTGTCTCGGTGTCTGGCTCAGGTGAAGGAAACAAAAAGACAATTCCCGATTTTGAAGCAACAGCTGGGAAAAAGCTTCTTGCGAGTCTGCTGTTAAAAGAAGGCGAGTTGAGACAAGCGGACTGCGGCAGGAAACTCCAAGAGTTCTCCGATCTAGTCTCAAAGCTCATGACATCTTAGCCGGTTTTCCGACTTTCTAGCTTAGCGCGTGCTAAGTTGCGTAGACTCTCATTGTGAAGCGCGCGCTGGTTAAGGCGGGAATCGTATAAATTGGTTGTTGTTCGAGTTTACTATTATCGTTACTGGGTCGCCGATGTGCAGTTTTTCGATTCTACTGACGGTTGTGAAGTCTAGGGTTTGCGTGTAGGCTACGTAGTCGGTCTGGTTGACGGTTAAGACGTAGATCGTGTTGCCGTTGTTGACATATGAGAATCTGTCGTTCAGTGTTCCGGTTACCGTTTTCTCGTTTGAGGGCTGAACTGTTCCTGCTTCGAACCTGCGTTTTGCCTCCGCGACCAAAGCCGCGCCCTGGTATCCTTCACCAGTCATGACTATCGTGTAGTGGTCCAAGTTTACTGCGTCGACGATTCCGAGGCCTGCCAACTTGATGGTCTCTTGCGCTGATGTGGATTGCCCTTGTGCGGTGCGCCAATATATGGGCACGAACCAGGCGTTTTCGCCGTTTATTGGGTATATCAGGGGCATTTCTGCTTCATACGCGCCCGTCGTAGGCATCAGGATGTGGGATTCGACGACGTTTTGTGCCTGCAGGCCACTCTTAATGTCCAGACCCGTTGTGTCGTAGTACTCTATTCCGTTGTCGGTTGTTTTGAACATTCCCGCCATCGTCTGCACTTCGCCCACGAAGTCCACAGGGACCAGCGCGGTTATCCTGTTTGTGTCAGGGTCAACGATCCATCGGGCGTCATCCGAAATTTCCACTCTGGTGGTTGATGCAGGTATCCAAGCGAAGCCCCGTGCGAAGATGTCGAAGCCGTTTCCTCTTCTTGTGGCACCCCACACGGTGATCATGCTCTTGAGCCAGCCTTCGTCGTAGCGTTGAGTGACCCAGTCTGGTATCTGGTTCATGCTGTAGGAGTTTTCGGCTTGGCCGACCTCGTTGTACACGTACACTCCTTTGGGTTGCGCGACGAACGTCCATTGTTGAACTTGGGTCACGGTTAGCACGTACTTCCAGTTGCCGTTGTCGTCGGGTGTAAGGGTGGCCCTGCCATAGGCGTCGGCTGTGGATATTCCCCAGTAGGCGTTTCCCTGTATGTTTCCTGTGTAGAAAGGTGGAAAGTACATGAGTCCTTCGCCGACTTCAAAAGTCTTGTCTATGATCTCAACGTCGAGTTCCGGGTTGTTTGCGTCGACGATTACGAGTCCCTTGATGGTGTTGTCACCATAAAGGTTCGGCGGGATCATCGTCACGACCCAGACGAGGCGGCCCTTGTATATGGTTATGTGTGCGGATCCGACCTTCACGCTTCCGAAGTGTGCTGCACTTCTTAATGCGATGCTCTTCGCCAGTTCCTCGGTTGTCAGCCGTAACATATTGTTGGGAATTTCGTGTTGGAACAGGGGTGTTCCCGCGGGTTCGAACGTTAACATCTGGTTGAATGAAGCTGCGTTGTTGACACCTGAAGCGGCTTGGGTTTGCCACAGCATGACTGCTGAAAAGGCGATTGTGGCTATCGTTGCAGATGCGGCCAGCCATCTGTACTCTTCCCTTCTGTTTCCCCGACCAAACATCGACCTGATTCTCCTGTTCTCATATTTCTCGTGCATAGCTCGTTCCTCGCGGTCGGATAATCTATAGATGTTCATGTACGAGAACAGCCACTCTGTTGCGGTGATGAACAGTTTGAAGAATATGAGCCAGAGAACCATGTAGACGTCGATCGTGACGGCTGCAATGGCAACGAATCCGAACAGCGCGCCGAGAAAGCCGAGCAGCAGGTATCGCCACCTGTTTTTGATCCAGTGCCCAGTCGTAGGAAACACGAACACTACTATCCAGATCAGCCACCATAGCAACGGAAACATTTTCTTCTTCCTTTCCTTCTGTTTTTCATTATTCTGACTTAGATGAGGTTATTCAATATTACACATCGCGACCTAATATATACTGCCCGCGCGACAAAGGATTTAGAACACTCGACCATCGCTGATCGCTAAATGCGCGCGCTAACGAACATATTACTGCCAACAGTGCTTTCAGAAACTATGGTATTGAAGCTCTCAGCCTAGTCGTTAAACAAGGTCAAATCCTTGCTTCTTCAACATCTCTGCTGGAATCATGTTCAGGTCGCCGCTCTAGCGCGCGCTAATGATTAATCGTTTGCCTAAAACGTCACCGCAAGTCTTCACGTACAAGGGCATGTACAACCTGAGAAAAACATTCAGCAGACAGCGAAAAAGAATCGCAAGCAAGCTAGGAAATCCCAGGATTCTTCAGATTCACTTTCACACTTTGCGGCACTGGCGAGCAACGATGGAATATCACAAGACGAGAGACCTGCTGCACGTGATGCAGTTTCTAGGCCACAGAAACATAAAGACAACTATGAGATATACGCAACTGATAGCCTTCAGTGACGACGACTACGTGTGTAAGATCGCAGACAACGTCGACCAAGCCAAACAACTAATAGAGTCTGGGTTTGACTACGTAACAGATATAGACGAGCACAAACTATTCAGAAAGCGCAAATAGTACCCTAGTCTATCCAAAAGGGCCCGTAGTCTAGGCTGGATTAGGACACTGGCCTGCGGAGCCGGAGATCCTGGGTTCAAATCCCAGCGGGCCCGCCAAGACCATCGGTGTTGGCTGTTCCTCAGGTGTAGTTTTGTTGGTGGCGTGGTCTTTTCTTTTGTTTAAGAACGTTGTTTCATGTTGAATGTTTGGTCATGTTGGCAAAACTGCTAAATTGATGCGGTTGCTATCTGGTTTTTCTTGAAGAGGTAATGCTGACGTGAGCCTGCGGGTTAGGATTGGTCTGGCGTTTTTGGCGGTTTATCTTATTTGGGGCTCAACGTATTTGGCCATCAGGTTTGTCGAAGAGTCGCTTCCGCCTTTCTTCATGGCAGGCACACGGTTTGTTATTGCTGGAATCATTCTTTATGTTTGGGCGCGACTGCGTGGCGCTTCGCGGGCAACTAGACCTGAATGGGGCAGGGTGTTTGTGGTTGGAGGGCTGATGCTGTTGGGTGGGCACGGTGCGGTTGTTTGGGCGGAACAGTGGGTGCCTTCAGGTTTGACTTCGCTTTTGATTGCAACTGTCCCCTTGTGGATGGTTTTTTCGGATTGGATGCGCGGGGGTTCCAAGCCAAGCCTCAGGCTTGCTGCTGGTTTGGTGCTGGGGTTTGCAGGCGTGGCCTTGCTTATCGGCGGAATAGAGGGTTTGGGAGAGAGTCACGTTGATCTCATGGGAGCGGCGGTTTTAGTGTTTGGAGCTTTTCTTTGGGCTAACGGTTCGCTATATTCACGCTCGGCTAAGCTTCCGTCTTCGCCTTTGCTGTCCACTGCTATGGAAATGATGGCAGGCGGCATGTTGTTGCTTGTGGCGAGTTTCATCACAGGAGAGTGGATGCGGGTGAGGCTGGATCAGGTGTCTTTGCACTCGATGGTTTCATGGGTTTATTTGATTGTTTTCGGCTCGCTTGTTGGATTCACATCTTACATCTGGCTGCTGAAGAAAACAACCACGGCGAAGGTTTCAACTTATGCCTACGTCAACCCCATTGTAGCCATGGTTCTCGGTTGGGCACTCGCAAACGAAACCCTTACGCCTAGGAACGTCTTGGCCGCCGTCATTATTTTAACATCTGTCGTTGTCATAACCACGCATCAGACGACTAATGCCTCGAAAAGAGAATTTTCTTAAGACAGCGTGTTGTATACGATAGACACTGGAAGGAGAATGACTGGTTCAGAGGTTCTCATCGACGCTGAAAGCTTGACCAAAAAATACGGTGACTTTGTGGCAGTGGACAACATCGATTTTCGAGTGTACAAGGGCGAGTGCTGTGGTTTCCTCGGACCCAATGGCGCTGGAAAAACAACAGCAATTAAAACGATCCACTGCGTTTTGCCCTTGACATCAGGCAAGCTGACCGTTGCAGGCATGAACGTTTCTGAGAAGCCAAGGGAAATAAAGAAAATGACAGGCGTTACCCCGCAGGAAGATAACCTTGACCCAGATTTTTCAGTCATCACCAACCTTCTAGTCTACGCCCGCTACTTTGACATCCAAAAAACTGAAGCCCTCAAACGAGCTGAAGCACTGCTCAAGTTCTTCCAACTGGAAGGAAAAAAAGACGTAATAATCGATGAACTCTCAACGGGGATGAAACGGCGACTGATTCTGGCTCGAGCCCTGGTTAACGAACCCAAGATACTCCTGTTAGATGAGCCTACAACCGGTCTCGACCCTCAAGCAAGACACTTAATCTGGGACAAGATCCGAGACTTGAAAAAACAAGGGGTTACCATAATCTTGACCACACATTACATGGACGAGGCAGCCGAGCTCTGCGACCGCACACTAATCATGGACAACGGCAAAATCATCGAAGAAGGCAAGCCCTCAGAGTTGGTTAAGAAGCACATTGGCGAAGAAGTCTTGGAAGTCGACTACGACGAAAAAGTCATGAAAACATTGCAAGAAGAGTTTCCAGAAGCTCGATTGGAAGTGTTGGGTGACAGAATCCGCGTTTTCACCATCCAGCCTCACGGCGTTTTCGAAGCCTTTCTGAGAGACTTCCCATCAAAAGGTGCCACTATCCGAAACGCCAACTTGGAAGATGTTTTCCTGAAACTGACTGGGAGGCAGTTGAAAGAATGAAAGTTGCAGAGATTGCCTCGTTGTTCAAGTTGCCTGAATTGACTTATCGTGTTTGGAAGGTCTGGCAACGCGACTTTGATGTCTTTATGAAAACGTGGAAGGTGAACTTCTTCCCGCCCCTGCTTGAACCCATCTTCTACCTCGTGGCAATGGGCTACGGTCTAGGCAGTTTCGTTCAGCCTATTGAGGGTTTACCCTACATACAGTTCATAGCGCCAGCATTGATTTCCATCTCGATTATGTACTCCTCATTCTTCGAATGCACTTACGGCTCGTTCGTGCGCATGTACTTCCAGAAGACCTTCGACGCCATCATAGCCACTCCGATAAGCATAGAGGAAGTCATAGCAGGCGAACTCTTGTGGGGAGCGACAAGAAGCATAATCAGCTCCACCATAGTCCTAGCCGTCGTAGCAGCCTTCGGCCTGATCTCCAACCCACTGTTCATCCTGATCCCCCTACTTGCCTTCTTTGGTGGTCTGATGTTTTCTGCAATGGCCATGGTCTTCACCTCATTGGCTCCAAACATAGACTTCTTCAACTACCCTGGCTTTCTGTTCATAACTCCCATGTTTCTGCTCAGCGGAACATTCTTCCCACTGACAAGCCTGCCTCCATTCATGCAAGTCTTTGCAAAGGCATTTCTACCCCTGACGCATGTAGTTGATCTTTCAAGAGGTCTAATAATCGGAAACCTCGAATCATCGCTGCTCATAAGCCTCGTCTGGATAGCCGCCGTCACACCAATCTTCTTCGTCCTGAGCATTAACCTGATGAAAAGAAAACTGATCAAATAGGAAAACACAACAAAACCTAGGAGAAGCCGTATGCCCAGCATGGACGGACTTCTGAAAACACTTCAACAACGCTAACGCATATACCCTGTTCACAAGCTCTTAAGCAGTTCATCTATGTCCTTTCCTATTTGCTCACCGACGTAGCCGCCTTCCAAAATGAAGAATGTTGGCTTTTTCAGCGCCGCAATCCTTTTTCCTATTTCCCTGTAGCCCTTCTCAGTCAAACCCAGCGAGGCCAAATCCCCTATACTCGTGTCAAACCCCGCTGAAACCGCCACAACCTCAAACCTGCCAACGTCAACCATGCCCAAGGCTCCGTCAAGAGTCTCCAGGTATGCCTCGTCTCCGCAGTCACCCCACAGTGGGAAATTCAAGCAGTTCGCCTCAGAAACGGCGCCTGTGCCCGGATAGTGCGGGTGGCGATGCAGCGAAACATACATCACCTTGGCATCTCCAAGGAAAATCTCCTGCGTCCCATTCCCATGGTGACCGTCGATGTCCAAAATCAAAGTCGGCTTGCCCAAATGCTTAACCGCTATGGCAATGTTGTTCAGATAGCAGAAACCTCTAGTATGCGCTCCCAAAGTCGCACCGTTTCTTCCTGCATGGTGACCAGGCGGCCTCATAATGGAGAACCCTTTAACCTCAGCCGCCAAGATGGCTCCTCCAGCTGACAGTTTTGCATATTCGAAAATGTTCTCATACGCTGGAGTGTCGCCGTCTTCTATGAGTCCCTTCTTGAGCATCCAAACGTACTCGTCATCATGAACCCTGAGCAAGTCCTCTTCTGGGGCAGGTTCAGGCTCAAGAAACGTGTATCCTCTCTCCTTCAAAATCTCATAGGCTTTCCTAACCCTCTCCGGGCCTTCAACATGCCAAGACCCATACGCTAAGCATTTCTCTGAAAAGACTATTTTCGGCTTCATAACCCAATTGCGCCCACAACAGATAAAGTGTGGTTTTCAAATTAAAATATAACCTCGCCCTAGAAGGTTTAGACAATCCACATGGAAACTGGAGCAAATGTTATTGATTGCCGAAAACCCGTTCGCCGTCTTCCGCTCAGAATGCGAAAAAAGCCTACGAAAAGCGCTGAAGAAACAATTCCCAAAAACCGAAATCGCAAGCGTAGCTCTTGAAAAACCACCGAACCCAGACTTCGGCCAGCTAGCATCTTCGTTGTGCTTTGAACTTTCCAAACAAGTCGGCCAGAAACCTCTTGCCATCGCGGAGAAACTAGCCAGCGCCGTAAGTAAGCCAAAGTCTTCTTTAATAGAGCGTGTTGCTTCTGCAGGAGGAGGGTACATTAACTTCCATGTCGACTTCGACAAGTTTTCAACCCTAACAGTCGAGTCAACAAGAAAACTCGACACCGAATACGGTTTTGTCAAGGCTGAAGGCCCACTGAAGATAATCGTGGAGCATACAAGCGCCAACCCGCTTCACCCGATACACATAGGACAGGCCAGAAACCCCATGCTCGGCGACACCATAGCCAGACTGCTCAAGTCAAGAGGACACACGGTTCTCCGCCACTATTACATTGATGACGTAGGCCGTCAATCGTCGGTTGTCGCTTACGGATACGAAAAACTGGGCAAGCCGAAACCTGAGGGAAAACCAGACCAGTTCATCGGCAAAATCTACACCGTCACAAGCTGCCTAGTCGAAATCAACCGCTTGAAGAAAGAGCTTGAACGGGCAAAGACAGTCTCAGCCGACGAAGAAATCGCAAAGATCAACAAGGACTTGGACGAGTGGATGTCTGTCGCTGCTGAGCTAAGAGGAAAATTCCCTGCGCTTTTTGAAGAGCTTCTGGAAAGGATAGGCAAAGATAAGAATCCTGAAGACTCTGTTAACAGGTTAAACCGAGCTTACGAAGACGGCGATGAAACAGCCAAAGAACTCGTCAGAGAAGTCAGCGAACTCTGTCTGGATGGTTTCAGGGAAACTCTCGGCAGGATAGGCGTTTCTTATGATTCTTGGGATTGGGAAAGCGACTTCGTTTGGGGCAATCAAGTTGCCGACGTGCTTAACAAGCTTAAGGAGTCGCCATATCTGTTCGTGCAAGGCGGAGTTCTCGAGTTTGACGCTGAAAAAGTGATTCGAGAACTTGGCCTTAAACAGAAATTAGGTCTGAGGGTAGATTATGAGGTTCCGCCCCTGACTCTGGTGCGTGCAGATGGCACAACGCTTTACACGACACGTGACATCGCTTACACCTTGTGGAAGTTCGAAAAAGCGGAGAAACTCATTAACGTCATAGGAATGGAGCAGAATCTGGCCCAACTGCAGTTGAAGATTGCTCTGTACGCTTTAGATTACGGCAAACAAGCAGACAGTCTTGTTCACTTCGCCTACAACCTTGTGTCTCTTCCAGGCTACAAGATGTCAAGCCGAAGAGGGCACTTCATAGCATTCGACGAAGTGATGGACGAAGCAGTAAAACGCGCCTTCGAAGAGGTTTCGAAGCGGTCACCGCAACTGTCAGAGGAAGAGAAGCAGCACATTGCAGACTTCGTCGGGATAGGTGCAGTGCGCTACGCGCTTATTGAGGTTGACACTTCAAAACCCGTCGTGTTCACGTGGGACAGAGTGCTCAACTTTGAAAAGAACAGCGCACCCTACATACAATACACTCACGCCCGAGCCTGCAGCATAATGCGCAAAGCTGACAGGAAGCCTGAGAAACCCGCCTTTGGACTGCTAAAAGAGAAGTTGGAGCACGAAATAGTCTTGGCGCTAGCCAGTTTCCCAGACACGTTCATCGAAGCCACGGAATACCTCAAACCCAACCTTATTGCAGAATATGCCAATGCATTGTCTGACAAGTTCAACACGTTCTACAACGCCTTTCCAGTGATAAAAGCTGAACCGAAAGAGCTGAGCGACGCAAGACTTGCCCTAACCGACTCTGTACATATAGTGCTTAGGAACGCACTGGGCCTCATTGGGATAGTAGCGCCAGAGAAAATGTGAAAAGGCATTTGTTCACTCTCGCTTTTGAAGAAGAAAATTTCTTATACTGCACTATTAATCTAAGACGAGAGGGTTTGGCGGATGACGGGTTCTTACTTCAAGAAGAAAGTTGAAGCTATTGACGTTAGGGAAAAAAGCGTTTCTAAGCTTCTGGCCGAGATGGGTAGAACTGCTTATCAGGGAAGGAAGCTCGGCGAGGCTGTTGACGTTTGGGAGGCCATGCTGAAGGAGAAGGAGCTGACAATCATCATGGGTTTTGCTGGGTCAATGAGCACGGCTGGACAGTGGAAAATGGTTAATTGGCTGATAAAAAACCGCTACATTGACGTTCTTGTTTCCACGGGAGCAAATATCTCAGAAGACATTGTTGACGCGATGGGACTGGGTTATTGGCAGGGTTCACATCAGGTAGACGACCAGCAGCTTCTGAAGGACGATGTGAACAGATATTATGACGTTTACGGGAAGGAAACGGATTACAGGGAGATGGAGCTTCTCTTAACCGACTTCTTGATGACTGTTAGGAAGGACTATCCGTACACTTCTGCCGAGCTTCTGTACCTGTTGGGCAATTACCTAAACAAGAAAGGCGTGAAAAGCATAGTCGCGGCAGCTTCAGCAAAGAAGGTTCCAGTCTTCTGCCCTGCAATAGCTGACAGCGCATACGGTGAGACGTTTCTGATGGCAAAAAACCAGGGACATCCGATTGTGCTGGACAGCGTGAAAGAATTCGACCAGTTCGTCAGCATCGGCGAGAAAACAAAAGAAGTCGGCGTGGTCTACATCGGAGGCGGAGTGCCGAAAGACTTCACACAGCTCCTGGCCATATCAGTCTCGCCCAAAACGATGGATGAGGGGGTTCCAGGCAGGAAAGGCCACCTGCGCAAGGGGATAAAAGAGTACTACTATCCTCATCGCTACGCAATTCAGATAACGACAGATTCACCTCAGTGGGGAGGTCTATCAGGCTGCACTTTGGAAGAGGCGATAAGCTGGGGCAAAATCGACATTGAAGGAAAGAGGGCAGTATGCTATTGCGATGCGACGATTGCTTTGCCGTTGATAACGCATGCGCTCAATGAAAGAGTGAAGTTTAAGCGGAAGGCCCCTGACCTTTCTTGGCTTTTCAAATCAGTTTCCTAAACCTTCCCAATTCTGTCTAGTAGAGAACTCACCATTATTGGTAAGATGAGTGAAGCGTCTCCTTCAATCATGACGCGTCTCGCTTTCTGGCTTATTTTCCCCCACGAGACTGCTTCTCTTGGCCTTGCTCCTGAAAGGCTTCCGTCCCACTCGTCTGCGGTGCTGATGTAAACTGCGTAGTCGAGTCCGTCTCTGAACTGGTTCCACCAGAGCGTGTGATGCTTTGAGATGCCTCCTCCAACCAGCAGCGCGCCAGTTTTCTTCGCCGTGTAAACAATGTCGTTGAGCTGGCCCGAATCTTTCAGGAGGTTAAGTCTGAAGTCGTGGTCCTGTGAGAAGAGCCATGTTTGATAGCCCACTGCGCCGTCTGTGATGCCTGGCACGAAGACTGGTATGTTGTTTCTGGCGGTCCAGTAGAGGATTGAGGTTTCGTTGCATATTCGCGATCCTATTTCTCGGCAGAACTGGCTCGATGAGACTTCCTTGACGCCTTCCTTCCACAAGCTTTCAAGCAGCGTCTGCATTTTCTCTTCTATTATTATGCCGTAACTGTCATTCGGAACCAAAACGTTTCCCAAACGGTTTATTCCCTCTTCACGAAGCTTGGTGTCGTTCATCACGAATGAACCCTTGTAATATTGTTTCCAGCTTCTGGCGATGTCATGGTCAAGCGTCCCGCAAGTAGTGACCATAACGTCGACAAGCTTCCGTTTCGCAAGCTCTTTGAACACGCCTCGTGTTCCAGTAGCAACGAGGTTTCCAGTGAAGGAAAGAAACTTTACGCATCCGCGCTCCCTGACCATGCTTTCTAGGATGTTTATACCTACTGCGAGTTTTCCAGCCGTGAACCCCCAAGCCTTCTGCATCTGCAAAACGAGCTTGTCAACGCTCATGCCCTTAGAGAAAGTGTAATCTTCAACAACTTCTTTCAGTTTCAAACGCTTCTTCCCCCGTTCAGTCAAGACAGATTATCAACGTTGAGATAAATAGGTGTCGAAGCCGTTGCTGGCTTGTAAGTCTAATATGCTGGTGAATGTTTGTCCGGTTCGTGTACACGGAATATGACGATGAGAATCATTGGAACGGTTAATCCGATGGTTACGTAGAACGGCAATTGAGGCCACAGGTCGTAGAAGTAGTTGCCCAGCAGCATGCCGACGCCCGTGAAAATGTAGCCCATGAAGTTGAGGAAGCCCCTTACTTTGCCTCTGTTTTCTGGTTCCACAAGGCTCGCAGTAAGTGTCATGGCGGAGGACATGACCAGCAGAAAGACTAGGCCGTTGAGGCACATCGATAGCATGATGGTGTAGAGGTTTCCGTGGACAAACAGCAGTGTGGCCAAGGCAAGCGTCAACGGTCCGGCTAACAAAGGTATCTTTGGACCGATCCGATCAATGGTCTTGCCGACTGGGATGGAAGCAACCATCATGGTCAGTAATAGAGGGACGAAGGCCAGCCACCACAGCTCTTCAGAGACTCCAAGCTGGTGGATTGCATATATTGCGTTGATAACGTTGATCTGTGAATTTGCGAACATCAGCATGATCTGGACGGTGAACAGCCACAAAACAGATCGGGGTACGGTTTTCCACACGTTGATGCAGCATTCTCTGAAGGCTTGGGGATATGAAGAGATGAAGTATCTGAAGCGAATAGACTCTGTGCTCTCCACGGTCTCTTTCAGTCTGAGCCGCCAAACTGCTGCAATCAGAAACAAGACTACGACAAAAGAGTAGACTATTCTCATGCCCGGAACCAGTCCAAACGCCATTAGGAGAAGCCCACCGATGACGGGACCTGGCGTGTTGAATGTTCCGTGAATCATCTGTATCAGTGATGAACCTACTCCTCTGCGCTCTGGAGGAAGCGAGTCCTGAACCATGGCAAAAAGGGCTGGCTGATATATCAGGCACAGGCCCTGCACTGTGCTTCCCATGAGGATGAAATGCCATGTTGGGGCAAGCGCGTAGAAAATGTAGGAAAGGGCTACTCCGAAAGTCATCGTTGTTATGAGCCAGCGTCTTCCGTACTTGTCTGCAAGATAGCCTCCTGGAAACGCCACGAGGGCCATGGCGAGGAAATTAGCTAAACCTATTATTCCCAGCGCTAGGCCTGTTCCTTCGAGGGCTTGAACGTAAAGCTGATAGTACGGGACGGGTGTTTCGCTGGCGATGTCCATTATGATCCAGCTTACTATGAGAATCCGGTAGTTGCCCGAGATGAACGAGAACTCTCGTTTGAGTAGGTCCTTTAGGCCCATGCGTTCACTTTTCTGTGAAAAGTAAAAGTGTGCCGATATAAGGGTTGACCCTTACGCTAGGTTGATTCTCATGGCTTCAGAAGGCAGTGTTATGAGACAAGGAAGTCTTTGCATAAAGGTCGTGGTTGGAAGAGTTAGTCTACTAGATATTTGATGATCTTTGCGTACATGTCCTTGTCTCTCAGATCTTCGTAGCCAGCGTAGATGCTTGGGTTGTCGTTCACCTCAACAACGACGTAGTTGCCGTTGGCTTCCTTGATGTCCACGCCGTAGAGTCCGCGTCCTATGACTGCGCAGGCTTTCAGCGCCAGTTCCTTCAACGCGGCAGGGGCATTCTCCTTTTTGAGCGAGACCGTTCTACCCCACACGAAAGAGGGTTTGCCTCGGCGTTTGGCGCCGTGTTTCCATCTGCCCTTTGGAATCATGTACTTGCACACGTACAGTACCTCACCGTTCAGCACGCCGACTCTCCAATCGAAGGTTGTGGGCATGAACTGCTGCACGGCTAGGACGTCGGATCTTCTGAAGTATCTTTTGGCAACTTCTCTGAAGCTTGTTTCGCAGGCGGCTTTTTCCACGTATCTTGAGAAGCTTGTGTATGGAGCTTTTATCACGACTGGTTTTCCGAGGGTTTTGAAGATTTCTTGAAGTCTTTTGTGGTGCAAGTCTTCCTTGCTGATGAAGATTGTTGGGATGTGGGGGATACTGTGCTTTTGGAACAGGGCGTATTGGTGGATTTTGTTTCCGCAGATCTTTATCGACTCTGGGTCGTCAACGACCTTCAGCCCCAGTTCCGATGCGGTTTTGGAGACTATGTACGCGGTGTAAAGCGGGTCAGTTGTGGCTCTTATGAAAACGGCGTCGTACTTCGGGATTTCTGAGATGTTTCCTCTGAACAGGAAATTGAACTCGTATCCAAACGTTTCTGCTGCCCGTTTGAAATTCTCGAGAGCCTTTTCTTCTCTTGGGTCTGAAAAATTGTATTTTTCAACAAAGCAGGCTATTCTAGTCAAGTGTGTGTTCACCGTGTTTCGAGATTTGAGAAATCTCTTCAGAAATCATTTTTAGGTCTGATGGGAGAAGCTCCTCTTTCTTCAACGGTTGGAGTCCACACAAGTAAACGTCTCCTTCAATCTGTTGGACGTGCAGTTTGCAGACGGGAATCTTGAAGACTTCGTAGACTTTCTCGGAAATCCTTCTGAAACTTTCGTCTAGCTGGCACTTTCCGAAAATTGACTTGAACGAGATCATCTCACCCATGAAGGGCTGCGCGCAGACAGCGAACTTGTAGTTCATTCCTGAGCTCTTGACGGCTCTGTAAAGACCGCTTCTGTTTCTTGCGATTTTGAAACCATCATAAGAAAATGGGTTGACGGCGAAGACGACCACTGGAAAAGCGAATGTCGAAGTTATCTGCTTAACGGAACCCGTCACTAGGTAGGGCAGGGTTGGGATTCCGGCTTTTGAGGCTTTAAGCAGCAGAATAGGCGGTCTGCTGGCGTCAATTATGTTTTCGCTTGACGGGATGACTGGGTTGCCCAGAATCTCCGCGTGCAGGGACACGTAGTACCCTGTTTTCATGTACCTGTAATCATTGTTGATGTTGAGTATGAAGTCTTTAATTGAAGAGTTCAGGAACGCGGCAGGCTCCATTTTGGACGTGTTTTTTGTTAGGTCGATGTTTGAGACGACCAGCACCCATAGGACACCAGATGACTGAAACTTCGGTATTGCATGTGTCATATTTAAAACTAACTGTACGTTTATATCAGAAATTTAGGCAACAACTAAAACGGGAGAGGAACTGGCACGTACAAGACCCTTGAAGTCCTAGGTCCAGAGCATGAATTTTCATTGGTCAACGATGAATTGAAAGCCTTGCCTATCGTTGACAAAGTCCTGAAGGATTTTCACGGGCGCGTCGTTAACTTCGTCGAGCAGCCGCATTTCACGTTCGGAAAAGAACTTCAGCTGCATGTTATGGAAGTCAAACCCAACGCGCCGTTCAGGTCGCCTGTGAGCTTCGAGGAAACCATGCAGGAAGCTGTGTTGACTCTTACTGGTTTCTTGGAACACAAATACAATGCGCATCTTCTGGGCACAGGTATGCACCCTCTGCTTAAGCTTGAAGACACAGGCGTGTGGCCTCACCGTCACAGGCAGATTTACGAAGCATACAGCAAAGTCTTCAACCTCAAACGCCACGGATGGCTTAACATCCAAAGCTTCCAACTCAATCTTCCGTACCAGGACGAGGGAAGCGGAATACACTTGCATAATGTTCTAGCGAATTTGTGTGCTTACTTGCCGGCGATTGCTGCTTCTTCGCCGTTTTATGAAGGCAAACTTGGTGAATACGTTGACAATAGGCTGCATTTTTACATGCTGAACCAGAAGGAAGTGCCCTCGGTCGCTGGAGATGTGGTTCCCGAATATGTGGGGTCACTCAATGAGTATGAGGGTAGAATCATTGGGAAGTATTCGCGAGACCTATTGGTCGCTGGAGCTGGGGAACTCCTTCTTGGCAAAGATTGGGTAAACTCGCGTGGAGCGATTTTTCGGTTTGACAGGAGAGCTGTCGAAGTGCGAGTGATGGACGAGCAGGAATGTGTCAAATCGGACGTGGCGTTAAGTTGCTTCATCCGGTCGGCGCTCAGAGGTTTGATGAAAGAGAAAACTGAGCTGTTGCCTCATGAACTCCTTGTAAAGGATTTTAACTCAACAATAACGAGGGGACTTGCGGCAAAGGTTCATAATCCACAGGGACACACTGCGCGTGAGGTCTGCAGCTATTTTTGCAGAGTTGCGTTAGACAACGCGGAGGACGAAGAGAAGAAGTATCTTTCGATCGTCAAGAAAAGGATAGAAGGCGAAAACCTATCCGAGACCATCCGACGGCGGGTTCAGCTCCGAGCACAGAAGACCGATCTGAAAGAAGCCATCATAGGTGTTTACTCAAGGCTTATAAAATGCCTCGTTGATAATGAACCCTACTTCTGAAAAGGGCGAAGGGCAACTCCGATGTCCCACAAGAAGGAAGGCAAGAGGCAAAACAATTTTTTCAATATCTGCAGCAGGTGCAAGACCAGCTACAGTTGTTGCCACGAAACGACGCCGCCTGTGACAAGCGAAAGAAGGAAGGTTATAGAGGCCTATTTGAAAGCAGAAAAAATGCCGATCAAGGACCCGTTTGAAGAAACAGAATACGCTTTCCCAAGGTTGGATGCGGATGGGTATTGCGTTTTCCATGATAAGAAGACGAGGAAATGCCTGATTCACCCAGTGAAACCTGAGACCTGCGTGGCCGGCCCCATAACCTTCGACATAAACGTGAAGACTGGAAGAATTGAATGGTTTGTGAAAATGGAGAAGATATGTCAACTAGCAGGGACAGTGTACAAGGATGAGGAGTTGCGGCGAAAGCATCTCGAATCGGCCAAGAGGGAGGTGCTCCGGCTCATGGCTCAGCTTACCGCTGAAGAACTGAAGGCTATACTGAAGAAGGATGAGCCTGAAACCTTCAAGATAGAAGAGGACACCCTTGAAAAAGAACTGCTACGCAAACTGACCGGCTAGTCACTGTTGTTAACGGTGGTTTTGGCTCTTGCTTGCTGCTGTGCTCACCGTTAGGCCGTCGCGCCGCTTGAGAAGCTTTTCAAATTGTTCGTCGTTTATTTTGTCTTCCACGAGCATTTTGATGATGGTTCCTGATATGTTGTTCATTTCTTGATGGAATTTCAAAAGGTCCTTCGAGTACATGTCGTAGATGCTTCCATGCTCTTGTACAGGCGGTGGTACAGCTTATTTCGGTTTCATATCCTTCTTCCGCGAAGCACGGTGAACGTGAGAACCAGCGGCGAGGCGGTAGCCGCCCAGCCTCCCGGCGTCAGGCGCGCGAAATCGAATTCTAGGCGTATTTCTGGCACTTGTAGCAGTACCATCTCTGATATTGCTGGATATAGCTGAGTGGGCCTTTACACGTTGGACAAATTGGCGGGGTTGCTTGCTGACCACTGGGTGCAGAAGACGCTGCCTCGACAATCGGTTTCAGCAGAACAAAATCTCCTGCGGCTTGAACCTCATCCCACGAGACTTCCCTCACCACGCCTTCCTGGTTTTCTATGTTTAATGAAATACCAACTTTGCCTACGGTGAAACCAATGTCCTTGACGGTTCCCACGACGTATCCTTTACTGTCTACGACTTTCATTCCAATGAGTCTATCTTTGGTTATACCCTTATCTTTCGGTTGTTTGGCCACAGCTAAATCACTCCCGATAAAAAGTAGTATTACGTGCCGTTAATAAGCCTTAACATTCCAAATGAGGTCTTGTCTTCATAATCATTGCCTACTAATCTTAGTAGCGAATAGTCTCCACTAGATCGATAGAAAATGATAATAATAAGCCGGATGAAATAACGCGTGGGACAAAAAATGTCAACAGGAAGCAGTTCGCAGTTCGATATGAACCATTGGCTCTCACGCTTTCTCGCATTCGTCATTGACAGCATAATAATCGGCATCGTAGCATATGTCATATACTATTTTGTAATTCTATCACTGCTCTGGAGTGGCGGTTGGTGGTTTTGGTTTGGGTGGGGGTTTTATCTAGTGCTTTTCTTTCTCATGGGCATACTCGAACTACTTTACTTCGCGGTTATGGAAGCTTCTTATGGTGCAACACTGGGGAAGAAAGTCTTCGGATTGCAGGTGCAGATGGTAAACGGCAGCAAAGTAACGTTTGACAAAGCATTCATCCGCAACGTAAGCAAGATCTTTGGGCTTTTCCTTCTACTAGACTGGATATTGGGAATCGTTACGAGTGGTCCCGACCAACGCCAGAAATACACTGATCGTATTGCAGGAACCACCGTGGTTTCAGTGAAACAGGTATTCTCATTTGTTGCAACACCTCCACCGCCTCCACCTCCTCCACCGGCGCCCTGAGTTCCTATCATTAAGGCCAAGTCCAAAGGACGAGTGCGCACCGCAGACTTCCACTTTTCTTCTGTTTTTGTTTGTAGTGCATATAGTAAACAAATGGCGCAATCTTCCTCCACACCGTCACGCTAGAACAGGGGCAATCAAGTTATCCTGTTCTCTGTTAACCATGTGTGTGCGGTTAGTCTAGCTGATTCAAGATACTGGCGGGCCCGAGGGGATTTGAACCCCTGTTCTCCGGCTTTCTTCCATTCTGTCGTCCGGAGGCTTGCGCACCGCTTCTTTTCAGCGCGGTTCGGCGCCTTAATCCGTACTGGGCAACGGGCCCCCTTCCTGCAAACTAGAGTTGAGCCTATTCAGAATTAATCCTTATGGTAACACACAGAACTTCACGTACAGATTCAATCTATAAATAGAGGGATCTAAACTGCTCTGAGCGGGCTCTCTCGGGCTATGTTTCGGTCAGTTCCTCGTTTATCCACCAAGCCTTCTTCTTGCCCGACTTTTCGCCTGGGTAGTAGTCTATTACGGGTTTTCCAAGCTGTTTCCTCGATGTTTTCTGCAGTCTTCTCAGCCTGTTCAGAACCAGCCACCTGTTCGTTTTCAAGTATTCAGCTATCTCCGGCGTAGTTCCGCCCTTGTAGTGGACAAGATAATCCACTATCTTATGGTCTAAGTCGTCCAGCGCAAACGTGTGCGGGTTTGCCTTTCCACGCTCATAAGTGAGCATCTCCAAGTCTGCAAGATACTTCTTTATCTCGGCAAATTCCTTCTCCATATTGCTGAACCTCTCTTCAAGCTCTAGAATCTTGTCTGGCTTAGGCGTCTTCTGCAGCTTCTCCATTATCGCGTCTCGAATGAAGCTGCTCCTGTCGCCCTCTGGAACGCGCAGAATCATTTCCTTATACACTTCTTCTGGGATTTTTGCAGATATAACTTTCACTTCGTCCATAACAAGCGTCCCCGCCACACATCTATGGGCGCTTTTATTATTTTATGGTTTCTTCGCGGTTTTCCTTTCGGAACTCTTTTAAAAGCATCACACAAACACTAGACCGAAACCTTGTAAGGTGTCATTCATGCCGAGAAAAACCACAATCTCCCTGATCAAATGCGACGTAGGCTCACTAGCTGGCCATCACATCGTGCCCAAACCGCTCCTCAACATCGCCGAGAAAAACCTCAAAAAGGCAAAAGAAGAAGGCCTGATAAACAATTACTACGTCTTCAACGCGGGCGATGACCTTGAACTGCTCATGGTGCATGAAAAAGGAGAATCGAACCCAGAAATCCACGAACTCGCCTTCAACACCTTCCAAGAAGCCGCCAACAAAGCACTAGCCCTCAAACTTTACGGAGCAGGCCAAGACCTTCTCAAAACCGCCTTCGCAGGCAACATCTGCGGGATGGGTCCAGGCGTCGCGGAAATGGAAATACAGGAGAGAGGCTCCGACCCAATCGTGGTTTTCGCTGCTGACAAAACCTCTGCCGGAGCATTCAACTTTCCGCTCTTCCGCATCTTCGGCGACCCAATGAACACCGCTGGACTAGTAATTGACCCGAATATGGCTGGTGGCTTCAAATTCGAAGTCATGGACACCATGCACAACACAAAGGTAATCTTGAAATGCCCAGAGGAAATGTACGACCTGATCGCCCTGATTGGGACAGTGCAGCGCTACGTGGTTTCAAGGGTTTGGCGAGCCAGCGACGACCTGATATGCGCCACCGGTAGCGTGACTAGGCTTTCGCTGATAGCTGGAAAATACGTTGGAAAAGACGACCCAGTCATG
>Ga0315296_10001586_pt1 | contig 19778 bp, 12 predicted proteins | sample YL17G14_18_MG_FD_203921 | JGI IMG/M metagenome (GOLD analysis project Ga0315296, IMG submission 203921) | Sediment microbial communities from Yellowstone Lake, YNP, Wyoming, USA - YL17G14_18 | ecosystem: Environmental > Aquatic > Freshwater > Lake > Sediment | place: USA: Wyoming | collected...
CCCTTACGGTCGCGGTTCTGTGATCCGTGGCGGATTGCCTGTACGCGCTTCCTGAGGGTCGCGTGACTGAAGGGGTGGCTCAGGAGGTCTGAGTGGGGGCTTTTTCGGCCAACATCGGTGCGCCGTCGGGGAAGCGGCGCTTGAGGGCCGAGGCGAGCGTGTGCAGGATGAGGATGTGGACCTCCTGAATGCGCTGCGTGTTGTCGCCGGGCACGACAATGGGGTAGTCGACCTGCCCCTTGATCTTGCCGCCATGCCGCCCGAGCAGGCCGACGGTGCAGATTTTCTGCTCGCGCGCCCATGCGGCGGCATAGAAGAGGTTCATCGAGTCGCCCGAAGTGGAGATGACCCAGAGCATGTCGCCGCGCCGGACGAGGGCGCGGACCTGCTGCAGGAAGACGCGATCGAAGGAGAAATCGTTCGCGACCGATGTGAGCGTGGCGACATCGGTCGTGAACGAGACGGCGGGCAGGGGGGCGGTATAGTGCTCGTACGCCCCGACAAGCTCGCTCGCCACATGGTTCGCGTCCGCCGCCGAGCCCCCGTTGCCCGCGAAATAAAGCGTCCCGCCGTTTTCCATCAGCGAGATGGCTTTCCTGATCGCGCTCGCCATCGGCGCGCGGCAGGCAATGAGCGCCGCCTCGATATGCTCCACGGATGATCGGAAGTTCTCCTCAAGAAGCTGCTGGTACTCCATCGTTCGTGTCCCTCTCGTTTAAGGTGCGCTCATTCTATGGGATGCATCCCGGCCCGTCAATGAGGGAGCGGAGAAGAGCCGAAGAATATCCCGTTTGGGACTTTGAGGGCCGGGAAAGGAAAGAGAAAGGACACAAAAAAGCAGGCTCCGCGCGGAGCCTGTCGGAAAGCTCGTCCAGTTGCCGATCGTATGGTTCGCCCGGCGTTCTTCGGTGCTACTGGGGATCCCAGATGCCGCCGATGTTGTCGAAGAAGATGATGTCGATGGTTCCGAAGAAGACCGGGGCCTGGAGCCTGACGGTAGTGACATTCAGACCTGGGGAGGTCCCCGACGGGATATAGTACGTGTCATTCAGGGCCTGGTAGCCGGGGTAGATGAAGCCCTCCCAGTAGAATGTCGGCTCGCCGAGCATCAGTGGTCCGGGAATCACATTGCCATAGGGACCGAACGTGGCGTAGTGCTGCTCGACGGTCAGCTCCGCGGGGCCGCTCCATCCGCCGAACGGACTGCCGCCGGGGTCTCCGATCACCCACCAGAACAGGGACATGATGTTGATGTCGTAGTCCATGGTCTGGCCGATGTAGTAGTAGGGGAGCCCGGCGTTCGGGCCGCTGGGTATTGTCCCGGCAGGATTGTTGTAGGTCGCCCAGATGTTGACGAGGAACAAGCTGGCGAGGGTGATGTTGCTCTCGGCGCCTCGACCTTCGATGACATAGAGCTTGTCGCCGTCTCTGCCGAGGGTACCCTCCGCAAGCACGTTGCCGTCGTAATCGGTGTAGACGAACTCAGCGACAGCGGGATTGGACAGGTCGAAGGAGTTGAAATACTCCTCCGGGGACATCTGGATGTCCTTGCCCGGGATGACCGGACCGGTTCCGCTTGAGCAACCTGCGCCGATCACAAGCGCCACGATTACCGCAAGCAGCAGAACCTTACGAAACATGTGAAGCCTCCTTGTCAGAGTTCTCAGGCAATATCAAGAGAACTGACTGCGTCCGTTCTTACCTCCACCGCACAAAATCGACCGAAAACGCTTGTCAAATCCAACCTGTCCCCGATTCATAGGGAGCTATATTATTACACAATCCGAGTTGGATTGTCAAGGAATGATGCGGGGCTTGTGAACGATCTGCCGTTCCGAGGCATTCCGGATGATGCCGTCCCGACGGCGCCCGGGACCTCTCACGGGTCAGTAAACGATCACCGCTATCTCGTCCGCGCGGGGCCTGGCCAGAGAATCGGTCGTCGCGCCCGAGCCGAATCCGATCGCCGCCCGGACCCGGCCCGCGCCGTTCGGATTCAGGTCCGCCAGGCGGAACCGCGCCCACAGGAACGGCCAGCCGTACTCCTCCTTCCCCCAGCCGTATCGATCGTTGTACGTGGCCGGAGTCTCGTCAAAGCGGGAGTTGTTCGACGACCAGTAGCCCTGCGTGAAGTATCTCGATCCATCCATGTAGTCCTGCGGACGGGCCTCGTTGTACGCGTAATAATAGGCCTGGCCGTTGTGAGTCGACGGGTCGTCGGGCACGGTGCCCACGCTCATGCGGGCGTAGTTGTCCCAGCACTCATTCATCGGCGTAACCTGCCCGCCGAAAATCAGCTCGATGTACCATTCCTGCGTAGTTGCCGCCAGGACCGGATCGGTCAGAATCGGCAGCTCGGGTGAGGCGATCACGCTCCAGAGGTGTCGGCGCATGTAGGGTGAGTCCGGGTCCATCATCCAGCAGCCGCCCGCCACCGCGCCGCCATACCCCGGCCTCTCCCATTGCCGGAAGAATGACGATTCCATCCCGCCGTATCCCATGCTCCACGGGTGCTGGTCCTGCGGGGCGCCGTCGGGCTCCGCGTTCTCCAGCTCGATGAAGGCCAGCTCGGTTGAGCCGGGACCTTCGGACTTCCTGTTCCCCGACACAGCGCGCGCCTTGACCGTGTAGTAGTACGCCGCGCCGCTGTGGTATGCGTTGGGACCGACCAGATAGTTGGAGAATTCGGTCACGTCGCGCTCGGTCGTGCCGACTTCCTGCCAGTCCACCACTTCATCGTAGGGATTGTCGTCCCGGTAAACAGCCCATTCCGTGACCATCCCCGTTACCCCGCTCCCGTCCCACTTAAGCTGGATCGCGGGGATGTCGCTCGGATCGAACACGTACTCGTATGAACGCAGAGCCGTACGCTTCAGCGACAGCTCGAGATTCACTCCCTCGTCAGGCCACTCCGGCGGCGGAGGCAGACTGACTTCCACCGTCCGCGGATGCGTTGTGTATCCCCACATCCCATCAAGGTCCCTCACCCTCACATCGATCCTGTAGAGCCCTTCGTCGGGGAAACGGATGTATATCCCGCCGTTTCCCGTCTGATACAGCCCGTCGGTCGTCCCGTAGCCGTCATCGTACTTCGACGGAGCGTCATCGCCGATCTCCCACGCGAACTCAAGGTCATAGTTGAAATCCTGGCAGTCGAAATAGTCCTCCACCTCGTAGTAGTAATTCAGCCCCGCGACCGCTTCCGCCGGCCCGATGATCGGCCCGACCTGGGGAGGCGAGTTCATGCCGACCTCCGGGATATAGACGTCGTACAGCGTCAGTTGCGCATTTGGCGGGCCCTGGAAGGTGATCGGGACGTTCTCGGGACCGGTTTCGTAACTCCCCAGGGGACATGATGCCGCGATAATGACCTGCGGGTAACGTTTCTCAAACAGGTCGGGGGCAAGCTCCGCGGTGAATGTGGATACACGGGCGGAGTAGACCTCAGTGCCGGATATCTCCATGGCAGGGAAGAAATCGACTCCAAGGTCGGGCGATCCTACGAGGACCTGGCTGATACCCTCGGCGCCCTGCCATGTCGCGACATCAATGCTGAGCCGAAGCACCCCGCCGGAGAACGGGCAGTCCTCCAGGTCCGGATCGTAGTACAGGGAGTTGATGTCCGCTCTCACATCGATGTTGAAAGGCTCGAGAGAGTTGGCCGATACGGGGAAGTCATCGAACGTCTGCGGGGGCATGTTGGCGGGCTTCTCCCAGCCTGCGTCCACCGCATAGTTGAACACCATGAAATCGGGGATCTTGGGGCCGAAATCAATGGAATAATGCCTGCGGTTCATCGACGAGCATGAGAAGCGGCCGCGGCCCTGGAGCACGATGGGCTGCATGACCGGATCGCTCGCACCCAGGCCGTCCGCGAAGCACTTGAACCCGTTGATCGTGCTCCGATAGTGCATCAGGCTGTCAGCTACACCCAGCCAGCCGTCATGGTAGCCCAGCAATCCGACGCCCGTGAACTCCCTGGGGTTCCACCATCGCGTGTAGCCGTCCGCGTTCAGCAGCCTGGATTCCTCCACCTTCGGGAAAGAGAGGGAATCATCGAGGCTCAGCCCACCGCGCGTCCCGTCACTGATGAATACGCCGCGCACATCGAAGCCGGTGAACTCCGGGTACCCGGGCAGGGGATGGGTCAGGACGATGTCGACATCGAGAAGGCCCTTGGGGTAGTCGACGACGAGCGTGTCCTCGTCATACGTGAGGTACTTCAGTGGTACAGGCTCGGCAAGCCTTAGCGCGTTCACATGAGCCAGCCCGGTCCGAAGCGGCACAATATCGATTTTCGGTGATCTCATGTCGACCCGGAACTGCCACAGTCCCCACAGCACCCGATTGCCGACGCTGCGGTGCGTGTCCGTGCGCGACAATCCCGGCTCGACCGGTGAGGGAGAAGAGCCGCCGGATCCCGCACAGCCCGCGAACGCCACCGCTATCAGGGCGAGCACGAGAAGATGCGCGAGCCCCGCGTTTCTTCCGCCACCGGTCTCGCACACCCAGTCCCCGTCGGGCGTTGCCTCGGACGTATCTGCGTGCATGGTCTTAGCCCCCGCCGCCTGTAAGTCGCGCCATATATAGAGATGCTCTGGAGGAGGACTTCGATATCCGCGTCCCTATGCCGGATTATATCAACTTTTGCCATCCTGCAAGAGGAAGTCCGCCCCGGCAGCGTCATCCGTGCCGCAGGATGCGACGAAGAAGCCCGGCGATTTCGCCGGGCGTCAGGTTCGTCTTTTGTTGCCGTCGGGAAGCCGACCGTGCCGGCTACTGGTCCTGATTCTCCTCATCAATCAGGTTCTCCGCGCCCTCGGGCGGCGCTCCCTCCTCGGGAGCGGTTTGCTGAAGCTGCGACATCTGCTCCTCGAGCATGGCGCGACGCTCGGCGTCCACCGCTTCCTTCTGGGCGGTCATCTCGTCGACTCTCGCCTTGACCTCCGCGTACAGATTGTCGAGATGCTGTCTCTGTTCCGCAGTCAGGGGACCGGTCGGCTCTGGGATCGGAACGATCGGAATCCAGTCCGGGGCTTTGTGTTCCGTTGCCACGGTTTCCGGAGCCGCGTTCTCCCCATCGCCGGCTTCGGCTGGCTCGATCGGCTCGACCGGCGCGTCGATCCCCTCGGTCTCCACAACCGACTCGTCTGTCTGCCCCTCGTCGACCGACTCGCTCGCCTCGGAATCGTGCCTTCCCTCCAGGTCCGCCTGTCTTGTCGCCTGCCTGGCGAAATCGATCTGCGCTATGAAAGGCGCATCGAGGTCCTCCAGCTTCAGCTGCATCTCGTCTTCTGGAAACACCGGATCGGTCCACGTCTCGGGCCTTGTCCCTCCGGCCTCCTGCAGCGCAGTGTCGTCCAGCGACCGCGCCAGGTCGAGGGTCGAGAGGACCCGGCTCTCAACGTTAAAATCGCCGCTCGAATTCAGGTGGGCAATCTCCAGGTCCCCTGTCACCCTCGGGCCCATCTGCTGCCTGCCCAGGTCAATCTGGCTGCGCTGGAGACGGTAGAACGGACTTGTGCCCTCAAGCTGTACTGCGAGATCGACATTCCTGAGAGCCAGGACGAAGTAGCCCTGTTGTTCCGTTCTCACTTCGTCGGGAAGCTCGGGGAATTGACCGCCGAATGCGTCGGGATTCGTCTGGAACTGCTGGACGATTGGCGTGTACCAGTCGACCTCCAGTTGCCTGCCGCGCATCGACCAGAGATTGCCGATGAGGTAGCGGATTCTGCCCACCTCCATGTCGTAGGCGTACCGGTCTTCCTCCGTCAGATCGCCGTATCGCTCCGCAAGATCCTGGAGAGATTCGAAATAGCAGGCGGCGGCAAGGTCCCAGTTCTTGTTGAACATGTGATGGGTCGCGCGCAGCTCCGGCTCGTTTATCGCAATGTTGAGCGTATCCTCGTCGGTCCTCACGGCCTCCGACACCCTGCGCATGGAGTCCTCCGCCTTGAGATAAATGACCCTTACCGTGGCTTCCTCGTACGCTGCCTCCACCTCCTCGTCGCTCACTGTCAGGTTGCCGTCCGGGGGAAGCTCGAGCTCGCCCGCCTCGACCTTCGCCCTCTTCTCTTCGAGGAGTTGCGCGTACAGCGATTCGCGCGTGCTCTCCCAGGCCTCTCCGCTGGCATCCCTGCGGCTGATCACTGTCAGGAGCCATACGCCCCGATAGTCGGGCTCGCGGACCGGGATGGGAAGGCTGACCTCCCCCAGCGGAAGGCTGAAAGAGCTGTCGATAACCGCCTGCGGCAGCTTCTCGCTGTCGTGCTTCACCAGCGGAACAAGGCCTCCGGCGCCACTGGAATCCTGGTGATCGGAATACTCCAGCGCCGCCGACTGGAATTCCCTGCCGCCCACGATCTCGTCGCGTATCTCATTCGCACGAGTCGTCAGCTCATCCATTATCTCCTGCTCTTTGTCGGATGTCAGCTTGGCGACATACTGCTCCGCCAGAAGCTGCTGGCGGATTCTTGTCTGGAGTCGGCTCAGGGTCAGGGTGGGATCAAGCTCCCTGAGTTTGTTCTCGAACGCCTTCTCTTCCTTTACGGAGCCCAGCGACTCCATGAACCGCTGCAGGAGACTTCGGTCCTCCTCTGGCGTCTTGGGCGGGAGGAGCTGGGTGCGGTAGCTGTCGAGCCTCTCCTCCATCTGCGCATCCGTTACTTCGATCCCGGCCTCCTTGGCCCGCAGATCGAAATACTGCATGTCGATCAACTGCCTGAGGACCTGGTACTTCAGCATGGCCTCATCATCCGGGGACATAAGGATTCTCTCCCCGGAAGCATCAACACGCCTGCGCGTTGATTCGTACTCCCGTCCGTAATCGTAGTACGTTATCTTTCGGCCCTCGATCTCCGCTATGGCATCGGTCGGGGCGATCTGGGCACGCGAAGTCCGCGCAGTCTGCGGACTCCCACACTGTGCCGCACCGAAACCCAGGCTCCCTCCGAAAACAAGGGCCAGACCCGCGATCATGTAGGCTACCCGGATCTTGTCCGGGTCCCGCAGGGTCGCCACCAGACCTGGTCCCCTGGTTTTTCGACGGCGTCGCTTGATGGGCATATCTACTCCTTGAATAAAGCCGCGAATTGACAACAGATCGCGGCGCAAATACTCATCTTATTCCCTGCCAATCTCAAAGTCAATTTTCGCTTCGTAGGCGAATACCTCACGACGAAGACCCGGCCTTGGTTGCCGCCGTGACTTTGGACCTCGAATCCATCCCCTGCGTTCAGTCTGCTATGATGCGCCGCTGACCGGCATCCTGAGGGTGAACTCCGCGCCGCCGTCGGGATGGTTGCGCGCCGCGAGCTCGCCCCCATGATTCATCGCGATCGAGTAACTGACCGACAGCCCCAGACCCGTGCCTTCCCCCGGCGGCTTCGTCGTGAAGAACGGGTCGAAAACCCGCTTCAGGTCCTTCTCGGGGATTCCGGGACCCGTGTCGCGCATCCTGATCTCGATCCGCCCTTCGCCCTTCTCGTCCGCCGGCGGGAGGTATCTTGACGATATCTCCAGTCTCCCGCCTTTTTCCTTCATGGCCTGTGCGGCGTTCATCGCAAGATTGTGGAAAATCTGCTGTATCTGCTTTGGATCGACCACCGCCTCGGGCAGGTCGTCGGCGAGGTCCCATTCTACCGTGATCCTTCGGAAGATAGGATGGAACTTGAAGAACTCCATCACTTGGGTGACAAGCACGTTCAGATCGGCCTTCTGGGGCTGGATTCTCTCCGGGTTGGCGAACTCGAGAAGGCGGCGGATGATGTCCTTGATCCTGTCGATGTTCGTCAGGACCCTCTGGTACGGTTCCTCGTTGCCGCCCTCGCGTTTCACGCGCTTGGACAGCGTGTCGATCACCGTGTATATGCCCGCCAGCGGATTGTTGATCTCGTGCGCGATCCCGGCCGCGAGGAATCCGGTGCTCGTCAGCTTGTCCGCCTGAAGAAGCTGCTCCTCCACCTGTACGACCTCGGTGCGGTTCTCCACGATGACAAGGGCCGCCTCGACCTCGTCCCCCGGATTCCTCAGCGGCACCGCGGTGAGGCTCACCACCAGGTCCTCGGGACCACCCCCGGTCAGCGGCTGGTTGAGAACCGATGTCTCCCGCCCCTCCAGCGCCGCCTCCACCGCCCGCACGAGCTGCGGGTTCAGGGTCCTGGAGAACCTCTCAAACGGCCGACCGAGGAGGGAATTGGGGTTCCTTGCGCCCATCATCAGGCTGAAAGCCGTATTGACCGCGGTGAATCGTCGGTTCATGTCCAGCGTGAAGATCCCGATCGGCGCGGTCCTTATGATCGTGCTGGCCAGCTCGGCGGTCTTGCGGATCTCTTCCTCCAGCTTCTTCCGCTGCGTGATGTCGTGCGCGATCACCAGGACCCTCTCCACCTCTCCCGACGCCCCGGTGATCGGACTCGCGGAGATATAGGCCGGGAAAACATCGCCGTCGCCGCGCTGCAGCAGAAGCTCCCCGTGCCAGTTCGTGTTGCCGAGCGCCTGAAGGAACAGGTCCTCGGCGAGAGATCTCGAGTGCTCCTCAACTCCCCCGAGAAGGTCGCGGCCGATCAGGATCTCCTGGCTGAGCTCGAGAGCCCGGCCTGCCGCCGCGTTCGCGTACGTTATCTTCCTCTCGGGATCGCATGCGATGACGATGTCGTGCGCATCGCTGAGATAGCGCGAGATCATCTCCGGCTTGTCCATCATGGCGCGAATCACCCGATCCTGCCCCTCTGACCAGGATTCCGTGGTTTCCAGATTAGTATCCGATTAAGCGGTTTGGATGGTCGAGCTCACTGACCCGCACACACATTGCCTCCACCTTCGCTCAAGCTTCGGTGGACAAGTCGCGCTGTGTGTGCCACGCTACCTTTTCTTTTTCTTCGGCTCCCTGCGCTGAGTGAACGGCCTCCGTATCCCGTGCTTCACCTTGCTCGCCGACTCCGCGACCGCCCCGGTAAGGCTCTTGGCTCTCGACACGGCCATCTTCAGGTTGGCTATCGCCTGCTCGTTGTGCGGATCGCATTCGGCGGCCTTGTGGAACTCGCGCGCCGCCTGCGTGTACAGCGCTTCGCGGAAGTAGTAACTGCCCAGAGCGTTGTGGGTGTCCGGCGAGCCTGGCGCGGCTGCCACCGCGATCTCGTATTCCTCCCTGGCGCGATCCCTGTTGCCCCGCTCGTACAATATGTCCCCCATCTTGACATGGCCGTCCGCGAAGCTCGGGAACAACTCCAGCGATTTCCGGCAGTGTCTCAGTGCCAGCTCGAGCTGACCCTTGTCCTTGAATGCCCGCGAGAGCATGAAGTTCAGCGAGAAGCTGTCCGGCTTGATCTCCAGCCCTTTCTCGAACTCGGAGATGGCCCTGTCGTACATCCCCTCCTCCAGAAAGGCGGTGCCCTTGGTGACGTAATGATGAATCACCGGCGCGGCGGGGAACTGCCCGGGTGCGAATCGCTGAGTCTCCGCGACATCCCCGAACTGCACCACCACGCAGGCCATGCCCTCCTTGTTGGCCGACCCGGCGCCCTTGTACCGCGAGCTGGCAAGAGAGATTATCCGCTCGCACGCCTCCTGCGTGTCGATCGTGCTCGTAACGCAGTTGCGAATCTCCACGTCCGACAGTATCCGACCAAGGTCCGACGTCCCCAGTATGAGTATATCCCCCGCTCTCAAGTGTCTCTCCGCCGTTTCGACCTGGACGGTAAGGTCTCTTCCGAGCATCCTTTTCTCATCCGGACGTCTGAGGAAGGCCCTGATTGTCCCGCTCCGGAGGAGATAGGCGAACCCGCCGCCCACGCGGGCAAGATACAGACGGTTCCCGCTGATCGATCCGAGCAGCATCTCTGCCCCGATCGATCCGATCTTGTTGAGCCTGAACGCTTCCTGATTGACCAGCCCGTTCGCACGCTGCATCGCCGTTATTGCAAGCTGGTTCGGGTCATCAAGGATGTCGAGCCGACTCAGCGACGAGTACGAGTACACCTTCTCGGATTCCTTGAGCGCCATGTTGGCGCATTTGAGGGCCTCCTCGGTCTGCGTGCCGATCCCCGATGTCAACCCGAACGAGCCGCGCACGCCCAGGGTCGAGGACGGGTAGCGCAGCGCGAAAGTCATGTCGATCGTTTCGCCCGGCCCAGAGTCATCGCTTGTGGACACCAGCGTATGGTAGCTTGCGTTCCCGGGTATGAATGAAAGCGGCTTCTCCTCGATCTCGCTCGCTGCCACGTTGGCCTGGTAGTCGTCGATCTCCTCGATCAGCTCCTGCCAGCTTGAGAACCTGGACATGAAGTCCTTCCGGACAGCGCGGTCCAGGATGCGCCTCAGATCATGGGTGACCGGCAGGGCTTCGAGCCTCTCCCTCGCGTCCTGGTACACATGCATCCCGGCGATCTCGTGCGGCTCTCCCTGAAACAGGTCTCTCCCCGAGACCATATAGGCGACCAGCAGACCCCATGCGTAGATGTCGCTTGCCGCTGTCATCTCGCCGAGCCCCGTTATCTGCTCGGGGCTGAGGTACTCGGCGCGGTTCAGCTTCGCGGGCGTGTCGTAGAATATGTCCCTCTCGAATGCTGACAGCTTCGAGCGGATCTGGGGCTTTGAGACCAGGAAAACGGTCTCCGGCGACAGCCGTCCGTACACATCAAAGCCGGAAGCCCTCAAATAGATAATGGTATCGGCGATCTGGCGTCCCACCTCGACCGCCTGGCCCTCCGTCAGCGGACCGTACTCCACGACATGGTCGGCGATGGTGTGTGTCCGCAGCTCGCTGACGAAGAAATACGCGCCCTTGTCGCGGCCATGATCCAGAACACGGATGAGCCCCGGATGATCGTACTCCGCCGCCTGCTTCATCCTCTGGTTCCACACCTCGTCGAGCTCTCTCGTCTTCGGAACTCGGTAGAACCACAGCATCACCGGGGTCTCCGTGCCGAGATGCGTCCCCGCGTAGAGCACCAGGTCTTTCTCCGGTGATAATCCCCGGGCCCCTCCGATCCTGAGCAGCCTTTCCTCGAGGCGATATTTCCCCTTGATCGTGGTCCCCTGATCGATGAGCTGGATGTTTATCCCCTCGTCCGCCCCACCGATGAGCTGGTCGACATCATCCGACAGATCGTCGTAGGTCTGGTACCGCTCCTCCGGGTCCTTCTCCAGCATCTTGATGAGGATGTCGTGGAAAACCAGCGGGATTTCGTACTGCTCCTGGATCTTGGGGAGCGCCTCGACGCTCGCATGGGCCTCCATGACCTCCTGCGGAACACCCTCGAACAAGTCCTCGCCCGTCACGAGACGATACAGAATGCAGCCCAGGGAGTACACATCCGCCCTGTCGTCAATCGCGTGCTCCTCATCATCCACGAAAGCCTCCGGCGCCATATACTGGTATGCGCTCGGAATCCCGCCGTACGTCTCACGTATGAACCTCTCGGTTGCCGCCAGTCGGAAGTCCTTCAGAAATATGTCGTCCCCCCTTGGATTGATCAGGATATGCTCCGGCTTGAGCGCCCCGTGCGCCGTGAGGACGCCCTTGGTCTTGAGGTAGGAAAGAATGGCCACCACTTTCCTTACGATCTTCAGCGCCTGCTCGGGCGCGAGCCGCCCGCGCTCCGCCAGCACCGCCGCTACCGAGGACGGCACGTAGCTCTCGACGATATAGTACCGGTTCCCGTGCCAGCCCTGTGCTATCAGGTCCACCACATGAGCGTGCTTGAGCTGCGCACGCTGGTAGAGGTCCTTGTTGATCGCCCGTATGAATTTCTCTTCCTGCGACAGCTTTTCGTCGTAGAACTTGATCGTCACGAACTTGTCGCGCCCCTTCTCGAGCGCTTTGTAGAGACTCGAGAACTGTCCGCTGCCGAGCTCCTCCAGCATTTCGTACCGGTTCTCCACCACCTGCCCCACGAGGCTCCCCTCGGGACGGGCCTTGCGGAAGCTGACCGCCGCGAGTGCGTACGCCACCGCCTCCTTGAACTCGGTCATCGACGTGTATCTCTTCGAGGGGTCTTTCTTCAGGGACGTGACCAGAATCTCCTTCACCGACACCGGAATCTGCCGGTAGTACTCGATGTGAGGCCCGGCATCCACATAGACCTGCTGGTAGCGCACCTTCTTTTCGTCCGTGTCATGAAACAGCGGAAAACCGCTCAGCATGTGGTACAGGACCATCCCCAGGGAGTAGATGTCCGTCGCCTGATCGAGCTCTCCGATCCGATGAATCTGCTCCGGGGACAGGTATCTCGCATCCTCCCATTTTCTGCGATCCTGGACCTCCACCATCTCCATGGCGCTGCCCACGTACCAGTCGGAGAGCTTCACCGACGTGAGGTCATCATTCACCAGGATGTTCGTCGGCTTGATGCCGAGATGGGCCCCGAGACCTTCGCCGAATCCTGCCTCCAGAGCCTCGATCATCTTCAGGATGATGGACAGCGCGCTTGTCAGATCCACAGTCTCATTCTCGACGAGGTATTCCTTGAGGCTCATGGGCATCAGCTCGGTCGCGATCTTCATGCGGTCCGAGTGCTTGCCGACCTCCCATACCGGCACCAGGTTGGGATGCTTGATCATGCGGATGCGGTTGGCGACATTCTCGCACTCATCCATGAAACCCGCATGAATGCCATAGGGCTCCTTGAAGATCTTGACGCACGCGATGCGCGCATCCTTGGGGTCCTTCCCCTTGTATACCAGTGCCGCCTCACTCCCACATATACGGTCGACGGGTTCGAAAGCCATGCGGAACTCCACAAATGAGGTATGGTGGCAAGTACCTAGACTATTATACTATCTATTGCACCATTTAGACGCGGCTCGGACAAATCATGTTCCTTCGTTCCGCAGAATACGGTCGATTTCCGGGATCGCCCGGCGGCGCTCTCATTCTCGGATTTGCTCTCATTAAGTCCATCGTGCCTTTTCGAGTGGATATTTTATATAGGGCGGGTCGGGGCGGTTAGAAGACAGCCTTGCGTGAATCGGGGGGGCGAGGAGTAGCCCGGGAACCCGTCAGCCGGCTTGCGGGGCGGGAGATCGTTGCGATAAGGGTTCCCGGGTTACACGCGAAGAATCGGGGGGACGAGGTCGCCGAGAGCCGGAGACGTCCGGGCCACGGACGCAGCGTGGGCCGAGAACACACGGCGAGATGGATAAGAAACCGACAATCCTGTTCATCGCCATCATTCCTCCCGCCTACTCGCCATACATGGCGGCGAGCTACGGGATGGCGCGCACTTTCGATCTCCTGCCGCACAAGCACTCCGTTCTATCCCTCGTCGCATGGCTCAGAGAGACCCACTGCGAGGGCTACTATGTCTGGGTGGATTCAGCCGACAGCGAGGGCCTCGCGACGATCGAGAAAGCCATCGAGCTCAGCGAGCCGCATGCCGTCGGCTTCAGCCTCGTGACCGAGGAGATGATGTCTCACTACGAGATCATCAAGCTCCTCAAGGAAAGACATCCCGAGCTTCCGATCATAGTCGGCGGACCCCATGTCACCGCAATGCCCGAGCATACGCTGGAGCGCTTCCCGCTCATCGATATCGTCTGCGTAGGGGAGGGGGAGAGGACGCTCACCGAGGTCCTGACACGCATCGCCGCCGGCCAGCCCATTCCTTTTCTGTTCGACGCCCTGGGAATCGCACTCAGGAATGAGTCTGGCACTATCGTCGTGACTCCGCCAAGGGACAAAATCAAGGACATCAACATCCTCCCCGACCCGGCGTACGATCTGATCTACGATCCGGACGCGCCTCCTGACGAACGCTCGGCATTCCCGCTTGTCTGCTCCTACGGCTGCTACTTCCACTGCACTTTCTGCTCGGTCGAGCATGGCAACTACCGTTGCCTCAGGCCGGAGAAGGTGGTGGAGCGAATGCACCGCGCCCAGAGAAAATTCGGCGTCGAGTACTTCGCCATCCGCGACAGCTTCTGGCCTCCATTGCCCGAATGGCTCGACAGGTTCTGCAACGAGATCGAAAGACGACGGATGAAGGTCAAGTTCCACTTCCAGACTCGCGCCGGGGCGCTCAGGCAGGAGCATTTCGAGCGTCTGAAGAAGATCGGGGCGCAGGCGATCGCGATTGGAGTCGAGGCCGGCGATCCGGAGATTCTCAAGAGCATCAAGAAGGGCATCACAGTCGATATGGCGCGGAAGACCGTCGCCGCGCTCAACGATGCGGGCATCTTCTCGATCGCCTTCTTCATCTTCGGCAACAAGGGCGAGCACCATCGCACCGTCCAGGCATCGATCGACCTCGCCGAGGAGATGAATCCGTCGATCGTCTTCTACCATGTCCTCCATCCGCTCCCGGGAGCCGAGGCGTTCGACTCTCTTCCGGAGAGCCAGAGAGAGTGGTGGATGAGCGGCAAGTTGCCCAGTATCTGTGAGTTGACCGTCCGGGACCTCGATCGCCTCGCCCATGAGGCCTTCATCAGGTACCCGCTCCGCTGGGATTACCTCAAGCGGCACGTGCTTGGCGGAAGGCTCTCGCCCGAGTTCAGAAGAATCGCCAGGCATATATACCTCCTGCATCTCCGCAAGTACGTCCTGGGGACCGCCGAGCGCTTCCAGCCCGTCCGCGGCGCCATCGGCACCGTCAAGTCGGCCCTTGGGCGCTGATTCGAGGTCCCGGGGGAGTCAACATTAGGCGAAACACCTCCAAGCTCGCTCCGCTCGCTTGGAGGCGCCACAGAACGTGGGGAATGCTGTGCGTGATATAATCCGCCGAGGTCTCTGCGACGCTCCCCGTCAATCGGGGCCCGCTTGAGGTCTCAGCTTGTTTTGAGGTGATTGCGTGCAAGCTGCGGAGAACATCACATATCCTGTCGCGTTTCTTGCCGGCTTGGCGAGCTTCATAACCCCCTGTGTCCTTCCCCTTGTTCCGGTCTATCTCAGCATTCTCTCCGGCGCCACCTTCGACCAGCTCACCGGCCGGACTGAGATCACCCCCGAGGAAAGCCGGCGGGTTCACGGGCGAGTCCTGGCTAACGCGATTGCGTTCATCATCGGCTTCTCCATCATTTTCATCCTGCTCGGTCTCGTCTCTGCTGAGGTGGGACAGTTTCTCTCAAGGTGGGGATTCCGGCTGATTCAGATCGTCGGCGCGGTGATGATTCTGCTGGGCTTGAATATGTCGGGGATATGGAAACCTCGGATTCTCAACCAGGAGGCCAGGTTCCAGTTGCAGAAGGGCAGGTTCGGGCTGCTGTCGTCGGGACTGGTCGGCGCCGTCTTCGCCTTCGGATGGACGCCGTGCGTCGGACCGATACTCGCGCCTATTCTGGTTCTCGCTGCGAGCAGCGGCAGCAAGCTCAAGGGCGCGCTGATGCTGGCGACCTATTCCCTTGGTCTTGGGGTCCCGTTTTTCCTCTCCGCGCTGTCGATAAACGGGCTGATCGCATTCTCGACCAGGATGAGGAAGTATTTCAATCTGCTGGAGCTTGTTCTGGGGACGATTCTGATGTATGTGGGCGTATTTCTTCTGGTCGGCGGCATGCGCGGTCTCGATCTTCTTAGAAGCCTTCTCGAGCGTAGCTGAGCGACCCCTTCAGAACCGCGACCGCACGGGAGCGGACAGAGGGTCAGAACCGCGACCGCAAGGGAGCGGACAGGCGACTCCTGCCACCATTCAGCATCACCTTCCGAGCCGCGCGCGAAGCAAGCGGGTCCACGACTTTCGCAACCAGTCGGCATCAGGCTGGTGGCCGTCACAAGCGGAGCTTGTGGCGGTTTCATATTATGCCTTACCGTTGGTGACGCCCGAGAGCACGACCGAACAGGTCACCCGATAATATGAGACACCTACAAGCGCGAGGACGCGCTTGTAGGCGCCACCGATGAGCGTATCAGAACCGCGACCGCACGGGAGCGGACAGAAGCGGTCCTCTATATGATTATCAGTTCCGCCTGCAGAGCCCCGATCGCCTCGAGAGCCTGGAAGATTGCCACGATGTCCCTCGGTGTCGCCCCCAGCGCATTCAGCGCCGCGACCAGGTCCGCCGACGTGATCCGCACAAACTGCGCCGGGCCTTCCTCGATCGTCAGTCCCGCTCTCGGCACCGCCAGCGAGTAGCCCCCGCTGAATGGTGGCGGCTGGCTGACATCGTACTTCTGCGTCACCGTTATCGAGAGCGACCCGTGCGCTATCGCCACCGGGATGATCTGAACGCCCGCGCCCATGACGATCGTGCCGGTGCGCTCGTTGATCACCACGCGATTCGGGATATCGGGCATGACAGTCAGGTTCTCGACGAGCGAGATGAACCTGACCAGGTCGTCGTTGTACTGCTCGGGAACGAGGACATTGATGCTGGCCGCGTCCTGAGCCTGGACGATTCTCACGCTGGGAAACGCCCGCGCGATTGCGTCCCGAAGCCGTATCGCCGTCGTGAAGTCGGGATGTATCAGCACCATGGTGAGGATATCGTTCGGCGCGAGGTTGAAATCGACCTCGCGCTCGACGTAGGCGCCGTTCGGAATCCGGCCGACTGTGAGGAAGTTCGTCTGGCGACGTCCGCCCGCTCCTCCCGCTCCTCCCGCAGCGCCGAATCCAGCCAGGCTGACAGGACCCTGCGCGACAGCATAAATCTCGCTGTTCGCCGCACGCAGGGGAGTCATGATCAACACTCCCCCCTGCAGGCTCTCCGCGTCGCCCATCGCGGCCACCGTCACATCGATCGTGTCCCCCTCTCGCGCGAAAGCGGGAAGGTCGCATGTCACCATCACGACGGCGAAGTTCTCGACCTTGATGCTGTTCGGATCGGTGGGAAGTCCGGCTCTCTCAAGCATGTTCGAGATGGCCTGCGCGGTGAACTCCACCGAGGACGAGTTGTCGCCCGTGCCCGCCAGACCTGTGACCAGCCCAATGCCGTAGAGCTGGTTGCCTCTCACCCCGAGCACTCTCGCGATGTCCTTGACGCGGACCTCGGGCGCGGTCGAATAGTATTCCGGCTGCGCGAACTCCCACAGCTCCAGCTGCTCGCGCTCCGCGTCCGCCGCGGCATCCTCGGGCGCCACCTGCGCGAGCGCGACGGTCGGGAGCAGGCCGAGAAGGATGATCAGGGAAAGCCTGACAAACGCCGATATTGTCTTTCTTGCTGTCGCATTCATGGCCCGGTCCGGTTCAGAAGAAGAAATTGAATATCCTCGACAGGATGCCGTCGTGCTGCCGATCGGCGATTATGCCGCACCCCTCGTACAGCACCTCGAGGTCGGCGATCTGGGTCGAGAAGACCGTATTGTCGGAGGAGATGTCCCTGGGCTGGATGACACCACGGATCGTCAGGTTCGCGGTATCCTTGGCGATGGTGATGTCGCGCACTCCCTCGATCACGAGGTTGCCGTTCGGGAGGATGTCCACCACCGTCGCGGTGATCCGGGTCGTGAATGCGCCCGACGTGGTCACCCGTCCTTCGCCCGCAAACTTCTCCGACGGCGTGAAGGTGATGTCCTCTATCGGAGAGATCGTCTCCGGGAGGTCGGCGACCCACTGCAGGAAGCCCTGGACTGTCAATTCGCCGTCGGTATTGAGGCTCTTGTCCGTCTCGGTCGTCGCCCTGCTGCTCGCCTGAGTGGCCTCGGCGATTACGATCGTGACCAGATCCCCGATCTCCGACGCGGTGTTCATCGTGAAAAGGTCGCAGCCGTCCTCGTCGAATAGGCTCGTCGAGGCGGCCGGAACCGCGGCCAGAAGCCAGATGGCAACCATGGCCGGTACGATTAGAAAGTTGATGTGACGCATAACTGATCTTGCGGGACCGTGTCCCTCATCTCCTAGAGAATGTTGATCTCGGCCTCCGACGGTCCGGAGACCACTGCGGTGATTATCGCGTTCGAGTCGGGATTCCGCACTCGAATCTCCTCCCCAAGCCCTCCGGAATCGAGCGCTATGCCCTGGAGCGTCACCGCCGCCGTCCCCAGCGGCACATGCACCACCACCGTCTCTCCGCGGAAGACCAGGGTCGGCGGCTCGAGCATTCCCGGCGTGAGAATCCTGCCGACCTGGATGTTCATTCTCGCCGCCAGCCCGACGATCTCCTCCGTGCCGTGGCAGGTATCGCCGGACGGCAGCGTCCTGACGTCCACAGTCGCGCTCTCGATATCGTCTTCGGTAAGGACTTCCCCGCGATCAAGATCGCGAGCGCTCCGGAAAACCCCCACCGAAACCGATAAGTACGGACTTGGATCGAATCTCAGGTAAAGCTGGCCGCCTACAAACACTTCGACCGTCACCGCGCCGATATCCCTCAGTCCGTTCGGGACCCGCTCCAGCCTCGCTTCGACCTCGATTTGTCCCTCACGGTAGACCGTGATGTCGCTCGGCGAGCCGCTGATCTCCACCGTGCAACCCTCCGCGGCCCATGGATCGCTGGTCAGAACCACATTCCGGGCGGCTTCGAGAAGCCATCCTGCGTTAAGGATCTGGCTCTGGGCGGCGTGGACAGGGCTCAGCCCCGCTAGGACGCAGATCGTCAGAAGTGCTGTCGCGAATTTTGAGATCGATTGAGCGGTCATCTTCTTCTCACGCAAAATTCCCGGCAGGTGGCGCCTACAAGCTCCGCGAGTCTTCGAGCGGAGCTTGTAGGTGTCTCATCTTATGCGACTTTCAAGATCGGTTGAGCGATCATTGTCTTCTCACGCAAGAATCCCGGCTTATCGGGCCGGGACGGGCACAGACACGCTCGAAGACTCGCTCAGTCTGTGCCCGGCACCCGGATCGGGAAGGGGAGATCGGCGTTTTCATGTGTCTGTTAGTTGGTGACGTGGGCCTGGGAGTCCCGGAACCGCCGGTCCCATGCCCCCCTTGAGCATAGTCCCGGCTGGTTTGGCTCCAGGGTGATCCGGCCTCATCGCCCTTTTTTTGAATCGCCGCTCTCCCCTCCCTCTGCTGTCGACGTGTTTAGGTCTTTTGCTTCACCTCCCCCCTTTGGGATCTATCCCACATCAGGTTTAGCGTGCAAGGTTATTGGAGATATTGAGAAGCTGATCCGCCACATCCACCGCCCGCGAGTTGGTCTCGAAGGCGCGCTGAGCGATGATGAGCTGGACGAGCTCCTCGACGATCGATACATTGCTGGCCTCGATGAATCCCTGCGCGATCTGTCCGAATCCCTCCTCGCCCGGTGTGCCCTCGATCGGGTCGCCCGACGCGTCGGTCTCGCGAAGCAGGTTCTGCCCGATAGTCTCGAGTCCGGCGGGATTCTGGAACCGGACGAGAGAGATCTGGCCGACCTGCGTGAGCGTCGCGTCCGACCCGATCTGAACGCTCACTGTGCCGTCGCTGGCCACCTCGATTCGTACTGCATCAGCCGGGATCGTGATCGGCGGCTCGATGAAGAGCCCGTCCGCGGTCACGATATTGCCCTCCGAATCGAGCTTGAATGTGCCGTCCCGGGTGTACGCCGCCGAGCCGTCGGCAAGCGTCACCTGGAAGAATCCGTCCCCGCTGATCATAAGGTCCAGCGGGTTACCGGTGGACTGTGCGGCGCCCAGCAGGAAGATCTTCTGAGTGGCTATCGGCCTGACTCCGTGCCCCACTCTGAGGCTGTTGGGAACCATGGAGCCGGTCAGTGTGGTCTGGCCGGCGCGCCTGAAGGTCTGGTAGAGGAGGTCCTGGAAATTGAGCCTGTCCCGCTTGAAGCCGGGAGTGTTCGCGTTAGCGATGTTGTTCGCGATGACGTCTGTGTTCATCTGCTGGGCCAGGAGGCCCGACGCCGCCGTAAAAAGCGCTCGAATCATCGAAATCCCTTCTTTGAGTCGTGCGCACTGCCGTGCGCGCCTACGATGC
>Ga0315296_10001587_pt1 | contig 19773 bp, 15 predicted proteins | sample YL17G14_18_MG_FD_203921 | JGI IMG/M metagenome (GOLD analysis project Ga0315296, IMG submission 203921) | Sediment microbial communities from Yellowstone Lake, YNP, Wyoming, USA - YL17G14_18 | ecosystem: Environmental > Aquatic > Freshwater > Lake > Sediment | place: USA: Wyoming | collected...
CTAGCACTCCTTCTATCATTTATCACTTCAAGAATATTCATCGGATTTACTCCCCTTTCCTAAGTTTGCCCTCATCTGAAAAATACATTATATTACTTGTGGCTGTCAATTTGTTTCATGAGGGAATGCATCACTACTCTGTAGTCTCTCAATATGTAAAAGGAGTCGTCTTTGGAATGATTCGAGCAAAAATATGGTTTCGTTGTGCTGTGGTTCATGACCCGGTTTCTCCTATCATTGTTCAACCGGCTCTTATTGGCTGGGAAGCTAAGGAACGGCAAATTGACCTTACAATTGAGAGGGCTTTCAAAGGTCATGAGTTATTACGCCGAATGAAAGGCTGGATAACAGTAGACCCGGCAAAGGTAATCGAAGTTGTTAATGAATTTGGAAGACTGAAGGTTTTGGATGACAGAGAATTGGTCGTCGAAATTGAGGATCGTGCAAGCTTCGATAATCTCAAGAAGAATCTCTTCTCTACCTTTGGGAATGAAGTAGATGTGGAATTGATATAAAGATTACACATGAACAAACTGGCTTTTTGTTACACTGCATGCCTATAGATTAGTTGTACTACAAACCCCAGAGGCATTGACAAATCGTATCATATATGATACGTTTATACAAATGAAATGGGTAGAAAACACTCCGGTGGCTTTATATTCGTTACATACAAAGGAGACCATCCCCCTTTACATGTTCACATCGAGCAGGATGGTAGAGAGATAGGTCGGTGGGATATCGAGAACCAAAAGTCGATGGACAATCTAAAGGTTAGCCAAAAGCTCAGAAAGGCGTTGAAGCAAGTAGGCTATCTTATTACGGGAGAGTGAAAATGAGTATAACGCAAAAAACAATTAAACATAGAACAAACAAACAGGCTTCGGCTAACTGGAAAGCTTGTCTAGTGACTTCGCAGCATAAAATAGAAAATCTTCTGACAACGCATTTAGGACATGAAAAACTCCGGATCAAGCGTCGGCTCGGTGACCTTATTGGTGAGAGAGATTGTAACCTGTTTATAATCGACACTAGAATCCCTGATATTAAGCTCTGGCCTGCGCCTATATTAGTAGATCCCAATGCTCTTCATAAACCTTGGCTTTTCCTTTTGTCGAGAATATCAGACGCTTCTTCGTTGAGTTGGTTACCCTCAAATAGCAAGTTTTTCGAAAGTACTGCACTAGGAATCGATGCGCTGATTTCTTTCGTTAATAAAATCATAGAACCAGGACTGAGTAAGAAAATTGAACGCATATTCTATCTGGAAAGCATTCGATCATTCGTGGTCCATATGGGAAACGAAAAAGTATACTTGGTAAAGATGAGTGATTTGTCAGAGGCAGATTTATCGCATGTTAACCAATATAGAGTTGGGAGAAATCATAATTACTTTAAAGTACGACAAGAGTCAGGGAACTGGTTCGAAGTTCCATGGGATGAAATTCTCTATCACTATGAACCAGAATACGAGTATTATGAGGGCAAGCAAGTACAAGCAACGGGTAAGGATCGTGCAAGGCACATTGGAGAAAGGGTGCGAGAAATACGAAATACAAAGGGACTATCTATCGAGGAACTGGCAAAGAAGGCTGGCCTAAAGAGACCAAATCTGAGCCGTCTGGAGCATGGTAAGCATGTGCCCTCATTGGAGACTCTTGAGCGATTGTCCATACCACTAGGGGTGCCAGTAGCTGATATAGTCGCCTGGCCAAGTGAAAATAGACAGGTAATGCCTCCCGTCTCGTCTAGAGCTGATTCTGCGAAAATTAAGATTATTGGTATCGGGAGAGCTGGCTGCAACATTATAACCAGAATGATCCAGAAGCAGATCCAAGGTGTAGAATTCGTTGCCATGGATACCGATGTTCAAGTGCTGGATATTACTGAAGCCCCTATCCGTATCCAGCTTGGGGAGAAGCTCACCAGGGGGTTAGGGGTAGGTGGTGACCATATTCTGGGTCAGAAGGCAGCCGAGGAAAACCGCGACGAACTAAAGAAACTTATCTCAGAAGCTGATATGGTTCTTATTACCTGTGGCATGGGTGGCGGCACCGGCACAGGATCTGCCCCGGTTGTTGCTGAGATAGCCAAACAAAGTGGAGCCCTCACCATTGCTGTAGTCACCAAACCTTTCACCTTTGAAGGCGTCCATCGCACTGAGGTGGCTGAGAATGGCATTGTTCGCCTCCTGGGCAAGGTTGACACCCTTATCATTATCCCCAACGACCGCCTGCTTGACCTCTGTGACCAGAAGACAGTGGTAGATAATGCCTTTAAGCTGGCTGACGATGTGCTGCTCCACGGGGTTCAGACTATCGCTGAAGTTATCACTGTCCCCGGGCTGATTAATCTTGACTTTGCCGATGTCAAGGCAGTGATGAAGGATGCCGGTCCAGCCTGGATGTCAATAGGCATTGGCACAGGGAAAAACCGAGCGGCAAATGCAGCTAGGGAAGCTTTGAATAGCCCATTGTTAGATGTCTCTATTGAAGGGGCAAAGAATGTGTTTTTCAACGTTGCCGGGGGCACCGGACTCACCCTGTTTGAGGTTAATGAAGCGGCTGAGGTAATAAAGCGAGCCGTAGGTCCTGAGGATAACATCATTTTTAGCGTGGTTCAGGACCCCAGTATGGGGGGAGAGGTAAGGATCACCTTAATTGCCACCGGCTTTACCTCCAAGTTAGGATTGGCAGGGGTCAGTCGAGAAGAGGAGTTTATGCAGCTGCTTAAGGGCTTGGAGAATGAAGAGGAATTAGATGCTCCTGCTTTCCTGCGTCGCCCATTATTTAGCCATCGGAAGCAAGCAATAACTCCGTCTACTAAATTGGCGCAGCCACAAGTACAAGATAAGACGCCAGCACCGACAAACGAGAAGTCAACGTCAAATACTACCCATCCAAATCATGATTGAACGAAATGACGGAATGTTCAATCGGTAGTGTGACATTGGGATGACATTTCTCCGGGGCGGTGGGGATTATATATGGAGAGTAGTTTGAGGAGGTATCTATGGTTGCCCCGGAGACAAGAGTGATGGTCAAGGTTCCATCGTATGGAGAGGTCTTAGAGGAAGTGAAGGTGGAGGTACTCAGGCTGGTAGGAGAAAAGCTGGTAGAGTTCCAGGAGGAGCAGTTCCGCGTCTGGTTTGGTGAGCCATGGCAGAGACAGAAGGACGCTAGTGGCATCCTCCTGTGTCCTCGATGTGCTAATAGCCCGGGTTTTGAGCGCAGGGGCAGAAGGGAGAGGTGCTTCCACACCTGCTACGGTAGGGTGGACAGCGCTCTCCTTCAGGTCACCTGCAAAGAATGCAGTTGCACCTTCTCACCCTTTGTTGGCTTTTTCTCGGAGAAGGGTAAACGATATTCGAGGGATCTGGTGGCAAGTCTGGTAGTCTCGGCGCTGACCGTTTCCTATCACGAGACCTCGAGGAGAGCTGAGCGGGAGACGGGCATCAAGGCAGCAGCAATAACAGTGTGGCGCGAGCTAAAGGGAGCCTATCAGAAGTATGAGCGCAGGGAGAAGAAGGTTTCCTCAAGCCGTGGGGTGCTGGTAGCTGACTCCACCGGGGTGAAGACAGGAAAGGCCAGAAGGGGGTCCTCCTTGAACCTGGCTATTAAGGTGACCGGCAGGGAAGCCAAAGGCAAAAGAGCAGTGCTCAAGAAGGAGCTGGTCACCCTGAGTGTGGGCAAGTGGCGTGAGGATGAGCTAAAAGAAGCCAGGGCTGATTTATTCATTACCGATGGCGACCCGGAACTCAAAGGTGTCACGGCACGCACTCAGCCTGATCTTCCCTCTCAACGCTGCCTCTTTCATGCTCCAAGAGACCTTTACTGGGCCCTCTATCGGGATGGAGCCCAAGGGGAATGGGCATACTGGGAGAAAAGGCTAAAGCAAGAGCTTTGGAAACCATCAGCTAAGGGGATGGCAGGTGTGGACTGCCTCATTGCTGAGCTTGACTGGGGAAGATTTCACTCGGCTGCTACCTATCTTAGGAACGCGAAAGACGAGCTCTTTACTGTCACCAGGCTAAGGGAACGAGGGATTGCCCCAGAGCTGGTGATGGTAGCCACTAGCGCCGTAGAAAGGGAGTTTAGGGAGATAAACCGGCGCACTGAGGTTGGTACGAGGTGGAGCGATTAAGGTGTGGAGAGAGTTGCCAGGCTCCTGGAAGAAGTCCGGCTTAATGGAACCAAGCTGGAATTCTGACGGGCACATATTGACAAACTTTCAAAGACAAATTATTATAAAGCCAAGGATAGTTCCTGTGAGGGATAATCCCGGGGAATGTCAGCTCTTTGATATGCTACCAAGACCTGTGTGGGCAGGTCTTTTCTGGGGAATGAAATGACTAAGTGGTTACTTACTTGCTTCTATTCTAGAGCAATGCCGAAGATAAGTCAAACAAAAGGGCTCAGAGACCCGAAGTGCGGGTGTTCCTTTGAGCCCTTCGGCTTATTAAAGCAGAAAGACTGATGATAGAGATTGAGTTTATGGGGAGTGGGGGGCAAGGCGTAGTGGTTGCAGCTAAGCTTTTGGCTGACGCCGCAGCCAAGGGTGGGTACATATCGCAATCCTTTGCCTCTTATGGGGCCCTGAGGCGTGGGGGCCAGGTAGAAAGCTTCGTCCGGATTTCTGGCTCGCAGATTCTAGTCCATTCCAAGATGTATGGGGCTGACTATCTGGTTATCATGGACGAGAGTTTCGTCAAAAAGTCCAAGCCGGCATTAGGAGTGAAGGATGGCGGGGTGCTTCTAATTAACAGTTCTGAGCTACCTGAAGCCTTTTCCTCATTGGGCGATTTTAAGATAGTTACTATTAATGCATCCTCTATTGCAAGAAGTCGAGGAGTGTTATTACCCAATGGTGTGCCAGTTATTAATACTACAATTCTGGGAGCTGTTGTCGGGGTGGTCTCAATAGTTAATTTTGACCACCTAGCCGAGGCAATCAGAGAGGGCAAAATCCCCGTTCCTGAAAAGAACATAGAAGCTGCTCGGGAAGCTTACCAAGAAGTGGTAGGCGAAGCAAAAGTGGCTGCCGCTAAGGGAATCGAGGGGGGAAACCTTGAAAAGGCTGCGGAGCGATATCCCGTCTATAATCGGGACAAAATGCCCCGCTGTAACAGGTGTATGGTTTGCTACATCTTCTGTCCCAGCCTTGCTATTTCATATGAGACAAAGCCGTTTTGGCTCAACATTAATTATAAGCTGTGTGAGAGGTGTGGCATATGTATTGAGGAGTGTCCTCGCAAGGCGATATCGTGGGGGGTGTCCAATTGATAAAAGTCATAACTGGTAACGAGGCAGCAGCCTATGGTGCGTTGCTATCTCAACCTGAAGTTGTCTGTGCTTACCCAATTACCCCCCAGTCTCAAATCCCAGAGAAAATCTCAGAGTTCTATGCCCAGGGGCTACTTAAGGGAAAATTTATAAACGTAGAGTCGGAAATGGCAGCGTTAGGCTACGTGACAGGCGCTTCCCTCTGCGGCGTAAGGGTGTTCACTGCCACTTCTTCCCAAGGTTTGGCTTGGATGCACGAGGGGCTTCACTGGGCAGCCGGGGCACGATTGCCTATTGTAATGGCCAATGTAAACCGGCCCTTTGGCGCACCGTGGAATCTGACCTGTGACCATATTGACAGCCTAGCTCAGAGGGATACTGGCTGGATGCAGTTCTACTGCGAGTCGAATCAGGAAATCCTTGATACCATAATTCAGGCCTACCGTATAGCTGAGCAGGTAAGTCTACCAGCTATGGTCTGTTTAGATGGGGTATATCTTTCCTACCTCTCGGAAAGTGTAAATATCCCCGACCAAGCGAAGGTAGATGAGTACCTGCCCCCTTATGACCCTCAGTTTGAGATACCAGGTGGTACCTGGAAACTAGTGGATATTCACCCCCCTATGAAGGGGGGATACGACCTGTTCAGCCCTACAGGTTTCATGGGCGACCGATACGAACTGCATAAACTGGAGAGTCGGTGCCTTGAGACCGTGGTCAAGGCCGACAAGGAGTTTTATGAACTCTTCGGGCGGAGCTATCCGCCGGTGGAGGAGTATAAATGCGATGATGCTGATGTGGTGGTGGTATGTGTTGGCAGTGCGGTGGGGACATGTCGGCACGTAATTAATAGCCTCCGGAATAGGGGACAAAAGGTTGGGCTGGTGAAGATGAAGATGTTCCGTCCCTTCCCTAAGGACTTGGTAAGGAAGGTACTGCTAGGAAGAAGGAAGGTAGTAATCATTGAGCGTGACTTGTCTCCAGGGCAATGCGGTATCTTCTTTCAGGAGATTAAATGGGCACTTAATATAGATTACAAATTCACCCCTGTATATGGATTTGTTTCTGGTTTAGGTGGTGCCGACATTACCGCTACATTAATTGAGAAAGCAATCCTATACACTATAGAGCAGGAACTGCCCGAGCAGGAAGTAATATGGCTTGGACTGGAGGAAAAGAAGATAAGCGATGACTACGACAGAAATGCCATTAAGATACACTAAGGAAGAATATATTCAGCCCCCGCACGGCTTTTGTCCCGGGTGTTCCATACCGAGTGCTCTCAGGTGGTTCCTCAAAGTGGTGGGTGACAAGGTAATATTACTAATGCCTCCAGGGTGTGCCTCCCCCAGTGTTCTATTCCCCAAACGGAGTCTTATATATCAGGGGCGATATATTAAAGTTGTGGCGACCCCATTCGGTTCAGCGGCTATCTTCGCCGGAGGATTGAAATCAGCCCTCATCGCCCGAGGCGATACTGAGACCCAGGTTGTAGCTTGGGCCGGGGATGGGGCGACGTTTGATATTGGGCTTGCAGGTGTCTCTGGGGCCGCAGAGCGAAACGACGATATTATCTACGTCTGTTATGACAACGAAGCCTACCAGAACACTGGCAACCAGAGAAGCTCGGCAACACCGTGGGGAGGAACAACTACGACCAATCCGCTACCGAATCCCAAAATGGAACATAAAAAAGATATAATGTCTATCATTGCTGCTCACAGGATCCCGTATGCTGCTACGCTCTCTACCGCCTATCCTGACGACTTTATGCGAAAGGTGCAGAAAGCTAAAGGAATTAGTGGATTTAGATTTTTGCATATACTAACGCCCTGTCCGGCTGGATGGCGGTTCCCCCTAGAATTAGGGGTTAAGGTGGCACGGCTGGCGGTAGAAACAAAGGTATTTCCTTTGTTTGAAGTCGAATATGGAGATACCATCACTATAGCTAAAGAACCCAAGGGATTACCTATAGAAGAGTATTTGAGAGTCCAGGGCAGGTATCGGCATTTAGCCCAAGAACAAATAAATGTGCTCCAAAGTGAGGTAAACAAAAGATGGGATCGCCTCCAGTACTTGGCTAAGTATTCTCTAGGTAAAGGATGTTTTGTGTAAGAAACCCTTGGTCAGGAGGTGAGAATATGTCCGAGGGCAAAAAAGGTGTTTGGGAGGGTGTGTGGATACCGACGACATGTGGCCGCTGCTACGGTGCCTGTGGTATCAAGGTGCACCGGGTAAACGGGGTAGCAGTGAAGATAGAGGGGTTGCCCGACAGCACCATGGGTTCTAGTGGGGGGGTATGTGGCAAGGGCGCCGCCGGCTTACAGGTTCTCTATGACCCCAATCGTCTAAATAAGCCGCTAAGGAGAACCAACCCAGAGAAGGGTCTATTTGTTGACCCCAAGTGGAAGGAGATTTCTTGGGATGAAGCCCTTGATGAGATTACTGAGAAACTGAAAAAGGTCATTGCTGATGACCCAAGAAAGATACTCATCCAGGGGACGACTTGCCGACCTATGAAGAATACCACGGGTTTTCTTTTTCCTCTGGCGGCCATCACCGGGGCGGTAAATATGTGGCCGGGCGGCGGGGGCCTTCATTGCGGGCAGGGGGCGCACCCCGTTGCGGGTATGGTGCATGCCTCTTGGTCAATGGTGCCCGATTTTAGGTACTGTGACTACGCGGTATACTTCGGGGCAAGCAAGGGTCATGCCTCCGGGCACTCGCCAATGATCACCGCCAGGCTGGCGGCTGAAGCCAGAGCCAGGGGCATGAAACTGGTCGTGTTTGACCCAATCAGCAATTTTGCTGGCGGTAAGGCTACGGAGTGGATACCAATACTGCCGGGCACGGATGCGGCTGTGGCGTTAGCCATGTGTAATGTGATTGTTAATGAATTGGGCATACTGGATGCCACTTATATCAAGCTTAAGACAAATGGCCCCTATCTCGTTGGTCCCGATGGCCGCTACATAAGAGAAAAGGGGAAAATAACCAAGCGGATTACTGTTCCGGGGGCACACGGGCTTGGGCCACCCGGGGAAGCTGTAGGTGCCGATGAAACTAACAAGCCCCTCGTCTGGGACGCCACTGCTGGGAAGGCCAAAGTCTATGATGATCCTACCATTAACGACTACACCTTAGAGGGTGAATACGAGGTCAATGGAGTTAGATGTCAACCGGCCTTTCAGTTGATTAAGAACCACCTTAAGAAATATAGCCCGGAGATGGCTTTCAAGATAAGCACGGTTCCTGCCGAGACAATTCGCCGCATTGCCACTGAGTTTGCCCAAGCCGCTAGGATAGGCGGCACAATTACTATTCAGGGGCATGAACTGCCTTTGCGGCCAGCTTCAGCTGTCCTCTTCCGGGGTGGTGAAGGGCATGAGAACTCCCACCACACCTGCTTCGCCGTAGCCTTACTCAACTCTATAGTTGGTGGCTGTGATGTGCCCGGGGGAACGTTAGGGTGGCCGGCCAGAAGTCTGGGCTATTCCGGTACTGGTCAGCTTAAGTGGTCGCCATCCAAGGGCGTTGATGGGTTTCTCACCACCGACCACTTTTACTCACATCTGCCCGGGCCCTGGCCACCGTTACTACCGAAACTCCCGAGCGAAGCTGGGTTAACACAAATCTTCTCCCTAGCGCCCTTTACCTTCGTCTTTGGCTCAAGTGACCAGGAGGAGTTGTGGCAGAAGATAAACCTCCCTTACCGCTTTGAAATCATGTTTAGTTTTGGCTGCAATTCCGTAATGAGCATCGCCAACCGAGAAGTAGTCGCCGAAGCTCTGAAAAAGATACCCTTTATCGTTGTCTTTGAGCTGTTCTCGACCGAGTTGGCCGAGGGCTTTGCCGATATCGTCTTGCCTGATACCTGCTACCTAGAAGATACCACGTGGGTAGAGGGATATAGTTTTAACTTCAACTATCCTTTTGGCCTTGAGGATTGGTGCTATCACATTATGCAGCCGGTGGTTGAGCCAAAGCCTGAGAGAAGGGACGTAACCGATGTGGTCATGGAACTCGCCCACCGACTGGGCAAAATACATCTCATCAACGGATTCTATAACCACTTTGTCGGCTTTGATGCCACCCACCAACTGAAACCTGATGAAAGGTTGACCCAGGAAGAGTTATGTGACCGCGTACTGAAGTTTTTCTTTGGCCCGGAGCATGGCTGGGAGTGGTTCAAAAAGCACGGCTTTATCCGATGGCAGAAACGGGTAGAAGAGGCCTACTGGAGATACTTTATAGACGCCCGCACACCGATTTATCTGGAGTACATGGTGGATATACATGAAAAGATAGCCGAGATAGCCAAGCAAACCGGCATCGAGATTGACCTGAATCAATATACGCCACTAATTGAGTGGACTCCCTGCTCCATCCACCGCCTTGAAAGTGAGGAATATGACCTGTATTGCTTTTCTTATCGTGATGTTCTGCACACTGGCTCGCATACGCCCGAGCAGCCGTGGATAGATGAGGCCGCCAAGATGAACCCTTATACCTACAACATAACCATGAATTCTGAGGCGGCCAAGAAAAAGGGACTAAAAGATGGTGACCTAGTTGAACTAGAATCTGCTTACGGTCGCAAGGTCACCGGGATGCTGAAGTTAATGCAGGGTCAACACCCGCTGACAATGGGCATAGCCGCTTGTAGTGGGCACTGGGGAAGAGGAATGCCCATTGCCAGGGGCAAGGGGACTAATTTTAATATTCTGTTGGAGCTAGACCTGAAGCATGTCGACCCGGTCAGTCTAAACCTTGAGACCTGCGTCAGGACCAAGGTAACAAAGGTGGGAAGGAGCTAAATGGCTAGATGGGGAATGGTAATAAGCCTGCAAAAGTGTATTGGCTGCTACAGTTGCCTGATAGCCTGCAAGCAGGAACACTTCCTGCCCCCTGGTGTCTTCTGGAACCGGTTAGTTATCAGCGAGACCGGGAAATATCCAACGGTGACCAAGCAGATGTATCCCGTGCTCTGCAATCACTGTAAGGAGGCAGCCTGTGTCAAGGTTTGCCCCAGCGGCGCCAGTACTAGGTGGGAAGACGGCATAGTGGTGATTGACTACGATAAGTGTGTTGGCTGCAGGTACTGCGTGATAGCCTGCCCCTATCAGCAGCGAACCTTTTACGCCGATGGCAAAAGAGAGTATTTCCCCGGTCAGGGTCTGACTGAGTTAGAGGTCATTGGCAAGGAATTATACCCGCTTCAGCCGGGGACTGTGGTAAAGTGTAACTTCTGCATGGAGAGAATTGACGAAGGTATTCGGCAAGGATTAAAGCCCGGGGTAGACCGTGAGGCAACCCCGGCCTGTGTAAATGCCTGTCCGGTTAAGGCGAGGTACTTCGGTGACCTTGATGACCCGGATAGTGAGGTCTCAATAATGATAAAGGAGAAAAGGGGATTTCAACTTCACCCGGAATTTGGGACTGAGCCTTCAGTCTATTATATTACCCAGTAAACCAGAAACGGAGGCATAGATTATGAAGCCCTACGAATGGATGGTAAGATATACCGCACAGTCGGAGTGGATAGAGCGGAGGGGTATCCTCATGTGGCTGGCTGAAGTGGCTAGCGGCCTTGGTGCCGGCCTCTATTTAATCTCATTATTCTTTAACAACCTGTGGGGTATGCTTGTAGGCTGGCTAATCGTAATCGCTTTAAAGGGCGGGTTTCACCTTGCGTACTTGGGGAAACCATTAAGGTTCTGGCGAATTGCCCTTAAGCCAGGGACATCGTGGATGTCTAGAGGTTTCATCTTTATGGTGTTATTCATTGGTTTTGGTGCCATACAGATAGCGTTTTCCTACTGGCTACCTGGGACAGGGTTGGAGGTTACCTTTAAGGTGCTGACTGGTATAACAGCATTTCTGCTGGCAGTATACACTGGCTTTGTTATGAATTATGTTAACGGCATTCCATTCTGGAATTCAGCCCTGCTACCGCTGTTATTTGTCTTAGGTGGCGTTCTCGATGGGTGTGGGCTAATCATAGCCATCGGACTATTTGGTGGCGATGTTAATATTATGGCGGCTGAGGCAATTAGCCGAGTACTATTAATCAGCATTGCTGTTTTTATCGGCGTATACCTATGGAGCGCCACCTATATGGGGGCAGCCGGGAAGCAATCAGTGGTAGAACTAGTCCGAGGTCGTATTGCCCCTATCCTATGGTTGGGGGTGGTGTTCTGCGGCATAATTGTACCTGTGGTTATCTCTGTATCCAGTTATTTTACCGGTGAGGCGCCCTCTGGGTTATACCTGTTGGGCATTGCCTGCGAGACCATAGGTGCCTTCAGCCTCAAATACTGCATACTTAAAGCTGGCATCTATAGCCCGCTTATTTCAGTCAACATATATTAGGCTAAGGTGATGCACCAAAAAGGTGGAAACAGCAAAGGAGGAAAAATAAATGGGAATAGCAAGAGGCAGATTTGTTATTGACACTCATGTCCATGCCCAGCGCCATGCGTTCAAGTTTAAGGAACGTGGTATTAAGCCAGACTATGCTACCTTAGCCGAAGGCATGCCCATGGTGGAGGTGTACGACAATTCCCCCAGACTACTATATGATATGGAACGATATGGCGTTGATATGTGTGTCATTCAACCAGCTTTTGGTATGACCAATGAGCTAAATGCTGAGATTGTGAAAGCACACCCGGATAAATTCATTGCTATGTGCAATGCTGTTGAAACAGGGCATAAGGCACTGCGGGGTGAGCAGGAATGGACTATAGAGGCCGCTTGTAGGGAGATTAATGAGCTACTGAGCACTGGCTTATTTAAAGGCGGGATAGGTGAGGGACTGACTCAAAACCCAAAGCCAAAAAGGATAATTAGCTGGCAAGAGCGCTTTGAGGAAATCTGCCAAATCATGGAGATAGCTCGAAAGCATAAGGTTCCTGTATCTTACCATACTGGCACCATATCCGGATATGCTGGGGCAGCAATGATTGAATTGCATCATAATGATTGGGGTGACCCAATGCTAGCTCATGATGTTGCTGCAGCGTATCCTGATGTTCCTATTATACTGGCTCATGGTGGTATGCAGGGCTGGTGGTCAGAAATGTACTATGAAAAGGCATTAAATGTTGCCGCTGCCCACGCCAATGTTTACCTAGAAACAGGGCTTTACTGGGCTGAATTATATGAGAAACCATTACGCGACCCTAATATAGGTGTTGAGAAACTAATTTGGGGAACCGACTGGGGAGCCTCAATACCCCAGCAGTGGCAGCCCGGACTTTATCCGGAGACCTATGCTAACCAAAGTTTGAAAGATGGACCTCCGGCACACCAGGTAGATGTCTTTGGCTGGAGCCTGAGGCAACTAGACAAGCTGGAGATACCTCAGGACGACCTGAATCTAATCTTGGGGGGTAATGCCGTGAGGCTGTTTAAGCTTGAGGATAAGGTACCACATACACGGCTATTTAAGCAATACCTGAAATAGGGGGTGAGACATAATAAAACCGATTGGGAGGCATTCTGGAGAGAAGAGTCAAGCTGTGGGGTGAGCTCTTCCCCATGATTCAGGCGTCGGAGGCAGTTGATGGTCGGTGATAAGCCTCTAGCAGAGAAGGTTTTTGGACGGCATGATTGAAGAGCTAAAACCGCTCAACTAGGAGAGAAAGGAGACAGAAATGAGGCAAATCAAAAAATGTGCCATAACTTTCATATAGGAGAGAAAGGAGACAGAAATGAGGCAAATCAAAAGATTCGCGATGATGGTGTTGGTACTAGTAGTACTTACGCTTCCTGTTGCTTGTGCTAAGCCCTCACCACCGCCAACCCCCACGCCGGAAAAGCCGGCTCAAACCCTGGTGATCGGGAATATGGCCCCGCTGCAGACAAAGGAAGGTGTCCAGATCAAGAATTGGCTTCAGTTACTTGCTGACCGGCTGAATGAGAAAGGTGGGCTGGTAGTGAAGGGGCAAAGGTACAATGTCAAGGTAATTACCTACGACGATCAATACAGTGCCGATGCTGGAAAGGCCTGTGCTGAAAGGCTAGTTTATCAGGATAAAGTGAAGCACATCGTCTGCATGTGGGCTTCAGCTCCTCTCATAGCCACCCTTTCAGTTACTGAACCAAACAAGGTGTTCGTGATAGGCGATGGTTCTACAGAGAAAACTCTTGACCCTTCGATTAAGTACTTTCACCGGGTTCCTACTATAACCTTCATACAGGGTATGACGGCAAAGAGATTTGAATGGTGGAAATCCTTGGGTCTACCCGCGACCTGCGTTGTGATTGACCGGGATGATGAGACCGGCCGCGCTGAGGCTGGGAGACTGGAGACGGCATATAAAGTTCTGGGCGCCGAGGTGCTGGGTGTTCTCTTCTACCCGAGGGGAACCACCGATTTTACCCCTGTTGCCACCAAGATGATGTCACTTAACCCTGGATTTGTGGATACCGGTACCACAAATATAGAAAGCTTTCCGCTTTGCAAAGCGATTTACGAGGCTGGCTATAGAGGTGGAATAAACTACAATAATATATCAGGAACTTGGAAGGAGATAGTGGAAAAGATAAGCCCTAAAGCACTTGAAAAGGCTACCTTCGCCCTGAAGGACCCACGGGTATACTGCCAGAAGGATGAAGAAGTAATGGAACTCACCCGTGCCTATGAGCAGAGATATGGACTCTGGGAGACTGACGCAGTTAACTGGGTAGTAAGCTGGTTTGCTTTTATAGACGCGGTAAAGAAGGCTGACAGCCTTGACCCAGATGACCTTTGCAAAGCACTGGAGGGGATGACATTTAAGGCTTTAACCACTGGGCTAGAATACACTTTCATACCCCGGCCGGATCTGAGAAATATTAGAACGGTTGACGATTGCGCTGACTCGTGGATTGCGACTTTCCCCGCTGGGGAACTTACGCCTATGCTCCATGTTTCGGCAAAGGAGAACTTTGAGGCGACCATAAAAATTCTCGGTATGGAAAAAGCCTACGCGGATATAGGCTATAAATTTAAGTAGGCCATAGTGAAATTACCCTCAACGTCCAAGGCTGATCACCAGCTATGTCTGAGGTTGTGAACTGTGTGATTATGAGAGCGAAGTGTCTGGAGCTAGGGTAAGGGATATTGGCACTTCGCTCTCTTCCGCGTAGGCTAAGTGGAGGCTAAAGTGAGCTTAGGCTTATTTTTACAGTCCTTGGTAAATGCGGTGGCAATTGCCGGTATGTATGGGGTTGTGGCGTCTGGATTCACTCTAGTCCTGGGCGTCATGAAGATATTCAACTTTGCCCATGGTCAATTTTACATGGTCGGGGCTTTTCTTACCTTTGCAGTCTGCGAGCTTTTTCATCTTCCATATATAGTAGCGATAATTGCAGTCTTCATAATTATGGGTCTACTTGGGATGTTCCTAGAACGTTTCATCATTAGATATACATATGCTGGCTTCTTCCACCAGGTACTTGCCACTATCGCTACTGGGATGATATTAAGCCAAAGTGCAGTGCTGAGCCTTGGGAAGACAGACAGGTTTATAACTCCCGTGGTGAGGGGTATGATAAATGTTGGTGGAACTGTGCTCTCCTATGAGAAGCTATTCTTAATTTTCCTATCTCTGGCTCTAATAGTGGGTTTACATTACATGATGAAGCTGAAGGTTGGCAAAGCAATGCGTGCTGTGGCTGAGGATCAAGAGACGGCAGAATTACAGGGGATAAATGCCCGTTGGATATTCCTGTTGACTATGGGCCTAGGTTGTGGCCTTGCTGGCGTGGCTGGGGCAGTCATAATTCCTGTCCTAGGCGCTACTGTACCCATGGGCTACAACATATTTGTTAGGGTTTTAATAATAATAATCATAGGCGGAATGGGCAGCATGCCTGGTGCTCTTTTAGCTGCTCTTCTCGTCGGGCTGATTGAGAGCTTTGGCTACCAATTTGTCGGAGCTCTTAACGAAGTATTGCTCTTAGGGTGCCTAATACCTCTTCTATTGCTTAGGCCTGGCGGGCTTCTCGGTCGGCCACTGGCTATACCTGAGTGAGGTTATTAAAATGCCTGAGAAAATATTGAAGGCTGCCGGCGGTTTAGTTTTGGTTGCGCTGCCATTTATAGTACGAAATGATTATTATTTGCACCTTATGAACTGCATTTTTATGTATAGCATGCTAGGCATGGGTTTCAGCATAATGTGGAAGAACCGCTTGATAACTTGTGGCCAAGCCGGCTTTTGGGCTGTTGGTGCTTATACCTCAACTTTATTGGTAATGAACGCAGGTGTCCCTTTTTGGCTTGCTTTGCTAGCGGCAGGAATAGCCTCTGCACTGGTTGCTTTGTTAACTCTGTCAATAGCACTTAAGGCTGGACCCCTTCAATTTTTCGCAATCACCCTTGTCATTTCTTTCATAATAATGCAAGTTTTAGGCGTAGTTGAATTCTTTGGTGGATGGCACGGGATTTTCGGTATACCAAGACCCACTATAGGCTCCTTCGTATTTCTGAGCAAGACTTCTTATTATTACCTGGCTTTGTTTCTCTTATCAGCCAATGTCTTTATTTTCTACGCTTTGTATAGGTCTCGGATTGGTAGGGCTTGGACTGCGATAGGGCTAAGTGCCTCTTTAGCTGAGATGCAGGGCATAGACGTGTATCGGTATAGATTGGCTGCTACCGTTATTGGTTGTTTCTTTGCTGGAATATGTGGCAGTTTTTACGCCCATTATCAGACGGTTTTGGTACCAACTACCTTCAGCTTTCAGTGCTCCATCTTTGCTCAGATGTATGCTCTCATCGGAGGTTTAAGTTACTACATAGCAGGGCCCATTGCCGGGGCAGCAGTAATGGTACTTTTGCCCGAATTACTGCGCCCTGTTGCGGAGTTCCAGCCGATCATCTACGGAGTACTGTTGATACTCATAGTGGTCTTTCTACCCCGTGGAATTTTAAGCATTCCGCAGCGGTTTCCTGTTGTAAGGGGATTTGCACAAATAGGTGCCAAATTGAAGGGTTTGCCTATTAGCATCAAGAATCTAAGAAAGTGAGTAAGGAGTCATGACACTACTGGAGGTTAGAGGCTTAAGCAAGTATTTTGGAGGTTTAGCTGCTGTTGACCAACTAGACCTTGACGTCTTTGCTGGAGAAATATTGGGGCTAATAGGTCCTAATGGTGCCGGTAAAACCACATTTTTTAACCTAATCTCTGGCTTTTATAGGCCGATGAGGGGAAAGATAATATTTGAAGGGGAAGATATCACTGGGTTAAAGCCGCATCAAATAGCAAAAAGAGGGATTGGACGTTCTTTTCAGCTTGCCACCCTGTTCCGCGGGTTAACAGTCTTTGACAATGTATTTATTGGATTTCACCTGGATTACGGGGGGGGTGTGCTAGGACAATTCTTACACACTCGTGCTGCTCGGGGTGAAGAGCAGGCTATAAGGGAAAAAACGCTTGAGATATTAGAGGTCATGGGCTTGGCTCCGCTAAAGTATGAGTTGGCTGGCAACTTACCCCATGGGTATCAGAAGATTCTCGGAGTTTCCTTAGCTCTGGCGACTAATCCCAGATTGCTATTATTGGATGAGCCGGTGACAGGGATGAACCCGACGGAGGCTTTGGAGATGGTGCATTTGATCACAAACATAAGGGATAAGGGTATCACTCTCGTCGTGGTTGAGCACAATATGAGAACAATTATGGAAATCTCCGACCGGATTATAGCTTTGGACTACGGGAAAAAGATCGCCGAAGGTTTGCCCCATGAGATTAGTGAAAATGAAAAGGTGATAGAAGCCTATCTGGGAAAAGAGGAGGAATGGTAATGCTACTTGAGATAAACGACCTAAGAGTTCATTATGGGAAGGCGGAAGCACTAAAAGGCATTTCCTTAAAGCTCAATGAAGGTGAGATAGTTACACTTCTCGGAGCGAATGGAGCAGGCAAGACGACGACGTTGAGAACCATATCTGGAATAAAGTGGCCAACCTCAGGCGAGGTGTGGTTCCAAGGCAAGAGAATAGATAGGATGCCAATTCATGAAATCGTTAGGATGGGGATCGCTCATATCCCTGAAGGCAGGCGGGTTTTTGCGGCCCTTACGGTCGGGGAAAACTTAGAGATGGGGGCCTACGCCCGTAGGCATAAGCAGGAGATAGCTCAGAGCCTTGAAAGGATTTACGAAATCTTCCCTGTTTTGAAGGTGAAGCATAGACAATTGGCTGGGGCTCTAAGCGGGGGTGAGCAACAGATGTTAGCTACGGCACGTGGTTTGATGGCGAAGCCGATATTACTGTTAATGGATGAGCCTAGTCTTGGATTATCGCCGGTGCTTGTTCGTGAGGTTGGCAGGGTGATTAAGGATATCAATCAGACTGGTGTCAGCATTCTGCTGGTGGAACAAAATGCTCGCATGGGCATTAGCTTAGCTAACCGAGTCTATGTTTTGGAAACAGGTACCGTCGCTTTGCAGGGTGATGCTAAAGAATTAGCAAACGATAGTAGAGTTAGGAAAGCCTACCTAGGCGGTTAATTGGGCTGAAGCTTTCAGTCTTAGCAATTATATTGCCTATTTAAACGGGGAGAGGCTAAACTGCTAAAAGCTAAGGGTCATTACTACAGATGGTATATCCTTATACTGGCTGCGCTTACAAGCATGCTTGCCATAGCAATGCCGTGGATGTGTATGCCACTTTTATTCAATGAGATTATATCAGATTTGAACTTGACAATTGTTCAGCTAGGCATTATCTGGGGTATGGGTCCTTTAGCGATAGCAATTAGCGCGTTGCCAGCAGGATTGCTCGGAGATCGCATAGGTGTTCCAAGGACCACAATTATAGCATGCGGTTTAGCTGCGGTAGCTGGGGCACTGAGAGGAACAAGCAACAATTTTGTCACCCTAGCAGCATTCATGTTCTTATTTGGTTTCGCATTTGCAATGGTAATCTCAAATTTGTCCAAAGTTAGCCTTATATTTCCAAAGAGTCAGCTGGGGATAGCAAATGGTATATTAGGCTCTGGCACAGCAACCGGTTTTGCGGTTGGTGTTTCAATTACAGGTAGTGCATTATCCCTGCTCAGAGGCTGGAGGGAGGTTCTCTTTTTATATGCTGGCATCTCTGGAATATTTGCTATTATATGGTTTCTATTAGTCAGAGGAAGACTCCTAAGCAATAGCCGAGATAGTAGTAATGGCACAGCCAGTTTTTCACAATCACTGTCTACTGTAATTCATATTAAGCGTATATGGCTGTGCTCGTTAGGTTTCTTCGGCCAGGCAGGGTGTTTTATGGGGGTGATACACTACTTACCACTTTATTTACAAGATAAAGTAGGTGAGGTTACTGCCGGTGGGGTAATATCCACAATTATGTGGGCTGGTGTAATAGGTAACGTTCTGCTACCTTATATATCGGACAGAATAGGTTCAACAAGAGTGGTGTACATACTATCTGCGCTGATAACTTGCATTTTTTCCTACCTATTGTCAGTTGCCACGGGTTTGACGTTATGGGTAGTGGCGATAATAGGTGGATTGGCCGTCCAAGGAGCTATTCCGGTTTTGTTCACTGCACTTTTGGAGACGAAGGAGCTTAAGCCGCTATATGCTGCAACTGCCTTGGGAGCATTTGCCACCATTGCATACTTTGGTAGCTTCCTTTCACCTATTATAGGTGATGTGCTAGTTAGTATTGAGCCATCACGTGCATTCATTTTCTGGGCGTGCTTACCCATAATACCTATGATTCTTTTTGCTAGATTCTCTTGGTGAAATTTACCTAGTCATTGCATTTACTTTGAGGCATTCAAAAGATTACCCAGAACAGAGATTTCACTTTGGAGGTTGGAGGATGGAATATGAGCTTCAGTAGGTAGGGACGATATTGACAAATTAAGGCGGGCTCTGCCAGGGTGTGCCACTCGGGGCTTTTCACCTTCGTCAGGCTCCTCCACCCTCTCTGTAGTAGTGGCTTAAGCGGGGCAAGTGGCATCCCGCCTTCTTTTTTTACCTTTCGCTCACTATTGCACATTCGCTTGAGAAAATGAAACCATGGGTATCCCTTTACTAAGATAAGATAAAGTTATTCATCTTAGAAAGGAGATACCAGAATGCATTATATTGGAATGGACTGTCATATCAATACCCTGGATTTTGCTGTGGTCAATGAAGCCCGCTGGTTAGTCAAAGCCAATAGCGTCGCCACCAGTGTTAACGGCTTCATTGAATTTGTGAAAACGGTGCCGCCACCACGGACAATCTATATGGAGGAGGGCACACTGGCCGCCTGGGCACTGGAAACCTGCGTCCGCTTTAGAGAGAAGCTTGTGATTACCGATGCCAAGAAAAACCATTGGATAGGCTCTTCCGGACAAAAGGGTGATTCAATTGATGCTCTAAAGTTGGCCCAATTAGCCCGGGGTGGTTATATCAAAGAGATTCATCACCCGGTTGGCCAACGCCGGCGATTCAGAGAGTTGATGATAGCCTATCATGATACTGTCAGAAGTACCACTCG
>Ga0315296_10001588_pt1 | contig 19771 bp, 23 predicted proteins | sample YL17G14_18_MG_FD_203921 | JGI IMG/M metagenome (GOLD analysis project Ga0315296, IMG submission 203921) | Sediment microbial communities from Yellowstone Lake, YNP, Wyoming, USA - YL17G14_18 | ecosystem: Environmental > Aquatic > Freshwater > Lake > Sediment | place: USA: Wyoming | collected...
TGGTCGAGCCGGCATACTGGTCCTGGACAAGGAAGGAAATTCCGGGGAAATCTTTTTTCATGGTGTCGATAAAGCCTTGCTCGCGCTCAGTGGTGCTGGCTGAGCCTTCCTGGTAGCGGATGAGAAAAATTTTTCCTTTGCCCCCAAGAAGCTCGCCCAGCCTTCGAGCGCCTATCACTCCTCCCTTGTAATTATCCGTGGCCACATAGCTTATGTAATCCTCGCCTTGGAGCCCGGAATCGATGATGACCACTGGAATATGCTCCTTGACGGCATCATGAACAGGCCGGATGAGGGCGCGCTCGTCAAGAGGGGCAAGGACGATTCCGTCCACGCCGCGGCTTATAAAATCTTCAACAACAGTGATCTGCTGGGCCCGGTCGTCTTCCTTCTGAGAGCCCTTCCAGAAGATTTCAACCCCGAGCTCTCGCGAAGCCTTGACCGCTCCGGCATGGATGGATTTCCAGAACTCATGTGTCGTTCCTTTGGGTATGACGGCAATCTCGAAAACTCTCTCTTTGCCTGGCTCAGATGCTTTTTGCTCTCTTTTTCCACAGCTCAAAAAAGCAAGGGATAAAAAAATAAGGATAAAAAGAAATTTTCTTGCCTTCCCTTTCATGCTAAAGAGTATATCCAGAAGCGAGCGTTCAGTCAAAAAGTTATTTGAAGGCAGAAGCATCTCCTGTAATTATTATTGACATACGCATAATTAATGGATATTAATTCTCTCTTGTGGTATATTCAGGGGCATGAGACCTCTAGGAAGCCCTGTGCAACTGGAGAGGCGCCGCCGCCGAGCCATCCGGTTGCTCGCGCAGGGCATGACTTTTGCGGCGGTAGCAAGATGTATCGGCTCTTCGATAAGTTCCCTAGTCCGATGGCGACAGGCTTTTCGCAAGAAAGGAGATCAAGGTTTGGACCGAAAACAAGCGCCTGGTCGTCCTCCGAAGCTTTCTCCTGCCCAAAAACGAAAACTGGTCGATCTATTGCTCGAAGGACCTCTGGCTTTGGGCTATTCCACAAACCTCTGGACAACGCGCCGCGTGGCCGAGGTAATCCATCGCTCCTTTGGGATTCGCTATCATTCCAACCATCTCTGGCGGGTGCTTCAGGGGTTGGGATGGAGTTGCCAGAAGCCGGAACGACGGGCCCGGGAAAGGGACGAAGAGGCGATCGAGCGCTGGAAGAAGAGACGATGGCCGGCCATAAAAAAAAACGCTCGCACTTGGCGCCCATCTGGCTTTTCTGGATGAAAGCGGCTTCATGCTCATTCCTCTTCTCTGGAGGACATGGGCGCCGAGGGGGAAGACGCCTCTGGTGCGTCATGTCTACCGCCGCGAGCGACTTTCGGTCATTTCGGCGCTTACGGTTTCTCCCCAGCGCCGACACTGGGGGCTTTACTTCTCGCTTCAAGTCAGGAATTTCAAGGGCGGGGATGTGGTAATCTTTTTGCGATTTCTTCTTGGCCATCTCCGGGGGCCAGTGGTTCTTTTGTGGGATGAGGCCCTGATCCATAAGGGAAAACCTGTCCAATATTTTTTGGCCAAACACCCCAGGATTCATGTCGAGCGGTTTCCCAAATATGCCCCCGAACTCAATCCTGCGGAGCATGTCTGGACCCAGAGCAAGCGCAGGCTGGCGAATAGTTCGCCTCAGGGAATTGGGGAACTTCAGGGGATGGCCATGGATGAATTGGAGAGAATTCAAGATTCTCAGCATCTCCTTAGGTCTTGCCTTTTGGCTTCTGAGTTGTCCTGGACGTGAAAAATATATATCCATTATTTATGCGTATGTCAATAATTTGGGGTGAAGTAGTAAGGACTCGAGAAAACCCTGGGCAAAGGCGCCTTTTCGATCTCTCTGGGTAATAGTCGGCCGGCTGCCGTCGGCTGGCCTGTAAACTTCTTCAGGACCTGAAGGATGACAAATGAAAGTGAAATCGCGAATTGTAAAGGTCCATGATCAGGAATTCATAATTCATGAAGTATCATCGCGATTGTCTTTTGTATCTGTATTAAGAAGAACAATTCACCGTTTAAGAACTTTGTTCAAATCAATAGCTAATTTTTCTGGAAGTATATTTTCTGAAATCAGGGTAAGAACAATCAAGAAATATTTGAAGAATAAAAGAGCACTTAATGAGTCTGACAATAGCGAAGTAATACAAGCAAATAGAGTCACGAGAAACACAAAGGCTAAATATGATAAAATAAATTTTGTTTATAGAAATCCAAGCAGCATCCATTCTCCGTATGTGTATTTTCGCGGATTGAAAACTGCATTAGAGAGGAACGGTTTACTGTATTACAGCTATGACGTGAGTGGAAGTGAGCGTTTGGATATAAATGCGCTGCTAAAATATCCAATACTATGTATTACGGGTTCTTGGGAACCAGTTTTTAACGTGGTACAACTTGTTAATGGAAGACAATTTACTGCAGAGATTAACTCGGAGTCTTTACATACCTGGCAAGGCGACATGGACGATATTTACTATGACTTAGTTAGAGATAGGTCTAATTACTTTGATATGTACTTTACTGGTGCTGAAATTGATTTAGATAGTTATTTTGGTAAACTATGTTACTGGATGCCTTCATGGGCGCATGTTGAGCTTTTAGACGACATTTCCCCTCCAGTATACGATAAACTTGGATTTATTGGTCATGTTGTAGGAAGAGAAGAATTCTTTGCTAAGGACAAAAACAAAACAATTCTCTTGGCAAATACGGTCCCCCGTAAAGATGCTTTAGAAAATGTAATCGAACTCTGTAAACTTATCAACAAGTTTAGGATATTGGTGACCCCAATGGGGGTCAGGTTTATGGGCATGACTGGAAAAACATATGAATACATGGCGTGTAAGAGATTGTGTTTGTGTTATCTGAATGAGGACTATATGTTTAAGACGAAATTGCTCTTTCAAGATGGTCAAAATATTGTATTTTTTAAAACATTTGAAGAAATGGAAGAAAAGTACAGGCATTACATAAGAAATCAGGAGGCTGCTGACAGAATAGCACTGGCAGGATATTATAAGGTCAGGGCATTCCATAATGCAGATGTAAGAGCTAAGAGATTTGCTGAATTAGTGTTACATCATGCTAATGGAGGTAAATACGATAGGGCCTTAAATGATGTATCTGCTTTTCTGTGAAAATTCGTTTGCGTCAATGCTTTCCCCTCCTGGACAAGACTCTCAGGCAGCAGGGTAACCAACTAAGGGTAGTAGAAAGGCCAATTTGAGAAGACTTTATTATTTACTATTTCAGTTACTATTTCAGTTCCGTTGGGTTAAATATGTGTATCGAGCGACTCCCATGCCACTTGCTAAAGTTGTTCGGTTACACCGATTCGCACAAAAATATGTTACACAGCTGGATACTCTATTCCCCCGTGGAACTGCTCTAATTTCAGACGGAAAAACTCTTCGGAACCCGGAGCTGGCGGCTCTTCTCAAGGGCAGACAACTGGGAGGTTGGTCACTTGCTGCTGAATCGATAGACTACCTGGAAGAGAAGATCAAAGAACATCGTCCAAGAGCTATTCTGGAATTCGGAAGTGGAATCAGTACGCTGTGCCTGGCGTTCATCATGAAAGAACTACGAAAGTCCTCCCCTAATCCATTAGTTTTCAGTATCGAGCAAAGCCAAACACACCTAGAAGAAACAAGAGCTACATTGAGTAACTACGGCCTCATAGAATATGTTAGATTTTTGCATGCGCCTATAGTACCACAACGGATTAACGGATTTGAGACAACTTGTTACAATCTCTACAATGCAAATCTTTCTTCTCTACTGGGTGATATTTATCCCGACTTCGTTCTCATCGATGGTCCTGCTGGTGAAGAGGGCTGCCGGTTTGGCACACTACCGCTGGTGAAACCCTTTCTTAGTGATGGAGCGGTGTTTTTTATGGATGACGCGTTACGCGATGGAGAAATCGGTATTGCTAATAGCTGGAGCAAGTGTACATGTTTCAATGTACTTGGTATTGTCTGGGTCGGGAAAGGTTTTTTGGTCGGAACGGTGCGGAAACCTGATGTATCCGTGATTATCCCGCCTACAGCAAGTGAAAGGTAGCGGTGGAGGTACGATGAAATTCCTCATCCTTAACACGGACTACCCTGATTTCCTACACTGGCTCTATTCACGGCACCCAGGGCTGGAGAAGCAGCCCTATGAGGAACAGATGCAAGTATATAACTCAAGCCTGTTCGCCGTAGCGGACTTTTACTCCAGCAACCTGGGAAAGCTTGGACATGAGGCGTATGACATCCACGCCAACAACGAGTTTATGCAAAGGGCGTGGGCCAGGGAACACGGGCTTGAGGTTGAAGAGGGTTCAAAGCTCAGTCAACGATATAGGAAAATTCTTCGGCAAGGTGCAGGTATCGCTGCCAAAACGCCATTACGATACCTGAGACCTATTCTCCGCCCTGTGCTGAGGTCGCTGGACGGTCAACCCTGCTTCTATGACATCTTGACAGCGCAGATCAAGCACTACAAGCCTGATGTTCTGCTGAACCAGGCAATGGGTGACATCAATACTAGCTTCTTGAGAGAGATCAAGCCATATGTGCGTCTGCTCGTGGGGCAACATGCAGCTACCCGACTACCTGATTCAGAAGACTGGAGATGCTATGACTTTGTTGTTTCTTCGTTCCCACCCACCATAGATTGGTTCCGCCAAAAGGGTATCCCGGTAGAATTAAACCGACTTGCTTTCGAGCCGCGGGTGCTTTCACATTTAAGTGACAATCAAAAGAATGTGGCAATAAGCTTTATAGGTTCTTTGATTCATAGTGTTCATAGTAGCCGACTTGCTCTTTTAGAACAGATGTGTACCAAGTTTGATGTAAAGATATGGGGGCCGAATGTGAGCCACCTCAATAATTTAGCCATTCACAAAGCATATATGGGGCAAGCATGGGGGCGCGAGATGTACCAAATACTTCGTAACTCAAAGATTACACTCAATCATCATGGGGATATTGCACCCCATGCTAATAACTGCCGCCTCTATGAAGCCACTGGCGTGGGCACTCTACTCGCCACCGACTGGAAAGAAGACCTGCACGAGATGTTCGAGCCGGGCAGGGAAGTGGTTGCCTATCGTAATGCGGAGGAGTGCGCCGAACTTATTCAATACTATCTGGAGCATGACGAGGAGCGAGAGGTGATTGCCCGAGCCGGTCAGCAGCGCACCTTATGTGAGCACACTTATTATCAGCGAATGCAGGACCTACTGGACATTGTGAGCAAATACCTTTAGCCCGATGCTGAAAGCCATTGCCCGGAAGGCCTTGCCCATTGGCGCGCCGAAGGTGATAAATGAATGGGGGGTGAACTTGCATCTTGCGTGGATGCGCCGAAAGGTGTGGAGGGCAAAGCCTGGTTCTCTGGCGAAGTGCCTGAACTACACCGTTCGCATCAACGATGGGCCAAACTTCTACATCCTCTACAAGGATATCTTCATCCATCGCATCTATCACTTTGAAGCGCAGCGAGCTGACCCGCTCATCCTGGACTGCGGCAGCAACATCGGGATGTCCATTCTTTACTTCATGCACATCTACCCGCAGGCACGCATCATCGGCTTTGAACCTGACCCGGCGATCTTCCCCTATCTTCACGAGAATATCGCCCGCAACGGGTGTGAGGATGTGCAACTGGTGAAGGCGGCGTTAGCGGCACAAGAGGGAACCTTAACGTTTTACTCGGATGGTAAATACGGGAGTTGCCTGGCGGAGCACCTGCCTGCCGACATCCCCGAGGGATGGACATGGCATGAAGTGCCTTGCGTGCGACTACGTGATTACCTTGCGGAGCCTGTAGACTTTTTGAAAATGAATATCGAAGGAGCTGAGTATGAGGTGCTTGCGGATAGCGAAGATTGCCTTAGGCAGGTACGAGAAATGGTGATAGAGTATCATCACCTGCCGGGTTTGCCTCGCAAGCTGCATGAGATTTTGGCTCTCCTGGATCAACAAGGATTTGAATACCTCATCAACGACTTTGATTCCAAAACGAACAGCGGCGTGCGCCCACCATTCCATCTTACGCCAGAGAGCCGCTATTACTTGCTCATCTATGCTCGGCGCTTGGATTAAAACGATGGTCAAAACGGTACTTCCAGTGGAGGTCCGTCGTTGGCTCAGGGCAAAGCAGCAGCGCTTGACCCGCTGGCCACACGTTGGCAGCGTGCACTTCGGAAGCCTGCGGCGGCTTCAGCCCATTAGCCGTGTCTTCGGCTTTGACCGTGGACTATGCATTGACCGCTACTACATAGAGAACTTTCTGACACGTCATGCTGAAGACATCCGTGGACGCGTCCTGGAGATCGGCGATGACACCTACACACGAAAATTTGGCAGGGATCGTGTAACCAAATCAGATGTGCTCCATTTGCGGAACAATAATCCACAGGCGACTATTGTGGCTGACCTAACCTGCGCCGATCAGATTCCAACGGAGACTTTTGACTGCATCATCTTCACGCAGACGATTCAGTTCATCTACGATGTGCGGGCTGCGCTTCGAACCCTTTGCCGCGTTCTCACACCCGGCGGCGTGCTGCTAGCCACCTTCCCCGGCATCAGCCAGATCAGCCGCTACGATATGGATAGGTGGGGTGAATACTGGCGCTTTACCACTCTTTCCGCGCACCGGCTCTTTGGGGAGGTCTTTCCGCCAGAGCATGTGACCGTCGAAGCTCACGGCAATGTGCTAACGGCCATTACTTCTCTTCACGGGCTGGCGGCAGAGGAGTTGAAGCAAGAGGAGTTGGACTACCACGACCCGGACTATGAGGTGCTCATCACCGTGCGAGGGGTAAAATAGGATGTTGAAGGAAAAGACCATGAGGTTCCGCATCCGCGGGGTTGGACGCCTTGAGGGATTGGTGCAGCGGGTATTATTGCCCATTATCCCCCCTTTTCGCCCCGAGGTTGTCATCCTGGCATATCATCGAGTGTTTGAAGCATCTTCGGACCCTCAATTACTCTGCGTCACGCCGCAGCATTTCGCTGAGCACCTTGAGCATTTGCGCCGCCACTATCGGATAATGAGCTTGTGCGACCTTGCCAGAGCGCTGAGGGAGGGGCTGTTGCAGAAGCGTGCTGTTGTCATCACCTTTGATGATGGCTACGCTGACAACCTGTTAAATGCTAAACCGCTACTGGAGCGCTACGAGGCACCAGCAACTGTCTTCGTAGCAACAGGTTATGTCGGGCGCGGGCGTGAATTCTGGTGGGATGAGCTTGAAAGACTGTTACTCTGGACGCCTCAACTGCCGGAGTGCCTGCAAGTAACGCTTAACGGCGTAGCATACGAATGGCATCTGGACAAGTATGCACAGTTTCCAGAGAAAGAGAGGATATCTTACCGGCAATGGCATGTGGAGCTCCCCGATGATCCAACCCTGCGCCACTGGGCTTATCGGGAACTGCATCGTTTGCTGCGTTCACCTGAAGAGGAGGGGCGAGAAGCGGTGCTTGCTCAGTTGCGGGCACAATCGGAAGATGAAGGGAGCGGGCGAGCAGATTGTCGGACAATGACACCTGAGGAGGTTCGTCGGCTGGCTGAGGGTGGACTCGTGGCGGTTGGGGCGCACACGGAGACTCACCCTGTGCTGGCGACACAACCGGTTCAGATATAGCGAAAGGATGTCACGGAGAGCAAACGATATCTGGAAGCTATCCTGGGGCGTTCGGTCACCGCTTTTGCCTACCCCTATGGTGAGCGAGGCGATATAGGGCAAGATGCGGTTAGATTAGTGCGGGAAGCGGGCTATGAGGTAGCATGCGCGAACCTCCCCTTGCCCGTCACCCATCGGTCCGACCCCTTCTTTCTGCCGCGCAACCTGGTGCGCGATTTGGATGGTGAGGAGTTTGCAAGAAGGCTGAGGGGGTTCTTCCATGGCTCGCCATAGGGCGATGCGCATCCTTCAGGTCAGCACATCCGATGGGGGTGGTGGGGCGGAGAAGGTTGCCTGGAGCTTGTTCCAGGCATATCGGCAACATGGACTCCCATCATGGTTAGCCGTCGGCTATAAGCGCAGTAATGACCGTGATGTCCTGCTGGTGCCTAAGGACCATTATCGCAGAAGGTGGGCACGCACTTGGTTTGCCATCGGAAACATACTTTCCCCTTTGGTTGGAAAGGTTCGTGGGTCGGGGGGGGTTGCAAAATTGGCTACATTTGGTCGGACAGCCCCGACGGCTGTTAGAGATTCACCTCGGATATGAGGACTTCGACTTCCCCGGCACCTGGCAGCTCTTAGGCTTGCCACCTGAGCGTCCTGACATCGTGCATTGTCATAGCCTTCATGGCAGGTACTTTGACCTGCGAGTGCTCCCCTGGCTCAGCCAACAGGTGCTCACGATTTTAACCTTGCATGACGCTTGGTTGCTGAGTGGTCACTGTGCGCACTCATTTGGGCTCCTCGCTATTTCGTGTGGGTAAAATAGATTGAAAAGATATTTTCGGACTCATAAAATGGCTTATTATGAAAGACAAAGAACTTTTTCAAAAGGCCATAGGGTTGGGTCAATGGTTTGTGGTTTCCTATGAGTTTTCGCCTGAAGAAGGGCGCCTCTATGTTGAGCTTGACTTTCCTCCTGGCAGCGCCTTCGCTTGTCCAGGATGCGAGGCTGAGGGGTGTAAGGTCCATGATACGGAGAAGAAGAGCTGGCGTCATTTGAACTTTTTTCAATATGAAGCTTATCTTCATGCCAGGGTGCCGAGGATTTATTGCAGGAAGTGTGGGGTGAAACTTGTCCAGGTCCCCTGGGCGCGTCCTGGAAGTGGTTTCACCTTGCTGTTTGAAGCTTTGGTGATGATGTTGGCCCGGGAGATGCAGGTGAAAGCATTGAGCAAGATTGTGAAAGAACATGATACCCGTCTCTGGCGAATTTTAAATCATTATGTTTCTGAGGCCCGGGCAGAGGCTGATTTTTCTTCTGTCAAAGAAGTGGGTGTAGATGAGACGTCCCGCAGGCGCGGCCATAATTATGTCACCCTTTTTGTGGATATTGAAGAGCCAAGAACCCTTTTTGTTACGGAAGGTAAGGATGCCGCGACCTTGAGCCGATTCAAAGAGGATTTAGAGTCCCATAAGGGGGATCGAAAAGCCATTGAAGAGGTCTGCTGTGATATGGCACGGGCCTTTATTGCGGGTGTAGAGAAGAACTTCCCTAACGCCCAGATCACCTTTGATAAATTCCATGTCCTGAAAATACTCAATGAGGCTGTGGATAAGGTTCGCCGCGAGGAACAAAGCTTGCGTCCTGAGTTGAAAAAGACTCGATACATCTGGCTAAAAAATCCTGAGAACCTCAAGCAAAGAGAAGTCTCTGTGTTGGAAGATTTGCAACTCAAAAAGCTCAATCTCAGGACCATGAAGGCTTATCATATTCTTCTCAATTTCCAGGAGCTCTGGAACCAGACCCCCCAGGATGCTGAGATGTTCTTGAAGAAGTGGTACTTCTGGGCGACGCACAGCCGCCTTGAAGCGATCAAGGAAGCCGCTTACACAATAAAACGTCACTGGACTGGAATCCTGAGATGGTTCAAGTCAAAGATCAATAACGGTATCCTGGAGGCCATCAATAGTTTGGTCCAAGCCGCCAAAGCCCGGGCCAGAGGGTATCGCACAACCAAGAATCTCATCACGATGATCTACCTCATTGCGGGAAAGCTGAAATTCAATCTACCCACATGAAATAGCGAGGAGGGCCAAAAGTATTTGTTTGGACGGCTTCAGTTGAAAGTATTATTAGAAAAATATCCAAATGTAAAGATCTGTTAGAAACAGGACACTAGATATGATATGGACAGATGGGGAGATTATTGGAGATTTACTGATAAATCCTTACGTAAGCTTTTTGAGCAGTTTGTTCCACCAGAACAAATAAGAATAAAATCCTATGGCAACGTATTGGTTTCTATAGCATTTTTAGAAGGTCTTGCTGCTGATGAGTTAAAGAAAGAAGAACTTGATTATATAGATAAAGATTATCAGCTATTGATTACAGCCGTAGTAAAAAGGTAATGATGAAGAAGATATTATCTGATGTGAAGGAAAGCTTTTTCAAAATAAAACGATGGGCAGAAAATAAAGTGGCGTACTCTGCAGTAATTTTAATTTATCATCGTGTGATTAATATAGAAACAGACCGTCAGTTGCTCGCAGTAAAGAAAGAGAATTTTATAAGGCAAATTAAATGGTTAAAACAGAATTACAATATTATTTCTCTCCAAGAGCTTGCAGCTTTTATCAGCAAATCAAAATCGCTCCCTCAACGATCGATTGTGATAACTTTTGATGATGGGTATTTTGATAATTTTTCAGAAGCTATGCCAATATTAGAGGCCATGAATGTCTTTGCAACATTTTTTATCTCCACAAATAATATCAATTCCACCTGTGAATTCTGGTGGGATAGCTTAGAAAAGGTATTTTTATATAAAAAAAATTGATACCTGATAAATTAGAGATAAAAATTAAGGGCGTCACTTATTTTTTTGATACAAAGGATATGAATGGGAGAATGAGTACATATAATAAATTGTACTTTCTTCTGAAACATTTAAGGCCAAAAGAGCTAGAAAAGGTCCTTGCCAATATAATGGCATGGGCTGATATTTCACCCTATTGCAGAAAAACTTATAGAACTATGACGATAGAGGAAGTAATTAAGCTTTCAAAAAGTAAGATTGCAAATATTGGTACTCACACTCACAATCATCCGATGCTTTCAATTCTTTCTTACAATGAACAAATTGAAGAAATTAAGATATCTAAGGCATTAATTGAAGATTTGATAGGAAAAGAAGTTGTTTCTTTTTCTTATCCCTATGGCGAGAAGAAGGATTATAATAGAGAATCTATAAAAATATGTAAGAATTTAGGATTTAAAGTTGCTTGTGCAAGTTTTTATGGTCAGGTGCATTCTTGGTCAAGCGTTTATGAGTTACCTCGCTGTTTAGTAAGGGATTGGGATTTGCAAACATTTAAAAATAGAGTAAAACATTTTTTTCGCTTTTGATTGTTCAAAACTAAATGAAGGACTAATTTCTATGAAAGTTTTAATGATAAATTACACAGACTATGAAGGAGGAGCTGCAAGGGTTGCTTATCGTCTAAAGGAGTCGTTAAAGGCGAAAGGTCATGTAGTTCATATGGGAGTTGGTCGAAAGACTTTGGATGATCCGGATATAATTCAATGTAGATGGGGAAAAGGGAATCTCTCTCTCTTATATTGGAGGATTATACTAGAAATAGAAGGATGCATAGGGTACCAATATATATTCCGGCCTGGTATAAAACGGATTAAGAAATTAGGGCTACTCAGTGGAGTGGATGTGGTGCATATTCACAATCTACATGGTGGGTATATAAACCTAGATATTGTTTCTCAATTAGCTAGCTATAAGCCAATAATTTGGACATTTCATGATATGTGGCCATTAACAGGCCATTGTGCGCATGCTTTGGATTGCGAACGATGGAAGACTAGTTGTATTCGCTGTCCGGATTTAAACCGTTATCCTGCAATCCGGCGTGACTGTGCATCTTTCCTATGGCGAAGAAAAGCCGAAAATGCAAAACGTTTAAAAGGGAGTGGGATTATAGTTTCTCCTTCAAATTGGTTGGATCGATTAGTAGCAGAGAGTTTTATGAGAAGGATTAAACATGTTATTATTCCTAACGGGGTGGACACAAATATTTTCCGTCCTCGCCCCAAAACATTGATGAGAAAAGAGCTTGATTTACCTCAGGATCGTTTTATTCTTTGTTTTGCTGCCGAAGGGGGTGCAAGGAATCCATGGAAGGGTTTCAATCTGCTTATGGATATACTTAGAAGATTAATGAAAGACAGGCCCATTCCATATGCAGTAATAATTGGGAATAACGACAGGAAATATTTATTAGAAGATCTAGGGTTTGAAGGGAAGATTATAGGAAAGATCACTAAGGAGACAATTATGGCTAAATATTACGCTGCATCAGATGTTTATTTGATGACCTCAATTGTTGAAAACTGTCCTTTGGTTATTATCGAAGCACTAGCTTGCGGCCTGCCTGTTTTAGCCTTTAATGTCGGGGGTATTACTGAATTAATCGACAATGGCTTAAATGGGTATACTATTCCTAAGGGTGATACAGAAATGGCAGTTCAAAGACTAAAAGAAATGATGGCTGCCTCTCGAGAGGAAAGAGAAAAAATGTCAGATTTTGCTGTTAAGAGTGTCAATGTTAGAAATAGTACAAAAACTTTCACATCGGCATATGAAAAATTATATACGCAAGTAATTAAATATTGGAATAAAACAAATAAAAATTAGTTTAGTCAGGTGTATTTTCTAGGATTTGTCCCTTCCAATGACTTAGTCTCGCTCTATCGCAATGCCTTTGCGCTCACATATGTAACATTCTTCGGTCCTGAGAATCTGCCTCCTTTGGAAGCTTTTGCTTTGGGCTCTCCTGTAATAGCATCAAATGTTCCAGGCTCAAAGGAGCAGTTGGGTGAGGCCGCTATTTTGGTTAATCCAAAGAATACAAGAGAAATTGCTTTTGCAATCAAGTCCCTTTACGATTACTCAGAACTACGCAGGACGCTCATACAACGAGGATTCGATCGAGCTATAAAATGGACTGGACAAGACTTCGTCAGAGGCGTATTTTCTATACTTGATGATTTTGAATCTATTCTACAGTGTTGCGGCAGATAGATGGTTGGGCCAGGAGATCAGGCAAATAGCAATCGGCCTTGGCCGCACCCAACGTGGTGATGTTAGCCCTTCAGTCTAGCAAGAACTCTGCTCTAGACGCTGAGTGGCATTCTGCGAGCTTTGCTCAACTATTCTCCTAAAATATAAGAAGTCAGTATAAATTTGATATAAATTGGCCATTTGCGTTATGGTTTATTTAGGTCAACTTTTTTTAGCCCTGATCAGGTTATATTAAGAAATTCTTTCTATTGACAGGAGCTTTTTCATGCGTATTTATGAATTGGTACGCAGTCGAAAGAGAAAAATCACAGAGCAAAGAATAAGCTCAATAGAATTTCTGAGGGCTAAGTATTTTATGAAATGACTTTAAATCATGCCCCAAAAGAACCATGAAGGGGGCAAAATTGGGTGAGAATCAATAATCGAACAGGTAGAGAGAACGTGAAGCGCGGTTTTAAGTTTGCTTTTTATTCGGTTATTGTACACTTTTATTTTTTTTGTTTACTCGGAATTATAGTCAAATTAGGTGGGAGTTGGCTCAGGATAGAAGGATTTTCACTTGATGGGTATTTTCGGATAATATGTCTGCCCCTTTTGTTGTTTTATGCTTTTAACAACCGGAAGAATCCAGATCTGACTAGGGGAGCTAAAACTATATTAATAGTTGTATTTCTTTTTCTATTTTTAATCTTTGCTCAAATATTTCTGATCCCAGAGGAATTTGTGAAGCAACATTATACCAGTTCTCTGAAATATATATTCTTCTTTCTTGCTTTAGTTTGCCTCGTAAGGGGCATGTCTAATACTGGGTTCATAGAGTATAAAGTTTTAAACAATGTTTTAATATTAATATTTTTTTCAGTTCTTATTGGATTAATATATAATATTATACATATCGGGGGTTTTAATCAGTTTGAAGGGACATTATTAAACCTTGGGAGTAACGTCAGTTCATTCAGAAGTGGCTTTTTGATGTTGTCAGGAAATGAAGATGCTAATGGGATGATAACGCTCTTGCCAATTGTTATATTCACAATCAGACGTAAAACACCTTTAGTTTTTTTCACCTTTGTTATCAGTGCAATTTTTCTCTTATCTAATGGCACCAGAACAGCACAAGTTATTTTTATTCTGATAACCTTTTCCTTTTTTCTTGTAACTTTGAAGGAACGCCCTCTTGTTAGTTCCTTCATAATTATTTTGTTATTACTTACAGCTAGTAATGCAACTAGCTATTTTAGGACTCTTTTCGCCAAAGAAGCCATTTTTAATAAACCCATCGCTGAGATTTTGGCTGGTACAGATAAAAGTGCAATTGGCCTTGAAGGCAATGCTATGCGACGAATTCATCAAATTTGGCTACCAGTAATCTATAAAACATGGGAGCAGTCTCCCCTTATTGGATTAGGTACAGGCGCCCACCTTTTAATGGAAGAAGAATTTGTAGTCACAAGTACGGGACCAGTCAAGATAGGAGCGTCATTTCATAATACCTACATTTATATGTTTGCCCTAGGGGGATTGGTTGGACTATATCTATATTTACACTTGATAGCTACACTATTCTTTACATCGTTAAAGCTTTTAAAAGTCAAACACAAAGAAATACGGTTTAAAGCAATAGCATTAATTTTTTGCACTGGAGGATACGTAATTTGGTCATTTATCTCTAATTCAAATACGCTATTTGGTTGGACCATTTTTATTTTATTGCTGACCTTATCGGTCTCCATTGAAAAGTGTGCAACATTCATCACGCAAACTTACAGGGGATTATAGAACTTTGCAATATTCGAGATGGTTGTTTACTTTCGGTTTTGTTGGCTGGTAAGGTAATAGGAAATGATTCCAAAAATTTCAATTGTTACTGCGTCATATAATCAAGGTCGGTTTTTAGAAGAAACGATTCAAAGCGTTCTCAGCCAGAATTATCCAAATTTGGAATATATTATTATTGATGGAGGTTCTACTGATAACTCTGTTAATATTATCAAAAAATATGAAAAATATTTATCTTATTGGATAAGTGAAAAGGACAGAGGACAATCACACGCTATCAACAAAGGGTTGAAAAGGGCTAAAGGTGATATATTAACTTATTGTAATTCAGATGATGTGTATTTGCCAGGCTGTTTTCGATCGGTAGTTCAGTATTTCAATGAAAATCTTCAAACAGAATTCGTCTATGGCGATGCTTATATCATAAATGAAGATGGAAAAATTATTGACATAAAAAAAGAAATTGCGTTTGATTATAAAATGGCATGTTGTATTGGTTTTGGACTGATCGTCTTTGACCCTTCAAGTTTTATGCGAAGGATAGTTTTAGATAAAGTTGGTTACCTTGATGAAAGTCTGCACTACGCCATGGATGGAGATTACTTTTTCAGAGTATCTCAATGTTGTAATATTGTACATGTAAATGAATTATGGGTTGCGATGCGGCGCCACTCACAGGCGAAGAGTTCCAATATGTCGCTTTCTAACCCATTGTTTGCAAAAGAATACTATAGAGAGTTGAAAAGATCGTTCCAAACGTTATCTATTTCCAATTATATGAGTTTTCCGATATTCGACCGGTTAAGGCATTTATACCGGGCTAAAAGGATTTTTCAAAGGTTTTTCAAAGGTCATTATCTGCTGTCATTAATTCCAAAATTTAAGGATATAAATGTCCATCCAAGAAAACAATAAGCAGCATTACGAACAAGCTTATACTTTCAAATCTAATTTAGGATTTAAAATCTACCGTCGTTTCTCCTTTGATCAGCAATCGAAGTATAAGATTAACCAGTTCAATTTAAAAAAAGTTTTAAACAACCGTTTAGATTATTTGTCTGTGCTAGAAGTGGGGTGTGGCCTGGGACTGAACCTTTCGTTTTTCCCTAAGAATTCACGGATTTACGGAATTGATTTAGCCTTTCAAAGTGTTTACAGCTGCAATCGTTATTTCAAGGGTAGTCGATCCTCCGGTTTTGGTTTCTGTGTAGCAAATTGTGCAGTGGGTCTCCCCTTTAAACAATGTTTTGATGTGATTATTTGTTCACATGTTCTTGAGCATGTTCTTAACGATCAAAAATTGATATTTGAGTTCCATGGAGTTTTGAAACCCAATGGAAGTTTATTGATTAATATCCCCATAAATGAAAAATATCCAGATCCAAAACATTTTCATGCGTATACCAAAAAAAGTATTGAACAATTGTTGGAAGACAATAAATTCCATATCATATTCTCTGATCAATATGATAAATGGTCTTTATTTTTTGCAAGAATGGCTAATTGGGAGATTCCCTTACTTTATATTCCCTACAAATCGTTGAGGGCAATTCTTGCGATTTTTCCACTAAAATTGTCAGAGAAACTTGCTGATTATATATTAAAGGACTATCCTAACCAACAAAATTTGGTTTGTTGCCGCAAAAAATGAAAGAAGAAATGAACAAAAGCCAAGAGAAAATAAAGATATTGCTCATCGGGACTATACCTCCTCCTATGGGAGGAGCAGCATATACGGTGCAAACATTGCTTAATTCTAAATTTTCTCGATGTTTTGAAATTATTTTTCTTAACACAAAATATAATAGAACAATTTTTGATCTTGGGAAATTCACAATATTAAAAGTTCTTAAGACAATAAAGTATCTTTTTAAAGCTTTTTATGTATTGAGTTTTAAGCGTGTAGATTTTGTGATTATCTGTCCCTCAACAGGAGGATGGTCAATAATCAAAGATGCAATTTTTTCATTGGTAAGTAGCCGAATATTTAAAAAAAATTTAATCTTGTGGATGCATGGAAACGGCTATCTTGATTATGATGAACGGCATTCGTTAATTCAAAAATTGATTGATAATATGTCAAAAGATTCATTAATCATCGTAACACTTGGAGATAACTTAAAAAATAGTTATTTGCGTTGGTTTAAAGCTGAAAAAATGGTCACAATTCCAACCGGTATTAATATGATGTTTGACGATAGTATTCTTGAATATAGGCGGAATAAAACGTTACATAAAAATATTAAAAACATTACAGTGTTATATTTTTCAAATCTAGATGAATCAAAGGGGTTTAAAATAGTGTTATACGCAGCAAAAAATATTCTTAATTTAAGGAAGGATATCAATTTTGTATTTTGCGGGGCATGGGCTAACAAAGATCAAGTGAAAATGGTTTCAACATATTGCAAAGATTATAATCTATATCCATTTGTTGAATTTCGTGGGAAAACCATTGGAAGAAAAAAAATGGAGGCATACAAAGATGCTGATATTTTTGTTTTTCCAACTAGCTTTAGTATAGAAACCTTTGGGTTGGTTAATATCGAAGCAATGGATGCAGGTCTTCCTATCATAACGACACCTCGAGGAGCAATTCCAGAAATTGTTCAGGATGGAATAAATGGTTTCCTAGTTCCAGAGCAAAATGTAGAAGCGGTTTCTGAAAAGATAATTTTGCTTGCAGACAATGCTAGCCTACGATTTGAAATAGGAAAAATAAATAGAAAAAAATTCAAAGAAAATTATACAATTGATAGATTCTCTGATAGATGGATCAATCTAATTGAAAAGCTTAGCAATCTAAGACAATAACAGGAAAACATATGACCACTGAAGAAAAAAGAGTATTTATTGGTCAATTTTACCAAAGCGGTAGAAATATTTCTGATGTTCTTCAGGAAGGTATGGAGTGGATTGATGCTGCCTCTATTATCAAGAATAATACACGAGTCTTTATCAAGCCAAATCTTACTTGGAAAGTTCCTACTCCTGGAGTAACTACGACACCCATAATGTTGCGTGCTGTTGTTGAGGCATTAACAAAAATAACATCTTATATCAGCATTGTTGAATCTGATGGTGGGCAACAATGCTTTTGGGCTGAAGATGCCTTCCTAAGCCATGGCTTGTATAATTTGGCACATCAATTTAATATTAGAGTTATTAATTTAAGCAAAGAACCGAGCAAAATAATAACTACCCAAGTAGACGGCAAAAATATTCAGGTGCGGCTTCCCTCTGTATTGTTGGAGGAAATGGATTTTTTTATCACTATGCCGGTTCCCAAAATTCATGCCATGACACGGGTAAGTATGGCCTTCAAGAACCAGTGGGGATGTTTAGGTAATAGTATGCGAGTTAAAGACCACCCTCGTTTCAATAAACTAATTGTGGCCATTAATAAATTGTTGAAGCCCAGACTGGCTATTTGCGACGGCACTTATTTTTTGAACAAAACTGGCCCAATGTTTGGTGAGGCTGTTCGGAAGAATCTTCTCCTTGTAGGTGACGACATTGGAGCTATTAGCTTAGCTTGTAGTGAGATCATGGGCATTGATTACCGAAAGGTAAAGCATTTTCAGGTCGCCAGGAAAGAAGGCATGTTCCCCAAGATGCAGAATGTGCGTTTCAATCGTCATCCTCGACAATTTTTAACCAGACAATTTCATCTAAAGCGCACACCTATTAATTATATACAATTGGCAGCATTTCATAACATTATATTAAATAAGGTTTTTTACGATTCTTTTTTAGCAGATGCTATGCACAAAATGCTTTGGTTTATCAGCAAAAATCTAAAAATTAAGAAATTCCTCTATGGTCATTTTGGTCCGGGAGAGGCTAAGCGGCACGGAGTCTATTGAGAGAATAAAAAAAGGTATCTTAAAATATATTGAAAACATGACAATCTTCTAATTAACACCTTAAATGTTGACGGCATCGCCCAAGAATCATGTAAAACGGTCTCCACTTTCTTTGTCAGCATGCTCTTATTCAGCCTATAAACAAGAGCGTCCAAAAATTCGGGATTAAAAGAAAGTGATGTATGCCTGGCTGATTCAGATAATACATATGGATGGAAAAGCTCTTTTTAGAGGGACTAAATAAAGAGTATACGCATGAAAATTGCTTGGAATCGAATATTGAATGATTTCACAATGTTTTTAGGGCTATATTGCTTGAAAAGGAGGGCGAGAAAAGGACCCTGCAGTGATATGCTGAAGGGTAACAGAAGTGGAAGACAGCGGGGCAATTTTAATATGGGAAGAAGACAAACTGACACGGCCATTCCTAATTATATATAGAAAAACGCCTCGAAGAGATTTATCTCTTAATGTATATAAACTATTATAACGCGCTAAACATTGGTTCCAATGAGATAGGGATCATTGGCCAACTTGCTGATATAGCAATTGATGTTTCTAGAAAGAAGAAAGCTAAAAATTACGATACTACGAAACCCCAAGGGCTCACTGGTCAAAATTCAGATAATACCCTGAAAAAAAAGGTTCTCTGCCCGGCACTTGTTAAAACACTTCGCGAATGTATAGCCAAAACCTATCCCTTGATCGCCGAGCAAGTTAATAATGAAAAGAAATTCAATAAATATCCTTTTAGGAATTTCAATGAAATTATTAATGCTAAATCATAATGTTGTGGGTCGTGGCACGTACATCAGGGCACATAATTATGGCCGACAGTTGTCCTATAGAGGACATATTGTTAGCTTAATAACAATTTCAGAAAAGAAACGAATGTTTTTTGAAGTAATTACTAAGGATGGACTAGAAATAATAAAAAGTCCTGATTTTCTATGGGGAAGATTGCGTTCGGGTTGGGATCCATGGGACACTTTGGCACGGATGGCCTATATTTTGCCAAAACGATATGACTTGATTCATTGTTTCGATTCGCGGCCAGCTGTCATTTTACCGGCATTGGCATTAAGATATATGCGAAAAATCCCTTTCATTATTGACTGGGGAGATTGGTGGGGACGTGGCGGGACAATTTATGAACGTAGAGGTAATGTGTTGGATCGTTTATTTGCACCGATAGAGACTTATTTTGAAGAGGCTTTCCTAACTAAGGCAATAGGTGTAACAGCTTTAACAAGAGCCTTAGAAAAACGAGCTCTATCTCTTGGAGTTCAACAAGACAGACTTATTAAGATAGATAATGGTGCAGATACAAAAAATCTCAAACCCATTAAACGATCCTTGGCCCGAAACATACTGGGGTTGGATTTA
>Ga0315296_10001589_pt1 | contig 19765 bp, 13 predicted proteins | sample YL17G14_18_MG_FD_203921 | JGI IMG/M metagenome (GOLD analysis project Ga0315296, IMG submission 203921) | Sediment microbial communities from Yellowstone Lake, YNP, Wyoming, USA - YL17G14_18 | ecosystem: Environmental > Aquatic > Freshwater > Lake > Sediment | place: USA: Wyoming | collected...
GGTATTTCGCCGCTGAAGGCCTTGCGCATATTCTCCAGTTCAGGTTTATATTCGGGCTTTTCTTTACGTTGGCCCTGCTCATATTGTTGCCAGGCCTGGGTATATGCTTTGGCCTGTTTAAGCATTTGCCGCAGGGACCAGGACATACCCATATTGGTCCGGCCTAAATCGCCCCCGCGTCGTTCAGGGTTGTAAGCCTGCGCGATCTTCATTGCCCCCAGTTCTCGCAGAATCATCTTTTCCGGGCAAGATGTATCCAGTTTTACAATAACAGTAAAGCCCGCTAAGTTGGTCCCGCTGCCCGGCATCGTGTGGATGGTTGTCACGCCGCCTGTTACGGCGCTTTTGAGGCCCACGTCCTCAGGATTCACGCAGTCGTCGATACGCAGCTCGGGGTTGATAGGCGTCACCATATCATTGAATCCGCCTTCCGTTCCGATATGTGTATGTGGCTCGACGATGCCCGGCGTAACCCATCTATCCGATGCGTCAATCAGGGTATATCCTTGCGGTATCGCAATGCTTGACGCAGGCCCAAGCGCCTCAATCTTTCCGTTGCTGACCAAAATAACGCCGTTATTGATAACATTTTTGTCGGCGGCGAAGTCTTGACCCAGCGTCATCGTGACAATTTTGCCGGCCTTGATGGCGAATCGTGCAGGTGCCGGTTCACCGTCGGGGCATGATAGGCACACCACAGAACTGAAAAGAGTGATAAATATCACAGAGATCACAGACTTCATTGCTGCCTCCGGTACGCAACCTTGCCGTTGACAAAAACCATATCCACAGGGATCGTCGGATCAAGCAGACTGCCGCCTTTAATAATCAGGTCGGCGTCCTTGCCGACTTCGATGCTGCCGACGCGGTTCTCGATTCCTATAGCGCGGGCGGCATTGATGGTTACGGCCTCCAGCGCCATTTTTTCATCCAAACCCAGCCGGGCGGCCATTGCCGCCTCAAAGAAAAGCTCATCCTGCTCCGGACCGATGGCATCCGTGTTGATAGAAAGACTTTTCACGCCGGCAGATGCGTACTCCGCAGCCATGCCGTAAACCTTGTTGTCCTGCGAAAACCGGAAGTCGTAGTGACACGGTCCAAGGTTCACGTGCACGGGTCGTTTTGCCATTTCCTTTGCGGCTTTGTAGCCGTCGAAACATCCGTGCGAAACAATGGTCCACAGATGGAATTCGTCGCAGAAGATTCTCGCGGTCGCCATAACGTCACGCGCATCCGCAGTGTGCACTAAGGTCGGAATAGCTCCTTCAAACGCACATCTTGCCTGTTCCAGTTCGGGCTTTTCTTTTGGCCTGTCCGACCGCTGTCCTTTTTGATATGCCTGCCACGCTAAGGTATATTCCTTTGCTTTTCTGAGAAAGTCCCGCAGCATCCACGACATTCCCATTCTTGTACGTCCCAGGTCGCCGCCTCGCCGCTCCGGATTATAGGCTTGGGCGATTTTCATTGAACCGAGCTCGCGAATCAACATTTGTTCTATTGTTTTTCCGTATGGCTTGTATAGTACCCCAAAACCTGCCAGATTCGTCCCACTGCCTGGAATAGTGTGAATCGTGGTCACGCCGGCGGAAACGGCACATTTGAGCTCCCAAGCCTCCGGGTTAATGTTGTCCATCGCGCGGAGCTCCGGATTGATGGGCGTCACCATATCGTTGAATCCGCCCTCTGTCCCGACATGCGAGTGAATCTCCACCATGCCCGGCATAACCCACTTATCTGAGGCGTCGATGACGGTATAATCCTTCGGAATCTCAATCTCAGCCGCAGTCCCGACCGCTTTGATAACTTTGCCTTCGACCAGCACAATTCCGTGGTTGATTGTGCCTTGTGTGACGGTCAAGATTTTGCCCGCCTTGATAGCGTACCCTTCGACTCCGCTCGGCGCAGGCCCTGTCGGCGAAGTAGAAGGTGATGGTGGGGCAAGCGCCACCCTACTAAGCACGCATACTATAAAAATGCCAAGCCGTAGGGTGGGCTTTAGCCCACCAAGAAGATGATGGCGGGGCCGTCCATTCTCCATTCTAATCTGTGTAATCTGTGGTTCGCCCCACCCTATGTCATTGAAGGGCCTCATTTGTTTAGGTCCCGCAGAATTCATTCCTGACGCTCAAAAACAACACGCCCATTCACAAGAACTTTTTCCACACGGCTTGCAAAGCCGAATGGTTCGCCGGATAAAATGACCAAGTCTGCGTCCTTGCCTACGTCGATGCTGCCGACTCTATCCTGGAGATGCAAAAGTTCGGCTGGATAGCAGGTGACGGCTCTAAATGCTTTATCCTGGTCCATTCCGTATCGCACCGCGTAAGCGGCGTTCATCAGCAAAAACTGGGCTGCCGAGCTTGCGCTTGTGTGTAATGCAACACGCAGCCCTTGTCGACTAAGAAGGTCGGCATTATTGATTGGCTTGCCTTTCTCGTAGAGAATTATACTGGGGCCGACCGCAACACCCACATCGTATTTTTTTAGCTCCGACGCAACACGGTAGCCGTCCTGACCGCCCAAAATGATCACATCCAGGTTATATTCGTCCCTAAAGACTTTTAGTACATTGCAAATTTCATCGGCGCGATTGGCGTGCACAAAGGCGGGCATTTCGCGCTTAAACAATCCTCGCAGCAGTTCAAGGTTCACGTCCCGTGATGGCCGATCCGGTTCTTTGGCGACGCCTTCTTTATCGGTCGCTTTGCGGTGTTCATATTCTTTGAGCTTGGCCTCGTATTCATCCCACTTTTGAACGTACTCTTTGGCTCGTTTGAGCATATCTCGCGCTTCCCAGATAGATGCCAATTTCGCCCTGTCGCCGACCATCGAAAAACTAACCGCCGCGTATTCTTTGACGATCATATCTTGGGCAGTATCACCGGCCAATTTGATAAATGCCGCATTGCCGCTGACTTCAAGCCCCTTTGTTTGCGGAGCAAGGAGCACCGATGTTACCCCGCAGCTTAGAACCTCCCGAAATGCCGGATCAGCCGGATCAATCGCGTTGGCAATACTGGCCAAACGCAGCACTGGCGAATCCGGCCCGGTGGCAGGTGCAGAAGGGTCCAATCGGATAGGCTCACTTTCCCAGTGGAGCCCCAGGTGAGAGTGTATATCAATTAGGCCGGGAATGACAACACTCTTGCCGGCATCGATAACACGCGCCTGCTGCGAAATCGGTTTTGGCTGACCCACATAGGCGATTTTCGAGCCTTTAATAAGAATAAGCCCATCGTTAATTTGGCCTCGGCTGGCGGTAAAGATTTTTCCCGCCCGAATGGCAACAACTGATTCCTCAGCGACCGGCTTTTTGCTTTCTTCTGCCGGGCGAGTGTAGACAACTTTGCCGTTGATAAATGTCCTATCTACTACCGACTCAAGATTGAATGGCTCGCCGGTTAAAATGACAAGGTCTGCATCTTTACCTTTCTCTATGCTCCCAACCCGCTCGGCAACGCCCAGAATCTCAGCAGGCGTAATTGTGATAGCGGCAATAGCTGTCTGCGGTGACAATCCCTGATTGACGGCATAGCCGGCAATAAACGCAAGGTCGGCAACGGTCTGGTCGGTCGCGGCAGCGAGGGCAAATTTGACACCGGCCTTTGCAAGAATCGCTGCATTAGCAGGGTTGACGCGCCCCAGCGCAACATCCCGGTCGTAGTCTTTTGTTTGCAGCTGGCCAGGTTCAATAACGCCGCTTATAACAGCCGGTGCGCCACATTCTTTAACCTCGTCCACAACTTTGTACGCTTCGGTAGCGCCTTCAAGAACAAGTCTCAGGTTGAACTCTTGGGCCAAGCGAATAGCGCTGCCGATATCCTGTGCGGTCTGGCAGTTAATCCGGACGGGTAGTTTAGCGTCCAGCGCGGGCAATAACGCCTCTATCTTTGGGTCGATTTGCCCGGGTCGCTGCTTTTGATACTGCTTTGCCTGCGTAAAAAGCTGCCGCAATAGTGCAAGCTCTGCCATTCGGGTCGTGGGCAGCTGCTTTTCCACGGGCAGAATAGGCGCGTTCGGACCGGGCGGGATAGGCGGCTTGAAAATCTCCGGCGGACTTTTGGGCAATTCGCCAAGAGTGATGCGCAGTGCCGCTGCGTCTGTGAGCACACGCTCGGAAACAGAATCACCTGCAAGCTTGACGACCGCACCTAATCCGCTTATCAGCCGTCTCTGGCCGGGCGAAATATAAACCGTCGTCACGCCGCCCGCCAGCATTCGCCGGTAATCGGCAAAGAAGTCAAAGGCGTCTTTGGCGCGAATGGCCGGCGTCACCGATTCCTCATCATCCCGCGCCTTTTCCGCCAGGGTCGTAAAGGCATCAATTAGGCCGGGAATAACCACCTTATCCGTCGCATCAATAATTTCTGCGCCTTGCGGTATTTCGACTTCCTTGCCCACAGCCTCGATTTTGCCGCCGCGAATCAGCACGACTCCATTTTCAATCTGCGGGGAAGTCACGGGAATAATGATGCCGGCCTTGATCGCCACTACCCTTTGGCTTTGCTCAGGGCTGGCGCCGCTTTGCTCCGCGGCGCCGGCCGGCACGATCAACACGGTGGTAAGGACGCCGATCAAAATGCTACAAAGATGTCTTGCCCATTCATTCATATATGAGGCTCACGCGGTAGGGTGTGCTTTGCAGACCATCAAAGGATGGTTGCCGGAGCCTACCCTACATGTTGTCATTAATCTGTGTTCTTATCTTGCGACGTTTGCTGCTCTTCTTCAGGCTTAGATTTTTCCAGGAGCTTTTTTAGACGCAGGTCTTTGGCCTTTTCGTAGACAATCTCGCCGCCGATCATCACCTTGTCGACCCACGTTTGCGCATCCAGCGGGTCACCGGTCAAAAAGATTAGGCTTGCTTCTTTTCCGCTCTCGATGCTGCCGAATCGGTTATCTATGCCGATAAACTGCGCCGGATAAAGGGTGATAGATTTAAGGGCTTCGGCTCGGTCCACGCCGTACCTGACTGCGGTCGCCGCCTGGTACCAAAGGTATCGTCTGCCATACTCGGAGGTATCTGTTTGAAAAGCAAACTTTACGCCCGCTTTATAGAAAATCGCGGGGGCGACCTTCATCTCTTCGGCGTTCGTCTGCTCATTCGTCTCCCAAACTACCAACTGTGGATCGAGAATTACGGGCATTTTTTTCTTACTGATAAGGTCAGCCGCCTTATAGCCATCAGTGCCCAGAACCAGGGCCGTGTTGAAATTGTGCGTCTGCTGGATCTCAATCGCCTTGGGCACGTCAGCCGCTGTGCCGCAATAGATAAATGCCGTCACTTTTCCATTCAATAGGTCGATCATCGGCTGCTTACGCGCGTCAATCTCCTCGTCAAAGGGCTTTTCTTGCTCTTTGGCATCTTTCTTGCGCTGTTCGTACTGCTCCAGATAATCTTTCAGCTCGGCCATATAGCGTCTGAAACGCTGCATGTGCCCCATCCTGCTGATGTTTCCGGTTGCTTGATAGGAGTATCCGCCGTCGGTATACCGCAAGGTCTGTTGAACGGGCGGGGCAAGCGAAATCTTCAAACCTGTGTACCGTTTGATGAGCATCGCCTCTACGGTCCGGCCGTATGGTTTGACGACTGTGCCTGTCCCACCTAACAGCGTGTTATTGCCTGGAAGCACGAGCATCGCCACCACGCCATCCCGCAGCGAATCCTCAAAAAAAGGATTCACCGGATCTATCGAGTCGAAGGTCGAAAGAAAAGGCACTTCGGGCACGTTTTCATTGGGTGCATCCAGGCCGTTTGAGGTGTGCGCCAGCACAAAGCCGGGCATAACAACCCTGTCCTTTGCTTCAATGACTTCGGCGTCCCAGGGAATTTCGACGTTCTTGTCGACGGCTTTGATAATTCCGTCTTCGACCAGGATCACGCCATCCTGTATTTCCGGCCCTGCTATGGTAATGATTTTGCCGGCCTTAATGGCAAGCTTTTTCCGCACGGGGGCCGCGTATCCTAAAGCACCCACCATGCACACAATCAATGTCACGCAGACAAAGGCCGCACAAGACCTGAATCTCATAATTGGTTTTCTCCCTTAGCCTCGGCCCCAGCGGCCGAGGTACCCCCCCCGCCCCTGGGGCGGGGGCTAATCTTGAAAGACCGTCTGGCCATTCAGGATAACACGTTTGATCCGCGAGGTTGCGGCCAAAGGGTTACCGCTCAGAATTAAGATATCCGCATCCTTACCTTTTTCCAGGCTGCCCACTCGGTCGGCAACGCCCAGGATTTCAGCAGGCGTCAGAGTAATGGATTTTAGCGCTTCGGCAGGCGCCATCCCATGCCGGACGGCAAATGCCGCCGCGGTCAATAGGTCGATAGATTCATCTTGGGTTGCCGCAAGGCGGGGGCCTTCTTGCGCATTGGATGCAATGGCCACCCTGACACCGGCTTTAGCCAAGATGCCCGCATTATTCCAGTTGACTTCCCGCCCCTCATCGTACTGGCTGGAGGTTCTGGGATAGTAGTAAAAAGGTCCCAGCACGACCGGAGCATTCTTCTTGGCTATCTCCTCAGCAACCTTATAGCCTTCCGTGCATTCATCCAGGATCAGGCTCAATCCATATTCATTTGCAATTCGCAGCGCCGTGCGTATGTCAATTGCTCGCCGAACAGCGACACGAATGGGAATTTTGCCCTGCAATGCGGCGGCAACAACTTCCATATCCGGATCTTCTTTTTCGTGGGATGCAATATATTGCCTGGCATCGAAGAAGCTTTTGCGAAGCATCCAGGCGACCGCCATAGTCGTGGTCGGACGCCGGTAATAAAAGTTTGTTGGCGGCTCGAACCAGGGAATGCGGTTGCCTTGGGTCGAGTCCGAACCCATGACGATTTTTAACGCTGCATCGTCTTTGATTACCATTTCAGCGGCAGTCTTGCCCACCGGCTTTATTATCACTCCCAGGCCGGCAATAAGATTTGCGCCGCCGGGAGCGATATACAGCGTTGTGCATCCGGTTTGGACAATCCGTTTGAGCACCTTGCTCTTTGGGTCGAGCGCGGTGGAAATCCGAAGCGCGGCAGTTATCTCGCTGGACTGCTCGTTCAGATCGCCGCGAACGGGCGGCAGAGCGCCGGCATCGACAAGGCCGGGCATGACAACCGAGTCGCTCGCGTCGATGACGGAGGCGTCCTGCGGCACGGCTATCCCTGTCCCGATATCCGTGATTTTGCCATTTTGTATGAGTATGATGCCGGCTTTTATCGGCGCACCAGATACCGTCAGGATTTCGCCCGCCTTGATCGCGACGGTCTTTTCCTGGGCCCACAATCTGGATGCTGCCGTCAGCAGGACAGATAAGAAACTCAGCCAAATTACGCAACGTCTCACTTCTGCTCCCTTTGATACACAATATTGCCATCAATAATAACCATTTCGACGCCGGAGGTCAGCTCGAGTGGGTCGCCGCTAAGAATCACCAGGTCCGCATCTTTACCCGGCTCGATGCTGCCGAGACGTTGAGCAACTCCAAGGATCTCTGCGGCATTAATGGTGAGACCTTTCAGCGCCAGATCGGGGGCCAGCCCATATTTGGCAGCGATGACGGCTGAAGTCCGTAAATCACTCAAATTCGTCCTGGGGGCGTATGAGGCAAAAGCGACCTTAACTCCCGCAGCAGCAATTTTGCCCACGCGCTTGAGGTCCTTATCCTTACTGGCAAGTATGGTCGGCATATAAATAAGAGCAATGTCTCGCTCAGCGAGCATTTCCGCAAGTTCATCCGCCTCTCTGGCGCCCACTATCACCGCTTTTAGTTTATACTCGTCGATAAGTTTTATCGCGGCAAGGATTTCATCGACAGCATTACAGTAAATATGCACCGGCAACTGTCCCTGGACAACACGCTTTAGAATCTCTGCTCGCGGATCAAACTTGCTTTCCTCATATTGGCCGGCCTTATTCAATTCCTCCCGAACTTGTGCCGTCAAGCCGGGGCGGGATGTCGGGCGACGGTCAGACATAAGGGCTTCATTTCCCAGCGAAAATTTGACGCCCGCGCTGCGCTGTACTATGCCGGCGTCTTTTTTCCCGCCCGGCAGTTTTACAATAGCCATCTGCCCGGCGATCGGGTTTCTGTAGCCGGGCGCCAGCAAGACTGTTGTTACGCCCGAGCGAAGAGCTTTTGTCACGTCGCCGGCAAGCGGATTGAACGCATCCAGTATCTGCATATCCGGCGTGACGGCAGAAACCGTCTCTTCAATTTCTGCAAAAACATCCAGCGACAAGCCAAGATGACAGTGCCCGTCGATAAGGCCCGGCATAATGTGTTTATCCGGCATCTCTAAAATCTTTGCCCCTTCGGGGATCGCCAGATTTGCTCCCACGGCGGTAATCTTGCCATTTTCTATGATGACAAGACCATTTGTGATAGCACTGCCGGTTATCGGCCAGATCACCCCCGCCTTAATGACAAGACTCCGCTGGTCGGCGCCAGCCGTAGCGGGACCCGCGCACAAACTCAGGGACAATATAGTGAGCAAGAACCTTGTGCTCGTCACTGCATCACTTCCGCTCATAGACAATCTTGCCTTCTATCAGGACCATCTCGACCTGGGCGAATGCATCCAGCGGATGACTGCGAAATATCACCATATCGGCATCTTTGCCTACTTCCAGACTGCCGATGCGATCGGCAACACCGAATATTTCAGCAGGCGTCAGCGTAATAGCCCGTAGTGCCGAACCTCTATCCATCCCATTTGCGACAGCCATCGCCGCCGCTAAGGCAATGAATTTGGAGCTTGCGCCATCCCGCCCTGCCACGCCCAGCGCGACTTTTACGCCTTTCTTAGACAAGATGGCGGCGTTTCGCGTATCATGATTGCGATATTCCAGCGCCGGCATATCGAGAAAAGAGGTGGAAACGGGTCCGACAATGACGGGAACTTTGCGACGGGCAATCTGGTCGGCTATTTTATAGCCTTCGGTACATTTATCTAAAATCAAACACAAATCGAACTCATCCGCGAGCCGCAGCGCATTTAGAATATCGTCTGCTCGATGCGCCTCGATTTGTAGCGGAATTTCTTTGCCAAGAACTCTCGCAAGGATTTCGTAGGTCGGATTTGTTCTGGGCTTAGCCGGCCGGGTAGGTTTGTCTTTCGATTCCCGCGAAGCGGCGTCCCTCTTTTCAGCCTGCTGGTCACCCTTTGCCTGTTCCTTCTTCTCGGCTTTTTTCTTTTCGTATTCCGCCAGCTCTTGCTCGTACTTTCGCTTCTGCTGCATATACGCCTGCGTCTCAAGCAATGCCTCGCGGATAGATGAATAATTTTCCAAACGGGCAAGTGACGATGATTGGTTGCTGCGAGAAATGCCGATGGCGCCTTTGACGGCGACATTGGTTTTGAGAACTATATCTTTGGCCGTTTTAGCCCCGCTCAGTTTCAGGACCGCGCCAAGACCGCCAAACAACCCGCGGTTGCCGGGGGCGACACATACGGCGGTGACGCCTTCTGCCAACACCTCCTGACGCTCTTTAATAAATGGATCAATTGCATCCAGGATGTCCAGTTCGGGAGCGATGGCCCGGCTTTCGTTTAGCTCGCCGTCAATTACATACAGCCGGGATTGAGCGTCAACCAGACCCGGAGCAACATATTTATTCTTTGCGTCGATGACCCGAACGCCGTCAGGTACGACCACTTCCTGACCCAGGGCCTTAATCTTTCCGTCCTCAACAAGGATTGTGGCATTTTCAATCATACCACCGCTTATGGTCAGAATATTCCCCGCCCGAATTGCGATGCTTTCTGCGGCGGAGCCCGCAGTGAAAATGCCGAGCAAAAATAGAAGCGAAAAGATAAACCCCCCGTTCCGGCGGGAATTTCGCCCCGATTCTATCGGGATCGAATTTCGAATTTTCGCACTCATCTCCGTATTCTCCGTGACCCCGATTTCTCGGGGCTGCCCCGCGGCTGAGCGCAGCGAGCTGCCGTTTCTATCAGGGCCGGTCGTATCCGTCAACAAAATTTTCAGATTATCTATCGAAAACGTTATAGGACTTTTCGCGGGGCAGACTCCGACCAGGCTCCGGCCCCGCTCCGGCTCGCGTCTTCGCCGAGACGAGCTGGCTCCGCCCAGACGGCTGCTTGTGGGCGTTTCGCATATTGAAAGTCCGTTTTATGCAGATGAATTGTACCCTCTGGATTAGCACGCCTGGTGCATTTATAATAGCCGCAGCAGCATATCTTTGGGAAAAGAGGTTGAATTATGAGATTTAAACAACGTTTCCTGGCAACCGATGTCACGTGGGCGAACTTGATTGTAAGTGCGCTTCTTGTCTTTGCCGCACCGCACGAGCTACACGGCGACCAGCCGGTAAATGGCCGGGCGTCTTGGCGGTCGCCATACGCCTACCTTTTTCCCGCCACGCTCAACAAGCTAACCGAGCATCTTCAGCGGGAAGGTATCGAAGTCTGCGAGCTGCGAGAAGATATCGACCTTGATGTCGAGGTCTATCTCGTTGAGAAAAATGTGCGTGCCCAAAAACAGCTGCCGCGCGCCGCCACGACTCGCGTCGGGAGACGCGGGGGCGGGCAGCGCCAATCCATCAGACTGAAAAGCAGGCGACTACCTCAGGTACCCCGCTTTGCGGGAACCCAGACCAGGCGTTTTTATGCCGGCACAATCTTGGTGAAAACCCAACAAAAATCAGAAGACAAGGCGGGAAAAATACTCGATCCGAATTCAAAAAAGCGTACAGCGATTTGGCGGCTTTTTGGGCGGCTTAAAAAGGGCGATTGTTACCCGATAGTCAAATTGAATTCATACGTGCCGATAACACATGGGGGCGTAAAACCCTTGCCGGAGAAACGCCAATTCAATAAGCCTATTACATTTGAAACGGTTCGCGGCCCGAAGAATAAGGTCGGCTTCGGCGGCTCACCGGTTTGGGGGCTAACCTGGCTGCAGGACGGGGAGCATTATTCACAGGTAAGAGATGGCAGGTTGTACAAAGTGCACGCGGTAAGCGGACGCTCAACGCCATTTTTCGATCCGAATCAAGTGTGTGAAGGATTGAAAGCTCTGCCGACCATGAGCGAGAAAACCGCCCAATCCCTATCAAGACAGACACAGTTTGAAATGAATCCTGACCGTAGCGCGATTCTGATTGATTATGAAAATGATTTGTACTATTGCAGCCTAAATGGCGGAGCTGCGATACGTTTGACCAGCAGCGCGGGCAAAGAAAAGTACAGCACTTTTTCGCCGGCTGGAAAATTTGTTGCCTTTGTCCGCGAAAAGAACCTGTATGTGGTTGATATTGCCACGCAGACCGAGCGGGCACTAACCACCGATGGCGGTAAAACGATCGCAAACGGCGAAGCCGATTGGGTCTATTGCGAAGAGGTGTTTTCCCATCCCCGGACATTCTGGTGGAGTCCGGACTCATCAGCGATTGCATTTCTGCAGTTTGACGACAGGCCCGTCAATGAATTCACGGTCGTAAACGACGTGGGCAAAAAGCAGGACGCAGAAGTCTCACCCTACCCAAAGGCGGGCGAGCCAAATCCAAAGGTGAGAATCGGCGTGGTATCTGTCGCGGGAGGCGAGGTAAGATGGATTGATCTTGATAGTTATACCGAAGGCATGTACTTAGTCACCAGGCTGGGCTGGATGCCGGACAGCGAAAGAATATATTTCTGCGTGCAAGACCGTGCCCAGACCTGGCTTGATTTTAATGTTGCCCCAAAATCGCCAGGTGAAACCAGCCGGCTTTCCCGTGAAACCACCCAAGCGTGGGTCGAGCCGCCAGACAGCCCGAAATTTTTGGCGGACCAATCTTTTCTCCTGCTTAGCGAACGGACGGGCTGGAAACATCTATATTTGTATGACGGGAGCGGGCAATTAAAGCACGCCGTCACCGAAGGCCAGTGGGAAACCAGGCGGCTGCATCAGGTCGATGAGAAAAATAGCTGGATTTACATCAGTGCAACACGCGATTCCCACATTGCGGAGAACCTTTATCGTGTAAAGATAGATGGCAGTGGAATAGACCGCTTGACAAAGTTACCCGGCGATCATTATGTGAACGTAAGCCCGAACGGCAAATATTTTATTGATACGTGGAGCAACAGTTCCACGCCGGCTAAAGTGGCCCTATACGGAACCGATGGGACACATATACGGATGCTGGACACCAATCCGGTTTATGAGCGGGAGGAATACCGATTCGGCACATACGAGCAATTTCAGATCGAGATGTCCGATGGTTTCCTATTGGAAGCAAGTCTAATCAAGCCACCCGACTTCGATAGCAACAAGAAGTATCCGCTCTGGTTCATGACGTATGGCGGCCCGCACTCGCCCACGATTTCCGATGCGTGGCGTGACGGACGCGCACGAGACCACATGCTGGCCCAGATGGGTATGCTCGTGTTCCAGTGTGATCCACGCAGTGCCAGCGGCAAGGGTGCCTGCTCGGCGTGGCCGGCATATAAACAGTTGGGCGTCCAGGAGCTCAAAGATATTGAAGAAGCCCTCGATTGGCTCAAAGAACAGCCCTATGTCGACGGCAGCCGAATCGGAATGAGCGGACACAGTTACGGCGGATTCTTGACGGCGTACGCCCTGACGCATAGTAAATCATTTGTAGGCGGCATTGCCGGGGCGCCTGTTACCGACTGGCGCCTTTACGATACTATCTATACCGAGCGATATATGGATGTGCCGCAGAATAACCCGCAGGGCTACGAAAAGACTTCCGTGATAGAAGCCGCCAAAAACCTTCACGGCAGACTTTTGATCGTCCACGGTGCAATTGACGATAACGTACACCTGGAAAACACATTTAAGCTCGTGCACGCCTTACAGCAGGCGGACAAGGAGTTTGAGCTTATGATTTATCCACAATCCCGGCATGGCATCGGCGGGATGCACTATAATCGTTTGGTGCTGAATTTTATCAAGACCGTGCTGCAACTGGACAATTGACCAACCGTACATGCGTATATACGCGTATACGTATGTACGTATGCCGAACACACAAAGGCAAACGACGGTATATTATTATCAAAGACATGCGGGGCGAGGAGACTGCCCACCAGACGAACGGCGGGCAAGCAAACGGACGTATAAGAATGGAAGCCAAAAGCAGCAAATCGGCAATACCTTCCGCTGAGCCAGGCCATCCCGAACAAGAGCCGGCCGAGCTCCAGGCGAAATTCAAGGCCCTTTTCGAGAACGTCAGCAACGGTGTAGCCATCTACGAGGCGAGAAACGACGGCGAAGAATTCGTATTCGTGGACTTCAATCCGGCGGCGGAAGAGATTGACCAAATCAAAAAACAAGACCTGATAGGAAAAAGCGTCGCTGAGGTCTTTCCCGGCGTCAAAGAGTTCGGCCTATTCGATGTCTTCCGCCGGGTGTATAAGACCGGCACGCCCGAGCACCACCCCGTCTCAATCTATAAAGACAACCGCATCGCAGGCTGGCGCGAAAACTACGTGTATAGACTGCCGTCAGGCCGAATCGTCGCTATCTACGATGACGTCAGCGAACGTAAACGCAGCGAACTGGCGGCCCGCATGACCGAGCAGTGTTTCCGTGCAATCGCCAACTACACCTACGACTGGGAAGTATGGGTGGGGCCCACCGGCAGGGTCCTCTGGACGAACCCGGCAGTACAGCGCGTCACCGGCTACAGCATAAAAGAGCTGACAGCAATGCCGGATTATCCGAAGCCGCTCGTTTACGAAAAGGACCGCGACAGGATAGACCGGGCTTTTCGCTCGGCCCTTAGAGGCAGCACAGGCAACGATGTCCAGTTCAGAATTCAACGGAAGGACGACCGGATTATCTGGGTGGAGATGTCCTGGCAGGCAATCTACGATGAAGAAGGAAAGTCGCTGGGGCATCGCGAAAGCATCAGGGACGTAACCGCCCGAAAAGAGGCGGAAAACGCCCTGCAAAAGGCTGAACAGGAGAAAGAGAGGATTCTGGACAGTCTGGCGGAGCTCGTGGCCTATCAGGACAGGGACATGCGCATTCTGTGGGCGAACCGGGCTGCGTGCGAATCGGTGAATCTTACACGCGAGCAGACAATTGGACGTCACTGTTACGAATTATGGGGCGAACGGCAGGGACCTTGCCCGAATTGTCCCGTTGCGCGCGCGATGGAAACGGGCATAACAGAGCAAGGCGAAAGAACGGCCTCCGACGGGCGAGCGTGGTTTATACAGGCATCGCCCGTGCGAGATGACGACGGCAATATTACCGGGGCGGTCGAAATCACACTGGACATCACCGAACGCAATCGCGCCGGGGAAAGATAACCCCCCAGTAAACTGGGGTACGTGTTTAGCCAGCGGGAAAACCATCCCCAATCCGCCCCCGCGTCTTCTTGTCGAAGACAAGAGCGGGGGCGGATTGAGGCTGCCACCCGATAAGACTCAAGAGATATGTGTGGCAGCCTCAAGCCCTGCCCCTGCCCGCACACTCGTCTCGGCGAAGCGCCAAGCCGTAGCCAAAGAGGCAGGGCTTGGGGATGGGAGTGTGCGAAGTTGGCTAAACACGTACAAACGGGGGGCTAAACAACCCCCGAATAAATTCGGGGGCTAAATATCTTTTGTCACTCCGGGGCAAGAACGTATACTCTCGGACATTATGTTCGAGAGAATCCTTTCCTTTTACACCAAATACTTCGCGATTTGGGTGGTTGCGTTCGGCGTGGCGGCATACCTGTTTCCAGGGCCGTTCAAGGCCTTGGGTCAGGGGATGGACTGGCTCTTTGCGCTAACGATGTTCGGCATCGGAGCGGTCTTAGAGGCGAAGGACTTTAAGCGGATTGCAGAACGCCCGAGCATCGTAGCGGTTGGCACAGCGGCGCAATACAGCATTATGCCTTTGACAGCGTATGCAATTGCCAAGATATTCAATTTAGGCCCGGAGATAACGGTCGGCTTGATACTGACGGCATCGGCGCCGGGGGCGATGTCAAGCAATGTGATGAGCTACATCGCCAAGGCTGACATTGCATATTCGGTGTCACTGACTACGGTCTCGATATTGCTTGCCCCGCTGGCAACGCCCGGGCTGACGTATTTTTTGGCAGGGTCTAAGCTCGATGTTCCGTTTTGGCCGATGCTCGTGGACGTTATATGTATGGTAATTCTGCCCTTGCTGGCCGGCTTTGGCGTAAGGCATTACTTTAAGGACAAAATAGCCGGAATTATGCCGGTTTTCCCGGCCATCTCGGCGACATTCATTATATTTATCTGCTCGCTGGTGATCGCGCTTAATAAAGATTACCTGGCGAATATGACAGGGATAACCCTGGCTGCAGGCGTGGCAATGAACGTCTTGGGAATGGTCGGCGGGTATACGGTGGCGTGGGTTTTCCAAATGGATGTACGGCAAAGGCGAACGCTGGCAATAGAGGGTGGAATGCAGAATGCAGGGCTGGGCACAGTCCTGGCACTACGACATTTCGGACAGAAGGCGGCAATGCCTGCCGCGGCATTTGTGTTTATCTGCATTATTACCGCATCTATAACGGCCGCAATCTGGCAGAGGCGACCCGCCGAATAAGTTAAAAAGAACTCGAGATAAATCCGCAGTACGTCCGGCGGACAAATCTGGGGGCTAAATATTTTTTGCGATTGTTAATTTAAGGACGTTGTATTTGGCGGCGAGAATATTATAATACCGGAGTTGTCGTTTTCCAAAGATTACGCGGGCAGTCGCTATCCGACTGCCCTTAAGTTTGAATATGACAGGTGATTTTTCAGGAGCATTAAGCTATGGCTTGCAATCTGGCAATAGCAGGAGTAACAGGCGCGGTCGGGCAGGAATTTCTCAAAATCCTCGATGAGCGCGACTTTCCCTTTGATTCGCTGAAAGTGCTGGCGAGCAGCCGATCCGCGGGCAAAAAAATCGAATTCAAAGGCAGGGAATACATCGTTGAGGAAATGACCAAGAACAGCTTCAAGGGCATCGATATAGCGCTTTTCAGCGCAGGCGGAGCGCGAAGCAAGGAATTTGCCCCCGTTGCGGCGCAAGCCGGCGCCGTCGTCGTGGACAATACCTCGGCGTTCAGAATGGACCCGGACGCACCGCTGGTTATTCCGGAAATAAATCCGCAAAAAATCCAGGAGCATAAAGGCATAATTGCCAATCCGAACTGCTCGACAATCATCGGCATCGTGCCGGTCTGGCCTTTGCACAAGGCTAATCCCGTCAAACGAATGGTGGTCAGCACCTACCAGGCGGCCAGCGGCGCCGGAATGCAGGCGATGCTGGAGCTGGAAAACCAAAGCCGGGAAATTCTTGCGGGTAAAAAGCCGACCATGAGCGTCTTTCCGTATCAGATTGCCTTCAATTGTTTCAGCCACAACTCGGCGCTGGGGCCGAACGGCTACAACGAGGAAGAAACAAAGCTGGTCCGCGAAACCAGAAAAATCTTCGACTGCCCGGAGATCGCAATTACCGCTACGTGCATCCGTATTGCCGTTTTCAGAACACACTGTGAAAGCATCAATCTGGAGTTTGCCGACCCGATTACGGACGACCAGGTCAGGGACCTCTTGAGCACCGCACCGGGCGTGAAGCTTATGGACGACCGTGAGCACAACCGATTCCCGATGCCGATCGATGCCACCGGCAAAGACGACATTCTTGTCGGGCGAATCCGGCAGGATGAATCCATACCCGATAATCGCGGCATCAATATCTGGGTTGCCGGCGACCAGTTGCGAAAAGGTGCGGCGTTGAACGCTATCCAGATCGCCGAAAAATTACTTTAATCGCTGACAATGGCCGTTCGTAATATAAAACTGACCATCGCATACGACGGCAGCAAATATCACGGCTGGCAAATCCAGCCCGCGAGAAGAACCATCCAGGGCGAACTTATCGAGGCGATCAGCGAGCTGCTCGGATGGCGAGTCAGGGTGTGCGGCGCCAGCAGAACCGATGCGGGCGTCAGCGCTCTGGGACAGATTGCCCTTATTCAGATCGATTCGCCCATACCTACCGAGAGGCTCGCCAAGGTAATTAACGGCAGACTTCCTCCGGATATTACGGTTTGCGAAGCGGTTGAGGTCCCACTGGGATTCGATGTGATCGGGGCCGTCAAACGCAAGCTGTACCGGTACACAATCTTCACCGGCTCGGTTCAGCCGGTACTTCAGATAAGCCACTGCTGGCACATCCTTGAGAAGCTCGACACTGCGGCTATGGATGCTGCGGCAAAAACGCTGGTCGGCACCAGAGATTTCAAATCCTTCGCATCAGGGGCCGACAGACGAGAGAACACGGTGCGAACGATTTTTCGCTGTGATGTCACTTCGTCGCTCGTCACGCGCGATGCGTCGTGCGATAACAAGACACTGGATTCCTGCTTTCGCAGGAATGACAGTACGCAATACGCATCACGCATCACGCATCACGATGACGATTGGATGTATATCGACGTAGAAGGCGATAGTTTCCTGTATAATATGGTCCGAAACATTGTGGGCACGCTGGTTGAAGTCGGAAGGGGCAGATGGAAACCGGAAAAAGTGCTTGAAATTCTCGAGGCACGGGACCGAACCGCAGCAGGGCCGCTCGCCCCGGCTGCGGGACTTTGCTTAATGCGAATTGAATATTGAGAATTGTCCACATAATAACGCGGCTGATACTTGGCGGGGCGCAGGAAAATACGCTCATCACCTGCAGGCTTCTGGCTGAACGCGGGCACGATGTCACTCTGATTACGGGGCCCGCTATTGGCCCAGAAGGCGAGCTTTTTAATCAGACCAAGAATCAAAAATATGAAGTCATAGTTATCAATAAACTCAGACGGGCGATTGATCCCTTTAAGGACTTGATAAGCTATCACCAAATCAAAAAAAACCTGCGGCGGATTCAGCCGGACATCGTCCACACACACTCAGCCAAGGCAGGCATACTCGGACGATTTGCCGGCCACCGTCTGAGAGGAGAATGGGCAGAAAACCGGCCGGCAATAGTCCATACAATACACGGCCTGGCGTTTCATCCGTATCAAAGCAGGTGGCTGAACAAATTTTATATCGCCCTGGAAAAATCCGCTGCCAGGCGAACGGATTTCTTCATTAGTGTCGCTGATGCTATGACCCGCCGGCAAAAAGCTGCCGGCATCGGCATAGATAAGCCCTATGCCACGGCCTATTCGGCTATCGAAGAAGAGCAATTCCTGAACCCTATCCCCAAAGAGCGCATAAATGATTTCAGGCGAAAATACGGAATCCCGGAAGATGCCATTGTGCTTATCACCATTGCGCGTCTTTTTATGCTCAAGGGACACGATTATATTATTGAATCCGCCTGCCGGCTCGCGCCGCAGTTTGAAAAAGCCGTGTGGTTGTTTGTCGGCGACGGCAATCTATCCGATTACTACAAAGCTCAGGTTCAACAATTGGGACTTCTTGATAAAATAAGGTTCACGGGGCTTTTGCCGCCCAGCGAAATTCCACTTGCCATACAATCATCGGATATTCTTGTGCACTGCTCGCTCAGGGAAGGCCTTGCAAGGACTTTGCCGCAAGCGATGCTCTGCGGCAAGGCGGCTATATCGTTCGACCTGGACGGCGCAAGCGAAGTGGTAAATGAAAACACGGGCCGGCTGATTGAGCCGAAGAATGTCGCGCAATTAACGCAGGCCTGCGCTGAATTGATCGAAGATGAGAATCTGCGAAAAAAACTTGGCGAAGCAGGCACAGAATTTGTGAAAGAGAAATTCACGCCGGAGACTATGATTGATACAATCGAGGCGGTGTATCGAAAAGTGCTGGAGTAGTGAATGGCACAAGCCGTTGGGTAAAAAAGGGTGTTGCCGCAGATGAGCAAGAGTCTGAGACCCTGGTGGAAGAATTGTCGCGCACTTGACGATAAAAGGTTTCTTAACGACAGGGAACTTCGGGCCATCGACGCCTTGGAGGATTCTATTAGCCCGTTGGACGACCAAACGGTCGCCATAAGGCAGCTTATCACACGGTTCGAAGCATGCTATCACGAGGCTGATAAACAGGGCGAGCTTATTGTCAAAGCGATAGGTGCGGGGCGCTGCCCGAAGGAATCTATCGCTCGACCGCCAAAACGCAAAAAGGAATTGCAGAATTCTCGCCGCATACTTTCGCGCTGGTGCAAAAATCCAACTATTAAAGGCATGAATCTGGATGTGGGCGGCATCCCAGCCGACGAGCTGGTCGGTTTCATCGGAAAGCCAACGCCCCTGAAGGTATGGCAGGTGGAGCGAATCGTCGATAAGGTCAGCCAAGCTCTGGATCTGAACCGGCCCTATCATAGGATGGCCCTGGGTCTCGCAGATGATGGTGAGCCAGGTGCAAATCCGGTGGGAGAATATTACAAGGACGACTCGGCCTTCCTCCAGCAAACGAGACAAACAATCATACATGATACAGTAGATGGCCGAAAATCAGAGGTATCACTGGCTATGGCTATAGACCTGCTGATGCCGTGTCACTGGGACTTCGTCGGGGCTCTTGTTATTATCCTTAAGGCAATCGGTGGAGACCGCCACCCTGATAAGCCATTTGCGTGCTGCGCGCGAAATATCAAGCTAAGCCCCCTTTGCGACAGGCTGAAGATTATTTCGAATACACTTAGGGCCTTCTGGAAGGGCAAAAAGACGATCAAAAATGTAGACCGTGACATCCTCGCATCTTTAGGAAAGGCGACACCGGTCAAGCGTTGGCTCGCTGCATCGCTCGATAAGACTATAAGACTCCACTTGAGTCTGCCTTTTGAGATAGATTTATCGTAGAAAA
>Ga0315296_10001590_pt1 | contig 19749 bp, 15 predicted proteins | sample YL17G14_18_MG_FD_203921 | JGI IMG/M metagenome (GOLD analysis project Ga0315296, IMG submission 203921) | Sediment microbial communities from Yellowstone Lake, YNP, Wyoming, USA - YL17G14_18 | ecosystem: Environmental > Aquatic > Freshwater > Lake > Sediment | place: USA: Wyoming | collected...
CCTGGATGCCGAAGGATCCGAACACCGCGGCCACGGCCCGGGCGCCGCCGGTGCTCATCGGGGGGATGAAGACCGTTCGGCCGGTGAAATTCGATCCTTTCAGGGTGGACATTTTACATCATCCCTTTGCTGTCCAGGAAAGCCTCGCAGCGCGTCATGGTCCCCGCGTCGTTGTTGTGCTCGTCGAACTGCAGGATAAGGAGGGGCTTTCGGGCAGCGACGGGGATGAAATGTTTGAGGTAGGAGTCCGGGCCGCACTTGAAGTTGGTGACGTAGAGGAGCTCCAGGTTCGGCTCCCTGCCCACGAGTTTGGCCGCAGCGATGAGCTTCCGTCCGTAGTTCCAGAACATGTTCGTATTCACATCCCGGATGTCCACATCCTCCAGGGGCAGGAAGTCCAGGGGGATGAGGTTCGCTCCGTAGTACTGGCGTAATTTTCCCAGGATATCCACATTTACATCCCGGTCGTAGAGGTTGTAGGGCCGGCCCAGGATGAGGATGCCTCGCTCTCCGCTCCTCTTGAGGGTCTCCAGGGCTTCCCCTCCCGCGGCGTAGAGCCGAGATTGGAACCTCTCCTGAGCCCGGTATCCGGCCTCGATGGCTCGCTCCAGAGCCTTCCGGGACACGCCCAGGGGCTGGGCCAGGCTCTGAATCTCCCGCTTTACCTTGCCAGGGCCCAAGCGGAAATGCAGGGTCGGGGAGAGGAATCGGTGCAGTTCGCCCTCGAACGAGGGCACGGCCCGGAGGACCCAGGGGAGGGTCTGTCCCCAGGGGCAGAGGTGCGAGAACGTGGCGTCCGGGCTTCCCGTTTCGTCCATCACATTGGGCAGGAACACGAAGGTCGCGCCCTTTTTGAGGAGGTCGGCCACGTGGCCGTGCATCACCTTAATCGGAAAACAGGGCTCTCCAACGGCCAGCTCCGTGCCGTAGCCCACGATCTTGCGGTTGGTGCTTTCCGAGAGCAAAATCGGATAACCAAGGTTCTGGAAGAAGGCCCGCCAGAACGGGAATTTGTCGAAGAAATACATCCCCCGGGGAAACCCGACCGTGCCCTTTGCGGGGCCCTCCGGGGGAGCCTCGTAGCCTTCGTAAAGCCATTCCTCGCGCTGGGCCACGAGGTCCGGGATCACCGGGGATCGCTCGGTCTTGGACTTTTTCCGGAACCGGTCCGAGCACTTGTCGCCCCAGTAGGTCTTCTGGCTCTCGATGGTGAACTCCTGCATCTCGCAGATGTTCCCGCAGGCCCGGCACACGAACTCCTTCAGGGTGTAGGGGACCCTGCCGATCTCATAGCCCCGGAAACGGGAGGGACCTTTCCTCGCCTCCATCCGTTCCCGGGCCAGAAGGGCCATGCCCAGGGCGCCGATCACCCCGTTGTAGGGCGGTACGATGATGGGCTTGTCCAGCACCCTGGAGAACGCCGCGGCCACGGCATCGTTGTAGGCCGTCCCGCCCTGGAAATAGATCACCTCGCCGACTTTGCGCTCACGAACCACCCGGTTCAGGTAGTTGAGGACCACGGAATAGGCCAGCCCCGCGGCCAGGTCCCCGCGCGTGGCCCCGCGGTGCTGGAAGGCGTTCAGATCCTGCTCCATGAACACTGTGCAGCGCTCCCCCAGCCGCGCCGGGTGCGGAGAGGAGAGGGCCAGCCGGGCGAACTCCTCCTTGATGCTCATGCCCAGCTTCTCGGCCTGCTCCTCCAAGAACGAGCCCGTCCCGGCCGCGCAGGCCTCGTTCATCGCAAAGTCCACGATCACCCCCTGGTCGATGCTGATGAACTTGGAATCCTGGCCACCCACTTCGAAGATGGTGTCCACGGGATCGCCCCCCAGGATCCGGCTGATGAAGTTCGCGCCCTGGTGGTGGGCCGTGATCTCGTTGGTCACGAGGTCCGCCCCGACCAGCTCTCCGACGAGCTCCCGGCCGGAGCCGGTGGTGCCCACCCCTTTGACGATCAACCGGTCTCCCATCTCCCGGGCGATCTCCTCCAAGCCCGTGCCCACCACCTCGATGGGGCGGCCCTCGGTGAGAAGGTAGATCTCCTTGAGCATCCGCCCCTCGGAATCGATCGCCACCAGGTTGGTGGACACGGACCCGATGTCGATCCCCAGATAGGCCGGGACCCTGCTGGCGTCCTCCGGGAGCGGATGGGGTTTCAGGCGATCCCGCCAGAGCTGGACCTTCTCCAACGAGAGACGTTCCGCGGTGGGAAAATCCACGGTCTTTTTCGAGGCCGCCTCCCGCAACCGGGCCACCTCCTTCTGGCTCAGCTTCGAAACCGCGGTCGTCGGGTTGCCGTTCTCCGAGGCCTCCAGAAGCGCCGCCCCGATAGCCCCGAAAAAGGCATGGGCCTCCGGGATGATGAGGTCCTCATCTTTTAGGTTGAAGAATTCCTGGATGCTCGCCGTTACGCCCTGGTTCCCGGCCAGCCCGCCGATCAGGGCGACCCGCGGTTCTATCCTCTTGCCCTTGGTGATGCTTCCCTTGTAATTCCGCACCACGGCCAGGCAGAGGCCCTTGAGGATGGCCTCCGGCGAGAAGCCCTTCTGCTGGGCGTGGATCATGTCGGACTTGGCGAAGACGGAGCACCGCCCGGCGATGCTGGCGCAGGATGTGGCCGTGCATACGATTCCGCCGATGTCCTCCGGGGCGTAGCGAAGGCGCCTGGCCTGCTGGTCCATGAAAGATCCCGTGCCCGCGGCGCAGTCGCCGTTCACTTCGTAGTCTGCGATCCCCAGCCTCCCCGAGGGGTCTTTCTCCAGCCGGATGTACTTGGAGGTCTCTCCGCCCATCTCGAAGATCGTTCGCACCTCGGGGCAGAGGGCTTCTGCGGCCCGGGCGATGGCCTTAAACTCGTTCTCGAACGTCCCGCCCAGATTCTCGGCCGCGGAACGCCCCCCCCGTCCGGTCAACCGGATCCCGGCGATCGGCGCGTCCCCGGCTTGGCTGAGGAGGCTCTCCAAAAGCTCGGAGGACGCGAGAAGGGGATGCCCCAGGAGCCTCTTATACGGGGAGATGAGCACGGGCTTCCCGGCGTTCCCGTCGGAGAGCAGTTTGAACCCGGCCCCTCCCCTGGCGATGCGCTCCAGGAGCGGGCGGTCCTCCTCCTCTCCCAGGCAGGCCATCTTCACCGAAATGCAGCCGATGTCTATTCCCAATGTGATCATGGATTCTCGCCCTGCCCGGTCGCCAACAGGTCCCGGCACGCTGAAAGCACCCGGTCAACCGCCAAGGTCTCCATCGCCCGGCATGTGTTGTACCAGCGCAGACGGAGCCCCCAGAGGAGCCCCATGTATCCCGGGAAGCGGAAGCAGCCCACGCACGGCGCGTCCGGCTGGAGCACCCGGAAGGTCCCGGCCAGGGGTCGGAAGTTCCCCGGATTGGAGGAGGCCAGAATCGAGACGATGGGCGTGCCCACCGCGGACACGATGTGGATCGGCCCGGAATCGTTGCCGATGTAGAGCCTGCATCTCTTGGCCACCGCGGCCGTCACGCGCAGGGCAAGCTTTCCGGCCAGGTTGTGGGCCTCTACAGAGTTTGAGGCGAGTTCCCTGACGAGGATTTCCCCGGCCTCGGCATCGTCTTTCCCTCCGAGGATGAGTATCCCCGCCTTGAAACCCTTAGCCAGCCTCAGGCAAAGCTCCTTGAATTTCATAATATCCCAACGCTTGTTTTTGTTGCACCGGGCGCCGGGGTGAACGGCGATAAGGATTTTTGAGTCTTGATTTCCATGATCCGCATTCCGAAAACCGCAATCCAAAATGATCTTCTCGGCCTTCTCCTCATCCTCCGGCGTGAGCACGAGATCATATCCCTGATCATCCCTCAGGGAGTGCCCGTCGAGCTTGTCGATGGCCCGCAGGAAATGCTCCGAGGCGTGCAGGTCGCGGTCTCTCTGGTCGCGGTAGGGAACGAGCCACCAGAAAGGCCTCCTGCCGAAACGCACTCGTTGGGGGATCCCCGAGAGCCTGAGGAACCAGAGGACCGGAAAGGACAGTTCGATTCCCACATCGTAATGTTCCGCCCGAATTCTCCGGGTCCAATCCCGTATTCCCCGCTGCGAATACACCGTGCCTTTGGGGGCCACCAGGATCTCGTTGAGGTTCGGATTCGTCTCCAGGAGCGCTCGGCCCGGCCCGCCGTCCAGCAAAGCTGCGGCGATATGGGCCTCCGGGAATTTCCTCCGCAGGATCCGCAGCGCCGGGGTCGCGAACAGGATGTCCCCCAGCCCGGGCCAGAGCGAGACGAAGATCCTCATCTCAAAGTTTTTCCACCTTCACGAGCTCCGGCTTGTCCTCTTTTTCACAACTACAATATATTGTGGTCGGGAAACAAAGGGGAGGTGGGAATGGCGTGAGGATCTCGTGAGGATGGCGGAAACCCCTTTGAGGTTTCGGAGACCTTTCGGCCATCCCTCTCTTGGAGCAGGATTTGGTTAAACAAGCGTAACCGTGCGTTGTCGGCCATCCTTACAAGACAACTTTGAGGACACCACAATATATAGGGGTCATCAGGCTATAGCCGGGGTATCGCCAAGCCAGGCTTTACCGCTTGGAAGGCTTCCTTTCAACGGCTTTGTAGGCCGCCAGTCCCAGGTCCAAAAGCCGCATCGCCTCCATGAGGTCCTCCTCCTTGAGAACGTAGGCGATGCGTATCTCGTCCCTCCCTTTCCCCGGGGTCGCGTAGAACCCGTTGGCCGGGGCGAACATCACGGTGTGCTGCTCGGACGAGAAATCCGTCAGGAGCCATTTGGCGAAGGCCTCTGCATCCTTTACTGGAAGCTTGGCCACGAGATAGAAGGCTCCCTGGGGCTTGTGGCAGGACACGCCGGGCATCTTCTGAAGCGCGTCCACCACCAGGTCCCGGCGCTTCTGGTATTCCCGGATCATCTGCGGCACGTAGCGCTCGATCACCTGGTAGGCCGCGATCGCGCCCACCTGCTCCAGGGTCGGGGAGCACAGCCGGGCCTGCCCGAACCTCAGGGCCAGGTCCATGACCTTGGGGTTGCGGGAGATGAGGCAGCCCACCCGCGCCCCGCAGGCCGAGAAGCGCTTGGAGATGGAATCCAGGAGGATCGTGCGGTCCTCCAGCCCCGGGAGCGTGAAGAGCGAGGTATGGGTTTTCCCGTCATAGGTAAACTCGCGATACACTTCATCAGCCAGGAGGAACAGGTTATGTTTCTTGGCCAGGCGGCCTAAGAAGGCGACCTCCTCGGCCGAGGCGATTGCCCCGGTGGGGTTGTTCGGGGAGCAGTACAGGATCGCCCGGGTGCGTTTCCGAATCGCCTTCTCGAAAGCCTCCCGGGGAGGGATCTTGAACCCCTCCTCGAAGCGCGTTGGGATCGGCCGGACCCTGACGCTGGCCATCTCGGCGAAGCCGAGGTAGTTCGTATAAAAGGGCTCGGGAACGAGGACCTCGTCCCCGGGGTCGCAGGTCGCTAACAAGGCAAAGATGATCGCTTCGCTCCCCCCGGTGGTCACCATCACGTCCTGGGCCTTGACAGCCAGGCCCAGCTTCTCGTAATAGGCCGCAATCGCCTTGCGGAGATCCAAGAGCCCGAGGGAATGGCCGTAGGCCAGGACTTTCCCGGCGTAGTCCCGGATCGCCTGGTAGAACTCCGGCGGGGTGGAGATGTCCGGCTGGCCGATGTTCAGGTGGTAGACCTTGATCCCCCGCTTCACCGCCTCCTCGGCGTAAGGCACGAGCTTGCGGATCGGAGAGGCCGGCATGGTCTTGAGGCGACGGGACAGCGCGATCACATCTTCCTCCTCTTAACGATGAAACGGATACGATGCTACAGAAGCTCCTTTAATTCGATCTTTCCCTCCCGGAGCGGACCCAGGGCGGCCAGCGAAAGATTGCGGGGGTCGATGAACTCCCTGGCCACGGCGAGCACCTCCTCGCGGGTTACGCCGTCGATCTCGCTAAGGGTCTCATCCAGGGTCACGTATTTCCCGATGTTCATCTCCATGCGGGCAAGGCGCATCATCCGGTTCGAGGTGCTCTCGAGACCAAGCATCATGTTGCCTTTGATTTGCTGCTTGGCGTTCTCCAGGTCCTGCTCGCTGATCCCTTCCTTACGAAGGGTCTCGACCTCCCGGAGCACGAGTCGGAGCGCCTCCAGGACCTTTTGGGGATCCACCCCCAGGTAGATCCCGAACATCCCTGTATCTTGGAAGAAGTCGGTGTAGGAGAACACGGCGTAGGCCAGCCCTTCTCTCTCCCGCACGGTCTGAAACAGCCTCGAGGACATCCCGCCGCCCAGGATCGTGGAGAAGATGAGAAGGGCGAACCGCCGGGGGTCCGTGAAGGGGAAGGTGCGGCATCCCAGGGTCAGGTGCGCCTGAGTGATCTTCTTTCTCCGGATCCTGGAGCGGGGAGGTGTCTCCGGAAGGGGGCCGTTCTTGCTCCCGGGCTCTCCCTTGGGAAACTCGTAGGCCCGCCCGGCCAGCTTGACGAGTTCGCTGTGCTCCACGCTCCCGGCAGCAGCAACGATCACCGAGGGGGTCAGGTAATGTTCCCTCCAGAAGGACTTGAGTTTCTCGTTCGTCCAGCGCTTGCAGTTCCCGGGCGGCCCCAGGACCGTCTGGCCCAGGGGATGCCCGTCGAAGAGCGCGGCCCCGAGGATGTCGTGAACCAAATCGTCCGGGGAATCCTCCACGCCCTTGATCTCCTCTAAGACGACCTTCTTCTCCTTCTCCAAGTCCTTCTCCGCAAACAGCGAGCGGGTGGCGATGTCCGAGATCACGTCCACGGCCAGGGGCACGTGCTCGTCCAGGACCCGGGCGAAGAAGCAGGTCTCCTCCTTGGAGGTGAACGCGTCCAGGTGCCCGCCTACGGACTCCAGGCTCATGGCGATGTCCTTGGCCGTCCGCTTCTCGGTGCCCTTGAACACCATGTGCTCGATCATGTGCGAGATCCCGTTCTCCTCCCTGGATTCATCCCGGGCCCCGCTGGTGACGAAGACCCCCAACGAGACCGAGCGCACGTGGCTGATCCGCTCCGTGATGACCCGGATGCCGTTTTTGAGCGCCGTCTTGTTGTATATCGTGTCTTTCATGGATTCCTTTTGAGCGATTTTGGATTCGGATGTTTTTCCGACCATCTCCATTCCAAAATCTTAGTTCTTTAATATCGTTTGGAATTCCGGTTTCAGACGGCCCCCTTCTTCCTCGAACTCCGCCAGGGCCGAAAGGTAGGCCTCGCGCTTAGTCTTGAAGGTCCGGAGCATCTTTCGCAGACTCTCCCAGGAGACCCAGCGGAGGGCCGTGAACTCCTTGGGGTCCGGCACAAGCTCCGGGGCTCCCACCAAGCGGACCAGGAAGTAGCGTTGCTCCTGTCCGTGCTGCCCTCGGTGCTCCTTGCGCCAGTCGTAGTGGTAGTGACAGGTGCTCTTGGCCAGGATCTCCACCCGATCGGTCCCGATCTCCTCCTTGAGTTCACGCAGGAGCGCCTGTTCTTCGCTCTCTCCGGAAAGGACCCCGCCCTGGGGGAACTCCCAGTAACCCTTGCGCCAGCTCGAATCGTAGGACGCGGAGTGTCCCAAGAGCACCTGGCTCTTCTCATCCAGCACGATGGCCACGATCCCGGAGCGGTATGTCCTGGACTCCTTTTCGGAACTCGGAGGGGGGTCGGTCAAGGTCATCTTATGCGATCATCTTCCAACGGTAATAACCCAGGAAGTACCTGTTGCTCTGAAGCGGGCGCCATTTCTCCTCGGGGTGCTGCTTCAAGTCCCTGAGCCTGACCTTCTTCACCACGCCCCTGGTCCCCTCCACCGGCCCGGTGTGATAGACCAGCCAGTCCTCCTCGCCCTCCGGACTCGTCCCCGTGAAGATGATTCCGTGATAGGGCATCTCGGGATCGTCGTAATGGAAGAAGAAAAGGAGGTCTCCTTTGCGCAGGTTCCGCTCGTCGTAGCCCAGCGCCACGCAGTTGTGGGCTGGAAGGTACTTGGCCTCACAGAAGCTGGAGAACGTGCTATCGGCCAGGTCCTCGGGCCGGAAGGCTTCGGGCTTGGTTCGAAAAAGGTTCGGGCCCAGGAGCGGCACCGCGGGATAGTTGAAGGCTTCCACATCCCCGATCCCGGGCTCGGTCAGGAACTTGAAGTGAAGAAGCCACTCCCGGTCGTGCCGCTTCAGCGCTTCGCGAAAGGCGAAGCGGATGAGCCCCGCGCAGTCCTGCTGGTCCTTGTTCCAGAGGTCGCTGGTCTGGTAGTACTGGGCCTCGGCGATCGAGGCGAGCCATTCCCGGAAACGCTCCTTGTCCTGCTCCCCGGCGAGCTGGGCCACGTCCGGGAATCCATCCCCGTTCCGGTCCTCGTAATTGGGGATGGTCTCCAGGGTTACGGTGTCGGAGACCAGCCCGTCCATCCGGGCCACGACCCTGGCTTTCCCGGTCTGCACTCCGGCCGTTGCGGTCGCCCGGACCTCCCGGCGGTTGCTGTTCCAAGCCTGTCCGCTCGCAAGGGTCAGGACCCCCTTCGGGGAGATGACCTCAAAGGCCACCCGACCCCTCAGGACCGTCCCCCTTCCCTTCCCGTCCTGCGCCCGCAGGATGAGCGTGGTATTCGCCCTCCCGTCGGCCACCAGCCGGTTGGGCTCGATAATAAGCGACACCTTTTCGGCCTTTCCCGGCCTGAAAACCCAGGACAAGCTCGCCAGCAGAATCACCACGGTAACGATGACCCCAAGGAGAAGCAAAAGCTTTATTTCAAATTTGGCTCCGGGCATGGATCGTTTACCCTTTTGGGGATCGAAGGGCGGAATGCTCAGCTGGTTTCTTCTCCCGTATCACCAGGCGCTGGATCTTCTGCTTGGTGGCCTCGACTACCTCGATCTCCAGTTCCCCGATCTGGATCTTCTCGCCCTTCTGCGGCACCCGCCCCATCCGGGTCAGGACCAGTCCCCCCACGCTCTGGATGCCCTCCTCCCTGACCTTGAGCCCGAAAACCTTCTCCAAGTCCTCAACGGCCATCCGCGGGTCCACGAGGGTGGAGCCGTCCTCCTCCCGGCGGTAGAGCCGCTCGTCCTGGGTGAACTCGTCCTGCAGCTCGCCCACGATCTCCTCCAGGAGGTCGTCCATGGTCACCATGCCCTCCAGGGCGCCGTACTCGTCGATCACCATCGCGATCGAGATGCGCTGCCTGCGGAACTCCCGCAGGGCGTCCAGGACCTTCTTGGAGGAGGGGATGAAGTGCGGCAGACGGATGAACTCCACGGCCCGCAAGTCCTCCCGCCGCTTGGTCCAGAAGCGCAGGAGGTCGCGCACGTACACGATCCCAATGATGTTTTCCAGGCTCCCGTCGTAGACCGGCAACCGGGAGTAGCCGGAGAGCTTGAACTGGTAGAGGATGTCCTCCATCGTGGCCTCGGCCTCCACGGCCACCATGTCCACCCGCGGGACCATGACCTCCCGGATCGGGATCTGGCCGATATCCAGGATGGAGAGAAGCATCTGGCGCTGCTCGCTGGAGAAGAGGCTGCGCTCGAAGCCCTTCTGCACCATGGTGCGGACGTCCTCGATCCCCGGCAGCTCCGCCTTCCTCTTTTTGGCCTTGCCGAACACCATTCTCAATCTTCGCCGGAAGCTTTGCGAAAAGCGACCAGCGGTGCCGTCTTGATCTTTTCCAATAAATCCGGCGACGGGGCTACGATCCCGCCCGAGATGATCATCTTGAGGGCCCACTCCACCGAAAGACGGGTGGGAATGATCTCCTTCTCCGGGATGTGATACAGCCTGCCGCTGGTGGGGTTGGGCGTGTTGGGGATGAAGATGTTGATGGCGCACTCCCCGTTCTCCATCGGCCAGCGGAGGTCGCTGGTCACGAACCCCAGGGTATATATGCCCTTCCGTGGCCACTCCACCAAAACCACCTGCCGGAAGGCCGCCTTGTCGATGAGGAAGGTGTCGGTCAATTGCCGGGAGGTGGAATAGACCTTGCGGATGAACGGGATCCGGGTGAGCAGACTCTCCCCCCAGCGAAAGAACCGCCGGCCCAGGACGTTGGAAGTGAAAAGCCCAACCAGGTAGATCAGCAGCAGAAGCAGGAGGAGGCCCAGGGCCGAGACGGCCACTTGGGGCTGGGCCTTGAGATAGGGGAACTTCTTCAGCAGGTTGCCGAAGATGTTCCCCAGGAGGTTCAGCAGGAACCAGGAGACATAGACCGTCAGCCCCAGGGGCAGGATGGCGATGAGTCCGGTGACGAACCGGTGCCTCAGGTTGGTGGCGAATTTGGACATGGTTAATTCTTTTCGAACCCTTAATTTTACTAAAAACAGCCATTAAAGGCAAGGGCTTTTTCGGCTTCATTCGATGTCTCGTTGCTTGAGATAATATAACCGATTATTTTATAATGGGTTATGGATAAGCGCCTCGATCCGCTGTCTGGCCGCTTTTAAAACCAGTAATCCCACCGGCAGGGTGGGATCAGTTTCAGGGTATTGGCTCCGGCCTGAAGGAGGCGGCCGAACGGCTCTCCAGAGGGGTTTATAGAACTGCGGGACCGACTGGTTTACCTAAATGCCCTTCGGAAGGCCCGAAGGGCCGAGAGGATGTCGTTTTGGCTCACGTCCAGGTGGCAGACCGCGCGCAGGCGAGTGGCCCCGAAGGGAACGACCAGGACTCCCTGCCCAGCCAGTCGCTCCATCAGGATCTCCGGCGTTTTCCTGGTGCGGGTGATGTCGAAGACCACGATGTTGGTCTGCACCGTGGAGAGGTCCAAATCGACCCCGGGGAGCTCAGCCAGTCCTTCGGCCAGGAGGCGGGCCTTGGCGTGGTCCTCGGGGAGGCGGGGGAGATTGTGCTTGAGGGCATACAGCGCGCAGGCCGCGAGGACCCCGACCTGGCGCATGGCCCCTCCGTACATTCGACGAGAGACCCGGGCCCGGGCGATAAATTCTCTGTCCCCGATGACGATGGAGCCGATGGGACAGCCCAGCCCTTTGGAAAAGCAGGCCGAGACCGAATTGAAATGCCGGGCGTATTCTTTCAGGGGAACGCCCGAGGCCGTGGAGGCGTTCCAGATACGGGCCCCGTCCAGGTAGACCTTGAGCCCCTTGGCCCGCGCCGCCTTCGAGATGTCCTTGATGACCTGCAGGGGATAGACCGTGCCCCCGGCGCGGTTGTGGGAGTTCTCCAGGGCCACGAGGGTGGTGGGAAGCTGATGACCGTCCTTGGGCCGGATGGCCGCCTTCACCTGCTCTGCGGAGAGGATGCCTTGTTTCCCCTGAAGGGGCCTGAGCTGAACCCCGGCCAGGGCGCCCGCCGCGCCCATCTCGTAGTGCAGGATGTGGGCGTCCGCCTCGCAAATCACTTCGTCCCCGGGACGGGTCCAGGCGCGCAGGGAGATCTGGTTCGCCATCGTGCCCGAGGGAACGAACAGGGCCGCCTCCCTGCCGAACAGGCGCGCGACCTCGGCCTCCAGCCTCTTGACCGTGGGATCGTCGTTGAAGACATCGTCCCCGACCACGGCATTCGCCATCGCCTTCCGCATCCCCGGAGAGGGCCGGGTGACTGTGTCGCTCCTCAGATCAATGAGTTTTTTAGGCATATAGATACTATACTATGAAACAGGGGCGTAGTTCAAGGGGCCAGAGGAGGACATGGGGACCCCGGATCGAGCCCGGGGCAGGCAAGAGAGGGGGGGAGACAAGGAGCAAGGGAGTGGGAAGGCTTCCCGCCATGTTCTGACGCCTTTCTGACGCTCTTCTGTCGCTATTCTCTCGCTGTTCTGACGCTATTCTCACGCTATTCTCACGCTATTCTCTCGCTTTTCCCACGCTATTCCCGCCCTGAGCGGGAGCCCCTTTGGAGGAAGGATTGGATGACACAAGATAGGGACTTATAGGTTGAAATGACAGAAGTTAAAAAGACCAAGGGCAACCTTTTCGGTTGCCCTAAATGGAAAGCGCGAAACGCGGAATGCGGAATAACTACCTTAACTTAACAATTCTCAACGGCTTAGCATCCCTGCCTTCGGATTTCAGGAAATAAACCCCAGGGGCAAGGCCCTCCCCCACCCGGTCGCCCCGGTAGGTCCCGACCTTGCGGCCGGAGATGTCGTAGAGCGCGAAGCGCTCGGTGGAGTGGCCAGGTATTCGGGCGAAGGAGGTGAAAGGATTTGGAAAGGCACATATTCCCCTTACTAACTCCTGCTTTTTGGATAACCTAAACCCTTCAATTCCAACAAGATTACCAGTGGGATTGCGCTTGTAGTAAATCTCCCAGTTGCCATCTCGATCGTCCATCCAAACCACATGGACTGCCGAATCCGAAGCGGCAACGGAGGAATTTTCTGAGCGACCGGGGTCATTGGTAAGTTGTGTATAAAATGTTTGCCAACTGACCCCATCGTCCGTGGAGTGGTTGTAAAAAATCTCCTCTCCATCATTCCACCAGACCACATGAACAACTTTACCAGAAATACAAATTGACGGAAGAAAAGACCCCAACCCAGAGGGAAGAAGGGTATCTTGTAACCAATTCATGCCTCCGTCGGTAGAACGTTTGTAAAAAATCTGATAGTAGCCTCCCATACTTGGCCCCTCCCACGTCACGTGTACCAATGAATCTGAGGAGGCAATGCAAGGGGCCATGGCCGTTTGACTGGAGAGTTGGATCGTTGGGGACCAGCTTGTCCCTCGATCCGAGGAGCGTTTATAATACACTACCCCTGGACGTTCATCCCAGACCACGTGCACCGTTGTACCTGAGGCCGATACGGAAGCCCAGGAATCGACAGAAGCTTGACTGAGGCAAGTATCCGGGAACCATTGGATTCCTGAATCTGTAGAACGTTTGTAGTAAATCGCATTGCCGCCAGAACGATTATCCCACCAGACCACATGGACATCGGAGCCTGAAACTGCAATAGAGGAAACTTCAGAAAGCCCAGGAGAATACGTCAGGCGTAGGTCCGGTTCCCAACCAGATCCTCCATCTGTAGAACGCTTATAATAAATCTCTTCTTCTCCATCCCTAAAATCGCTCCAGATCAGGTGAACGAGGGAACCCGACACAGCGATAGATGGCATATAGGAAGGTCCTGGAGTATCGGTGAGACATGTCTCCAGACCCCAACTTACCCCAGTATCCAAGGAGCGCCTATAGTAAATCTTAATACCATCCCGTCTATCGGACCAAACGACATGAACGGTATCACCTGTAGAAGCGACGCACCAAGCGTTGTTGTAAGCCGTAGCGGATACACTGTCGTTAAAAGTCAGCCTCACATCCGGCTCCCACTGGGCGTGAACGACAGTGGGGGAGACGAGGAGCAGAGGAGAAAGGGAGAGAAGGACGAAACGTAAGGTCCGCTTACTCATTTTTTCAGCCTCCTTCCTGGTTAGCGTAACTTAACAATTCGCAACGGCTTGGCCGTCCCGCCCCCAGCCCCGAGGAAATAGACCCCGGGCGGAAGCCCCTCCCCTACCCGGTCGCCCTTGCAGGTGCCGACCCGCTTGCCGGAGATGTCGTAGAGGACGAAACGCTCAGCCTCATGGCCGGGGAGGACGGTGGTGAAGGAGGTGAAGGGGTTGGGAGAGACCGTGAGGCGTGAGGCGTAAGGCGTAAGGCGGGAGGAAGAAAGCTCCTCCGCCCCGGAGTTGCCGGTGGGGTTGCGCTTGTAGTAGATCTCGCGGTTCCCGTCGCGGTCGCCCCACCAGACCACATGCACAGCGGGTCCTGAAACGGCAATAGAAGGGTCCATGACAAGGCCCGTGTCCTGGGTGAGATGAACATCTTGGGACCAACTAACCCCTCCATCCGTGGAACGATTGTAACCGACGCCATTATATAGTTGTTGCCAACCTCCCCTCCAAGCAAGGTGGATGTTTTGTCCGGAGATAGAGAGGGACGGGGACTGGGCAAACCCGGAGTCACCGGTTAGGCGCATTTTAGGAGTCCAATTGATTCCGCTGTCCGTTGACCGTCGGGAGTAAATCCCCCAGTTTTGATTGTTCGTGGGATCATTCGACCAAGCCACATGGACCACAGCCCCTGAGACAGCAACCGAGGGAGCTGAGGATATCGTCGAATCATTCGTAAGGCGAAGGTCCGGAGACCAACTCATGCCAGCATCGGAAGAGCGTTTGTAATAGACTTCGATATTATCGTCACGGCGGTCATTCCAAACGATATGAACATTCGTGTCCGAGGAAGCGATGGACGGCAGCCAAGACGTATTGGGGGCGCTGGTAAGGCGCATATCCGAGGACCACGTCGAGCCGTTGTCCGTTGATCGCTTAAAATAGATTTCGAAGTTTCCATCTCGCCCGTCGGCCCAGACAGCATACACCTGGGCGCCGGAGGAAGAAAGCGAGGGTTGAAAAGATCGGCTGGTATCATTGGTAAGCCGAACATCCGTTCCCCAAATGATACCTGCATCTGTTGAGCATTTGTAATAGATCTCCCAATTACCGTCGCGTGTATCATACCAGATCACGTGCACGTTCGAACCAGAGACTGAAACAGACGGAAACCTCGAGGCTTGAGGATCAAAGGTCAATCGGGTTTCCTGCGACCAACTGACTCCCCAATCCGTCGAGCGTTTGTAATAAATCTCGGGATTTCCATCTCGAGAATCGTACCAGACCACATGGACATTTCCCTCTGGCGTCGCAGCCACGGACCAGCCGTTGTTCCAGCAAGTCTGGGAAACGCTGTCATTGTACGTCAGCCTCACATCCGGCTCCCACTGGGCGAGAACGATCGAAGTGGTGCAGAGGAGCAGAGGGAAAAGGGAGAGAAGGACGAAAAGTAAGGACCGCTTACTCATCTTTGCAGTCTCCTTCTTGCTTACCGCAACTTGACGATCCGTAACGGCTTGGCCATCCTGCCCACCGGCGCGAGGAAATACACCCCCGGGGAAAGCCCCTCCCCGATCCGGTCGCCCCGATAGAACCCCACCCTGCGGTCGGAGATGTCGTAAAGCGCGAAGCGCTCGGATTCGTGGCCGGGGAGGGTGGTGAAAGAGAAGAATGGATTGGGGAAAGCTGTGAGGTGGGAGGCATAAGGCGTAAGGCGCGAAGGAACAGGCTCCTCCCAGACCCCGGAGCCGCCATCCGTGGTGTGGAGGATGAGGCCATTTTGTCCCACGAGCCAGCCGTTCAGGGAATCCGTAAAACAAATGGCCTGCTTGTAGCCGGGGGGAGCTTGAACTGTCCAAGATAACCCTCCATCCCTGGTTCCATAGAGAGTATCGAAGGCCAAGACCCAAGTTTTAAGAGTATCAATCAGTTCCACAGGGGGAGCATAATAAGCGGCCATCTCACCCCTGAGAACCGATGTCCAGCTCGTCCCGCCATTATTTGTCTTGGAGACTCCACAGGTATCCGGGTTGGGCTCATTATGATAGTATTCTGAACGCCAGATATAATTACGATCAAGGCATTGAACCCGACGAATCATGGCTAAACCCGAAGATAGCCCCTGCCAGCTCGCTCCGCCATCCGTGGTTTTCCTCAGAAAGCCGGATGATTGAAAAATTCCCGGGTTACCCGCTGCAAGAAAGCCGTAAAGGCTATCAGCAAAAGATACATCCCAGAATACCCTAGTCTTAGAGCTATCTCTAAGAACCCAGCTTGCGCCACCATCAATGGTATAATAGAGGTAACCTTCCCCCCCTCCATTTGACATACGGATAGACCCAACCAGCCATCCTTTCAAGGGAGTTACAAATTCGATATCAGAATAAGTCATAGGCATAGTATCTCGATAGATCGCTTGCCAATGTATCCCACCGTCAGTGGTGGTAAAGAGCTTATTAATTAGATGCCCTGAACTATCTCTTGCCCCTACTGTCCAGCCAAGGTTTGGATCTTGAAACCAAAGACAAAGAATACCTAAGTTATTCGAGTCCACTGTATCTTGTTCCCAGAGTTGACCGCCATTTGTGGTTCGGAGCACGAAACAACTTCCCCCACAAGCCCAGCCGGTTTGAGGGTTCAAGAAAAAAACACGACTAAGAGAGGCTGTCGTCCCGCTCTGCTGCTGGACCCAGCCGGCGCGGACGACGGCCGGGGAGCCGAGGAGCAGGGGAGGAAGGGAGAAAAGCGTTAGAAGGAAAGGCGATGATGGCGTTTGGCCTTTGGCCGTTGGATGATAAAACCGAGAAGGGTCTTCACAGTAATCTCCTTGTCCGAAAGCAGGTTCTTGTTCCTCAGCCGGGAGGCCGGGGACGCAGGTATATTACCATATCCGGAAGATTAAGTCAATCTTTTTTATCCAAAATCACTATCTCCCGCTCGCCCCACTGAGGGTAAGTAATTAGTGACTGGTGACTTGTGACTGGTAAAAGAAAACCGAGAGATACCGATCGGGACCGGAATGACGAGTCGGACAACGAGATTGCCGCGGTCGCTCCGCTCCCTCGCAATGACCCCGCACAGCTCTACCCTTGCAAAGTATGGCTGACGTGCGTTAAAATGATATCAAGACCATGGACACCTTCCTGCACTGGTTCACTAGCCTCACCGGCCCCAACCCCGCCCTGCAGGGCCTTGCCGGCGGGGTCATCATCACCCTGTTCAACATGCTCGGGGCGCTCCTCGTCTTCCCCCTCCGCAACGCCACCCAGAAGGTCCTGGACACCGCCCTGGGGTTCGCCGCCGGGGTCATGCTCACGGCCTGCTACACCAGCCTCATCCTCCCGGGGTTCAAGTACGGCGGGCTCCTGCCCGTGCTCGCGGGTATCGCGCTCGGAGCCGGGCTGATGGACGTGGGCGACCACCTCATCCCCCACCGTCATTTCATCCGCGGCAAGGAGGGCGTCCCGGCCAAGCGGATCAAGGCCGTGTGGCTGTTCATCTTCGCCATCTCCCTGCACAACATGCCCGAGGGCCTGGCCGTGGGCGTGGGCTTCGGCTCCGGGAACCTCAAGGATGCTCTGGTCCTGATGCTCGCCATCGGCATCCAGAACGTCATCGAGGGTCTGTCGGTCTCGCTGTCCGCGCTCTCCGCGGGCCTGGGCTCGCGGTTCTACGCCACCATCGTGGGCATCCGCTCCGGGCTGGTGGAGCTCCCCCTGGCCTTCCTGGGAGCCTGGGCCGTGCACCTCGTCAAGCCCGTCCTGCCCTATGCCATGGGCTTCGCGGCCGGGGCCATGCTCTACGTGATCAGCGACGAGATCGTGCCCGAGACCCACCGCCAGGGCCATGAGCGCCTGGCCACCCTGGGGACCATCGCCGGGGTCATCGTCATGCTCTACCTGGACATGGCGCTGAGCTGAGTGGGTTTGAGAAAATACTTTTTCCCTTGTGCATCTAAAAGGTGATGGACAACCGCTTGCCCCACATGATCAAAGACGTCGTGCCCCTGGTGACCCAGCCGATGATAAACTATCTCAGGGGAAAGAAGTAGGAGAAGGGAGCATAAAGAGAGACCCCGATTGCTCGGGGCCTCTCTTTATGCCTTTGGGTTAAAACCTCATCCCCGCGGACGTTGTCACCACGGTCTCGTTATAGCTGTTCGCCCCGACCGCCCGGTCATCGTAGCGGATCCGCTCCCAGGTGAGCCCGGCATTGAATTTCTCCCCGTTCCAGGAGGTCCCGGCCCGGTAGGTCGTCTTCATCTGGTCGATGGGGAACCCCAGCCGGGTCCCGGACCCTTTCTCCTGGACGTACTGCACCCGGGTCCTCAGGCGGTCCTTCAGGGCCCGGTGGGCCAGCTCCGCGCTGCCGGACTTCAAATCCTCAGTCTGGTCCCCGCCCGAGCCCCGGGTCCGGGTGAGGCCCAGGCTGTAGCTCGCCGAGACCGGGAACGGGAAGTCCACGGCATGGGACCAAGTCCCGGTCTGGGACCTGTAATCCGACCCCGGCATGGCCAGGGGGCGCTTGTCTTTGAAGTCCTGCAGGGCCCAGGAGAACGAAGCGCTCTGCCGGAGGGAAAGCAGGGTCAGGTTCGCTCCGGCCACCGCGGAGAACGCCCCGGTGAGGTTGTGGACCTTCGTGGTGTCGTTGGCCTCGTCGTTCTTCTGTCCGTAGCCGCTGTAGCCCAGGGTCAGGTAGGGCAGCCTCGCCGGAAGGACGGCGAGATCGCTATGCCAGGTCGTGGTCCTGGTCGTGGAGGGCTTCAGGTTCTCCACGTTGTCCCGGGTATCTTCGTACCCGGCGCGCAACCCGACCAGCCCGTTGCGCAGGGTGAGATCCCCGTTTAAGGTCAGGCCCTGGATGTCGTTCAGCAGGTTCGGTGAGCCCAGGGACGCGAACCCCTGGTCAACCCTGCGGTAATCCGCCTTCAGCCCCCCGCTGGCCTTCCTGGAGGGGAACCGTAGCTCGGTCCCGAAGCGGTCGAACGGCTGCCGGGTCTTCTTCTCCTCGGAGGAGAGGAGGAAGGTGAAGCCCAGCTTGTACCCGTAGAACTCCAGGGTCGGATACAGGTAGAGCCGGTTCACCCACGGCGGGCGGTTCTGCCCCATTCCCGTGATGCGGTCGGACACCAGGTCCGTCTGGGCCGAGCCCGTGAGCTTCACGTTCTTCGTGGTGTCCGGAGCCTGGGCGAAGCTTGAGCTCCAGACCAGAAATACGGCCAATAACACCAGGCCTGCCTTGGGGGTCATTTCGCTGGCGAAGGCCTTCATGGGTACCCTCCCAAGGTTACGCTGGGGGCGGCGCATACAGTTCCAGGCAACCGCACTTCTCACAGCGATAGAGGACGATTCCCAGGCGTTTGATCGGAGCGTTCTTCACCGGAAACGGGGCATCGTCCAGCGGGGCCCATACGAACGGAGAGTTCCCACCGTATTGCCCGATTTCCCTCAAGGTTCCGGGGGCCATGCCACCGGAGCATCGCGGGCAGGATTTCGCATCCGACATTTTTAAGCCCTCCTGTAGTCATTTAGGCCGCTCTTGGACCTTCGTTACCGCGACCGCTTATCCTTCTTCCGCGCGGTCAACGGTGAGGACCCTTGGGCGCGCCCGCCATTCCCCTGGCCAGGCCGTATCCGAAGTCCTCGGTTTCCCCGAAATCAAACTCCCCGGTCCCGTCCCAGCCGTTTGGGCCGGTGACCTTCTGCCCGTAGGTCAGGGTCACCCGCATCCACACGAACCCGGCCGGGCTGCCGACCTTGAAGTTCGGGGTCTCGATCTCCTGAAAGGTCGCCCCTCCCGGCCAACGGGAAACATCGATCGGGAAGTTCCTCACGCACCACTCCGGAGCCCCGCAGGTCATCCCCGCGTCCGACCAGACCCCGTCTTTGTTCCAGTCCGCGAGGACGTTCAGATAAAGGAGATGCCGTTCGCTCCCGTCATAGGGGTGGGTAGGATCGTTCCGCTTGGCCACGTTCACGCCCACGTGCAGGTGGGTCTCGATGCAGGGCTCCGGGAACCACAGCGAGGCGATCCGTAAACCGTCGTCATGATCGTCCAGGTCTACCTGCCTGGAATTCGGCTCCACGCTCGGGACCGGCGCGTTCTCTGCCCCCCCCTGGGGATAGCCCAGCCACTCGTGGGTCGGGTCCTTGTGCCTGGCTCCGTTGTGGGTCTGAAGGGAAGGAAACCTTCCCGTAGCCTTGTTTCCGTATCCCGCGTCCGTCCCGTCCGGGGCGTCCCCGAACTCGTACTTCGCGCCTTCCTGGCCCTTGCCCGGCTTTCCCGTCCCTCCCGCACCCCCTCCCCCGGCTTTGTAGGCGAAGGCGAAGACCTCGCTTTTTCCTTCGTTCGCGGAGACCGGCGTGCCGCGCTCGTCCACGGCCTGGACCTGCCAGCAATAGGACCGGTCCGGGGTCAGGGGTTTTGCGGAAAGCGAATAGGC
>Ga0315296_10001591_pt1 | contig 19738 bp, 19 predicted proteins | sample YL17G14_18_MG_FD_203921 | JGI IMG/M metagenome (GOLD analysis project Ga0315296, IMG submission 203921) | Sediment microbial communities from Yellowstone Lake, YNP, Wyoming, USA - YL17G14_18 | ecosystem: Environmental > Aquatic > Freshwater > Lake > Sediment | place: USA: Wyoming | collected...
TACCGGCAGCGGCTAGCTTGACACAATAGAATGCCCCTGATAGACTTTGGCTAGGCCCCGTGGTGTAGCGGACAAACATGCCACCCTGTCACGGTGGAGATCAGGGGTTCGAATCCCCTCGGGGTCGGATCTTCAAGACTTTGTTGACAAACTCCTCATAATTTAATTGGAAGAAGGGTTCTAGCTCGGGTTGTGGTTTAACAGCTACGACCTGTTTATCTTTTATCCAAATTTCTTGAAAGAGAGACCGGGCGAGCTTGTTTCTCTGTTCCCCAGTGGCTTCTTCCCAAGCCTGAGCGACGTTCGCAAGGAATCCCGCCAACCTATCCAGATTCTTTGCTTGACTTTCAGCAGGGGCAAGCGCCTTTAGTTCCTTCTGGACATCCTCTTTCTCCTTCAGGTAATCCTCTCTACTTATGTCTCCCCATTTGTATAGATTCCTTATTCTTTCCAACTGGGCTTCCCACTTTGCTCGCTCGCTATCCGTATTATCATAGGCTGACTGTAACTTGCGGTGAGCGTCTAGAATTTTACTTTGATAGTCCTGTGGAATATGAAAGGTGTTCAGATATTCTTTTATCTGCTCCTCATAAACCTCGAGTAAAGCCGACTTTTGAGAACATTCCCAACCCTTGGCACGGTTATAACAGCCAAGCCTCGGCTTGCCCCTTTTAGTGAAGCTTACGTGAATTCTTCCCTTGCAGTACCAACAGTAGGTTATACCGCTTAATGAGCAAACTCTCCTTTCGCTTCGACATCGGCTATGCGTTGAAGTAGCGTTTCGTCGACGCATCTCCTGTACTTGACTCCAAAGCTCCTCATTGATAAAGGCCTTATGCTTCCCCTTAACCCACGCGCCATTGCCATCTGGCAAGTAGCCAAGGTAAAACCTGTTGGTAAGTATGCCTCTGACAGTGTCCCTTGAAAAGAGATGGCGCCTTTGATTACCGGCGGTTCGGTACCCAGTGGCATTTAGAGCTATAGCTACCTCACGGTCAGATTTACCCTGCGCTGCCAGCTCAAAAGCCATAACTAACCCAGGGTGAGTATCAGGATGAGGCACCGGGACACCATCTTCTCCCTTCATTGCACCAAAGGGCAAGAGGCCACAGTACAGCCCTTGTGCTCTTCGTTCGTGCCAGCCTTTCTTTGTCTCCTGACTTAAATTGTCAGAGTAGAATTGCGCCAAACCCCCAAGGAGTGTAAGAGCAAGCCCGCCCCATGGTGTCGAGAAGTCCATCTGCTCGTTGATGGAGAGGAACGTAACTCCAGCCTTCGAGAGCTTATCGAAGTATTCAAGAGTAACGCGGAGATTCCGAGAAAAGCGGTCAAGCTTATGGACTACAAGAACATCAAACTTCCTATCTAGAGCATCGGCTATCATCTCCTTAAATGCAGGGCGCCGGTTAATATTATCCGTTCTGGCTGACTTTCCTTCTTCAATATACTCCCGATACGCTGTCCACTCTCGTCCTTCGACTAATGCTTGAAAAGCTCGCCTCTGGGCGTCGATACTATAGCCCTCCACCTGTTCCTCACTGCTTACTCTGGCGTATAGTGCTGCTCTCATCTTTGACCCTCCTCACCAAGTTTTTGCTCTCTCTTGATCTTCTCCACTATCGCCTCTTCCAGCCACTGCCCTAGGGTCTTCTTCTGGGTTACAGCAGCAACACGGGCTTGGTGGAGAATACCAAGGTCTACTCTTATGCTAGTGTTGGGCTTCCTGCCCGTTCTTGGTCTTCCTGTTCTCACGACTTCATTGTAAGCGATGTAATACCAAAAGTCAAGGCTTTTGAACGTTAAAAGGGCAACTTTTGAGAACGTATTTACCTGTTGGGCGAGTGTCAGGTTGTCAAAACTAACCCGATTACCGTAATCACGCTAGAGTTCGACGGGCTTTGCCTGCTCCGTGCCGCGTCAATCCTTAAACAATCCTCTTGGCAAGGGTGGATGCGGTGGCAGAGCCGGCAAGAAATCAGATAGCTTCCATTCTGATGAAGTAGATGGTTCACGAAGTTGCTCACTTTCTTTGGCGGCTGGTGGTGGTGAATAGACTGGAGTCCAGTCGAATTTCGTGTTTGCCCTCAGGAACTCGATTACGGGGCCCCAGTTTCTCGCTGCCACCTCGGATTTAAGCGATTTGATAAAAGCTGAGAATCCACCCAGTCGCAGGATATAAAAGTCCTGTGCTTTCAGCCGCTTAAGCCAGGGATCTGAGTCCTCGTCGCTGTAGGTGGTTCCTACGGTGACCCTCCCCTCAGGTGAGATAAGCACCCGAGCTGACCCCCCAATCAAGTTGTTCACCTCCATCCTGACTCTGCTCAGCAGCCGGTCAAGGCCTCCGCAGATGATGGTGTTCGACTCCTCCTCAAGGTAGCTCTGCAGCTCGTGCATAGTGCCGACTAGGCTTTTTGCTTCCTCTACTCCACTATCCAGCATCTGCACAAGATTGGACACCACACGTTTTACTTCACCCATTAGTTTCCACCTAAATACCTTATCGCTTCCTCTAGGTTCTTGTCCAAAAGGATAGAATAACTCACTTTGCTTTTGTTCATGTTCGCCCAAACGCTAATAGACTTAAGCAAAACAAGGACAAGCGGCGAATATTCCTCGTAGCCTGCAGAAGTTGGGTTCTGCAGCAGGTTCAAGATGTCACGGGCCAAGGTGTCTTTCTTGAGTCGCTGCTCAACAGTGCCCACTATGCGGCCGACTTCAATGGCCTTGGCGTTTAGAGCCTCAAACTGCTCGAGGATGGTTTTGTTTCTGGCCTCGTACTGGCCCTGTGTTTTCTTCAGTTGCTCAATCTTGCCCTCGATTGTCGCCGCCTCAAGCTTGAGCTTCTCGATTTTCTCATTGAGCGCTTCAACCTTGCCGTAGGCCTCCACCGCCCTCAGAACCTCGATAGGCTCGCCATACCTGCCTGCTGTGGATAGTATATAGTGGAAATTACATCAAGGCCAAACTTATGTTCATCCAGCAGCTTCTGGCACATGTCAATGGCCGACTTCAGATGTGAATGCTTGGCTCTAAGATTTTCCAGTGTTGTTGTTTCTCTTTGCACCTTGAGCTGTATGCCTTCGTAAGACGCCTTGATATCCGAGAGAGCGGCAAAGGAGTTTACAGCACTTAAGACCTCGGAGGGCCGGCCATACTTCCCCACTGCTTTACTCAATTCGCCAAGCGCCTTCTCACCAAAGCCGATAGCGACCAACCTCTCATAGGTTGCCAGCACTTTCTCCAAAGCCACTGTCTCGTTTCGCGCCTTTTCCAGCCTCTGGCTGACAGCAGTTAGCTCTTTACTATGGCTCTCGATCTCAGCAGCCCGGGTCTCTAACTCCTCTCCCTTCGTTTCCAAATCTTCATCTAGCTGGCCCAACGTGCCATACTTCGTCACCGCCTCAAGGACTTCAGGTGGACTACCAAATTTTCCGGCAACGTCGGCTATCTGAGGTAGAGCCTCAATGTCAAAGCCGGCACCTTCGAGGCTTTCTTTGTAGCTTAGCGCCAACCGGGCATCTTTTGCATTGAAGCCCACATCTTTCCAGTCGCTAAAAACTGAAATAAAGGATTCAGTACCAATATTTTGCTGCTTAAGTTCCTTAATAAAATCTGCTACCTCACTAGAGGATGTGCCTATCTTGCATAGTTTGGCATTCAACTCCATTGCCTCGGCTACTTGGGCTAAGCTGATATTCTTCTCTATAAGGCTGTCTATGAAACCGCATACTTTATCCAGTGATGTTTCCTCAGCTTCAATTTCTTCGATAAGAACGAGTGCTCGTTCTACATCATCTAAGCTGGTATTTTTCCCCACAAGGCGGTCCATAAAACCGCATACTTCATTTAATGATGTCCCCAAAGAGTCAATTGTTTTGATAAGACCGAGTGCTCCTCTCACATCATTGAAGCTTAGGTTTTTGGACAGCATCTCACTAAACATCGCTGCTGCACTTCTCCAGGGTTCAGGGTCTTTTGTTCCAACACCTTTGGTGTAACCTTTCACCGAAGACTCGCTCCATCCACTGAGTTCTGCTATTTCCGAATTTAACATACCTTTTTGTTTGAGCTGGACCATGAGGCTTTTGGCTCTGTCAAGATCAGTCTTAGTCAAACTCTCCCTTCTATCACCGAGCATCTTTAACTCCCTAGCAACTGATTCCATAGCAACCCTCCATCTGGTTAAATTATAACAGGATTAAAGAGAGATTGAAAAGACGGAAATAGGACGAAAGGGACGACGACGGATGAGGCCATACAGTTAAGTATATGTTTCAACTAGTTGAAACATTGTATATGCTAGCATATTCCTACCGTGTAGTTAGCTGACCTTATCATTTAATTGCTAAGTGAAGGATGATAAGTATAGTGCAAGGACGATGGTGAGGACGACTGGTGACGACGACTGGTGACGACGGCGAGGGCAATGGTGAAGACGACACAGCGAATACAGACGGTAGGATAGGCTAGTTACCGTAAGTTACCAGATATAAAATACCCTAGAAATATATATAAAAACTAGGGAAACGGAAACTCGTCTTTTTCCCGTCGTCGAATTGTCGTCTAAATATCGCCAAGTCGTCGTCGGCTCGTCCTAGTCGCCCATGCAGTAACCTAGGTCAGCAGCATCCTTTAGCACCTGACGCATTTCATCATCATGTAACAACTGAGGATATTAGAAATAGCATATAGCTAAAATTACTCCTGAAAACCTTGTTTTTATGACCTGTGGAACTTAAGTGTATGATGATATCTGACGGCAGAGATAATGTAATTAGTAAAATCGACGCTACTGAAAGCCATTATGCCACGCTTCAGCTATGATTGCAATTATTGCCGATTACACTGCAAAAATGGAATAGATCCAAAATTGCACTCCCCGACCGACCTCAGATAGGGGATTCTGGCTGTTTAGTGATTGCGATGCGGGCATAGTGTCTGCCTAGTCAAAATATTTCTCAAGAAATGATTAAGCGCCAGGACTCCCTATTATTGCCGGCTAAGGTGCGGAGCAGGTCGTGGCAAGCTCTAGAATCAATTTCTAGCCACCCTTCAATAAGGCATCTGGCATATAATGTAATATACACCCTCGGGAATTTTAATGGGGCTGTCGAGAAGATTAACGCCCTGGTGGGAGCAATGTCCTAGTAGCTCCCAACTATGTCAAAGCTGATTGGTCCCACGCCCCAAAGCTGGCTCTCATCATTATGTCCTTATGGTCGCTTCCGGCTAGTTAAGGCGTATCGCAGTAGACTTGACCACGGGTGAACTCTAATCCAAAATAGAGGATGTAGCTGGAACGAGGTTAAGCGTGAGCCGTAACTGAGGAAGTAAAGCACTCTTAACAAGCGGTAAATCACCTGCTGAGATTTCCGGGCTTGGCTATAGGAAGCCTACGGTTTAGAAAGCGACGAAAACGACTTTGGGCGCACTATCAAAAGTAGGGAGTGTCAACATCTTAGCCCTCAATGCTACTACTACGGGCGGGGTTTGGAAGGACGTCGAGTGTGCTATTAGGTGGGGAGAAGCTGCTTGGGACAAATAGCTTATATCTAGGTGGGACAAAGTGCTAGCTTGAGCCTCAAATTCAGTGGACAATTAGACGGGTAACATTCCGATGGACCGTGTTGTGAAGTGATGAATTTAGGCGAGAGTTTCGGAGGCTCTTTATCCCACTCGCGCGCTGTGGTATGATTGTTGGAGGGATGGATAAGAATTTACAGGAGCTCATGAGGAGAGCGGGCAGGATCTTTGAAGCCTACGACAAAGGAGAGAGGAGTAAGCGTTGGCGCTCTGAGTTACATGAGCTCCAAGAAGAATTGGATGCCCTTATGCCCCACGAGCTACCGGCGTTTCTAAAAAGGCCAAAGCGGGGTAAGCACACTCAATAAAGGGATAAGATTTGGGACGTAGCATCTCTTATCAACCTACCGTAACCCGCGCAACGGTACCAAACCTGAAGTTCTACATTCTGGCTGTTTGTGCAACCTTCAAAGGGAATCACTGAGATGAATAAAACGGAAGTGCCCACTACGTAAAACTGGCATCGGCTAGATTGGAGCGCGGCGATGAGGTCACCGTACCACCTTTGCAGCTTTGTTTAACAGCAGACCGGCAGCTCGTTTCGTTTGTTCAAGCGCCTTTGGCATTTCGCCAGCCCAGAAATTGTGAGGGTCACGTAAATCTACACGATTTCTATAATTAATTGTTATAACTAAATGTAGCGCCAGATTAAGCTTCGAGCGAATTCGGCCCATAACTTCCTTACCACTTTTCTTGGGCTAATCTGGCACTGAGCCAGGTTCGGAGTGGTTCATCCAATGTCCCAAGCTTGGACTCTATCCACCGAATGTCCCCGCTTGACAGAGCTGCCTTTTCCTCAGAAGTCAGGTCATAGCCTTCAAGCACTTGGGCAGGGTTTTCAGCTAATCTAGCCAGGAAATTACTATCATCCCTAGCCCTACTCAGCACGTCCAGTAGGGCTTTGCCTCCAGTGCCAAGGGCAGCAGGCTCTTCCAGTTTGGCGCGAATTAGTTCTGTTATCTGGGTACGAATTGGTTCTGTTAGCTGACTAGGAACTGACTCTGCCAGCTTGGTGCGGACAAAGTTAGGGATAACTCTTCTCATCCAAGGTCTGGCGGTAACTAGTTCTGCTGTCCGTTCACGGCTCAAGTAAGCTAGCCAGTAGACAGCGCCGACCAAGATGCTACCGCCGATGATGTTGCCAATGGTCACCGGAACCAGGTTACCAACGAAGCCAGCCCAGGTGAGGTTAACCACACCATCAGCCGTTACCCCAGCTGCTGCCAAGACAGTCGGCTGGCTGGCAAGTAACATCCCCATAGGGATGAAATACATGTTGGCGATACTGTGTTCAAAGCCGGCAGCAACAAAGGCGGTGATGGGAAATAGGATAGAAAGTATTTTGCCGGTAACGGTGCGAGCGCTGAAGCATAGCCAGATAGTCAGACAAACCAGAGCGTTGCACAGGATACCCCGCGCCAGAGCTGAACCAAAGCTAAGGTTTACCTTGGCATTAGCAATAAGCAGAGCGTTAGCCCCTACTCCGTAGCCGTTGAACGTCCACTGGTAGGTGTAGAACATTAATCCTGCCAGGCTTAAGCCCCCCAGCAGATTGGCGAAATAGACTAGTCCCCAATTCCGAAGTAACCGAGCAAGGCTGGTCCGACCGCTGATCCAGCTCATCATCATCAGACAATTCCCAGTAAAAAGCTCAGCCCCGGCTACGACTACAAGAATCAGGCCTAGGCAGAAGGCCACTCCTCCTAAAAGCTTAGTGAGCCCAAAGCCAAGGCCTGCGTCAGTGGTAACTAGGGTACAAAACATTGCCCCCAGACCAATAAAAACCCCAGCCAAAATGCCCAGGAGTACCGTGCTTAAGGTATTGAGTTTCCCCTTGGTTACTCCCACTGCCTCTGCCTTCTGGGCTACTTCAGGAGGTGGATAAGCCTCGGTAGTGGCTGCTTTACCTATTCTGTCAACTACAGCCTCCAGCCGGGTTGCTGTCTCTATTACTTCTTGGCGAAGCCTTAACATCTCAGCGATATCAAGCCCAGGATTACGACCCCTCTTATTCGGTGTAGAGGTTGTTTCTCTAGTCGCTTTTTCCCTCTTGTTTGGCATTTCGCTTCTCCATAGCAATAAGAGTCAATCTATTAAACAGCTAAGCTCACCACTTCTCTTGGCTTAACCGGCACCAAAGCCACGTTGCGTGCCGCTTATCTAGCTTGCCAAGCCAACTCTCTATTTTCTTTATATCGCCGCTGGCCAGCGCTGCCATCTCCTCCTGGGTTAGGGTGTAATACTCGCTGAGTGCTTCACTGGGGTTCTCAGCAAGTCGGGCTAAGAACTTGCTGTCATCAGCGGCTCTGGCCAGAACCGCCAGGATTGCCTCCCTCCCTTTTAGTCTTTCCTGAGGAGTAATAGCCTTTGTCTTTTCCGTTGTCGCTCGCACCATCACAGTATCTCCTTACCTGCATTCCACTTATAGGTTACTGCTTAGCAGGTGATACTACATCGACCGCCTGCCCTATTTTCATGTGCTTAAAGGGCATACCGTGATATGCCCTAAAGTTCTATATCTTAAGGTCACGGCTAGGGAGTTCTTGAGATTATCCCCCAGATACATTAAAATTGGTTTAGTACCCAACGCTCTTGATAATAACGAAGGACGTATACGGTGAAGACAAGGATTCTAATTGCCGATGACCATGCAGTGCTAAGGGAAGGCATGCGTAATCTACTTGAGCAGGAGAAGGATTTCGAGGTAGTCGGCGAGGCTGGTGATGGTGAAGAAGCGGTCAGGTTAGGCGGTGAGCTGAAGCCCGATGTAGTCATAATGGATATTGTTATGCCCAAGCTTAGCGGCATTGAGGCTACCAGGTTAGTTAAGCAGGCAAGCCCGTCTACCGCGGTATTGATATTGACTGCCTATAGCGACATCCGCTACATCATTGGACTTCTGGAGGCTGGAGCCTGCGGCTACCTGCTAAAGAATGCCCGCAGCAATGAGATTGTGAGCGCTATCCGCACTGTACGTTCCGGCGAGTCTGTGCTTGACTCGGTGGTAACCCGTAAACTTTTGCAACGTGTAGTAGGTCTAGAAAGGGGGGCTGCTAAAGGTCAAGCCGCCGGGCTACTCACCCCCAGGGAGACTGAAATTCTGAGGTTAGCGGCTCAAGGAATGAGCAACAAGGATATTGCCAATGTGCTCCTTCTCAGCCTGCGCACGGTGAAAGCTCACCTGACCAATATCTTTAACAAAATGGGTTGTGGTTGTCGCACCGATGCCATAATCAAAGGGCTGAGGGAGGGCTATATCACCCTTGATGATATACCACACGAGAGGGGGAGTGGTTGATGGAAACAAAGTTTGAGCTGACTGAGAAAGACTACCGATACCTGTTCGAGAATGCCAGCGACGCCATGTGGGTTCAGGATATGGAGGGTAATTTCTTGGACGGAAACAGGGCATTAGAAAAGCTTAGCGGATATACTCTGGAGAAATTGGTTGGCAAGAATATTACTCAGTTCCTTAGTGATGAGTCTTTGGCTTTGGCAAAAGAAGTCCAGCGCAAATTGCTCATGGGGGAAGAATTCGAGCAACCCTACGAGCAGCGATTCTTTGTGAAGGGCGGAAGAACGCGGATAGTAAAGATGGCTACTAATTCCATCATCATCAATGGAGAGGTAAAGGGGTTCCAACATGTCGCCAGGGATGTTACTGAAGAGAGGCAAATGCATGAGAACATGCGTTTCTATGTCAAACAGGTCACCATAGTTCAGGAGGATGAGAGAAAACGCATTGCCCGAGAGTTGCATGACGATGTGTCTTCATCCTTGCTCCTCCTAATCCAACACTTGGATAGAATCACCTCGGACACTCGACCAAAATTATCTGATTCGCTCAGGGAGAGTCTGGAAGGCTTACGTAGGCAGGCCATTGAAGCATTAGAAGGTTTGCGGCGCTGTGCCCAAGACTTAAGACCCCGTATATTAGACGACTTGGGCTTGATAGCTGCCCTCGAGTGGATAACAGAGGACATGGCGAAAAACCAGGGAATTGATGCCCATGTTGAGGTCATGGGCATGGAGCAGGCCTTGCCAACTGAGACACAACTATTGCTATTCCGGATTGCCCAAGAGGCATTAACGAATATCAGAAGGCACGCTGAGGCATCTCGCGCTGTAGTCAAAGTGGAGTTCGTGGATAACTGTATCACGATGACTGTGAGCGATAACGGCAAGGGTTTTGAGCTGCCAGAAAGGATAGAAGACCTGGCCAGTACCGAAAGGCTTGGTATTCTGGGTATGTACGAACGGGCTCGGCTGTTGCATGCTACCTTAGAGCTTAAATCAGAACTCGGCAAGGGTACGCAAGTGGTCGTCAAATTACCATTGTAGTGGTGGACCAACCTTTCTAATCAGCCATCCGCCACCTGGTCTGGACCCCTCTATTGAGCCAAGTGAGTTGTTACGCGAGCGCCGTTTGGTTCGGCATGCTTGTACCGGTTCCCCATCTCTTTGCCGTAATCTATGCTACACATAAGGACCAGAATCTGTGGGTGTGTGAAGGTAACAAAGTGACGAAATGTGTCTCATTCTTACTGAAGCTGAACAGTCATTTGCAGGGGAAGGTCAGTCGGCGTCGTCTAATTGTTGTCAAGAATGGGCTATTTCAGGTAAGCCCAGTTCAGCCATAGTCTTCTGGGTAAGTGTATCCGCTAACTTATGTTCATAGGTTCGTTTGAAGAATTCCTGAAATAGGTCATCCCTTAGCTTGTCCAGGTATCTCTCATAGTCATTCACTGCTTTGGTTGCCACTACTTTGTCTTTTGTTTAGCCGCTTCTAACTGCCAAATGTGTGAGGATATTGCTTCTTTGAATAATGTCCGCGGAGATACAAAAGATAGGGTTGCTAAATTAAGCCCAGTTGTCTAAGTCTGATGCACATTGCTGACTTTGGAACAGCGAAGCTCTCTGCCATCCGGTCTAAATCCTTAACCTCTGCCCACCTCTCAACTACCCATTCTCTAGGCATCAACGTGCAGAGGGCGAAATGGTCAGCCAGCAACTCGTTAAAGGAACCCACCATACTGCCCCTTTTCCTAAACACTGGGGTGGTTTTGCAGTGGGCCAGGATATGGAAAGCCTCGTGGAACAGACTAAATCTCCTTGTCGCCGGGGCGTCACTATCCTTAAGTTGTATTATCCATTCATCCTTCTGACGCCAGATAGCGCCATGGTAGACACTTAGTCGCAGTTGGCGGACTTCTACAGGATGCTGCTGGTCAAACAGTGTAACCAGCCCGGTTGGCACCGGCGGGCAATAAACATTTGCTATATTAAGGTGCTTCAGTGCCAGCATTTCCACCAGTTGAGTTAGCCTACAGCGTCCCTTAGCTTCACTTTCTATAAAATCATAAGCATCGAGGTTAGTTCGTTTCTCATCAAGTAGTCGCTGGAGGCGTTCTCTATTATCATCAGGGCACCAGCTACCCCTCTTTTTGAGTTTGAGTTGGCAGTGGTCATATAAAGGGCAACTCATACCGTCACCCTCACTTACATACGACCACAGCTCAGCCTCCCACCTAGGAATGCTTCCCTGTGTTGTACCTTTTTTGCCTTCGGCGCTCAATGAGGTCCTCAATCATAGTAATCAAGTCTTCATCCAACTCATTGGGATACTTCTGGCGAGCATACTCCCGAAACTCAGGCCACTCAGGGGCGGTTTTCTCAGCTACTCTAGGCAGGTGACCAACGATGGAAAGAACCTTCTCCGGGGGCACACCGCTGTACTCAGCCAACTTGTGGCAAGAGCGGGTATTGGGAATATCGTCACCAGAAAGCCAGCGACTAACCGTAGCATGGCTAATACCTAAATCAGCCGCCAGTTGACTCGGCAAGCGCTTCCTCCGGCGCATTACCTCTTTCAGAAATAAGATTATAGGGACTTCTTCGGTGCTCATAAGCAACTGCAATTATATAGGGTAGCGTCAATACTTGTCAAACTGGTCAGTTATAAATAACTGACCAAGGCAAAGCCCCCCAAATAACCGCCAACCTATTGACAAACCAGAAAGGCAATGTTATTATTGTCCGCACAAGCACACCGAGTGACCCTTTAGGTAAAGAATAACCATTTTACCTATTGCCAAAGGAGGGAAATAGTGTTAGTCTCTTCGTCCGCAGGAGAGCAAATAATGACCGTAAGGGTAAATCACAACTATGGAAAGATAGCCCTCCAAATCATTTTACATTCAGATATTATTTTTTGCCCGCTTTCTTGCTATTTAGCGAATTAACCGAAGTACAAAGAGGAGGTGCGCATATAGAGCAAAAGAGCTTAAAAAACACTCTCAAAGATAAAGGAGGTTCATAACGTGAAAAAGAAAATCTTTAGTATCCTGTTTGCCCTGGTGCTGGCTCTGAGCTTGAGCTTGGTGACGGCAGTGCCGGTGGCGGCACAAACCCAATTGGTGGGTTCATTCTCTAAGACCTATCAGACCACGACGACCTCGACGGATTTTTATTTGGCTATCGGCCTAGCAGCCCCCAGTTACTTCACCCCCCCCCACCCGCCGGGCGCGTCGCCGGTAGAGGTGGCGAACTCGGGTATCGCGTTCGCACCTCAATACAACATTTTTCAGGGTATGACTCCTGGAGCCTTCCTGTTCGAGGATATTCAGTTCGGAAGTTTCTCTGAGGGGCAGACCTACACCGTCTCATCGGTGAGCGATGACCTAGACTTTGATGATTTTTCAGCCTTTCTGACCAACGGCACTAACGAGCAAATCTGGGAAGCCTGGATATGGCCGATGAGTACTGTTAACGCCGCTGGTGTGCGTTGCGCGGGAGGGGCTATCGGGGGTTTGTTTCACGAATCAGACGTGTTTTCTGGCACAGACGTTGGGACAGACTTTCCCGGCTTGGTGATCCAAAGCGTTTCGCTCACCTTTAACCATATCTACACCGTTCATAGTGGCGATTTCGACTGGCTGACAATGGATTACACAGTTAATATTTACGCCGCTCCTCCGACCGAGGTCTGGGTTGATGATGACTTTACAGCTGGAACACCGGGCTGGGGACTAACTCACTTTGCCACCATCCAGAACGGCATTAATGCTGTTGCCGAATCTGGCACGGTGAATGTGGCGGCGGGGACGTATAACGAAGATGTGACCATTAATAAAAGCCTCACATTAGTCTCGGTCGCAGGGAAAGATAACACCATTATCAACGGCCAGAGCACAGGCTATACAGGTGCAGTCGTTGTCACTTCTGGCACGTCCGATGTCACCATTGGGGATACGGGCAAGGGGTTTACCGTCAATGGCGCAGGACAAGCAGCTATCTATGTTGTAGGCAGTAATGGCAGCATAACGATATGCAACAACAAGCTAGTTGCAACCAATGGCAAGAACGCACTGTTGACCGGCGGCGGGCAGTTAAATCACACCATTGCTGATAATGAATTCAGTGGCACCGCTAGTCAATTAGTGTACGTCAATGGTGAAGCCAGTCTCGGCTCAGCTAATGCTTCAATTGGTGTTAACTTCACTAACAACACGTTCTCTGGGACTGCAACCGGACCAGCACTTGGTCAAGAAGCCACCAATAGTGCAATTAGTGGTAATACCTTTGCCACTGTAACCGGCTATGCAGCTCTGGAGCTTTGGGGTACTGGTAACACTGTCACTGGTAATAACTTCACCGCCGACCTACCAGCAAATGGCCTGTATGTGTTAGACAATCCTGGCGCGTTGAACATAGCCGCAGCTCTCATCAATAATACCTTCCTGCGCGCCGTGGTCGTTGAGCACAATTCCCTATTGCCCAAGATCTGGGCCAACATCCAGGCTGCCGTTAATGCCGCTACTGCTGGCGACACCATCCTCGTTGCCGCTGGGACGTATACAGTTCCGGATGCGGGCCTGGGCATTGGCGGACCCCCAGATTGGAGAGATTTGGCGGGCCTGACGCTCCAGTCAACTGGAACGGCCGAGGAGACGATTATAACTGGTACTGCTAGTTTCACGGAGGGGGCCGCTCTTCTGACAATATGGAGCTCGGAAGTTACTATTGACGGCTTCACATTTCAGGCGGCAACGGACCTGTCTCATTCAATAGGCACAGTATGGACATCCTCTTTGGTGTTCAAGAATAACATCATTGAAGGTGGGGCCTTCGGTATGCTCATTAGCCATGGTAATCCTACTGTAATAGAGAACAACGTCATTCGGAACACAGGCTATGTTGGAATCTATACAGAAGGTACTGTTACCATAAGGAATAACAGTATTGTCGGGAATGGTGGCATCTGGAACGAAGGTGCAGCTGGCATTATAATAGGAGAGCAAACCCTGACTAGCGACACTATTATAATAGAGAACAACCTAATTCAGGACAATGCTCGTTCAGGCATATGGTTCTACAGGTCTAGCGGTACCGAGGAAATCCACTACAACAACATCACTGGCAACGACTACGGCATACGGAACGAATGTGCTGACTATGCACCAATAGCAGAAGTCGATGCCCGCTACAACTGGTGGGGTGATGAGACTGGTCCAGAAGCTATCTTAAACACTGGTGCCCAGGGCAATGCCGTAAGTGACAAGGTCGATTTCAGCCCTTGGCTGTATAAGACTCAGGAGACCATTGTTCCCAGCAGGGAGCCTGCCTATGCCCAATCAGTAGTCTTGGATAATTTTGGTGCTTTTGCCTGGAATACCTTCTCCACCCCCATCTTCCTTGATGGCTCGGCTGATACCTGGGCGGAGCTGTATAACCTGACCAGCCTAGCCTACAGTGTGGCTTACCGCTTTGATTTAGCCACCCAGAATTTTGTGAACCTTACTACTACCGACACATATGCCATAAACCCCGGTGAAGGCTTCTTCATAAAGATGAACACTACCGGCAGCTTGCCCATTCTTTACAGCACCGAAGACAACTTAATGCCCTCAAGCCGACCGCTAACTGTTGGTTGGAACCTGATTGGTCTGGCTAACATGGAAGATATGGATGTAAGCGTTGCGCTCTTCAGCCTAGCCGGCGATGGCCAGGTAGTTAGCCCAACAGGGAATGTAAGGCCGGGAGCAGTGCTGGCTGGCGGAACTATATATGTTGGTGAAGGCTACTGGGCATATATGCTCCACGAAAGGACACTGGTCGGATTTACCACGACGCCGGTTAACTGGATACCATAAAAGGACTAAGATTTTGGGAGGGGGTTAATTACCCCCTCCCAATAGGAGGTAATTATGAAAGGAAAGTTGAAGCTAGCCTTATGTAGTTTTGTAATTATGGCCCTCCTCCTCGGGGCAAGCCCAGCCTTAGCTGCACCGGTTCTGCCCCATGCCTTTTATGGCACAGTAACTATAAATGGTGCAGATGCTACCGCAGGTACAGTGGTTAGTGCCAAGGTTGGCAGGGTGGATTGCAGCTATACCATTAAGGTTCCCGGACATTATGGGAATCGGGATGAACGTGACTACCTCATCGTCCAGGGAGATATTTCAAATGGGGCTACCATAACCTTCTATGTAAAGGGAATTTTGACTGATACTGATACCTTTTCAGCTGGGGGCGGACCAACTCAGAAAAACCTGGCTTTGGTAATCACCAGTGAGTCGATAACTGGTAAGGTAGAGAAAACCATCCCCCCAGGGCAGACAAACTATGTGGTTGATGCTTTAGCTGAGGCAGGAACCACAATCACCGTGTCTACTACTGCCGAAGTTACTATCACGGTAAAGAAGTACTACAGCAACCCTCATCCTGAGACAACACTGCCGGCGAGTATGCTGCCACGCTACATTGACATCGAGGTCAGTGATTCTGATGCCATTAGCTGGCCGATGCACATTGAGCAGACCTATAGCGATGCCGAAGTGGCTGGGTTGGTGGAGTCTTCTTTAGGCATGTATTACTTCAAGGGTGGCACCTGGCACAGATGCTCTGATACTGGAGTAAATACAGTAGCCAACTACATCTGGGCAAATATGACCAGAGATGAGCTTTCAGGAAGCCCGGTAGGGATTGGTGGAACAGCGGCACCAGGTGGAGGCGGGGGAGGAGGTGGAGGTGGTGGAGGTGGTGGTGGTGCAGCACCAGCACCGCTAGGTACTACTGATGTCAGGGGAATAGTGACTACGGCAGGTCTTTTTACAATTTCAGTGACCGCCCTTTCCGTGGATGGACGGTGCAAGCTTACTATTCCCGCGGGCACGGTAGGCCTGACTAAGGAGTTGGCGCCTCTCACTCAAATAAGCCTAACAACGATGACAACGCCACCAGCGCCACCAGCAAATTCTAACGTCATCGGTCTAGTCTATGACCTTGGACCTGATGGCGCTACCTTCGAGCCGCCAATAACCCTCATCTTTAACTATGACCCGGGTGATATACCTGAGGGCATTGCTGAGGAGGATTTGGTTATAGCCTATTATGACCAGAAAGCTGGTGAGTGGGTTAATCTTGAGGGCACGGTGGACCCTGCGACCAATACTATCACCGTCCTTATCAGCCACTTCACTGCGTTTACCATCATCGCTCGTGCTCCAGCGCCACCACCTCCGCCAGCACCAGCTGCCTTCTCAGCATCAAATCTTTCTATCCAACCACTAGAGGTTCAGTCCAAGGAGCAAGTGACCATAACTGTATCGGCGGCTAACACCGGTGGCACGGAAGGTAGCTATAGCGTAGTCCTAAAGATAAATGGAGTGAAGGAGGCAGAGAAGAGCGTAACCATTGCCCCTGGTAAGAGCCAGAGCGTTAGTTTTAGCGTAACCAAGGAGGAAGTCGGCAGCTACAACATAACCGTGGATGGGTTAAGTGGTAGTTTTACCGTAGTAGCACCATCGCCAGCAGCACCACCAGCCAAACCACCAATCAGCTGGCCTCTAATTGGTGGGATTATAGGTGGGGTGGTAGTAGTGGGATTACTCATTTTCTTTGTTAGAAGGAGAGCCGTTTAATGGAGAAAATTGGAGTTTTCGTAGTTGATAATAGCACTATATTCCGTGAGGGTCTTCGTCAAAGTTTCGCCCGGATAGAAGATATTGAAGTAGTAGGTGACTCTAACATTAATGGGGAAGCTCTTGAATTAGTTATGAGTTTTTCCCCTCAGGTAGTACTGCTGGACATAGGTCTACCTCTACTCAATGGCTTGAGCTTGATACGGCAGATAACCCTACGCTCGCCGGCGATTCCAGTAATCGCCTTAACTCCTTATGATAATGATGAAAATTTCTTCCAAGCGATCAAATCAGGAACAGCAGGTTATCTAATTAAGAACGCCACCGCTGATGAACTAGCTTTGGCTATAAGGAGGGTACACCAGGGGGAGTATATCATTAATGAGATGGTGCTGACTCGACCTAAGGTGGCAGAGAGGGTATTAAAGCAATTTCAATCTCTTTCTTTGATGGGCACAGCTCTAGAGAGATTGACTGCCCCTGTTACTTCCAGGGAGCTGGAGATCCTCGACTATGTAGCTCATGGTTACTCAAATAAGCAGGTTGCCTATAAACTTGGTATCAGTGAGCAGACTATTAAAAATCACATGAGCTCTATCCTACGCAAACTAGATGCCAATGACCGTACTCAGGCTGTGGTGCTGGCTATACATTATGGTTGGATTCCCTCTCAAGTTGATGAACTATCTTTAGCCTACAAAAGGGTGAATGTAGAAGATTGTGATATACCTTGATTGGCAGGGGAAGAATAGTATAGGGAAAGGGGAGCCAAGGCTACCAGGCGATGAGAATCTGTTTTATTTGCTTTCCCTCATACTTGCCATCAACTTCAGGGTGGATAACGGCATCGGTCTGGGGTTCAATATAAACTAGCCCCTGGTCCGTGGTGTCAAAAGCCACAACGGCGTGCTGGCCTTGGTCGTAGCAGAGCAGGACAAAGGCACACCTCAGACCCTCGGCTTCAGCATTGTTATCCACCTCAGTGGCGAAGTGGCGGCACTCATATTGATTAGGGATAAACTCGTGGCGGTTGGTGGGGTCCCTGAGAATAAAATCCTTTAGCTCTTGGAAGGTGGGGTTTTTGAGTGTAATAGCTTGGCTAGTGTCACTGGAGGCGGGGGCAGAAGTCTCATATACACTCCAGGTTGGCACTGCCGAAGGTTGGCCGACCTCTGTGCGGACTATCTCCTGGTCGGCTGTGTCGTTATCGTAGGCACAGGCAAGCCAAGAGAGGAGAAGTAATATAGCGACGAGGAAAATAAACTTATTTCTCATCCTAGAATCTAGTGTAAGTCGTATGTGTCTCCATTCCAATCACCCAACAGTACCTTTTGAGATAGGAATTTAGTACTGATACACTAGTAGATTTCCAGTATGCTGAGGCTATTTGGTCGGTTTGTGCTAACTGCTCAGGAGTCAAAGGAGAGGGTGACGAAGCTGGGACGGCTCTGCCAGCGGAGACCGGTAGCGTGGTAGGGAGATCGTATGGCTAGGCTGAAAACAAGGGTTTACGAGCTGTGCAACGGCAAATACAGGAATCTATCTGAGCTAGCCCATGCTATAGGGATATCCCCAAGCCAGATTTACCGAGTGCGGCAAGGTAAACGTAATATCAATGAAAAGTTCATCATTGGGGCAATGAAAGCTTTTCCTGGACATGGGCTCGATGACCTCTTTTATGTTGTCCCTGACGGAAGCGATGACCGCAGATTGAGCATGAGTCGTGAGCGGCCGAGGCAAATTGCTAAGGCAAGCCCTACACCACAAAAGCCTGACCTTAGCTCTGAGGTTATGCTGACAATAAGCGATATAGCTCGGCTTCTCAAAGTAGGTAAGGATACCGTAAGGCGGTGGAGTAATCAGGGAATACTAAAGGGATATCGTATCGGCTCCCGGGGTGATAGGAGGTTTCGGCGGGAGGATGTAGAGCGCTTTCTCAAGGAAGGGGAAATTGAGTAACGACCTAGGTAAAATACTCAAGCAGCGAAGGGTAATGGTACCGCTGACGCTGCGGGAGCTGGCTACTACGTCAGGGGTATCTGCATCACACCTGGGGCGCATCGAGAGGGGGGAGCGCTTCCCCTCAGCCCGTATTCTGTGCAAGATTGCTAAGCCTTTGGGCGCCAGTGAGAGTGAGCTACTTACTCTAGCTGGCTACATGTCTCCCCAGCCTGCCACCGGGGCTGAGAGGCCCAGTGTTGGACAACTGGACCCTTATGTGGCTTCGGTGCTATCACAGGAGCCGGTGGAGATACAGCGGGCTGTCATCACCATCCTCACCGTTTTGAAGAGCATGGCCAAGGCGAACGACAGTAATATTGGCTTTGCTGAATACGTCCGTAGGAAATATCCTGAAGTTGATGAGGATACTATAACTAGGGTCCAGGAGATGCTGGAGCTGGGGTGACAATAGGCAGAACTTTTGAACTGGTTTTCAGCCTGACCATTTAACACCTTAGCTCTCGTCGGAGATAATTCTACCAACAAATAGTGTGGCCTGCAACTCGCTAGTAATCTCGCGTTACGCTGTGGGGGGGCCCGTAAGGCAACATTCCAATGAATTGTTGGACTGGATCGAACTTGGCTGATATTAGCTGCGCCACACCATATTGAAGATTGTTCTTCACTTACCCAGTTGTCTCAGTCTGGCATCGCCAATACCAAAATGATGAGCTATTTCGTGCTGTACTACTCTCTGTATCTCAGCCGTGATCTCGGCATCATCTCGACATGCGGACTCGATAGGCCCCTGAAATATGGTTATTTTATCCGGCACTACCAGACCGTAGTAAGCGCCTCGCTTTGTCAGGGGCACCCCCTCATAGAGGCCGAACAGAGTCTGGCCACGCTTGAGCCTCGCCTTGACCAATTGACGAGGGGTTGGCTGATCCTCTACGACCACGGTAATATTTTCCAGTCTGACGACAAACTCCTTAGGCAAAGCTTGAACTGCCCTTGCCACAAGCCACTCAAACCTTTCTCTATCCATCGCCTGACCCTTTGATTCAGCCGGTCCTCATTATTCTAGCACCGTATTCAAGTCTTTACTACGCAGGTTGCTTATCGGCCCTGATCATAAGCTTATCCCCAGCCTCATATTGACAAAGTCACCTATCAGAAACTAGGATTGATACTCAGAGTATATCTGCCGAAATTGAGCATAGAGAAGCAAGATTATGGCTCTTCTAGACTTAATAAAACACAGAAAAAGCGTTAGGGATTTCCTGGATAGG